>WBZL01001587.1_pt1 | contig 23448 bp, 18 predicted proteins | sample 5204291 | NCBI WGS metagenome assembly WBZL01 (sample SAMN12344345, study PRJNA552823) | activated sludge metagenome | biome: Activated sludge suspended growth; feature: Nitrification reactor; material: Wastewater; isolation source: activated sludge from nitrification reactor of wastewater...
GTGAGTATTTTTGTGAGATCGCTGTCGTCGTCGATGAGAAGGACACGTGCCATGGTCGCACCGCAGGCATCATAGCGGCCGGGGCGCAGCGCCGTGGCGCTCGTCGGCGGGGATTTACCCACCTTTACCGATCTTTACCTCGCACGAACGCCGCCTTACAGCCAGCCGGGCGATGCTTCTCCCGTCGACGCCGAGGCCCACGGCACCGGCGCACTGCCAACGAGGAAGAACAACGAGGAAAGGATGGACCCCATGACCCTCAGCTCACAGACCTGGAAGCGGATCCTCATCGCCGGCGGGATGGCCCTGGCCCTGGCGCTACCCTTCGTCGCGCTCGCCGGACCGATGGCCCACCGCGGCTTCGGCGGCCACCCCGGCATGCACGGCGGCATGGGTGGCGGCTTCCTGCCCGAGATGATGCTCTTCCACCAGCTCGACCTCTCGCAGGAGCAGCGTGACCAGATCCACGCCCTGATCTCCGCCAACCACGACGCCCGCCAGGCGCAATTCCAGGCCCTGCACGACACCCACGACGCGATCCTCGACCTGGTGCTCTCCGACAACTACAGCGACGCCCAGGCGCAGACCCAGATCCAGGGTGCGGTCTCGACGCTCACCGAGGTGGCGACCTCGATGGCCCACACCGGCAACGAGATCTGGAAGATCCTCACCCCCGAGCAGCGCGAGCAGCTCACCCAGCTGCAGGCCGACCGCCAGGCGCGGCGCTCCGAGTGGCGCAGCGAGCGCCGCGGCCGGCGCTAGCACTCCCCAGTAGCCAGGCTCCACCCGCGCGGGCCGGAGGGCGACCTCCGGCCCGTTGCGTTGCGCCTCGAGGGCGCGAAAGAGGGTAACCTCGCGGCGTTCGCTCGCCGCCGAAAGGAGACCCGATGCGCCGCCTCGCTCGCTTGCTGCTGCCCTCTGCCCTGCTGCTTTCTGCGCTGCCGCTTTCTGCCCTGCCGCTCGCCGCCGAGCCCGCCAACACCGTCGACGCGACGCTCGACGCCTTCCACGCCGCGGCGGCCAAGGCCGACGAAGCGGCCTACTTCGCCCTGATGGCGCCGCGCTTCGTCTTCCTGGGCACCGACGCCACCGAGCGCTGGGACCGCGAGGCCTTCCGTGGCTTCGTCCATCCCTACTTCAGCCAGGGCCGCGGCTGGGCCTTCAGCCCCCGCAACCGCCACGTGGAGCTCACCGCCGGCGGCACCGTGGCCTGGTTCGACGAGCTTCTGGACAGCGCGAGCTACGGCGAGTGCCGGGGCAGCGGCGTCCTCGAGCAGATCGACGGCCGCTGGCAGCTGCTGCAGTACCACCTGACCATCCCCATCCCCAACGATCTCGCCAAGGAGTTTGTCGCCCGCATCCGCGAGGCGCCGGCCAAGCCGGCTCAGCCCTGAGCCGACCAGCGGACGAAGAGAGCGGCGGGCAGCACGCGCTCGCCGTGGCTTTCGGCGATGCCCAGCTCGCCGTGCGCGAGGTCGCCGCCACCACGGCCCCGCGCCGCGAGGGCCTCGGCGACGGCGTAGCGCAAAGCCAGTGGCGAAACACGCAGCGCATAGCTGGTGAGGACGAGGAAGCTCGCCTGGGCGTCGAGCAGGGCGGCGGCAAGCTCCAGCAGCTCGGGCAGGGCCGCGAAGAGCTTGAAGACCTGCCCCTTGTCCCCGCGGCCGAACTTCGGGGGATCGAGCAAGATGCCGTGGTACGTCTTGCCCCGCCGCGCCTCGCGGCGCAGGAAGGCGAGGGCGTCCTCACAGATCCAGCGGATCGAGTGCTCGCCCAAACCCGCGAGGCGCTGGTTCTCCTTCGCCCACTCGATGGCCTTGGGCGAGGCGTCGAGATGGGTGACCTCGGCCCCCGCCTGGGCACAGGCGAGGGAGGCGAGGCCCGTGTAGGCGAAGGCGTTGAGCACCCGGAGGGGGCTGCCAGCCGCCGCGATGCGCGCGGCCGCCCAGTCCCAATGGCAGGCCTGCTCGGGAAAAAAGCCGAGGTGGCGGAACGGCGTCAGCCGAGCGGCGAACCGCAGCGAGCCGTAGCCGAGCTCCCAGCTCGCCGGCAGCGGGCGGGGGCAATGCCAATGGCCACCCTCCTCGGCCGTCGGTTCGAACACCGCATCGGCCCGCCAGGCGCCCTCCGCCAGCCGCGGCCGCCACATCGCCTGCGGCTCCGGCCGCACGACCCGCAGCTGGCCGTAGCGCTCGAGCTTGCGACCGCCACCGCTGTCGAGGAGCTCGTAGTCTCGCCAACCGTCGGGAAGGAGCACCAGGCTCGGCGGTACAGGCACGGTGGGCATCGTGCAAGCCTAGCAGCGCCTGGCTCCGTCGCCGCCGCACAACCTCGCCCGCCAAACCGGCCCCGCCAGGGGCCGAGGTCCGTAGCCTGGGGATTCATCCCCAGGCGCGCCCCACGTTGCGCCCATCACCGCCGAGCTGCGGCCGGGCTCGATCATCTTTGCCTCACGCTCCCCGCTTCTTGGCCTCCAGCTCCTCGAGCGTCTTCGGCCAGTCCTTCTTGAGCAGCTGGGAGAGCGCCCGGTCGGCGAGCAGGCGGCCGGCGGTCTGGCAGGTGGGGCAGTAGTTGGCCTCGTTGTCGGCGTAAACGATCCGCTGCACCGGCGTGCCGCAGTCCGGGCAGGGCTGCCCGAAGCGGCCGTGCACCGCCATCTCCGGGCGAAACGCCGTCACCTTCTCGGGGAAGCCCTCGCCCATCTCGGCCCGCAGGCGCGCCGTCCACTCCCCGAGCACCGCCTGGGTGGCGGCGAAGAGCGCCGCGACCTCCTCGGCGCTCAGGCTACGGCTGAGGCGGAACGGCGACAGCCGGGCCCGATGCAGGACCTCGTCCGAGTAGGCGTTGCCAATCCCCGAGACGAGGTGCGGGTCGGTGAGGGCGCGCTTCAAGGTGTGGCTCTCGCGCTCGAGCGCTGCGCGGAAGGCAGCGAGATCGGCGGTCAGCACCTCCAGCCCGCCGCGGTCGTGGGTGGCGAGGCCCTCACGGCCGCGCACCAGATGGAGCGAGGCCCGCTTCTTCGTGCCGGCCTCGGTGAGGGTCAGGGTGCCGTGGGGAAAGTCGAAGGCGGCGAGCCCCACCTTGGCGGCGAGCTTGGCGCCTGGCGCCTTCCAGTGCAGGCGACCGGCGATCATCAGGTGGAGCACGGCGAAGAGCTCGCCCGCGAAGGCGAAGATGAGGCGCTTGCCCAGCCGCTCGATGCCCACCACCTCGCGGCCGATCAGCGCGGCGACGGGCGGCTCGACGCTGCGGAGGAGAAAGGGGCTCGCGAGCCGCAGGCCAGCGAGCGGCTGGCCGACGAGGCGGGCCGCCAGCGCCTCGCGGTAGACCTCGACGTCCGGCAGCTCGGGCATGGGTGAAGCTTCCCCGGCGCCGGGCACGCCGTCAAGCGGCGCCTTGGCGGGGCTGTTGAGGTCCGAGACGCCGGGCCTCAGCCCTGCGCGGCGTAGCGGTTCGGCACGTTGCCGAGATCCGGCACCGGTCGGCCAGCGGCCGCAAGGAGGAGGCGCAGGTTGGCGACCACGTCCTCCTCGCGGCGGTGCATCTGCGGCAACGTCCCCAGTTGCGCGTAGGAGATCGGCGTGAGGTCGAAGAGCACCGTCTCCCACTCACAGCCCTTCCCCCACACCAATCCATCGATCCGCGCCGCGGGATCGGCCCCGGCGGCGAGCAGCAGGCGCATCACGGGCTGCGAGCGGTTGGCGTGGGAGCAGACGGTGTGGAAGAGCGGTGTGTGGCCGCCCAAGCCGTCGGCATCGCGATCCGCCCGGGCGTCCACCTCCACACCCAGCTCGAGGAGGGTGCGGGCCGCCGCGAGGTGGCCGTACTCGGCCGCCACGTGCAGCACGCTCACGCCGGTGAGGGGCGTGAAGGCCGAGCCGAGCGCGACGCGGCGACGGAGGAAGCCCGCATCGTTGGCTGCGGCTTGCCGGATCGCCGCCGGATCGTCGAGCAGGACTGCCGCGAGCCCGGGGTCCGCCAGCGCGGCGCCCTGGTCCAGCAGCAGGCGCAGGCAGGCGGGGAAAGCGTCCGAACGCGTGTACATCTCGACCAGCCAGTCGATGGGAAGCTTGCCGCCCACGGGCTTGCGCGGCTCGAACCCCTGCTCCAGGAGCGCCGCCAGCCGCTCCGCCGAGTGCAGCTCGCAGGCCACCAGGAACTCGTCGGCGCGGCTCGGCAACACGCCTACCCCTTCGCCTTGAAGAAACGCACCATCGCCCGGTAGACGCTGAGATGGAGGGAGGTGGCGTGGGTCTCCTCGCTGAGGACGTCGAAGGTGACGCCGAGGCCTGGCCAGCCGCTCGCCCGCAGCAGGCCGGCGAGGTGCTCGTCAGCGGCCCTCATCGCCTCCCCTTCATCGCCCACCGAGAGGTAGACGCTGCGGACCGGCGTCGGGTGGGCGGCGAGCTTGGGGGCCGCCCCCTGGAGGAGCGCCTGGTGGTCCCACCACAGGCTCGGGCTGACGATCACGTAGTGGGTGAAGAGCTCCGGCCGGTCGAGCAGCACCTGGGTGGCGAGGAGGCCGCCCAGAGACTGGCCGACGACGAGGCGCGGCTCGCCGGTGCGGTAGTGCGCCTCGACCCACGGCAGCAGCTCACGGGCCAGGAAGTCGATGAACTTGCCGGCGCCGCCGCTCGTCGGCACGGCCGCGCGGTCCTCGGGGTCGGCGCTCGGTGGCGTGAAGTCCCGTTTGCGGTCGACGTTCGAGATCCCTACCACGATCACCGGCGGCATCACGCCGTAGGTGGCGAGGAAGTCCACCAGGCTGGTGATGTGGAAGTAGTCCTCGTGGGCCGAGCCGTCGAGCAGATAGAGCACGCCATAGCGCTCTGCCGAGCCCGCGTAGCCCGGCGGCAGGAAGACGTTGAGGCGCCGCTCCTCGCCCAGCACCTGCGAACGCAGGTGCTCGACCGTGCCCAAGGTGAGGGTGGGCGGTTCCTCGCTCGCAGCCAACGGCACGGCGGCAAGCAGGACGAGAGAGAGCAGGGCGGCGCTGCGCATCCGTGGTCCCATCCGTGGTCCCATCCGTGGTCCCATTCGTGGTCGCCTCCGCGGCCGTGCGGCCGGTCAGTCCCGCTCCCCGGGCAAGCAGCTGCCATGGCGGAGGTAGTGGTTGAGGCGGTCTTCCCAATCCCGCATGAAGCGCCCGTAGTGCTCCTCCGTGAAGGCGTCGACGAAGGCGTCCCCGGCCGGGCCGAGGCTGGTGTGGGCGTAGGTCACCTGGGCCGTGCAGCCACCGGCGGCCGGCGCCAGCTGAATGATGAGGCGGCAGGCGGTGACCTGCGGCGTGATCTTCACCATCTCGACGCAGCCCGCCGCGGGCTCGTGGCGGGTGATGTACCAGACCGCCGGCTGCGGGTCCGCCGGCGTCGTGAAGACGCAATCCGCCTCGGCCACCCCGGAGCTCGTGAAGACGTCGATCGGGTCCCAGCCGTCGATCCACTCCGCCTCGCGGACCGGGCAGAGGAGGGGGAAGACGGCCGCGGGCGAAGCGGCGAGGTGCTGGGTATAGGTGCGCACGGCACGGCGCGGCGGCTGGATGGTCATCGGCGTTCTCCTTCGGCTCTCCCGCTTCGTCGTCAGCGCCCCGTCTCGATCGCCGCCTTGGGATCGGTACCGGGCGCCAGGCGGCCGTAGTCGAGCTCGCTGCCGCCCAGGCTGTGGGGCACCAGGTACACCGCCAGCATCACCGCGGCGGCGAGCACCACCACGGCCCGCGCCAGGGCCGGCCGCGCCCGGCCGAGGACGGCGCAGGCGACCACCCAGGCAAGCCACATGAAGAGCGTCTTGTTGTCGGTCCAGTCGCCGCCGAAGGGAAAGCCCGTCCAGTAGTGGCCGAAGGCGTACTTCTGGACGATCGGGCCCAGGACCATGCCGCCCAGGCTCATCGCGGCGAGCGCCAGCCAGGCGTAGGTCCGCATGCTGGCCGGGGCCCAGAGCGCGCCCAAGGCGGCGCGCACCCCGAAGAGGATGGCGAAGACCATCAGCGCCACGTGCGGCACGAGGAGGCCCGGGGGAACCGGGTCTTTGAAGCGCAGGACGACCGTCTCGCCGGCCCCGCCCGGCAGGCGGCGAACCTCGTCGCCGCGACGCAGCTCGACGGCGTACTCGAGCTTGCCAGCCGCAAACTGTTTCGGCAGGTCGCCGCGCAGCAGGCCGCCGGCGCGCTCCATCGCGACGGTGGTGAACGCCTCACCGCCGGCACCGCGGCCGAAGCGGCGGTAGAGCAGGGTCGCCGTCCAGTCCGCTCCCGGATCCGGCACCTCGATCGGCGCGTCCGCCGTCGTCTCGTGGCTGCGGATCAGCTTGCAGGCGGCCTTCTCGCCCGCCGCGGTCTCCACCGTGCCGCGCCAGGGATAGGTCGGGCCGGTGCGGCGCTGGTAGACCATCGCGCTCAAGGCCAGGACGAGCGTGAGGAGCCAGAGCAGGGTGCGGACCGTGCGAGAGCCCCGCGCGGCGCCGTGGGTGATGCCCCCGGAAGCGTCGTGGCTCGGTCCAGTCGGGGAGCTTGGCGGCATGGTCTTCCCTCGTTGTCGCCCGTGCCGGGCCCTCCTAGCGGACCACGGCACGGTGCGGAATCGAGGGTCGACTCTACCCGAACCCGCGCGCGGGTCCGGCGCTCGCGATCAGTAGCAGGCGCAGGTGTTGGTCGCCACGCACTTGCCGCCGGTGGGCGCGCAGACCAGCTTGCAGCTCGGGTTGCAGGTCGGTCCCGGGCACGGGTTGCACCAGTAGGTGACTCCGTCGCAGCGCGCGTAGCCCGGCTGAGCGGCGCTGCAGTTGCGGTTGACGGCCGTACAGGTCGTGCCGGTACACGAGGCGGTGCCAGCCCCCATGCAATCGGCCTGGCAGAAGGCCCGGGTGGCGACCTCTTCGGGCGCCAACCAGGCCGGCAGCTCGCCGCCGCTCGTGGCGGGCGCCTGCGCCACCACCTCGTCGGCCGCCGGCTGGGCGACCGCGTCGTCCTTGACCGCCGGCGAGTCACCGTCCGCGGCCGAGGCGAGGCCCACCGGCAGCAGCAGCAGCGCCAGCAAGAGGGTCCAGCGAATCCAGGTGCTTGCCTTGCTCATCGAGAGTCCTCCTGACGGGCTACCGGCTGCTGGTCCATCCAGCGAGCGCGCTGCCGCGGTGCGGCGTCCTAGGCGATGGGCCCGTCCCTACTTGCCCACGCGAGCCGATAGCGAAAATGGGATCAACGAGCTTGCGCGAAGACGTCGACTTCCCCCTCCGGCCATTCCTCGCGGTCGGCCAGGCACGCCGCCACGGGGGCCTCAAGTGGCCGCGACGCCCCTGCGTAGCCGGGTCGCGGCGGCCGTCGCCCCACCCCAGGCGCCCGCCGGACCGGCAAGGGCCCTGCGGCCGAGAGCACCTGCGTGCGGCCCCTCGGCCCCGCCCGAGCCACTACCGCGCTGTTCGCGTGGCGTTCGGCGAGGGCGCTCTCCAGGCTGGCGTGGGCCTCGCGGGCGCTGGTGGGCGGCGGCGCGGCCGGCGCCACGAGACCGAGCAGATCGGTCGCCAGCTCGAGGGTGCTCGTCGTCAGGGCCCGCTCCTGGGCGAGCTCGCGGGACAGCCAACCCACCCCCAAGGTGGCCGAGGCGAAGAGGGCGAGCAGGCACGCGACGCAGGCCAAGGACCAGCGGTGGCGACGGGCGTAGAGCGCGGCTCGGTACCGCCAGCCACCGCGGCGGGCCAGCACCGGCTCGTGGCGCAGATGGCGGCGCAGCTCGGCGGCGAGCTCCCTGACGGTGGCGTAGCGCCTCTCTGGGGCAACCTCCAGGCAGCGGCGCAGAATGGCGTCGAGGTCGCCCTCCAGGGCCCGGGCCAGGTGCTCGGCCGCCGCACGACCACCCCCGGCCTCCCGCGCCCGCCGGCGCACCGTCGCGCTCGCCGGCTCAGGTGCTGCCTGCAGGCGCTCCCTGGCCACCGCGGCCGGCGCCAGGCCGGCGGCGGCGAAGGGCAAGCCACCGCTGAGCAGGCGGTGCAACAGCACCCCCAGCGAGTAGAGGTCGCTGGCTGGCGTGGCGATGGTGCCGAGCAGCTGCTCGGGGCTGGCGTAGTCCGGGGTCAGCGGCGCGAGGCCGAAGCGCGCCTCCTGCCGCACGCTCGTCCCGCCCCAGCCGCCCACCCAGCGCGCCACGCCGAAGTCCACCAACTTGGGCTGCCCATCGTCGGTCACCAGGACATTGCCGGGCTTGATGTCGCAGTGGATCACCCCGTGGCGGTGGGCATGTTCGACCGCGGCGCAGACGGCGAGGAAGAGCTCGATCCGCGGCCGGAGCGCCAGTCGCCGCGCGGTGCAGAAGCGGTCGATGGGCGTACCGCGGACCAGCTCCATGACGAGGAACGGTCGGCCTTCCCGCGTGCGGCCGGCATCATAGAGGCGAGCGATCGCCGGGTGCTCGAGGCCGGCGAGGACCCGCTTCTCGTTCTCGAAGCCGCGCGCCGTCTCCAGGCTCAGGACCTCGGGGCGGAGCACTTTGAGGGCCACGCAGCGCTCGATCTCGCCGTCGCTGCGCTCGGCCGCAAAGACGGTGCTCATGCCGCCTTCGCCGAGGACCTCGCGGAGGCGGTAGCGGCCGAGCACACTGCCCACCCGCGCCACCTCTACCGGCACCGCGCACCCGTGGGCCGCCGCCTCCAGCTCGTCGTCGATGGCCAGCAGGGAGGCGACCTCGTGGCGGACCTCAGTGCTCTCCCCCCGCCAGGCCTCCCGCGCGCCCGGCCCCTCGCCGGCCGGTGCCACCAGCTCCTCGAAGAGCAGCAACGCGGCCGCGCGCTCAGCCGGCGTCATCGCGCACCTCGGCCAGCAGATGGCGGCAGAGCCAGGCCCGGGCCAGGCGCCAACGCCGCCTCACGGTGGGGACGGAGAGGCCGAGCCGGCGCGCGATCTCCGGCTCCCTGAGCCCGCCGAAGAAACGCAACTCGGTGACCTCGGAGGCCTGCGGATAGAGCACCCGCAGGCGCGCCAGGGCGTCTTCGAGGGTCAACGTCGAGAACGGCAGCGGGTCGGCCAGCTCGCTCGCCTCTGCCAGGGGAAGCACGGCCGTGTGCTTGCCGCGCGACAGGGGGTCACGGCTGCGGGCGTGCTCGACGAGGATGCGGCGCATCATCAACGCCGCCAGGCCGTAGAACTGGCGGCGGTTCTTCCAGGCCACACACCGTTGGTCGGAGAGTCGCAGGTAGGCTTCGTGGACCAGGCCGCGCGGGTCGAGGGTGGGCTCCCGGCGTTCGCGCCGCAGCTGGCTCTCGGCGAGCCGCAGCAGCTCGGCATAGACGGTGCTGGCGAGCGCCTCGCCGGCTTGCTCGTCCCCGCGGCTCCAGTCCGCCAGCAGGCGCGTGATGGTCCGCTCGCTCATCGGCCTCCAAGCCCGCCCCGCAGGCCGCTGCCCGCCACGAGCCGGCATCGAGGCCGGGGGGTGGTGCCGCACCCGTCGAGGCAAACCTCAGGATCTACAGTGCCCCGCGCTCTCGTCAACGCGACGCCGCGGCGACGACGAGCGTCGAAACCAGCGGCGTGCTAAGGTTTCGCGAAAATCTGCACAGACAATTTTCCGGCTCCGTGAACGGCTGCCACGGTGCCGCCGCCAGGGCCCGGAGAGGAGGCTCTGATGACGAGGCACGCTCGCCGGCTCGCCACCCCGTTCTCCAGCATTGCGCTCCTCCTCGTTGGCCTGGGCGCGGTGCCCGGCCTCGCGGCCGGGCCGCCCTATCACTTCGAGGACGACACCGAGTACTCCTACAACGCGCCGCGCCCCGTCGGCGCGTTCTCCGACTTCGCGGTCGAGCGCCCCTTCCCGGGGCAAGTCCTCAGCCTGCAGGCCACCCTCGTGGCCGGCCGAGCGGACGACATCGGCTACGTCGGGGACCTCCTCGTCACCAACGTCCCGGGGCGCTGCGTGGATGTCTCCACCGTCCTCGCCCCAGTGGACATCACCTCGCAGATCACCGTCGAGAACAATCTTGCCCGCTTCACGCTGCGCGCCCAGGAGAACTGCTGCTGTGCGACCGGCTGGGGCCACCTCACCCAGCCCGACCGTGCCGACGCCAAGGTGCATTGGGTGGTCGAGCTCGACAGCCTGCTCGAGACCCTGGATCCCCACGGCAGCCTGATCGACGACGGCGCCATCACCAGCGATCCCGCACGGCTGGCGACGGGTGGCTCGCCCGTCCGCGGTGCCGCGGCCGACGGCTCGACGCGGATCCTGCTGCGCTACAACGCCGACGTCACCGGCCAGCTCGAGCTCGCGATCGAAAGCGGCAACCTCGTCGCCGACGGCGGCCTGAGCGCCAACGGCCTCAGCCGCCAGGCGAGCATCACGGTGCCGGTGGTCGAGACCCCGGCCGGCTTCCAGGGCTTCGCCGTCTACCGCGTCCCGGAGGCCTTCGACACCGACGGCGCGCCCACGCTCGGCGAACGCGATGTCGCGATCCGCCTGCGCTTCACGCCAACGACCGGTACGCCCAAGGAGTTCACGGTGCCCTTCCGGCTGGTGCGGCCGCCCGTCGTGCTGATCCACGGGCTGTGGTCGAGCGCCGACACTTGGGAAGCCTTCCCGCTGCGCTTCGAGCCTCGCTTCGAGCTCGTCAAGCTCGCCGACTACCGGGACACCGCGGCGCGGCCCTTCGCCGTCAACCAGGACGTGCCGCGGCACTTCATCTTGAGCGCCCTCAACGAGATGAAGCGGCTAGGCTGGGCCGCCACCAAGGCCGACGTCGCCGGTCACAGCATGGGCGGGATCCTGGCGCGGTTCCACGTCCAGAGCGCCGGCTACCTGGCGTCACGGAACTATTACGAGGGTGATGTCCACCGCCTGGTGACCCTCGACACCCCGCACACCGGCTCGCCGCTGGCGGACCTTCTCGTCCTTCTGCGCAGCCACCCGCAGCTGGGGCCGGTCGTCCTCCTCGCTACCGACGCACTTGGCATCCCCATCGACGAAGGCGCGATCGACGACCTCGGCAAGTTCAGCCCGGCCCTGTTCGCCATCGGCACCACCGCGGTCCCCAGCCATGCGCTCTTCGGAATCTGGCAGTTCGGCCCCTGCCCGTCGCCGACCCTTCTCGTCGGTCCCCCGGGAGACCCGGAGCAGCTCCCCCTGCCGACCGAGAACCTCCGGCTCCTCTTCCGCTGGCTGAGCCTCGTGCCGGTGACCTTCGAGGACCTCCAAAACGACGTCGTCGTCGGCCGCCGCAGCCAGGAAGGGGGCATCGCACCCCTCGCGACGAGCTGCGTGGACGGTCCCGAGAGCATCCACCTCCAGAACACCAGCAGCCCGCAGTACGCCGATCTCGTCGGCCGGGCCTTCGCCCAACCGGCACTCTCGAACCGCTTCGGCCAGTTCCCGGCCGTGGCCTCGCTCTTCCCCTTCGGCGTCGTCAGCCGGAGCAGCAGCCTCGGCCAGTCGCTGACGCCGCGGCAGCTCGTCGCCGGCGGCATCTCCTTGGCCTCGCCGGCCGACGGGGCAACCTTCGGCGCGGGTGATTTCGTGCCGGTGGAAGTCACCACGGGACATGGCTTCGCGCCGGACAAGACGCTCGTCGTGGTGCGCGGCAAGGCGGCGCTGCTCGAGAACGGCGAGCTGGCGACCGCCATGGGCCTGCCGCCCGAGCTGCACGGCGAGCTCACGATGACGGCCTTCGCCATCGACGCCGCCGGCGACGTGGCGGTCTCGGAGCCAGTGACGATTCACGTCGAGAGCCGCCTCGGCCTGCTCGCCGTCCAGGCGCTCGACCGCGCTCCCCTGCTGCTCGGCGTCGGGGACAGCGAGCACCTGCTGGTGACCGGTACCTTCGGCGACCTGCGCGAGCGCGACATCACCCTCGCCTCCTTCGGCACCACCTACACCTCGTCGAACCCCGCGGTGGTGACGGTCTCGGCGGATGGGCTGCTGACGGCGACGGGAGAGGGCACGGCGACGGTGCAGATCGCCAACTCGGGCGAGCTCTTCCTCCCCGAGTTTCCGCCGGGCGATCTCGGTCCACCGGCACCCGACGAGATTCCGGTGACGGTGAGCTCGCTCAGTGAAGAGAGCAACCATCCTCCCGTCGCCGTGGCCGGCGCCGACCAGGCCTTCGACTGTGCGGGGCCGGCGACCGCCGTCGAGCTCGACGGCTCAGCCAGCACGGACCCCGACGGCGATCCGCTGACCTTCCAGTGGACGGGGCCCTTCGGCGAGGTGGACGCCGCGACGGCCAGCGTGCTGCTGCCCGTGGGCGTCTCGACGGTGACCCTGACGGTCAGCGACGGCCGCGGCGGCACCGCCAGCGACAGCCGCGAGATCACGGTGGCGGATGCTGCCGGCCCGGTGATCACCACCCTCGCCGCACAGCCGGCTCAGCTCTGGCCACCGAACCACAAGATGGTCGCGGTGACCGTCGCCGCGGCGGCGGCCGACGTCTGCTCGGCGGCCGGCGCCTGCACGATCGTCGGGGTGACCAGCAACGAGGAGATCACGGGCGACGTGGTGCTCACCGGACCGCTGAGCCTCCAGCTGCGGGCCGAGCGCCTGGGCGCGGGCGCGGGCCGGAGCTACTGGCTAGAGGTCGTCTGCACCGACGCCCTCGGCAACCCGACGAGCGGCACGGCGACGGTGCGGGTGGCGCACGACCAGGGGCAGTAGTCGGAGCTCAGCCGCTGGCCCCGGGGGCCGGCGCGGGCGGTTCCGCGGCGCCGGCCGCGCCCCCTTCCAGCAACCGGGGCAGCGCCCAACGCAGGGCCTTGACCTTGGTGGCGCGGAAGATCGTGCGGTGCTGCTCGCCCGGCTCGTCGGAGTACTGCCAGGTGAGGGTGGGCGGCGCGGCGGCGCTGAGCGCGGCGGCCAGAGCGCGGGTGTGCGGGGCGATGTCCGGCGCCGCGGAGCCGGCGAACCAGAGGTCGAGGTGCCTGGCCGGCAGGCCGGCCAGCAGGCCGGGCGCGTGGCGCACGAGGAAGTGGTCGTTCCAGTGCAGGGCCGGGTCCATCGCCACGGAGACGTCGAACATCTCCGGCCGCAGCAGGAGGGTCTCGACGATGAAGAGGCCAGCGGCGGACTCACCGACGATGGCGCGGCGGTCGTTCACCCGGTAGCGCCGGGCGACCTCGGGGAAAAGCTCGTCGGCGAGGAAGGCGCGGAAGCGGCTGGCGCCGTCGGTGACGGGGGCGATCTCGGCGTCCGCGGGGACCTCCGAGGGACCCGTCAAGTCCCGCCGGCGCTCGGTGTTCTCGATCCCCACCAGGAGGAGCGACGGCGCCGCCCCCTGGGCCACCAGCTCGGCGACGGTGTTGGCGAGGTGCGGGAAGTCCTCGCCGACGCCGCCGTCCGGCATGTAGAGCACCGGGAAACGAGCCTCCGTCTCGGCATAGCCCGGCGGCAGCCAGACGTTGAGCACGCGCGTCTCGGCGAGGACCTGGGAAGCGAGCGTGAAGGTCTCGTGCGGCGGCACCGGGTCCGCCGCCCCCCCACAGCCAACCGCGAGCCACGCAACGATCACGACGAACCCCCACCGTCGAGCCATGGTCCCCCTCCGCCTCTGGTTCTCTGCGTTTGCTCTCCAAGCCCGGAGCCGGCCCTCGGGGCCGGCCGGGTCAGCGGCGGCGCAGTGTAGCAGCCAGCCCCTCGCCTCCCGGGGCCGTGGCGGGATCGGCACGGCCGCTGCGTTCCCTTCCATGAGACGACCAACCCACTGGGAGATGCACCACATGGGACCGAACTGGAGCACCGCGGCGGCTCGCCGCACGGCGACCGCCTTCTTGCTGGCGCTGGCGCTCGGCCTGCCGGCCAGCGCGACCACCTACACGATCACCGCCACCCACGATGGCGTGGCCGTGGACGGCGACTGCACGCTGCGTGAGGCCCTGCAGGCCGCGCAGACCAACCTGGCGGTCAACGAATGCCCGGCCGGCGGCGGCGCCGACACCATCGTGCTGCAGACGGTGGGGACCTACGTCTTCAACCAGGGCCAGGCGAGCTGGAGCGCGGCCACGCTGACGATCCGCGGCGCCACCGGCAACCCGGCCAACCACGTGATCAACCTCGACACCAGCAACCGCTTCCTGGAGGTCAACTCCGCCGTGCTCGTCGTCGAAGGGCTGACCCTTGCCCACGGCAACGCCCTCAGCGCCACGCCGGTCGAAGGCGGCTGCCTGGCGCTCTCCAGCAGCGAGCTCGCGCTGCGCGACGTGGTGTTCTCCGCGTGCACCGCCGCGCGCGCCGGCGGCCTCTACTACAGCGCCTTCTCGCCACACAATCTGCTCCTCGAGCGGGTGCGCTTCGAGTTCGACATGGCCACCAGCACCGCCAGCTTTCCCAACCCGTTCGCCGGTGCCGCCTACCTGTCGGTGAGCGACGCCAACGCCGTCCTGACGGACGTCACCTTCGACAACAACGAGGCCCAGGCCACACTGGCGGCGGCGAGCGCGAGCGGCGGCGCCCTGGTCCTCGACGCCTCCGGCAGCGCGCAGGTCGTCGCCCGGCGGCTGACGGTGAGCAACAACCTCGCCCTGGGGCCCGGCGGCGGCAACTACGCCGGCGTCGACGCGTCGCTCCTCGACCAGGCCCAGCTCACCCTGCTCGACAGCCTCTTCGACACCAACGGCCTGCCCTCACCGACCGGTCAGACGGCCGCCGCCTTCCGCGCCCGGCTCCAGCACACCTCGCACCTCGAGCTGCGGCGCCTCGTCGCCCGCTTCAACACTGCCGTCCAGGGCGACGCCACACAGGTCCTCGTGCAACTGGAGGGCTCCTCCACCGCTTTGGTGGACGGCGCCCTCCTCCACTCCGGCAACCACAGCGGGCTCGTGGTGCAGGGCTTCCAGCTCGGGGCCGCCACCGTGGGCCAGGTGACGGCGGTCAGCAACGCGAACCGCGGGATCGAGCTCGACAACCTCGGCACGGCAGCGCTGCGCCTGGAGAACTCGCTCGCCTGGGGCAACGGCGTGCTCGACTTCGTCGCCTTCGGCACCGTGGACGCCGACCGCGCCACCAACCACAACTGGCTCGGCACCGAAGGTGACCCCGATCCCCTGTTCTCGCCGGCCGGCGACTTCTCGCTGCAGCCCACCTCGCCGGCCCGCGACGCCGGGGACGCCAGCTTCGCGAGCGTCGGCCCCTACGACGTGCGCCACGCCCCGCGCCTCGAAGGCACCGCCCTCGACCTCGGTGCCTTCGAGGTCAACGCCCTCTTCGCCGACGGCTTCGAGAGCGGCGACACCGGCGCCTGGACGACGGTGGTGAACTGAGGGCCCTGGTGCACTGCCGGCCGTGGTGCATTGAGGGGAGCACTGCCACGACGCCAGAGGCTGAGCGCGTCCCGTATGCCGAGAGCTGCGTGGGAAGGCTCTCTTGCACGACCGGCACTACGATCACTCAGTGATACACTTTACTGGTGCGGAGGGCCTTCAAAACCCGCAGCTTCAGCCGCTGGAAACACCAGGCGGCGCTGGCCAAGCTTCTCGACGCCGGCACCCTCCAGGAGATCTGCCATGAGCACTGAGGTGAAAGCCAAGAGCCGGTTGCTCGGCACCGTGCACGAGACGGCCGGGGAGCTCCACGCCGCCGGTTTCATCGACCGGCGCCGGATGCGGCAGTACGACGTGCTCTGCCTGGCCGCCATCCCCGAGTACACCGGCGAGCGCATCCGCGCGCTGCGGGAGCGCCACCAGATCAGCCAGGCGGTGCTCGCCGCCGTGCTCAACGCCAGCCTCTCGACAGTGCGCCAGTGGGAGATCGGCGCCAAGCACCCGAGCGGCCCCTCGCAGAAGCTCCTCGACCTCCTCGACCGCAAGGGCCTCGAAGCCCTGCTGTAGGGCAACGGAGGCGCGCAGCCCGCCACCCCGCGCTGACCCTCCCCCGCCGCTGCTACACTCTTCGGCTCCATGGACTTCACGCAATTTCTCTCCCGCTGGGCGGCGAGCGGGGACGCGGAGCGGGCGAACAAGGACGCTTTCCTGGTCGAGCTCTGCGAGGTGCTGGGGGTGGAGCGCCCGCACCCGAAGACGGGGGACCCGGCGCGGGACGTCTACGTGTTCGAGAAGGACGTGGCGCGGGCGGTCGAGGGTGGCACCTCGCTGGGGCGGATCGACCTCTACAAGCAGGGCTGCTTCCTCCTCGAAGCCAAGCAGGCGGGGGCGAGCGGCCCGAAGCGGCGCGGCACGCCGGCCTGGAACCAGCTGATGAGCGAGGCGCACGGCCAGGCCCTGGGCTACGCCGCCCACCTCGCCGAGCCGCCACCGTTCCTGCTGGTCTGCGACCTCGGCCACTGCTTCGACGTCTACGCCTCGTTCGACGGCTCCGGCCACTACCGGCCCTTCCCGGACGCCGCGGGCAGGCGCCTCTTCCTCGCCGACCTCGCGCGCCACGCGCCGCTGCTCCAGGCGATCTGGAGCGACCCGCACTCGCTGGACCCGGCGAAGCGCTCGGCCGCCGTCACCCGCGAGATCGCCGGCCGCATCGCCGAGCTGGCCCGCGCCCTCGAAGCCGCCGGGCACGACCCCGAGGTGGTGGCCACCTTTCTGATGCGCTGCCTGTTCACGATGTTCGCGGAGGACGTCGGCCTGCTGCCCGGCAAGCTCTTCTCCGAGGCCCTGGAGCGCTACTGGCTGCCGCATCCCGAGAGCTTCCCCGGCGGTGTCGCCGCGCTCTGGCAGGCGATGGACACCGGCGGCAACTTCATCACCGGCAAGCTGCTGCGCTTCAACGGCGGCCTCTTCGCCACCCAGACGGCACCGCGGCTCTCCGCCGAGCAGCTGGCACTGCTGCTCACTGCGGCGCAAAGTGATTGGTCGCAGGTGGACCCATCGATCTTCGGCACCCTCCTCGAACGCGCCTTGAACCCCCGCGAGCGCCACCGCCTCGGCGCCCACTACACGCCGCGGGCCTACGTCGAGCGGCTGGTGCGGCCGACGATCGAGGAACCCTTGCGGGCGGATTGGGACTTGGTGCGGGCCGAGGTGCGGCAGCTGGTGGAGGCCGGCAAGGAAGAGGCGGCACAGCGCCGGGTGCTCGACTTCCACCACACGCTCTGCCGCACCCGCGTGCTGGACCCGGCCTGTGGCACGGGCAACTTCCTCTACGTGACGCTCGACCTCTTCAAGCGACTGGAGAGCGAGGTGCTGACCCTCCTCGCCGAGCTGGGCTACGGGCAGATCTCGCTCGAGATGGAGCGTTTCCGGGTGACCCCGGAGCAGTTCCTCGGCATCGAGGTGAAGCGCTGGGCGAAGGAGATCGCCGAGCTGGTGCTGTGGATCGGTTATCTGCAATGGCAGGTGCGCCAGCCGGGCGGCGCGCTGACGGTGCCGCAGCCGGTGCTGCGGGACTACGGGAACATCGAGTGCCGGGACGCCGTGCTGGCCTACGACCGCGAGGAGCTCGCGACGGACGAGGCCGGGCGGCCGGTGACGCGCTGGGACGGCACGACGATGAAGCCCTCGCCGGTGACGGGTGAGCCGATCCCGGACGAGACGGCGCAGGTGCCGGTCTATCGCTACGTGAACCCCCGCCGCGCCCGCTGGCCGCAGGCGGACTTCATCGTCGGCAACCCGCCGTACATTGGCAACAAGAGGATGCGGCTGGCGCTCGGGGATGGCTACGTCGAGGCGCTGCGCAAGGTGCACGACGATGTGCCGGGCGGAGCTGACTATGTGATGTTCTGGTGGCACACCGCCGCGGATCTCGTAGCTCAGCGCCAGACCCGCAGGTTCGGCCTGATCACGACCAACAGCATCTCTCAGGCGTCCAATCGAAAGGTGGTCGGTGGTGCCCGCGCGGGCAAGGCGCCGATCAGCCTGGTTTTCGTGGTGCCCGATCACCCCTGGGTCGATTCCGCGGACGGCGCCGCGGTTCGTGTAGCGATGACGGTCGCAGAGGCTGGCTCAGCAAGAGGTCGCCTCGTCACGGTCGTCGACGAACATTCCGATGATTTTGGGGAGGCTCAGGTCGGCCTCCGCGAACGGTACGGTGTGATCCATGCCGACTTGACAGTCGGACCAGAGGTTCTGGCAGCGACGAGGCTGCGCGCGAACGAGAGTATTTCGTTTCAAGGGCCGATCTTGGTCGGAGAAGGTTTTCGACTTGGTCGAGAGGATCTCGCCGAACTTGAACTAAAGCCCGACTCTCTGCCTAGGACCGTGAGGCCCTACGTCATCGGGAGGGACATCGTTCAGGCGCCAGCCGAGCGCTGGGTAATTGATTTCTTCGGCCTTGGCGAGAACGAAGCACGAAAGGAAAATCCAGCACTGTTTCAGCGCTTGTTGAGCCGAGTCAAGCCCGAGCGAGACGCCAACCGAGACAGAGGCTTTCGTGAAAAGTGGTGGGTCTGGGGGCGGCCCCGCCCGGACATGCGCAACGCCCTGGCCGGCCTGCGCCGCTACATCGCGACCGTCGAGACCTCCAAGCACAAGCCGTTTGTCCTCCTCGACGCCAGCGTCTGCCCGGACCACAAGCTGTACGCCATCGCAACGGGCGACGCCTTCTTCTTGGGAGTGCTGTCGTCGCGGGTGCACCTGACTTGGGCCCTCGCCGCCGGTGGGCGCCTGGGTTTCGGGAACGACCCCACCTGGACGAACAGCACCTGTTTTCTTCCCTTCCCCTTCCCCGCCTGCTCCGAGGCCCAGACCCAGCGCATCCGCGAGCTCGGCGAGGCGCTGGATGCGCACCGCAAGCGCCAGCAGGCGCTGCACCCCGGGCTCACCCTGACCGGCATGTACAACGTGCTCGAAAAGCTCCGCGCGGGCGAGCCGCTCAACGCCAAGGAGCGCGAGATTCACGAGCAGGGCCTGGTCTCGATCCTCAAGCAGACCCACGACGACCTGGACGCCGCCGTCTTCGCGGCCTACGGCTGGCCGCTGGACCTCACGGACGAGGAAGTCCTCGAACGCCTCGTGGCGCTGAACCACGAGCGGGCCGAGGAAGAGAAGCGCGGCCTGGTGCGCTGGCTGCGCCCCGAGTTCCAGAACCCGGCGGGCGAGCGTGCCGCCACCCAGGCCACCCTCGCCGAGGCCGGCCTCGACACCGCCGCGGCGCCCACCGCCAAGGCCACCAAGGCCGCCTGGCCGAAAGACCTGCCGGGCCGCCTCGCCGCCGCCCGCGACCTCCTCACCACCGCCGGCCAGGCCACCGGCGCCGACTTCCCCGCCCGCTTCAAGCACGTCAAGCCCGCCGAGGCCGAGCAGATCCTCGCCAGCCTCGCCGCCGTCGGCCTCGCCCTCGAGCTGCCCCCCACCGCCGGTGTGCCCCGCACCTGGCAGGCTGTGCGCTAGGCGCAGTGAGCACCAGGCGGGGGGCACCCGGCAGGGGACCGCCGCCACCCCCACCTTTTCTCCCCTGCGGTATCTTGCTTTTCCGTGAGCTCCGCGAGCCTCGCCCCGTTCAGCTGCACCTACTCGGTCGACTTCCCGGACATCCTGCTCGGCCTCGGTTGCTCGCTCGCCGTCTCGACCTACCAATCGGGCAAGGTCATCCTGGTGAGCCCGGCGGCGGAGCGCATCGTGCAGCTGCCGCGCACCTTCCCCAACGCCATGGGCCTCGCCGTCGACGGGCCGCGGCTGGCGGTGGCGAGCGGCGAAGAGGTGGTGGTGCTCGCCAACGCGCCCGAGCTGGCGGCGAGCTTCCCCCGCAAGCCGGCCACCTACGACGCCCTCTACGTGCCGCGGCTGCGCTACGCCACCGGCCCGATGGCGATCCACGACCTGGCCTTCGGGCGCGACGGCCGGCTCTACGCCGTCAATACCGTGTGCTCGTGCCTCGCCGTGCTGGCGGACAGCGCCAGCTTCCTGCCGGTGTGGAAGCCGCCGTTCATCCACCGCCTGGCGCCCTTCGACCACTGCCACCTCAACGGCCTGGCGATGGCCGACGGCCGGCCCCGCTTCGCCACCGCCCTCGGCACCACGGACGAGCCCCAGGGCTGGCGGCGGGACAAGCTGCACAGCGGCGTGCTGCTCGACATCGAGAGCGGCGAGACGGTGCTCGCCGGCCTCGCCATGCCGCACTCGCCGCGGCTGGTGGGGGGCCGCCTCTTCGTCCTCAACTCGGCGGCCTGCGAGCTCCTGGTGGTGGACCCGGCGACGGGGACCAGCGAGGTGGTGGCGCGGCTGCCCGGCTTCGCCCGCGGCCTCGCCGCCTTCGGGGACTACCTCTTCGTGGGCCTCTCGCACCTGCGCCACGACCACCGCGTGTTCGGCGACCTGCCGATCGCCGCCGCCGAGGGCCTCTACTGCGGCGTGCTCGCCGTCCACCTGCCGAGCGGCAAGATCGCCGGCGAGCTGCGCTACCTGCGCACCTGCAAGGAGATCTACGACGTGCAGGTGCTGCCGGGGGTGCTGCGGCCGGGGATCCTGGCGCCGGGAGACCCGCTGGTCGCTCGCGCCGTCAGCGCGCCGGGGCTCGCCGTGTGGGCCGAGGAACGGGCCGAGGAACGGGCCGCGGCGGCGAGCGACGGGGCGACCTCCCCGGCGCCGGACGACGACTGACGGCGCCGGCCACGACGCGGCGACCAGGAAGCGGCGACTAGGAAGCGGCCCGGGCCCGCCGCCGGGCGACCAGCTCGGCAAAGCGCAGGGGCTCGTCCTCGACGCGGGCGCGGGCGAGGACGGCTGCCGCCACCCGCCGCTTGAGCAAGCCGTCCTCGATCTCCTGCACCCAGGCCGCGTCCGCCCAGATGCGGTCGAGCTCGGCGGCCGGGTCCGGCGCTGCCGCCGCCAGCCGCGCGGTCTCGGCGTAGAGGGCGGCAGGGTCCGCCGCGAGGCCGGCGGCGCGCGCCGCCGCGGCGAGGACGAGGGTTTCGCCGAGCAGCCGCCGGGCCTTGGCCGCAAGCTCCTCGCCCGCGGCCGCGACGCCTCCGGGCCCCCCGCGGAGGGCCGCCACCTGGGCCTCGACGAGCCCGGCGGGGAGCGGCAGCTCCCCCGCCGCGGCGAAGAGAGCGGTGACCACGACGTCCGCCGCCTCGTCGCCGAGCGCCGCGGGAAGCTCGGCGCGCATCGAGGCCGCGAGCTCCTCCCGCCAGCCGGGCGGCTCGGGCGCGCCGGCAGGCCGCAGACGCTGTGCCAAGGCCTCGACGTCTTCTGCCTGCACCTCGACGACGGGCCGGCGGACGACGAGCGCCGCAAGGTCGAAGGACGGCAGCTCGGGGAAGACCTCGACGGTGGCCTCCACCTCGTCGGGCTGCGGCGTCGTGCTGAGGACGGGCGGCAGGGCCGCCACCAACCCCCGCCGGGCGAGCTCGGTGCGCAGGGCGGCGTGCGCCGCCCGCCGCCACTGCTCGTCGCGCAGCTGTGAGCCGTAGCGGCGGCGCAGCACGGCGAGCGGCGCCTTGCCCGGCCGGAAGCCCGGGGCGCTCGCCCGCGGGCGCAGCGCCGCCAGGCGCTGCTCGACGCCGGCCTCGACCGCAGCCGGGTCGAGCGGCAGGAGGAGGCGGCAGCGGCTCGGGTCGAGCTGCGCGAAGGAGTCGTCCCCGCTCATGGTTCGTCGGCGCGCACTCTATCGAACCGCGAGGGGCGGCTCGCCAGATCCCTCCGGGGCGATCCCCGCCGCGACGATCCCCGCCGCTACAATCCGCCTGATGCCAGCCACCGGCCAGGGCGATCCCAAGCCGCTCCTCGCGGCGGGCCTTGCGGCGCACAAAGAGGGCGACCTCGCTACCGCCGAGCGCATCTACCGCCAGGTGCTGCGCCTGTGGCCCGAGCACCCGCACGCCCTCCACCTGCTGGGCGTGGTGCTCGACGCCGCCGGCCGCCCCGAGGAGGGCGTCGGCCTGATCCGCCGCGCCCTGCCCGCCCTCGACGCCAAGGCCCACGTCCATAACAACCTCGGCAACGCGCTGCGCCACGCCGGCCAGCCGGCCACCGCCCGCCGCCACTACGAGCGCGCCCTGGCCCTCGACGGCGCCTACGCCCAGGCGCACTGCAACCTCGGGGCGCTGCTCGCGACGCCGGGCCCCGAGGAGGACCGCGCCGCCGCCCGCGAGCACCTGCGCCGGGCGGTGGCGAGAGACCCGAAGCTCGTGCCGGCCTGGCTCGAGCTCGCCCGGCTCAGCCGCCGCGAGGGCAAGCTGCCGGCGGCGGCCGAGTACTACCAGCGGGCCCTCGCCGTCGACCCCGAGAACGTGCCGGCGCTGATCGACCTCGCCGCCGTCCTCCAGGTGACGTTGCAGACGCCGCGGGCGCTTCCCCTGCTCGAACGCGCCTGCACCCTCGCCCCGGACTCGGCCCTCGCCCACTTCAACCGTGCCCAGGCCCTCGCCGAGCTGGGCCACGGCGAGGCGGCCGAGGCGGCCCACCGCCGGGTGCTGGCGCTGGCGCCGGCGACGCTCAACAGCCGGCTGGCGGTGGCCAAGCGCGAGCGGGACCGTGGCGACTGGTCCACCTGGGAGGCGACCGTCGCAGCGCTCGCGAGCCTCGACGCCGAGGCCCTGGCGCAGGCGCCGCCGCCCTTCCTCCTGAACCTCTTTCCCGTGCCGCCGGCCGTCCATCGCCAGGCGGCGCGGGCCTATGCCGCGAGCTTCGCGGCACGCGCCCGCGAGCTCGGTGGCGGGCCCGCGCCGCGCCCGGCCGGCCCCCGGGAGAGGCTGCGGCTGGGCTACCTCTCGGCCGACTTTCGCCACCACCCGGTGGGGCACCTCGCGCACGGCGTCTACGCGGCCCTCGACCCCTCCCGCGGTGAGGCCTTCGCCTACTCGCTGGTGCCGGTGGCCGACGAGGTGACGGCGGCGGTACGGGCCGGCTGCGCGCTGTTTCGCGACTGCGCCCGCCTCGACGACCGCGCCGTGGCCCGCCAGATCGCCGAGGACGGGGTGGACGTGCTGGTCGACCTCAGCGGCTACACCACCTACTCGCGGCCGGCGATCCTAGCGCTGCGGCCGGCCCCCCTGCAGGTGCAGCACCTGGGTTACGTCAACACGATGGGGGCCGCCTTCCTCGACTACCAGATCGTCGACGCCACGGTGGTGGGCGCGGAGCAGCGGCCGTACTTCGACGAGGCGCTGATCTTCCTGCCCCACTGCCTGTTCCCCGTCTCCCCCCACGGCTCGTCTCTCGGCGCCACCGCCGCCCGGCCGCGGCGCACCGAGGTGGGCCTCCCCGCCGACGCTCCGGTGCTCTGCTCGTTCAACGACCCCGCGAAGCTCGACCCCACGACCTTCGACGCCTGGATGGCCATCCTGCGCGCCGTGCCGGCGGCCGTGCTCTGGCTCTACGACGCCGGCCAGCCGGCCTTGGCGGCGAACCTGCGCGCCGAGGCCGCCCGCCGCGAGGTGGACCCCGGGCGCCTCGTCTTCAGCGGCCGGCAGCCCTACCCGGAGCACCTCGCCCGCCACCAGCTTGAGCTTCGCGTTCTCGAACGACGCGCCCGACTGGTTCACCAGCGTGACCCACGCGCCCACGTCCAGCCTGCAGGCGCCCGGCGCGGGTTCGGAGTAGGTGAGGTTGTAGTCCGCCCACCAGGTCATGCCGCCGGTCTGGTACGCGAGGCGCGCCGATTG
>WBZL01001588.1_pt1 | contig 23445 bp, 13 predicted proteins | sample 5204291 | NCBI WGS metagenome assembly WBZL01 (sample SAMN12344345, study PRJNA552823) | activated sludge metagenome | biome: Activated sludge suspended growth; feature: Nitrification reactor; material: Wastewater; isolation source: activated sludge from nitrification reactor of wastewater...
TCAGGGGTATTCCGGTCATAACTCCCGATGGTGCCTAGCCATTTACCAAAAGGATCATAGGTAATAACCTGCCGTAGCCCCGCGCCTTCCCGGTAGCCTACTGCTACAAACAAGTGGCCTGCACTGGTGACATTATTGGTACGGAGAATGACTGGCCGTCCGGCATTGATTTCAGCTTTCAACATTTGCCAGGCATCATCGGTATTTCGGTTATAGTAAGTGGCATTGGCTCCCTGGTTATTTAATTCTGCCGCCATTTTATAAATATAGGCGGTGCCATTGACCAACACACGAGGATACATTTCATTTGCTTTGTTAGCCATGGTTGTGTAATCCTTTGAAATTAGCCCCAACATGGCGAGCGTCATGGACATGCTGGCGGTACTGCATTTTGCATCTCCGCCAGATAAAGAACGTTGGTTCAGATAAGCCCGATCAGGTAGTGGTACCCAATTTTCAGAAACCCCACCTCCACTCGATTCGACATAATTCACGTATCTTAATCCCCCAGGATCAATGACTGTGTTTCCAGCATTGTCTTCTACATGAATGCCAAATTTAATTTGTTGTGAGTGCAGGCCCTCGGGGGTGACCCAGCCCGCTGCGTATGGAGAAGTCGTATCTGTACTGACCAGGTGCCAGATTCCATCATAGAAAACCCAGAATTTGACGTGTTTGATCCCTGTTCCCCCTGCGTTGTCGGATGCGGTCGCAGTGAAATTCACTGTGCTCGGACCAATATTGCTGTTATTGGATGGAGAAGTGATATTCCCGGTTGGGGCATCTGTATCTTCCCGCCAGATCAGACGCATGGCATCCGCGAAGATGACATGATGGGGACTCCCCCAACCTTCCCCGGTCCAAGCGCGTAATTCGATGAAAGTGTCTTCATCCAAGTAGTGAGTCCCCAGAGATGCCCACCGATATTCATCTCCACAGTTATTGTTGGTTTGATAGGCGGCCTGATTGATAACTGCAATAGGGTTCATGGAGATGGGATCGCCAGGTTGGCGAAGGTAGTAGCGAGCATTTTCTGTGTGAGGCGTTCCACTATCTACTCTGGAAATATACGCTTGAATTTCGTATTGCCCAGGAATGAAATTCGGCAAACTCCCTAATGTTTGATTCTTCCACCAGAACACAGAGTAGTTATCATTGGTTTCTTGACAATCACCACTGATATAGCAGGCATATCCAAACAGCAGATCGTTTTCATATTTGCAATATTGATTGGGGTTGCTAGGCGGATTCCAGTAGCCATTGAAATTAAAACATCCAGCCCCATCATCACAAACGAATGTTCCTGGAGGCGTGGTATTTCCACTCCCAATAGTCCCATCATTGTAAATCTGCCCAGTGGAGGCACATTTAGATAGCCCTGCTTTTACTAGACACCCCGCGTATGGGTTTGCTCCATCCTGCACGAGCCAGCCACCGATGTAATGTCCATGCAGGTTCTGATCGATTCCATTCAGTTCTAATCCGAAATGAACGTGTGGCCCACTCGCATATCCATCGCATCCCGTGGCGGTTGAAATATTTCCCAAAAATTGTCCGCGTGTGACCGTTGCCCCATTCGTGATCGTGATGTCTGTCAGATGGTAATAGGTTGTCGCCCATCCACCACTGTGAACAATTCGAATAAAGTTGGCACAAGGGCGGTATGCAATCCCATTATCCGCCGCGCGGGTCTGCCCGCTTCCTCCCGCCAGATCAATACTGTCCCAAGGACGCGGATTGCTGTGAGGGCCACCAGTGAGTGTCCAAGTTTCACCAGTGGCATAGGGAAGACTTAGGGACGGTGCCTCAACGCCCTCCTGAGCGCTTGCCAGAACCGTTTTAGCCTCCGCAGATATCAAGGTGTTAGGCACCAATTCCACCCTGGATAAAAATTCAGGCATTGGTTCCAATGTAACTTGCCAGACAGAATCCGGCGTTTGTTGGGCAATGAAGAGTATTCCCCAGGGATCATTATCTTCAGCCTGGGTAGCCGCCAAGGCCAGCGTCCCTACTGCCCAGTCACCATCTATTTCGATATTGTCAATGATTAGACTTCGCGTAGGTGGGTTACCTAAATATTCTGTCAAGGCTTTAGTCACTGCCTCGCGCAGGGCAGTTTCACCGTCAGAAGCAAAGGCTATACTTCTTATCTGGGGCGAGGAACTGACAAACAGAAGACCGCCTAATCCTAAAATAAACAAAGCGAGTAAGAGGTAGTTTGAGGTTTTCATGTGTGAAGACTCCCGATTGTTGAGTAATCCTTTATTCTATGTTATTGGGTGAAATGGATATTGCGATTTGACACCCGCTGATCTAGGTAACTTTAATTGTGTAACCCTTACTATGGGAACAAGCGTGGAGTCATTTATGAATGACTCCACGCTCGTTCACCTCCGTTTTTTTACCTGACAATTATTGGGAGGTAGATTTTAGTTTCGTTTTGATTGATCACACTACCGTCTGATACGTAGATCGGAGACCAATTTCCAGCCCGGTCGCGGAACTGGACATACACCACATCAGTTGTCAAAGCCCAGAGAACCGTTTCCTGGTACGTTTGCCAGATTGCATCGCCAAAGCTCCCATCTTCGCTGATTCGCATATCAGCCACGCCGCTGTTGTCGTCCCAGGCATCCAAAGCCAGCGTGATACTGGTGGTGTTGGTGGCAGAAATATACACCGCGCTGGAGATATATACCGAGGCTTGCGGCATGATCGGGTCGTAGATGATCGGGGTGGAGTAGGTTCCGTACAGAGTGCCTTCTTCATCCTTGAATTGAGTGTAGAGATACTGCGGGATGACACTCGGCGTTGGGTCAATGGTCCAACTCAGATAGAAGGTTTGATTATCCTCATTCGGTTGATATTCAATCCAGGGATCGGAATCTGCGAAATCCGGGGTGTCGTTCAGGCGGACGTGCGTGACATTCGGGGCTTGCAAAGCGACGATGACATCGGCCTGGTTAACGTAGAGATTGCCCTGATTGACCGTGATGAAGAAGTTGTCGGGCTGGTCTTCGATGAAAGGATTATCCATACCCTGTGGGGGATTTTCGGAAGGCGCAATCTCGGTGCCTGCCAGGGCTTGGGTGTTTTGATACCCGCCCCAGAAACCACCGGACAAAGCGAAGTTATTGCTGATCAGGGGCACGTCTTCATTCGCGAACGGTTGACCCAGTGTGCCGTTCATTTGGAAACTGGCACTGGTATGCGCTTCGCCTGCCGAGGCAATAACCGATTGCACGAGCCAGTAATTGCCACTGGAGATGGTGTAGGTAATGGGCAAACATCCCGTCATGTTGGCGAGAAACCCGGATTGCAATTCATAGGTGGCGTTCACGCTTCCCTGACTACCGCCCCAGGGTTGTCCGAAGGCGGAGGTCAGGCTGAAGTTGTTCGATTGCAAATCATCTGAGCCACCCGCGTCGAGAATATTTTTACAGAGCCGGAAGTTATCGGAGTGTGGGGCGACGGGGAAGAGGTTGATGAAGATGTCGTCCGTAACCACGGGTGAAAGGTTTCCCGCCAAATCCTGCACTTGTAGGTACACAGTGTGGGTGTAGTAATTGAGCGCAGGGAGATACCAGGTGACTTCGTTTTGGTAGGGCATCCACTCACTCCAGGTGGTGGTATTGTTGGAAACGCGCATCCACGCCGGGCCACTGCCGGTGTCGGTCACGGTGGTGTTCAGGAGTACGCCGGTTTGGCTGGTTTCTTCCGCGCCCTGGTTGATTTGGAAGGCTACGTCTGGGAGGGTGGTGTCGTAGCGGAGGACGAAGACGGATTCGGGTTCTGCCTCATGTCCGACAAAATCTTTAGACGCCATCCGCAGAAACGAGACATTGACTGGACCGGAGACAGCCGGGGGATCGAAGGCTTCGGTGGTGATTTCTATATTGGGTGAGCCGTACTCTTGATCGCCCCAATAATATTTGTAACTGACCACGCCACTGCCATTTCCGTCCCCGGGTTTGCTCCAGGTGAAGTTGGCGTCATTGCAGGTGTTTTGCCAGATGTTGTTTTGGGCAGTACAGCCGGAGTTGATGTTGGTAGGGTTGGAGGGGGAGGTGAGGTCTACGCCAAATTGACGTGATGCGGTAGTTACATTGAAAGCTTGATCTCTGACTTGAACTTGAACTGTATGCCAACCTTCTGGTAAGTTCGGGAACGGGTGAGAGGTTTGATTTCCCCAATCAGACCATGGGGGTGGGACGTTCTTAATACGGTAACGATATTGGAGTTGGGAAGATGGAGTTTGATCATCTGATCCCACCCAGGTGAAAGTGGCTGAATTTTGAGGTTGCCATGTGTTTGGCCCAGATGTAATAGTGAGAGAAGGGCACTGGTTTTGAAACTGTTGACCTACAACAAATCCTGAATAACCTTCCATTGGTTCAGGTTTAACGCTATAGCTATTGTTCCAAAGCGCAAGATGAATATGTGGGCCAGTTACATTTCCGGTTCCACCAACTGTACCTATGACATCTCCCTTCTCTACCCAAGTGCCAGGATTTAGGGGTGATCTTTGTTTTAAGTGAGCGTAGAAAGTTAAATAGCCTCCACTGTTTCCATCCTGATCTAGCTTTATTGTCCAACCACCTCCCGTATTATCCCAATTTGTAGCGATTACTTTTCCATTATGAGTAGCCCTGAGATCTTTCCCTTCAGATTGCCCATTAATTTCAGCAAAATCAAGGGCGTATTTACCATATTGACTATTGGGAGGATGACCTGGATTATCGTCATAGTACCCCTTAGTTATTATCCATATTTGATTACAGGTGAAGGGAAAACGCAAGCTAGGGAATTGATCTTGTACCAATTCCGTCTGGTTCGAATAGTATTGTGCATCAACTATTGAACCTTCCTCCCAAACAAGTGACACTTCAGGTGTTCGAATAATTAAAGAAGCAATTAAGGTCTCAAATATGGGTTTGGTATCATCATTAAGTGGCAACAAATTGACCAAAAACACTTTTTCTTCTCTTGCCCAATACATAGTTAATGAACGACCATATTCATCACTAATTATCTCCCTCAAAATTGTTGGAACTCCATTTATGTTTTGTGTGATTTCATTCAGGACTTGATTTTCATCATCAGTTATTTGAATCCATTCTTCGAGAGATTGTTCCTCTAGTTTGGGTTGGATAACTACGTAAACTTTTGCATTAGTTTCTCCAACGGTTCCTTTCATTTCGAGAAAATCACCTCCTCTCGTTCCCTTGAAAGGAATTAATTGCCACCTCTCAGGGTACTGAATAGAAAACCCATAACGTTCATCATTATAGGTGTTCCAGATTTTTGATGTTTGGGCAAATACGTTTTGTTGAATATTAAGAGCCTTTAACCCAACTCCACCAAACACCAACCACAAAATCATAAAAAAAATTATTTTCTTTCTCATCGGCTTTCCTCGCTCACTATTACAACCTTTTAGAGGATTTTTTATTGAGAGACAGCAATGTAAGTAATGGAGGTGTTCGATTCAATGGTTCCAGTTGTCAAATTATCATCTTCTACTTTTGCTTGGACAACTAAAGTGTGGCCTCCCGGGCTTAGATTCACCCAATATACTTGAGTGGCAGTAACCCGCCCTGTTTCTGTGTCAATCGTAAAACGAATTTCTCCTGGTTGAGCTACCCCATCCACACTTAACCGTGCGAATATTTTTCCTCCCCCGGCCACTATTCTTGCATCAGCAGTTACATAAACGATATAGGTTTGATTTGTTTCAGGATTAACTGATAGTGAGGTGTTTGGGATATTCATCCAGGCATCAGTTAAATTTGTTGTGCCGGTCGCTTGTTGACGGCCTGATGAAAGTGAAACATGCCGACTTCCCAGCGCTCCGTCGGGCACTGTCAACGCCATCCCTGCAATCGGCACACTGCGAATCAATTCCCGCGGGCTAAGCGTTTCCCCGTTCACCGCGATTTCTAAATACACATCGCCATTCCAGGTTGTTGTAGCAATGGGATATTGGCTACCCAAACCCACACTAAAAAGTCCGTTTGAAACCGAAACTCCGGTATGGGTTTCCGGCCCCCAAACGACTCCATTACCTGTGGGAGCATCCAACATGGTGAAAGAAATGGTGTAGGTCCCGTTAAGAGGTACTCCTTGGGGATCAGCCAGATTTCCCTGATAGTTAATCGTATAGGCACTGGGGCCAGGATTATTCGTTCCACTTTGCAACGGGCGTGCCCATACATTCTGCGTCAAAATCAAAGCCAAAATGAGCAAGATCGTCCCTCCATTGGGCGTGAGCCAGCGTAAAAATTTGCGGACGCGTGAAGGGGCTTGATTTTGAGCGGGATGGGCCGTCTCAGATAAGCGCTGATACCGTTGAAGTAGTTCAGCCAATTCGACGAAAAAGCCTTTTTTTGTTTCCATGGGGATACTCCTCGTTTGATAGGTTTTTTAGGGGCTTTCAGAATAATTGCCTCCATCTCTTAAATATAAAAATTGTCTGGTTTCTTTTATCTATGGCACAATTACTAATGTTAACAATTACCGTAAAGAGGCTTTAATACTTCCGTTTAGGCTTCCCTATGAATTCCTTACCTTTTGCCTCGCACTTGTCCACAATTTTGTAGAGTCTTATAAGGGCTCACCGCTACGTAGAATGCCGGATTGCTTATGGTGTTATCTAACCCACCTTGTTTGGATAAATCAAAACCTATTTTTTGAGAAGGACGGCACTATTTTCAAAATCCCCTTTTTAAATAACTTGCTGGAGCACATTTTCCATTTATTCAATTTTGTCTCCCTGATAGTTTTAGGTTTAAGGCAAACGAATCTGATTCGTTTGCCTTAAACCTAAAACGCACTTCCGAATTCAACTCCAACCGAGAAAAAGGTTTTACTTTGCGGTCTTAATCAAGTTTTCGAGCACTACAACCGCCCCAACGATTTGCTCCTCCGGCCATTTTGCTTTGGCCCATAATTCCAAAAGCCGCTCCGAAATTTCTGAAAATTTCCAAACGGGGGTTTGCGGGTCGTGAACTTCCAACAGCTCTTCTTCCCCAGCCCAGACGACGACCGCTTGCACCCACCCTGGGTGGAAGCCTTTTTGCGCCAGATAATCTTTGAGGGCGACCGCATTTCGTCGAGCTTGTCGCCCAGGGTGCTTTTGCATTGTGCGCCAGCCCCAGCGTGATTTGTACTGCCACTGATCGCCCATAACGCGTGCCGGGCGCATATACCCTTTCACTTCTAACACCCAAACGCCTCCTGGGCCGAGGACGACCAAATCAATATCTCCCATTTTCCTATGGGGCCAGGAGAGATTATGGAAGATGACCCATGGAGCTTGGAGGGAGACGTGCAGGAGGTCGAGCACTTTTTGTTCGGCTTCCCGGCCTTTGCGAAAATTTTCCCCGCGGTCAAAGGTGTAATCCATGATATAGCGGCCAAGGAAAAAGAGAGGTAGGATGCCAAAAATGGAAAACAAATTGAGGATCAGGGCGATATTGGGATAAGTCGCCTGGAGCGGTTTATAAAATAAAAAAGAAAAGATGAGATAGGAAATGAAGAAAGTTTCCAGCACCCCAACCACGATCCCAGAAAACAGAAAACTGGTGCGTTCTTGACGAGCACTATAACTCGGCCCGGCAATGACTTTGGCTGGGGGCACAGGTTCGTGAAGTTTATCCTGCAAAAGACTCGCCATGAGCACCGTGCGCGCCGCATTTTTTACGGTAGGCTCAAAGGCGTTTTGAGAAGCCCAGGCCAGATCACGTCCATCAATTTTTTGCTCATCCCATAAAAGGCCTAATGGACGATAATGCCCTTTGAACGGCCAAGAGACCGCCCGGGCCTGTACGAGCGTCATGCCTGTAAGTTGGGAAATTTCGCTGACCCCCTTTCCGTTAGGAAATTTTTGGGCAATGGCCGCAATGGCGCGCTTTGCGATTTCATTATCTGGGGATAACACGTAGGCCAGGTCTGCGGCGGCCCGCGCTTCCCGTTCATCTGAGGTCGCCCGGGCTAACCAAAGCAAAGTTTGAATGGTCTCCGGTGTTTCTTTCAAGACTTGCTGGAGAATTTGGTGTGCGGTCTCGTTGTCACCGGCTTTTGACAGGGCTTTGGCTTGCTCGAGGAGCGAGACTTCAGATTTTGAGGAGGTGGACGATGAAAGGGTAAGCATAGATGAAATCCCATAATTTGGTGCTTTTGATTTTAGCTGAGAACCCTTATTTTTGGGATGATGAAAGGGGCGTTTATCACTTGTCGGACATCTCCAAAACGCTTCTATAATCGGATTTACCCGATCACAAGGGTGCCTGTCGGCTTCCTCTCTGGCTTCCGTATGGCGTCCATGTCCGGTGTCCATCCATTTGGGGCTGGATCGGCCTGCCGCAACGGGAGCGACAAGTTTGCCCTCCCATTGCCATATCCCTTCCGTTGGCGTTTGGCTGATCAGACTTGCTCGAAAAAACTAACTACCCATTTAAAAATGGGTATGGCTCATTTTTCTCTTCATTTCTGTGTTAATTGCAGGGGAAAATTATCCCCTGCCGCGAAGACCTCTCACCCCCATCGTTCGTTTTAAAGCAAACGAATCTGATTCGTTTGCTTTAAAACGAATATACTTCCCGCACGCTAGGAGAATAAATTATGTCGCTCAATCTTGCTGAAAACACTATCTCACATCCCCCGGCACGCCGCGTGACCCCTCCGGATTTAACGCCCTCGCAAGCGAACAAATTAGCGCAAACGATTCTGACCGGTGGCCTTTCCTCCAGTGCCTGGCAAATGTTGGACCGTTTAGCCATGGGCGGGGTGTTGGGCACCTGGCAGTTGTGCCAACCTGCACTGTCGGCGCGCGCGATTCGGAATTATGCGAGTCAATATCTCATCACGCGCCTGCCTTTTCAAAGTGTGCAATTAGCCGCGGCCTTCCAAGAATATGGCCTTCCCTTTGTCCCGGAAACCAGCCTGTATGTTTTAGGCCCGGTCGGCGTGGAAATCGTAAAAATGCGCCACGAAGCCTCCCCCTTGACCGGGTATCTGGCCTATCCCCTCAAACGGATCATGCACGATGTATTGACCAACGAAATCGTGCTTCGCATAGCCACGAGCGCCCAAGCCTCGGGATGGCAAGCCACCTGGCTGAACAAATATGAGGCGACCTTAGCGCAAGAAGGGCAAGCCTTGTTGGAACCGGATGGGATGTTGCGCTTGCGGAAAGGCGAGGCGGAGCGGCTCTTTTGCGTGGAATATCACAATGAGGATCACCAAACCCGTGCCTGGCAGAAAGTCACGACCTATGAAAGCGTCTTCCATAAAACTGACCTCTGGCAAAAGCATTGGGACACCGAGGAATTTCCGAAAGTTCTGGCCGTCTTTGCCAAGCCCATTGTGAGCAAGGGCTATGAGTATAGCCTGAAGGAGCGCGGTCATCCGCGTGGGCAATATTACGGAAAAGTACTGATGGGGGTGCTCACCGATCAGCTTTCCGAGTGGAAGCAATTTGGCACGGGGGTGCGTGAAAATCTTTGGGGGTGAGGGGGAGGGTAGGGGAAAATGTTCCCCTACCAAATAGGATTTCATAAAAGGAAAGAGAAGGGCAAATTATTGCTAAAGAGAATGTTTCATGCCAACATTTTTTGGTCAATCCAAGCTTGTTTTCAGAAAACCGAGGATGTCTCTATAACTTAAATAAGTTGCTGAGAATCGCCTTTAATTTCGTAAAAACAGATTGATTTCCCTGTTTTGATTGTTTATAGAGGCGATTTCCAATCCAAGCCCCCAACGCGTTCCACTGAAGTCCAGCCTGTGAGAGATTGTATAGGAGGTAGAAACCTGTCAAGACCACATATGCGCCCAAGGCCAAAAGTATGACCAAAAATTTTTGTTTTGAGGAAACATCTGCAAGCAAAATGTACCCAAGACTCCCAACGATGATTAATAAATCGAGGGTACGTAAAAGCCACTGCTTTGGAAGCCAAGGGGATTCTTCCGTGTTTCGCTTGAGCAAGTCTTTGATCAAAAGATATTCCCTGGATTGAAGCAAGGGCAATTCGCCAGGAAGTATCAGACCTTTGGTGGATAAGTATGTGTTTCGTTTTGTGGCTGACCATCTACGCGACTTCACTTCATAAAATGTATAAGTCCACTTCTTCCAAGACCCGATGTCCTTAAGATAATCTTGAAAGCGCTGAACATAGCTTTGGTAATACGGCGTTTGGAAAGCGCGTATTTCCCAAAGCTTGGCGAAATTTCTTTCTTCATAAAATTGTGCAAGATTAAGGAGTTGTTTCGCGTAGGAATACACTTGGGCGTGGAAAACAATTTCCATGAGAGGATCGTCGTTCCCCGGAAGCTGATCAAAAAAATCTGCCTGTTTCTGTAGGGTTTGGAGGAGGAGGTTGGCTTGTTCAGAAGAAATATCCCAAAGTGGCGCAAAGATTTCTGTAGCGTGGGTATTTAGATTGGGAAGGGCGCCGAAAGCCCGAAAAGCTTTTTGCAATTCAGGGGACAAGTTTTCATAGACAAACTTTAGCATATTTAATAGTGCCGTCCCATCCTCAGATTTATCCGTATCTTTTATTGTCTCAAAAAATTCAAGAACGCTTTGCCAACCGTAATTTTGTGCCGCTCGTAAAGCTAACCGGATCGCCAAAGGGTTGTTGCGGACATAGGCTCCTAAAGTATTGAGATAATTACGGATGTCCTCATCGGGATACTCTTCGTAATTAAGTAGATAGTAGCTCAAAATCTCTTTCGTCTCAAAAGAGGGGATTTTATGGCGCTTTATGTTTACAATTTTTTTGTGTAATTCACTCGCCTCTTGGGTCGTCACAATGGCAAAACTTTTACGTGAAAGCATGGTGGAAAGAAAGTCAACAAATTCAAGGTTCCAACAATTATCAATCAAGAACAAGAGGTTTTGCTTTGCCAACTGCACATGTAAATGGGTTTTCATCAAATCGAGGGTCTCAAGAACATAGGTACTGCTTGGTAAAATTTTCATTTGCAGCATTTTCAGCCAGTCATTAAAGGTTGTCTGAGGCGATCCTTCTAACCAAACTACACCATCTTGGTATTGCTGGATCAGGTCAGGATGCCTTCCTAACCAGCGTAACAAAACTGTTTTCCCAACCCCAGCCTCGCCATAGAGTAAAACGGGAAGAAAGCGATTTCGCGCTTCATGAATGGTAGTTTTTAAGATTTCATCTTGAAGAGACTGGCGGTTAATAAAATTAATCGGAAGCGGGGGAAGGTCAGTATAGGGATTGAGCTTGTGGGCTCTTTCTAGCCAATAGGTAGACAAGGGGGCTTCAGGAATATTCTTTGTTAAGCAAAAGGCTTTGAAAGTTTTACTTTTGAGATAGGCCCCGTATTCTGGCCGTCCTAATTCTGCCCATGTTTGTAAGTCAACTTGGGTCATTAAAGCGGGGATCGTGCCTGCCCAATTTTCAACGCACCTCTGGAAAGTAAATTCTGATAAAGGTTTCGAAACGTTTTTTATTTCTCCTTTAAACCATTTTTTGATAGCTCCATAATCGTTATAAATACCCACGTTAATAAGATGTTTAATTACCAGATGCTCGTATTCACTAATTTCCAAGCCATCTTTGGGAAAGCGATATGCATACGAAAAAAAGGCGAAATCGAATAAGGTTGTGCCAAATTCTCTGTGTGTTTCTTGGGAAAGTTGCTTTGATATAGGCATAAATGGTCTCTCTAGAAAATCTCCAAAAACTTCTTGGGCACGGAGATGGTCATGTCAGACAATGACACCATTGATCAACGACCGCATATCCGTTGCCAGGTCCAAGTTTACCGGACAACACATTGTAGGAGAATGATTTATGACCCAAAAAGGCCCAACTCTTCCGACCCATCTCGCTATCGAAGCCTTTGCCCAGGCTCTAGCCGCCGCGCTAAAGAGAATTTGCGCGGAACAGCAAACAGAGGCTCCTGCCTCTACTACCCAACTCCCGGTTGCTTTGCAACCACAATCCACATCCAAGGAGCAAATCTCGTGACCTCTCTCAATTCATCTTCTACCTTTCCGCCTTCTCCACCCCAGCAGGTCCCACCGCAAGGCTCTGTGTTGCCTTCCTTCGGTGAAACGGCCTTTACCCTGGACGCTTCTCAGTTTAGGGTCTCGGAAGAAGAACCCTCTCCTACCTTTCCCTCCGTCTGGCCGACCAAGCCCGAAGACTTATTACTTTTTTTCGAAAAACTCCAAAAAGTTTCGACGTCGGCGAGAATCAGTTTGCTGGTTCAAACCTGGGCCGCGACCTATGCGCGGAAGTCACACCTGCCTCCAGGCGAAAATGATTATTCCATGGAAGACCAGCAAGATTTAGCCATCGCATATGTGGAAAGCCAAGGCTGGAAACTCTATGCCAGCTATGAGGATCCTGACCGCACAGGACGCAACAGTAAACGCCCTGGTTTGCGCCAGCTGATGGTAGATATTCGGGCAGGTTTCGTGCAAGTCTTAGTCATCCACCGTTTGGATCGCCTTTATCGCAATTTGGAAGGGCTTCTAAATTTTGTCCGATTCTTAAACAAACATCATGTGCGGTTGATTTCGGTAACCGAGCAAATCGATACCTCTACCCCCTGGGGGATGCTCGTTTTTCAAGTTTTGGGCGCGATTGCGGAATTGTGGGCACGTCAAACCAGCGAACGCACTCGGATGGCGAAACAAAAACGGGTCGAAAAAGGGATGCACAATGGAAATCCCTCCTATGGCTTGTGCCGTGGCAATTGTGCCACCTGCACGGATCCTAACGGAGAAGGCTATTGCCCCGCGTTTGGCGGCCCTAATTTAGGGGATGGCGCGGCCTTGATCTGGCATCCAGTAGATCAATATGGGTTACGTTTGATTCAAGGCCTATATGAAACGATGAGCAACCGGAAAATTGCTGAATACATCAATGAAACGGATTTCACCTTGCCGAACGGCGAAGTCGTCCATTTTCGGACGCGCGGCGTCCCTAATCTCTATCCGCCTGGCAAATTTACTGCCGACAGTATCCGCAAAATTATCGCCAATCCTATCTATGTAGGGTATGTCGCCCGGTATGAGTCGGCTCCCTTGGATATGAATTACGAAAGCTAACCCCTTTTTTAGGGTGTGAGGGGCAAGGGAGGAGGTCCCTCACACGCTCATGGAGCATTTCTATGTCAACCTCGAAAATCAATAAACGCGTGCCGATTCAATTACATCTGGGCAAACATGAGCCCCTGATATCCTTGGAAACCTGGACGAAAAATCAAATCTTGCGTCAGGCGCGAAATCACCATACTGCCAAGAAAGAGACGCCCACTCGGACTTACCTGACCTCCCAGGTGGGTAAATGCTGGGAATGTTTCGCCCAAGGCGTTTTACGCCGGTCAGGGGAGTTTGTCGTGTTACAGGGGTCGCCTGGCGGACGGAATGGGTATCTCACTTACCGCTGTGCGGCTCAAAAAGAGCAGGGGGCTACGAAAAATCGGCAAGGGAGTCCGGAACCGCGCGCGGTCCTGCAAAAAATTGGGCTTCAAACCGCCCAGACCCTAGATTTTGACGCCTGGAAAAGCCGCCATCAAACCACCCTCAACGCCAAAGACGTGGATGGGGCCGTTGAAGCCTTGGTAAAACCCCTCAAACTCCCGCCTGAGTGGCATCCGGCGATTCTGGCCTATTTTCAGGACCCGGCCGGGCTCCGCAAAATGGCTGGCGTGCGCTTCAACCTTGAACAAAAAAGGGAAAAATTGCTCGACCTTTATTATGAGGGCCATGTACAGAAAGCCGATTTTGACAAACGGATGGTGCAACTGACCGGCCAATACGAGCAATTAGAGACCTCCACCTTTCCCGAAAAAAGTTTTCTCCAACCCTACCTGGATGATTTTTCGACCTTGTGGGAGGTCCTAACGCGGGTGGAACAGAAAAACCTCCTCCTGCTCATGTTCGAGGGGTTATTCTTCGACTGTGACGCGCACTTGCGGTGGGTGATCGCCCGCGCCCCGTTTGATCAACTCCTCGGCCTGCCTCCTGGCGGCCAAAGGTTTCCGGTTCCAGGAGGCGATTAACGCTTCAGGCGTTGAAATATTGGGAAAGCAAGGTCCGAATGGCCTCGGCCACTTTCTTACGGGTGCCGGGGTCAGGAATTTTGGCGACATCCAGCGCCACGTCCACCGCTTCAGGCGGCAGGTGCGCGGCGCTTGCCGCTTTAATGTCAAAAATCTCCAGCGTCGGCCAGGCGGATAACGCCAAAAATTCATTGGGATTAATGCCAAAATAATCGGCCAACAAAATACAGGCGATCATGTTCGGGCGGCGTCCCCCCAGAATACGGTTGATGGCTTGATGATCTAAAGTGGACCCCAACGCCGCGGCGCGGGAGGTGAGGTTGTTTTTGGCTAATAATTCCCGCAACCGGGCCACAAAAGGTTCGGGCTGATACGCGACCTCGGTGGCTTCACGGCGGACCGCCGCAATACTGTGTTCATGTTCCATATGGGTGTAAACTCCTCTTTACGCTACAATCACCGGGACAAGGTGGCCCCTGGCGCTTTGCCAGGTACGGGCCGATTATACCTTTGTCGTACCCTATTTTTGGAGGTGTTCTGATGGAAACCCACAAACCGCTTTTAAGGGCGGTGGGCTATCGGCGCGTTTCGATGCGCGAACAAGTCGATGGCTTCAGCCTGGAGGCTCAAGAAGTGAGCCTCCAGCAATATATCACCCAACAGGGGTGGGAACTGGTCGAGCTTTATACCGACGCGGGGATCTCCGCCAAGAAGGGCAGCCACCGGCCTGCCCTCGAAGCGATGATGCACGACGCGACGACGGGCAAGTTCGACGTAATCGTCGTGGACAAGATCGACCGGTTTTACCGGCATCTCAACGGCTTGCTCACCGCGTTGGACAAACTCAACCAGGACGGGGTGTCCTTTGCCTCGGTGAAGGAGAAACTCGACTTTACCACCCCCTGGGGCAAATTGATGCTCACCGTGCTAGGGATGTTGGCCGAGATTTACCTCGATAATCTACGGCAAGAGACCCGGAAAGGGAAACTCCAAAGAGCGCGGCAAGGGCTTTGGAACGGGAATCCCCCCTATGGTTATTGCCGCGGCCTGTGTTCACATTGCGAAGACCCGAATGGCAAAGGTTACTGTCCCAACTATGGGAACCCCGACTTGGTGCATGGCAATCGATTAATGCCTCATCCTATCGAAAGCGTGTGGGTCAAACAAGTTTTTGCCTGGTATCTCACCACAGAATATTCGGATGCCAAAATTGCTGATGCCTTGAACGAAGCCCGCCATGTGCTCCCGGATGGCACCGAAGTCCAGGTCCGACATAAAGGGGTTGTGGGCCGCATTCCCCCTGGTAAATTTAGTAAGGATACGGTGCGCGGGATGCTCTCGCGGGTTTTTTACGCCGGGAAAATCCCCTATTTTAGCGTGACCCCTGCCGGAAAATCGCGGAAGCGCCAGGGTCCGGAAGCGGTGTTTCCCGGCCAACATCCTGCGCTCATTGATGAGCTTTCTTTCGCAAAGGTGCAAGAACTCCGTGAACTGATGAGCAGGTCCCCCAGGTCACGCGGGCAGACCGTTTTTCGGGTTTTCCCTTTGACGGGACTCTTGCATTGCCTTGCTTGCGGGCGAGGTTTCCGCGGCACCCGAGGCAAAAAGGGCAGTCATTATTACCGGGATAATACCCAAATTGATCGGACCGGCACGTGTGCTCAGCCCCACTTGCGCGCACCCGAGATTGAAAGTAAACTGATAGGCGTGATGTGCGAAATCCTGTCCAACTATTTGGCGCACCACCAGTTTGTTCAAACGAAAGAACAGTTTGAATTGGCAGATGCCCGTTGGCAAAGAGCACGGATGTTGTACCTGGCCGGGGAGTTAGGCCGGGAAGCCTACGAAACTGAAAAGATTACGCGTGAAAACTTAGAAAAGTCCTTGCAGGCTTCATCTCTCGATGCTATAATAGCAGTGCATCAGGAACTTTTAAATCCTGAAGAAAAAGGATATGATCCTATTAACACGAAAAAGCAGCTTCGACTATCACTCGAAGCTGCTTGGGTACAGGAACACGTATTGGTAGCTATCCAGGTTGCGCCTTTGCTCCTGCCGTACATAGAATTGGGTTGGATTAGCGGTCCCGACGGGTAAGGGATTGGCGAAGCGTAACTTTTTCCGGGGTTTTCGATGAACTTTGGTTTGGGGGTTCGAGGGAAGATTTATTTCTCCAGGAACAAAATAAATTTTATAGCGGTTTATGGGGCAAGTCAAGGATTTAACTTGGAGATGGGGAAAAGTCGAGACTTATGTCCACGAATGACGCCAATGTCTATCAGCATAATCAATAGAGTGTAGCTCGCCTCGTTTTTTTCTTAACTCGAATTAATAATATGGTAGAATAATCATATCCAAGTTGCTTCGTTATTAACGATAGCATCCCATAATGCCAGTAGCCTCTTAATTCTGCAACCGCACCAGGAAGGAAACGGTGGCAAAACAAGCATATCTGGATTTCGATATTATTCTGGAAAAACTTGGGGAAAAGTACCAGGCAAGAGTTGAATCCCCAGCTGGAGAAGCCAGTCATCTATTCGAATTACCTTTTTCCAAAGAAAAACTCGAAAATTTTATTCTTAAAATTGGTCGTACTCGTCAGGGATTTCGACGGTTGGATTCCCCACAAATGCAAGCTGCGAAAGAGTTCGGCAAACAGCTTTTTGAGGGGGTTTTTGATGAAGATATGTACACCTGTCTGGCTGTTAGTCTTAATCAAGCCAAACATGAGGGAAAAGGCATACGCCTTCGCTTACACATCAATGCCCCAGAACTGCATGATGTCCCCTGGGAATATCTCTATAACCGGCGACTAAATCGTTTCTTCTCCCTTTCTACAGAGACACCTATTATCCGGTACTTGGAAGTTGCTGAACCATCGCGCCCTCTGACCGTCAATCCTCCGCTAAAAATCCTGGTTATGATCTCCAATCCGAGCGAATATCCACGGTTGGATGTTGAAGGGGAGTGGAACCGGCTCAAGGAAGCCTTACGTCCAATGGAACAGCGGGGGTTGGTATCCGTTGAACAGTTGGCTCCTGCCACCCTGGCATCTCTACAAAACCGCTTGCGGCGTGGAGATTGTCATATTTTTCACTTCATTGGTCATGGTGCATTTGATGAAACAGCAGATGATGGAATTCTGTTGTTTGAAGATAATAATGGGCGCGGACGCAAACTCAGTGGGCAGTATCTAGGGACGTTACTTTACGATCACCACGCGTTACGTCTAGTGGTTTTGAATGCTTGCGAGGGCGCACGAACTGCAATAAGTGACCCTTTTGCAGGTGTTGCCCAAAGCCTACTCCAGCAACAAATCCCAGCAGTGATTGCCATGCAGTTCGAAATCACGGATCAGGCCGCATTGATTTTTAGCCGTGAATTTTATTCGGCCATCGCTGATGGTTATCCGGTGGACAGTGCCCTGGCCGAAGCCCGCAAAGCCATTTATGCCAGCGAAAACGATGTTGAATGGGGAACACCTGTGTACCTCACCCGAGCCTCTGATGGCCGGATTTTTGAGATCGAAGCCCAACCTGAGCCTCTTCCTCGTTTTGACCTTACCCCTGAAAAAGATCTCGAATATGAAAAGCGATTGACTCAACGATATGATGAAGGGCTTAGCGCATTTTGGCTTCAAGACTGGACACGTGCCCGGCGTATTTTCCAAGAAGTGGTTGATTTACGCCCCAATTATTCAGATGCGGCGGAAAAATTAGCCCATGTGGAACAGCAATTGGAGTGGGCGGAAAGTTACTCACAGGTAACCACACAAATTCGACTGGAAAATTGGCCAGAGGCACTTGCTCTATTAGAAAAACTGGCTGACGCAGCCCCCAATTATCGGGACACATCTAGCCTACTGGAAAACATTCGTCAACGTGTCCGGTTAGATGAACTTTACGCCGAAGCCACGCGATTACACCACGCAGAACAGTGGCAGGCAGTGGTTAACGTCTTCGAGCGCATGAAGGAGATCCAGGTAGATTACACCGATCCGAAAGCATTACTTTCAACGGCCAACACTGCATTGGAAAAGTTGAAACAAGAAGAGCGCCTGGAGAAACTTTACCGGGAAGCACTACGTGCGATGAATGAGAACCGTTGGGGACATGCCCAGCGGTTACTCCGGCAAATTACTGCAGTCGCACCAGGGTATCGCGAAACCGAACAACTTATAAAGCGGGCCGAACTGGAAGACCTGTATGCCGAAGCGACTCAGCAATTTGAGGCAAAACAATGGCAAAGAGTACTTGAAACCCTTGAACACCTCAAAGAACTCAAGACTGATTTTCCTGACCCCAAGAATTTGTTGGAGTCGGCCCGCATAAAACTTGAGCAAGAGGCTCGTCTGTCAAAGTGGTATCAGGCGGCTTTGACTGAAATGAAGGCCAAACACTGGCAAGAAGCCCGACAGCATTTCTACAAGGTACAGGCCGAAATGCCCGATTACCAAGATACTGCCCAGCGACTGAAGCAGGTGGAGAGGGAAATCGCCCGCGAACAACAAAAGAAAAAACAACAAATAACCGTAAACATGGCAAAACCAAAATTGAAATGGTCCCCTAAATTAACTAAATGGAGCATTTTAGGTTTGATTTTAGGCTTGCTAGGAGCACTTATTCTCTATGGAACCCGTTTTATTAATGAACGGCTTCCCAACTCCCTAGTTGACGATTTTGGCGTAACCATGCGGCTAATTCCTGCTGGATCCTTCCAAATGGGCAGTGAAACTGGAGATAAGAATGAAAAACCTGTCCATATGGTTAATTTAGATAACTACTATATCGATCAATACGAAGTGACCAATGCACAATATGTTGCTTGTGTAGAAGCAGGAACTTGCCAAATGCGAAATTCATCTGAAATGGATGATACCGAATTTGCACAATATCCTGTCCGGGGAATAAGTTGGAAAGATGCACAAACTTATTGTGAATGGCGCGAAACAAGCCTTCCTACCGAAGCGGAGTGGGAAAAGGCGGCCCGCGGTGGCTTGGAAGGTATGGATTATCCCTGGGGAAGCGAAGCCCCTGTATGTGAATTGGGTGCCCAAAACGGCGCCCAATATAATGAATGTTCTGGGAATACGGTAGAAGTAGGTAGTTTCGCCCCGAATGGCTTTGGACTTTTTGATATGGCTGGCAACGTTTCTGAATGGGTTGCGGATAGGTATAGTAATGATTATTATTCAAGCTCCCCAACAAATAACCCTACAGGTCCAGAAACTGGTGTGTCGCGTGTCGTGCGAGGTGGCTCTTGGAGCCATGCAGATAAAAACCTGAACGTTGCTGATCGAGAGTTGTACATTACTGAGGGGAACACACCGTATTTAGGTTTCCGATGTGCCCGCGCGCGCTTACCTTCTTTGGATACAAATACGAATTCAACGCCCGAAACACCCTCTCCAACCATTGAAGAGGGTACTTTAACCGAAGTGCTACTTCCTACTATCCGACCTACAAATACCCCAGTTCCTCCCGCTAATTTATTGCTAAACGCGTCATTTGAACAAGGAAATCCCGCCCTAACTTGGCGATGGATTAATGACACCTTCTGCAATCGTTGGGTTTATGAGGATAGTTCTTATGCATTTGATGGTGATTTTTATTTGGCGACCAATAGAAACAATTACTCAGCCTGTAATTCTTTTTATCAAGATATAACCAGGATACCTAACATTCAAGAGACTTATATATTTCGGATCAAAGTACGTGTTCCAGAAGGGCAAACCCGCCAGGGACAAGTAGTGATTTGGGCTTTGGGTGGTGTGCAGGAAAAAGGCACCAAGGAATTTACGCTTGACAACAACACCACTTGGGTAGAAGTCGAAACATCACTGACGGTACAAAGAAACGATCATACGGCCATCCGCGCAGAAATTTACCTTGATTCCTTAGATGGGACTGACTATTATTTTGACGACGCTTATCTTTATATTGAAGAAGGCTTACCTTCATCTCTTATAGACAAGTATGCGGCAACAATGCGATTGATCCCAGCCGGATCATTCCAGATGGGTAGCGAAAATGGAGACATTGATGCAAAACCGGTGCATATCGTTTATTTGGATGATTTTTATATGGACCAATATGAAGTCACCAATAAATTGTACAATGCCTGTGTATATGTAGGGGTTTGTGCTGAACAAGATACCTTTGGTACAAATAATGATCCCAGATTCACTCAATATCCTGTAGAGCATGTCACTTGGCACAACGCACAAACCTTCTGTGAATGGCGGGGTGCGCGGCTACCAACCGAGGCTGAGTGGGAAAAGGCGGCACGCGGCGGCTTGGAAGGCATGGATTATCCCTGGGGAAATGAACTCCCGATCTGTGAGGTAGGTGCAATGAATGGTGCGCAAAGTGGTGAATGCCCTAGCAAATCGGGTTGGGATGAAGCAATTCGAGTAGGAAGTTATGCGCCTAATGGCTATGGCCTTTATGACATGGCTGGAAATGTATGGGAATGGGTTGCGGACTTGTACGAATATTTTTATTACGGAAGATCTCCAGACGAAAACCCTCTTGGACCGGAAGACGGCTCTCAAGGTATAGTTAGAGGCGGTAGTTTTGCTGGTGATGTCTATTTAATTACCCATCTACGTGTATTTATGCGGAATCCCTTAATACCGACTACCTCAATTAATGATGTCGGTTTTCGGTGTGCCTATTCCCCTTGATTTGGGGTACTTAAATGTCATGAAATAAAACCCTTGAATAGGCCTTCGGCAGGCTTGTAGTGAGAATATACTTTAGATGACTGAGTTCCTCATCCGAAAGTTTTTACAGCCAGTTACGGAGCGGAAGAACGTTTTATAAAGATTTGTATGGTAAAGGCAGAGTAGGGCGGTGAAAAAAAGGCAGGACTTGTATCCTCTTATGCCAGAAAAATGTGGGTTCTCCGAAAATGTGGTTTATGCAGATCAGCCACTGGAATCAGGCTTTGGGAGAAAATTCCTCGAATATTTCTGAAGTCTCTAGACAGGAAATCCTGTAAAATATTAGCAAATATCGCAGAGTTACTCCCGCGGGTATTTTCCAAACGATTGGTAATCATTCCCTCACTCACCTCCCATGCCCCCCACAATCCCCTCCCCCCTCCTACAAGCCTTTGCCGATGGAAACGGCGTTGTGATAATTGGATCATCCAGCGCCTTTTCTGATGACCTAGACTCCCTCGCGCAGCCCCTGGCGGAGGCGGGCAAGTACCCTCCCGCCAAAACCGACCGGAGCTTTCCGGCCATTGCCCAGTATTATCAAAATATGCCGGGTGGGGAGGTAGCCACACGAGTCCATTTGGTCAACCACTTGCGCGCGTGGCTGGAGAACGAGGGAGCTACGCCCTCCGCTTTCCGCCGGGCAATCGCCGGTTTGCCAGCGCGGCGGTTTGTGGATTTTAGCTACGATGACCGGCTGGCCACGGCACTTGCGGAGGGGAAACGCCTATCCACACAAGTGTTACGCGACCACGAATTGCCTTACGTTGACCGAAGTCGGGTGATGCTGCTCAAACCCTTTGGGGCGGCCGCCCAACCTGATTCCCTGGTCTTGACCGAGGACGATCACTTTGAGTTCGCAGGCGGGCGTCCCTTGATCATGGCACAACTGCAGGTCTGGACAGCCACGCACACCCTGCTTTTTCTGGACGTAGACCCAACCTTGTTCCATTTTCGAGAATTGCATTGCAAAATCATGCAGGGGATCAACCCCCAACACCTACGGGCATATGCGCTGGTAGATGATCCCGTCCTGGAAGCGGCCTGGACAGCTCTGGGAATCACGTCGCTCGTCGCCCCCGACCCAACGCAGTGGATCACCGATCTGACCACGGCTATTGCCGCCCTGCCGCCGCGCCCTGCGGAAGTGCTCCCCGGGCCTGGGCAAATGTTGCGTCGCCGTCCCTATAAATTTTTGGACTATTACACCGCCGCGGATGCAGACCTGTTTTTCGGGCGGGAGCAATGGGTGACTGATCTTACAGTACGCGCCCTTGCCCACCCGATGACGGTGTTGTTTGGGCGTTCGGGCGTGGGGAAGACCTCGGTCTTGCTGGCGGGTGTTGTCCCACGCCTGGAAGCGCGTGGGTGTTGGGTGATTTATGGCCGCCCCGGGGAAGACCCGTTAGAAGCCCTGCGCGCCGTCGCAGAAGCGCACCTGGAAAAAAAAGACCTGGAAGACCTGGCAGACGTGCAAGATTTCGCAACCTTTCTCCTGCAGGCGGGCGCGCGGTTGAAGAAAATGCCGGTGGTGATCCTCGACCAGGCCGAAGAGTGTTTTACTGCCCTTTCAACGGGCGTCCGGGCGCGGTGGGTTACGGCACTCGCCCAGGCCCTGTATACGGCTCCGGCAGGGGTGCATTGGATGCTCTCCCTGCGGGAAGATTTTGCGGCAGAACTCCATGAATGGACCCGCCAAATCCCTACCTTGTTTGCCCAGACAGTGCGGCTGACCCCCGCTGACTTTGGATGCGGCGCGGGAAGCCGTAGCTCGCCCTCCGGTGCGAGTGGGCGCGGAGATGGAGCCTGGGTTGGTGGATCGGCTCATCGAAGAGGTGATGGGGGCGGAAGCGCTGGAGGGCTTGAACCAAACAGGGGTGGCCCCGGCCCTATTGCAAATCGTGTGCGAGCGGCTGTACCAGGAGCGCGACAAAGATAACCGCATGACCCTCGCACAATATGCAGCGTTGGGATGTGCCCGGCGCATTCTGGCCGAGTACGTAGATGTGGCGCTGGCCCAACTGTCCTTTGCCCGGTGCAAAATCGCCGTGGTCCTGCTCAAAGCCCTGGTGACCGGGCGAGAGACCAAACTGCCCCTGATGCCTGAGGAGGTGTTGGGTGGTGTGTAGGGGGACCTTGCCGAGAAACAGACCGTGCTGGCGCACCTGATCAGCGTCCGGCTGGTGTGCGGTTTGGAGGTTGGGGAGGCACGCCGGTACGAACTGGCCCACGAAATCCTAGTGGAAAAAATATATAGTTGGATCGATGGGATCAAGCGGGCGACCATAGATGGCTGCGACTTGCTTCGCCAGGAACAACTGCCGCCCTGGGTGGCTTCAGTTTTCTAAATCAACTTAGTGAGAAGACCACTTAATTGTGCCCTATAACGATTGGTAAGTATATTTTAAATCCTTTAGTAGGCGTAGCAGTAGAAGTGGGTGTATGCGATGGAGAAGGAGTTGATGTAGGCGTAGCAGTAGAAGTGGGTGTATGCGATGGAGAAGGAGTTGATGTAGGCGTATCAGTAGAGGTAGGTGTATGTGATGGAGAAGGAGTTGAAGTAGGCGTAGCTGTAGAAGTGGGTGTACGTGATGGAGAAGGAGTTGAAGTAGGCGTAGCAGTAGAAGTGGGTGTATGTGATGGAGAAGGAGTTGAAGTAGGCGTAGCAGTAGAAGTGGGTG
>WBZL01001589.1_pt1 | contig 23435 bp, 13 predicted proteins | sample 5204291 | NCBI WGS metagenome assembly WBZL01 (sample SAMN12344345, study PRJNA552823) | activated sludge metagenome | biome: Activated sludge suspended growth; feature: Nitrification reactor; material: Wastewater; isolation source: activated sludge from nitrification reactor of wastewater...
GGGCAAGACCTGGACCATCGCTGCCCTCGTGCTGCGCCTGGTGCTGGGCCATGGCGGTGGGCAGCCGCTGATGCCCGCGCAGATCCTGGTGATGACCTTCACCCGCGCCGCCACGCGCGAGCTTTCGAGCCGTATCCGTGCACGGCTGGCCCAGGCCGCACAGTGCTTTCGTGGCCTGGCCCCCGTGCCTGCGGACGACCCCTTCCTCGCCGCGCTGCTGCAGCACTATGCCCCCGGCCCGCAGCGCGAGCATGCCGCCTGGCGCCTCGCGCTCGCCGCCGAAGCCATGGACGAAGCGGCCGTGTTCACCATTGATGCCTGGTGCCAGCGCATGCTGCGCGAGCACGCCGTGGACAGCGGCCAACTCGACGAGGAAGAACTCAGCACCGACGAGCACAGCCTGCAGGCCCAGGCCGTGCAGGACTACTGGCGCCAGCAATGCTATGGGCTGACCCCTGCGCAGTTCCAAGCCGTGTCCCGCGTCTGGCCCCATGTCGATGCGCTGCATGCCGACCTGCACAAGCTGCTGGACGCCGACCTGCCCGCGCTGGCGCAGCCCGCCACGCTGGTGCAGTGCCTGCAAGCGCATGCAGAGCAGGAACAAACCCTGCGTGCGGGTTGGCCGCAGCATGTGCAGGCCCTGCGCGACTGGCTGGAGGTGCACCTGCAGCAGCACAAGGCCCACTGGGACGGGCGCAAGATCCAGATCGGTCGCTGTACCACCTGGCTTGACGCGCTGCAACAGTGGCTGGACGGCGACTTATGGCAGTCGCTGGAGTGGCCTGAGGCGGCCTGGCGCCGCCTTACGCCCCAGGGCCTGATGGACGCGCGCCTTGCCAGCGCGCCGCCGCTCGATCTGCCCGAAGCCTCTACCGCGCTGGAGCACCTGCAGCAGGCGCTGATGGCGTCCACACCGCTGGCTGCCCGGCTGCGCCTGCACGCCGCCACCGAGGTACAGCAGCGCGTGGCCCTGCTCAAGCGCCAGGGCCGCGTGCTCGGCTTCCGCGACCTGCTGCAGCGCCTGGTGCAGGCCTTGCAGGCACCGCAGGGCGCACGCCTGCGCGCGCGCATCACGGCCCAGTACCCGGTGGCGCTGATCGACGAATTCCAGGATACCTCTCCCCTGCAGTACCGCTTGTTCGACCTGCTGTACGCGCCCCGCGCGCCCCAGCCCGACACCGCGCTGCTGCTCATTGGCGACCCCAAGCAATCCATCTACGGCTTTCGCGGGGCCGACATCTACAGCTACCTGGAGGCGCGCCGCGCCACCCAGGGGCGCCACTACCTGCTGGTCATCAACCACCGCTCCACGCAGGCGCTGGTGGGTGCGGTCAACCACCTGTTCGCCCGTGCCGAGGCACGCGGGGGTGAGGGCGCGTTTCTGCTGCGTGATCCTGAGGGCGGTGAAAACCCCTTGCCTTTCGTGCCCGTGCAGGCGCGCGGGCGGCCCGAGCAGTTCCAGACAGCCGATGGACCCGTGCCTGCGCTGGACATCCACCACGACCTGGAACTGGCGGGGATCCCCGAGCACCGCGAACGCTTTGCCGCGCGCTGCGCCGCCCAGATCGTGCAGTGGCTGGCCGATGCACAAACCGGCTTTGCGCAGGCCGACGCCCCGTTGCGCCGCCTGCGCCCGGCAGACATTGCGGTGCTGGTGCGCTCGCGCACCGAGGCCGCCGCCGTGCGGCGCCAATTGCAACAGCGGGGCGTGGCCTCGGTGTACCTGTCCGACCGCGACTCGGTGTTCGACAGCGACGAGGCACACGACCTCGTCTGGTGGCTGCAGGCCGTGGCCGATCCGCAGGACGCCAGCCTGCTGCGCACCGGCATGGCCACCCGCCTCATCGGCCTGGGCCTGGACGAGTTGGCCGCGCTGGCCGACGACGACCAGGTCTTCGAGCAGCGCAGCGCCCAGCTGCGCGCGCTGCACGCCATCTGGCACAGCCAGGGCGTGCTCACCATGCTGCGCCAAACCCTGCACCAGTTCGATTTGCCCGCGCGCTGGCTGCGCGACCACGGCGGCGAGCGGCGCCTGACCAACGTGCTGCACCTGGCCGAACTGCTGCAAGAGGCCAGCACCCACCTGGAGGGCGAACACGCCCTGCTGCGCTGGCTGCACACCCAGGTGCACGAAGACCGCATGGCCGGGGACGAACAAGTCCTGCGCCTGGAGAGCGATGCCGACCTGGTGCAGGTCGTCACCGTGCACAAGAGCAAGGGCCTGGAATACCCCGTGGTCTGCCTGCCCTTTGCCTGGAGCGTGCCCGGCGGGCGCACGCGCGCGGGCGACTACCCCGTGCTCCCCGATGCCCAGGGCCAGCGCCACCAGCACCTGCACTGGACCGACGAGCTCAAGGCGCAGACCGCCCAGGAGCGCCTGCGCGAAGACCTGCGCCTGCTGTACGTGGCCCTCACCCGCGCGCGCCACAGCGTATGGATGGGCTTTGCCGCCGTGCGCGTGGGCAACGGCAAGCAGTGCCGCACGCACGACAGCGCCCTGGGCTGCCTGCTGGCCGGGCCCCAGGCCGCGCTGGAGCCGCACGACTGGCACACGCAACTGCAGGCCCTGGCCGAGGCCCAGCCCGCGCTGCTGCGCGTGCAGCCGGCCACCCCCTTGCCCGTGCCACTGCAGGCCCTGGCCCCGGTGGCCGATGCACCGGTGCTGGCCCCCAGCGTGCCCTATGCCGCGCAGTTCGACCGGCGCTGGGGCATCGGCAGTTTTTCGCAGCTGGTGCGCGCCAGCGCCCCAAGTTCGGTGCCCCTGGCCGCCCTGGCGCTCCAGCGTCCGGCCGACGATGAGCTTGCGCCCCTGGTGCCGCTGGCCGCGCCAGCCGCCGGGGTTGCAACGCCCGATCCCTGGGCCGCTACTCCCTGGGGCCGCACGCTGGACCTGTTTGACGACACCCCGCCCGCAGCCCAGGGCCTGCCGCTTTCCCCGGCAGCGCAGGCAGCGCCCTGGCACCAGTTCGTGCGCGGCAGCGCCGCTGGCAACTTCCTGCACCAGCAGCTCGAATGGCTGGCGGCCGAAGGCTTTGCGCTGGAGCCCGAAGGCCCCCTGGCCGATCGCCTGCGCAGGCGCTGCGAGCGCGCGGGCCATGGCGAGCGTGCCGCCGAGCTGGTGCACTGGCTCAGCACCGTGGTGCACCTGCCCTTGCCGCCGGTGGGTGCGTCGCTGCGCGGCCTGCAGCGCGTGCTGCCCGAAATGGAGTTCTGGTTGCCCGTGCACCGTTTGCCTGCTGCCGAGGTCGATGCACTGTGCCGCACCCACCTACTGGCGGGGCGCGAGCGCCCGGCACTGCCCGAGCGTGAGCTGCGCGGAATGCTCATGGGCTTTGCCGACCTGGTGTTCGAGCAGGGCGGGCGCTACTGGGTGCTGGACTACAAATCCAACCACCTGGGCGACAGCGGCGCCGCCTACACCGCAGACACGCTGGACGCCGCCCTGGCTGCGCACCGCTACGACGTGCAGGCCGCGCTCTATCTGCTGGCCCTGCACCGCCTCCTGCGCGCGCGCCTGGGGGCAGCCTACACGCCGCAGCAGCACCTGGGCGGTGCGCTGTTCTGGTTCCTGCGCGGGATCGACGGGCCCCAGGCAGGCCTGTGCCACCTGACGCTGCCCACCGCCCTGCTCGACGCGCTCGACGCCATGCTGGACCCTGCCGAGAACGCCGCATGAACAAGCCCCTCGAACTCTTGCAGCAATGGGTGGACGCCGGTTGGCTGCGCCACCTGGACCGCGCACTGGCCCGCTGGGTGGCCGAGCTCGACCCCCAGGCCCGCCCCGAGTTGCTGATGGCCACCGCGCTGCTGGCGCACCTGGAAGGGCGCGGCCACACCTGCCTGCCGCTGGATGCCTTGGTGCGCGAACCGGCAGCCCTGCTGGCCTGGCCCGCCCCGGCGCCCCAGGCCCTCGCGCAGGCCTGGCACGCGCTGCCGCAGGGCCTGGACGATTGGCTGGAGGCCCTGCGCCGCAGCCCGGTGGTGCACGAGGAGGGCGTGGCGCCAGACCAGGGCCAGCCGCTGGTGCTGGGGGGCAGCGCCACGGCGCCCTTGCTGTACCTGCGCCGCTACTGGGGTTACGAAACCCGCGTGGCGCAGGCGCTGCGTGAGCGGGCCAGTGCGCCGCTGCCGGTCGATGAAGCCCTGGCAAGACAGTGGCTGGCCCGCCTGTTTGCGCCCGCGCAGCCAGGCCAGGTGCCGGATGCCCCAGCCCGTACCGAGGGCGATGCCGAGGTCGATTGGCAGCAACTGGCCTGTGCCGTGGCGCTGCGCTCGCGCGTGGCGGTGCTCACCGGGGGGCCGGGCACCGGCAAGACCTACACCGCCGCCCGCCTGTTGGCCCTGTTGGCCGCCATGGAACCACCGGGCAGGCCCTGGCGCGTGGCCCTGGCCGCACCCACGGGCAAGGCGGCTGCGCGGCTGCGCCAGTCCATCGACGGTGCACTGCAAGACCTGCAAACGCCGCTGCAGGGTGTGCTGGACGTGCAGGCCCTGGCCCAGCGCCTGGGCCCGGCGCGCACCCTGCACGCACTGCTGGGCGCCCAGCCGCACACGCGCCAGATGCGCCACCACGCGGGTCACCCGCTGGATGTGGATGTGCTGCTGGTGGACGAAGCCTCCATGGTGCACCTGGAAATGATGGCGGCGCTGCTCGACGCGCTGCCCCCCAGCGCACGCCTGGTGCTGCTGGGCGACAAGGACCAGCTCGCCTCGGTCGAGGCCGGTGCCGTGCTGGGCGACCTGTGCCGCGACGCCGCGGCAGGCCGTTACAGCACAGAGACCCGCCGCTACCTGCAGGCCACCACGGGCCAGACCCTGCCCGATGCCTTGCTCGAAAGCGGCGCCCAGGCGCCAGCCCTGGCACAGCACATGGTCATGCTGCGCAAAAGCCGTCGCTTTGGCGGCCCCATCGGCGCGCTGGCGCTGGCCGTGAACCAGGGCGATGCGCCCCAGGCCCGCCGTGTGCTGGACGCCGACCCCCAGGGTGCCGTGCACCTGCTGGCCAGCAGCGATCCGGCGGCGGCCGTGCAACTGGCCCTGCGCGGCCGCTTGGGTGCGGTCGGCTGCTACCGCGACTACCTGCGCGCGATGGCCGTGCCCGTGCCTGCCCAGGAAGACGCCCACACGGCCTGGGTGCAAGGCGTGCTGCGGGCCTTCGACGGGTTTCGGCTGCTGTGCGCTGTGCGCGAAGGCCCGTGGGGAGCTGCCGGGCTCAACCGTGCGGTCGAAACGGCCTTGCGCGGCGCGGGCCTCCTGCAGGGGCGGGGTGAATGGTATGCAGGCCGCCCCGTCATGGTCACGCGCAACGACGCAGGCTTGGGCGTCTTCAACGGCGACATCGGCATCGTGCTGCAGGCGCCGGGCGGTGGCCTGCGTGCCTACTTTGCCGACGGGCCGCAGCTGCGCTCGGTGGGTGTGGCCCGGCTGGCGCATGTGGAAACCGCCTTTGCCATGACGGTGCACAAAAGCCAGGGCTCGGAGTTCGGGCATACCGCCCTGGTGCTGCCGCCCCAGGCCGCCGGGGCCTTGCTCAGTCGGGAGCTGGTGTACACCGGCATCACCCGCGCGCGCGACGCCTTCACCCTGGTGGCCGCGCAGCCCGCAGTGCTGGAGCAGGCGCTGCGCCAGCGCACACAGCGCAGCAGCGGCCTGCCTGCGCGGCTGCAGGCTTGACCTCTCAGCGATCCATTGCGCGAACGCGGAATCCCCAACGTATGCCACCGGCGCGCCCCAGGTCAGGGCCGCCCGCGATGCATGAAACTGGCGCGCCCCATGCCAGGGCTCCCGCGCAAGGGCCGCCCCGCCGCGCCGGGAGCGTCCCCCCTCCCGAATCGCGCGGCGATTCGAGAGCGGGGGAAGGCGCTTCAGGGGGGCTTACTTCTCGGCCTTTTCCTGGCAACCCAGGCAGCGTGCCGCCTCGGGGGCAACATGCAGGCGGGCCGTGCCAATGTCGGCGCCGCAGTCCGTGCATTCGCCGTAGCTGCCGGCCGCGATGCGTTCCAGCGCTGCGTCGATGGCCGCAAGGTGGGCGATTTCGTGTTCGCCCAGGGCGAACTCGATGTCGCGCTCAGTGTTGACCTGCGCGCGGGAGTCCTCGGGGTGACCAAAATGCTCCGCAGCCACATCCGCACGGCCCACGGTGCCGCCACGTTGCGCTGCCAGTTGTGCCAGCACCTGGGCACGCAGTGCGAGCAACTGTTGTTGGAAAGGGCTGGCTTGTTCGGTATTCATGGGTTCTGCGTGGTTTGTAGAGGATGCCTTCATCTTGCGCCGTGCGCGGCGTTCAGGGGTTGACCGGAGTCAAGAAATTCCGACGTGCGGGAGGCCACCAGCCATGCTGCCTCCTACAATCGCCACATGTTGACCACGCGCTGCCGCCATCGGTTTGCCGGTTTCCTGCTGGCGTGCTGGGCCGTGGTCCAGGCGGTGGCCGGGGCACCCGTTCCCGGCGCGCTGGAAGTGCAGCGCATCTGCTCCGCGCAGGCGCCCGGTCAGTGGCGGCTGGTCTTGCCGCTGGACGCGCCCGAAGCGCCTTCGTCCGTGCATGCCCCGGACTGTCTTTTGTGCCTGCCCCCCTTGTGGCTCGGGCCGCCAGCGGCCCACGCCATGGTGCTGGCGCCTGCCAGCGCTGCACCCGCGGCGCCCAGGCGTGAACCGTGGGCTCTGGCCATGGTGGGCGCCTTGCCGCAGGCACGGGCGCCCCCTCAAATGCTATAAAAATAATAGCTATCAGCGCTTGATGATAGGGCGCTAGAGTCGATTTTTGCTTGTATTTTTTGCCTCCATGGCAATGTCTTGATTTGGAGAAAACCATGAACTTCCCCCGCATCACTTCCTCTCTGCTCGTCGCTGCCGCTCTGGCCTCGGGTCTGGCCCAGGCCCAGACGGCAGCCCCCGTCACCGTGGATGGTGCCTGGGTGCGTGCCAGCGTGCAGGGGCAAAAGGCCACGGGTGCCTTCATGCGCCTGACCGCCAGCGAGGCCACACGCCTGGTGGGCGCCGCCTCGCCTGCGGCCGGCGTGACCGAAGTGCACGAAATGAAGATGGAAGGCGACGTGATGAAGATGCGCGCCGTCACCGGCCTGGACCTTCCCGCAGGCCAGGCCGTGGAGCTCAAGCCCGGTGGCTACCACGTCATGCTGATGGACCTGAAGGCGCCCCTGGCCAAGGGCAGCACCGTGCCGGTGACGCTGACGTTCAAGAACGCCCAGGGCGCCGAGAGCAAGCTGGAGCTGCAGGTGCCTGTGCAGGCGCAGATGCCCGCCATGCAGGGCGGCCATGGCAGCCACGGAATGCACAAGTAATCCCCCCCCGCGCCACCGGCCCTGGCCTGTCGTGCAGGCACAGGGCGGGTGCGCAGGGCAGGGTGGTGCCCATGGCGCACAGGGGCCGCGTTGGGGTAAGCTGTTCGTATCCTCGACTTTCCATCCATTGGAGCGGCTATGAGCGACTCATCCCCCCTCGGTTTCGGCAAATACGTGCCGGGTTTCGAATTCCTCCAGAACCTGGCCAAGGGTGCTTCCAACAGCATTCCGCAGTTGCCCAACCTGTCCCATTGGGTGGCTCCCACCATCAGCGTGGAAGAGCTGGAAAAGCGCATCGAAGAACTCAAGGCAGTGCAGTTCTGGCTGGAGCAGAACTCGCGTGCGTTGGCCGCCACCATCCAGGCGCTGGAGGTACAGAAGATGACGCTGGCCACCCTCAAGGGCATGAATTTCAGCGTGGGTGATGTGGCCAACGCCTTCAAGCTCAAGACCGCAGACACCGTGATGGAGGGCGTGCACAAGGCCAGCGACACGCTGGCCCATGCAGCGCAGGCCGTCTCCGGTGCGGCCAGCCGCGTGGCAGACATTGCAGCCCCGGAGGAGCCCGCAGCCGCCCCTGCTGCGCGCAAGACGGCCAAGCCCAAGGCCAAGGCAGGCGCCAAGGCCGATGCCGGGGCGGGCGCAGGCTTGATCGATCCCATGCAATGGTGGGGCGCACTGACGCAGCAGTTCCAGCAGATTGCCGCCAGCGCCATGAAGGATGCGGCCAAGCAGACAGCGCTGGACACCACACGCAACATGGCCACAGGTCTGGCCAAGGAGGCCCTGAAGACTGCTACCGGCATGGCTGCACGGGGCGTGCAGTCGGTGCAGGGTGCCGCGCGGCGTGCGGCCGCCCCTGCCGCGTCCGCGCCAGCCGCCCCCCGCGCGGCCGCCAAGGCCCCGGCACGCAAGGCGGCCGCCCGCAAGGCACCGGCCAAGCGCAGCCCGGCCAAGAAGGCAGTGCGCAAGACGACCGGTTGAGGGTGCTGCCGAGCACACAGCGCCCAGCGCCGCAGGACGGTCCATGAAGCGATTTCCCACCGCCCATGCCACCCATCCGCAGTGGCGCATGGCCGTGGCCCTGGTGCTGGCGCAACTGCGCGCGCAGATGGCTTTGCCGGGGTACGCCGCCGCGCCCACCCTGGGCCTGCTCTATATCACCGACCACTACGCGGCCGAGGCGGCGGCGCTGCTGGATGTGCTCTCCGCCGAGCTGCCCGAGGTCACCGACTGGAGTGGCACCGTGGGCGTGGGGGTGTGTGCCGCCGGGGCCGAGTACCTGGACGAGCCCGCCCTGTCCGTGATGCTGCTGGACCTTCCGCCAGACCAGTACCGCGTGTTTTCCGGCGTGGCGCCGCTGCCGCGCGGCGGCAGCGGTGCGTTTGCTGCGCACACGGCGCTGGTCCATGCCGATGGGCACACCCCTGACCTTCCGGGGCTGATCGATGAAATGGCGCAGCGCACCCGCACGGGCTACCTGTTCGGGGGGGTGTGTGCCAGCCGTGGCGCGGGCGTGCAGTTTGCCGTGGCGGGCAACGGCAACCTGGCCGGACATGGCGCGGCGGGTGGTGTCTTCAGCGGCGGCCTCTCAGGCGTGGCTTTTGGCGCGGGGGTGGAACTGGTTTCGCGTGTCACCCAGGGGTGTCAGCCCGTGGGGCCCACGCAGCGCATCACCGCCGCCGATGGCAACGTGGTGCTGGAGCTGGATGGCAAGCCGGCCCTGGGCGAGCTGCTGCAAACGCTGGATGTTTCCCTGCAGGACGATCCACAGGAAGCGGTGCGCCGCATCCGGTCCACCCTGGCCGGTTTGACCAACGCCGACAGCGCGGTGGCTTTTGGGCGCACCGGGCATTTCGGGAACGACACGCGGGTGCGGCACATCCTCGGGCTGGATGGAGCGCGCCAGGGCGTGGCCTTGGCCGATACGGTGGAGCCGGGCATGCTATTGGCCTTTTGCCAGCGCAATGCCGGGGCTGCGCGGGCCGACCTGGTGCGCATTTGCACCGAGATCCGCGAGGAGTTGACCCCTGAGGAAACCGAGCCTTCGGCGGTTGGCGTGCAGACTTCGCGGCCAGTGCCGGGTGCAGCGCCAGCGCTGGCGCCCGGTCGCCAGCGGGAGGTGGCGGGGGCCATTTACGTGAGCTGCTCGGGCCGGGGCGGGCCGCATTTTGGCGCGCCGGGTGCCGAGCTGCAGATCGTGCGCCACGCCTTGGGTGATGTGCCCTTGGTCGGGTTTTTCGCTGCCGGCGAAATCGCGCGCAATCAGCTTTACGGATACACCGGCGTGCTGACGGTTTTCTGCACCACGCCCGATTGAAGCACCGGGATCAGTCCTTCTCGGTGGGCAGGCCCTCGGCCGCCCATTCCGGCAGGCCGCCGCGCAGCCAGTACACATTCTTGTGGCCTTTGGTGGCTGCCAGCTTGGCGGCCTTGTAGGACTTCCAGCATTCGGCTCCATTGCAGGCAAACACCATGGGCTTGGCGGGCAGCTTGTCCAGCGCACTGAAGTCATCGGTGGCAGGGTCGAAGGCCACGTCCTTCAGGCTCTTTTCGATGTAGGGCGCCCACACGGCACCCTTCATGCGTTTGGCACGGAATTCCTTCTCGGTGCGCGTATCCACCAGCAACGCGCCCTGGCCCTGGAGCTGCTGCGCCTCCTTGGCATTCACGCGTTGCACGCCGGGCAGGGCCACTGGGGTGAACAGGCCCAGTTCGGCCACGCGCTTGTATTGCACGGCTTCCGGCTTGAGTGTGGCCGGGGCCAGGCCAGAGGGTTCGCTGGCGGTGGCGAACCACTGTGCCACGCGGCTGCGCAACTCGGGCGGGAGGTCTTTCTTCACCACCACCGTGAATCCACCGGGCACAGGCTGGCTGGATGCCAGCACCTTGGCCGCCTTGGGTTGTGCGGCAGACCATTCGGCCCAGTCGTCCTCACGTACCACGGTGGCGTCGGTGGAGCCCAGCAACAGCGCCGTGAGGCCTGCTTGCGGGTACTTCTCGTACTGAACCTGTTTCAGGTCCTTGAACGACAGGCCGGCCTCGTTGAGCATGCCGCGGGCCATGTAGGTGTAGATGGAATCCTGCTGGGGCAGGTACAACCGCCCCCCTTTCAATGCGCCCACGGCAGCGGTGGTGGGCGCTGCGACCAGCACGTACTTTTGCGACTTGTGGTTGGCGCCCACCAGTTCGTAACCCCGATCCAGGGCGGACGCCGCTACCTGTGCTGGGCCAATGAAGACGTCGTACCCGGCACTGCGCGTGGCCCGCATCACGTCGGCAAGGTCTTCGCTGACGGTGACCGATGTGGTTTGCCCGGCCGCCTTGCCCAGGCCGGCTTCCATCTGACTGCGCAAGATGGTGTGCGCAGCCTTTTTGGCCGTCGGCTCCACCGCGACGATGGCGGTGATATCCGCCAGACTGGTGGCGCAGGCGCACACCAAGCCCAGTGCTACCAGGCCAGTGCGCAACAGAGAGAAGGATGTAGGCGCTGTAGTCATGGCATCTCGCAGTGTCATGGTGAGGGCGGCGTTTGGGAGCGTCGAATATGCATCAGCTTGGCATGCGCAGGAACGAATGTTTCCAATAAATACGAATGTTTTACATTTGCTGACAATGAGAAAGCCTCGCAACACGGGGGTGTGCCGTGAGAATGCCCAGGTTCGTCTGGTGCGGGGGGTGTTCGGCGGTTGCCCGTGCACGGCACCGGGCGTGACCAACATTCTTGATGGAGGGGAGACACCGTGAAACCAGCAAACACATTGCAACGTCGCCAGATGCTTGCCGCCAGTGCGGCGGGCCTGGGTGCTCTGGGCTTGGGGGGCTTGGCAACGCAGGCCCATGCCCAATCGGGCGCTGCTGCGGGTGCCAAACCGCTGCCCGCCGTGGCTGCCTGGAAAGACCCCAAGGCCATGATCGTGCACAGCAGCAGCACGTTGGAAACGCGGCGTGCGGCGTATGGCACCAGTGTTGTCACGCCGACCAATCGCTTGTTTGTGCGCAACAACCTGCCGGCTCCCGATGCCTCCATCCTGGAGCAACGTGATGCCTGGACGGTGGCGTTTGAGGGCGTCAAGGGTCCCCGCTCCCTGACCTTGGCCGATCTCAAGACCCTGGGCGTCGAGACCGTGGCCACCGTGCTGCAATGTTCGGGCAACGGTCGGGGCTTCTTCCCGAGCAAGCCCAGTGGCACGCCCTGGCAAGTGGGCGCTGCAGGCTGCGTGCTGTGGAGTGGCGTGCCACTGCGTACGGTGATCCATGTGCTGGGCGGTGCGGAAGAAGGCATGGCCTACCTCACCGGCACCGGTGGCGAGAAGTTGCCCGAAGGCGTGGACCCGTTGACGGTGATGGTGGAGCGCTCGGTTCCCATCAAGGCCCTGGACGATGCGTTGCTGGCCTGGGAGATGAACGGCGAGCCTTTGCCCCTGGCGCATGGGGGGCCCCTGCGCCTCATCGTGCCGGGGTACCAGGGCGTCAACAACGTCAAATACGTCAAGCGGGTGGCCCTGACCCGCGAGCAGTCCCGCGCGGGCATCATGGCCAACCGTTACCGCATGGCGCCTCCGGGCACCAAGGGCAACCCCAGCCAGCCTTCCGTGTGGGAGATGGGCGTCAAGTCCTGGATCAACGGCCCCTTGCCAGAGCAGGGCGCCTTGCGTGCGGGATGGACCCAGATCCACGGAGTGGCCTTTGGCGGCACCCGTGCCGTGCGGGGTGTCGAGGTGTCCATCGATGGCGGCAAGACCTGGCAGCAGGCCCAACTGGTGGGTCCGGATCTGGGTCGCTTTGCCTGGCGCCAGTTCGTATTGCCCGTCCAGCTTGCAGCAGGCACCCATGTGCTGGCCAGCCGTGCCACCGATGCCAGCGGCAATGTGCAGCCCGAGGGTCGGGTGGACAACCTTGAGGGGTACAACAACGCCAGTTGGCTGGATCACTCCGTCACCGTCACGGTGGCATGAGGGTGCCTGTGCTCGGGCGGGTTCGCGGCGCTGGTGCGCTGGGGGCCTTGCTGCTGGGGTTGGCAGGTGCCGCACAAGGGGCAGATCCGCAGGTGCTGGCGCGTGGCAAGACGCTGTTTTCCACCGTCCAGCCCGCCTGTGCCCTGTGCCATACCCTCAAGGCAGCGGCATCCAGCGGCCAGGTGGGGCCGGATTTGGATGAACTGCAGCCGGATGCCGAGCGCGTTCTGCGCGCGGTCCGCAATGGACTGGGGGTGATGCCCTCTTTCGAGGGGCAGCTCACCGAGCAGGACATGCGTGCGCTGGCAGCGTTTGTGGCGCACTCCAGCGGCGCTGCGCGCTGACACGACATACACTGCGGCGCTCAGGGCGGCGGTGGGCATTGCAGCGCATCGGCAAGGGGTTTGCCGATGGTCCTGCCATCGCGCCGCATCCATGAAGTGTGCATGCCGTTGAGCAGTCTCTACCGTCTGTCTGTGAGAACGCAGCTCCTGTGGCTGCTGTGTGCTGCCATGCTGCCGTTGCTGGGGCTGCTGTTTCGCCAGATCTACCTGGAGCGTCTGGAAGCCAGGGAGCGCGCCAACGATAAGGTGCGCATCCTGGCGCAGCAAACCGCGCAAAGTCTGAACCAGGTGCTCAGAGATTACGAAGCGGTGTTGCAACGCATTGTCCAGCGCCCTTTGGTGCGTGCTCTGGACGCTCGCGCATGCGATCCGTTGATTGCGGAGTTTGTGCGCCTGTACCCTGGGTTCACCAATTTGGTGGTGCAAGACCTGAAGGGAGGCAACGATTGTTCATTTTTGGACAGCAAGATCACGCCCGAACAATTGGCGCTGGTGCCTGGCTATGTTCAGGCGCGCACCGCCGAGGGCATGACCGTGGGGGGGGTCTCGGTGGGGCCTTTGTCGGGCCGATGGGGGGTGGTCTTGTTCCATCCGGTGCGCAATGTGCGGGGGGAGGTGGCGGGACTCGTGAGCCTGTCGATCGATTTGGAGGTTCTGGGCGAGCGCTTGCTGGCCGCCGTACCCAGCAATGCCCTGGTGGCGGTGTCTGACGCGCAGGGACGCATGTTGTTGCGCTCCAAAGATGCAAGCTTCTGGATGGGCTTGCCTTTGCCCGATGCCTTGCGGGCCATGGTCGGTGACGACCAGGCAGATGCGTCCCAAGTGTTGAGTGCTGATGGCGTGGAGCGGCTTTTTGCCGTGGCCGATGTGCCGCTGGCGGGATGGAGGGTGCTGGCGGGAGTGCCTACCGCCGAAGTGTTTGCCGAGGCCGATCGCTCCTTCCGCTGGGGGGCGATGTCGGCGCTGGGTTTGGTGCTACTCGCGCTGTTGCTGGTCTGGCGCATCAGTCAGCGCATTGTGCGACCGATCGATGCGCTGCACTCGGCGGCTGCGAAAGTGTCTGCAGGGCAGACCCAGGCCCGCGTGATGCTGGAGGTCGGCCCGCGCGAGTTGCAGGCGGTGGCGGTGGAGTTCAATCGGATGCTGGACAGCCGCGAACGGTTCCTGACCCATCTGGCCGGGAGCGAAGAGCGATTTCGTACGCTCGCGAGCCTCTCCGCCGATTGGTACTGGGAGCAGGATGCACAGTATCGGTTTGTTCGCATGGAAGGCGGGATTGAGCAAAACATGGGGATGTCCGAACAGGCGTTTCTGGGCAAGACGGGCTGGGAGCTATCGACACTCAACATGACCCCGGAGGACTGGCGTGCACACCAGGCCGTGCTCCAGGCGCGGATGCCGTTTCGGGACCTTGTGGTTGCACACCAGGATCCTCGCGGTCACGTGCATTGGGGTGCGGTAAGCGGTACGCCGGTCTGGGATGCGCAAGGGCGGTTTGTCGGCTATCGGGGCGTGGGGCGCAACATCACCGATGCCAAGCGCCAGGAGCAGGAACGCCTGCGCATGTCCCTGCACATCGAAGAGCTCTCGCGCAGGCTGGTGCAGTCGCAGGAAGAAGCGCGCAGGCGCTTTTCGCGCGAACTGCACGACCGCACCAGCCCCAATCTCGCGGCCCTGCGCATCAACCTGGACATGCTGAGCCAGGCACCGCCGCAGCAGCGCAGTGCACCGGAGTACGAGGAACGCCTGGAGGACATGCGCGCACTCATCGAAGACACCACGCTCAGTGTGCGTGAGATCTGTGCCGAGTTACATCCCCCCGTGCTGGACCGGGGAGGCTTGCTGGCCGTGGTGCGCAGCTATGCCGAGCCGTTTGCTCGCCGTACGGGTGTGCAGGTGCAGGTGCTGTGCGAGCATGCAGAAGTGCGCTTGGCTCCGGACCTCGAATTGGCGCTGTTCCGTGTCGTCCAGGAAGCGCTGACCAACGCAGCCAAGCACGCCCATGCCCGGAGCATCACCGTGCAGCTGCAATTGCAGGATCGGCCGCTGCGGATTTGCATCGCTGACGATGGGGTAGGCTTTGATGTGGAGCAGGTCATGCGTGAGCGACGCACTGCAGGTCTGGGCCTCATCAACATGCGCGAAACCACTGAGTTTGCGGGTGGGCGGTTCAGCCTGGAGAGTGCTCCCGGCCAAGGGACGCGCATCTGTGTTGAAATCTGATGCCCGCGCCAACCCCCAGGCGATACCCATGAAAGCACGGATTCTCTTGGCCGATGATCACCAGCTGTTCCGAGAGGCTTTGTGCCATCTGCTGGATTCGCAGTCTGACCTCGAAGTGGCTGGGCAGGTGGGCAATGGCCTGGAGGTGGTGGAACAAGCCCGCCGCACGGGAGCGCAGATCGTCTGCATGGATATCAGCATGCCGGGCATGCATGGTGCCGAGGTCACACGCAGCCTATTGACGGCGCTGCCCCTGGTCAAGGTGGTGGCGCTCTCGGCCTACTCCGATCGGCAGTATGTGCTGGACATGCTGCAGGTCGGAGCGATGGCGTATGTCACCAAGGCCGAGGCGAGTGAGGAGTTGTTGCGAGCCATCCGCGCGGTTCTGCAGGGGCGCAGTTACCTGTGTCCGGACGTGGCCGCCGTGGTGACAGGGGCTGCCGTGGCCCAGTCTGGTGGTGCGCCTGGTTCTGTGCGCTTGGGCGTGCGTGAACGGCAGGTGCTCAAACTGGTGGCCGAAGGCTGTACCTCCAACCAGATTGCAGAAGTGCTCCACATTGCATCCTCCACCGTGGATGTGCACCGCCGCAACATCATGCGCAAGCTCAACCTGCACAGCGTCGCAGAGCTGACACGCTACGTGATCAACCACGAGCGCGGCATCAGCTAGTGGCGTGAGCCTCTACCCAACTTTCATTTGGTGAAATTTGGGTGGGGCACTACCTGTTTTTAGGTAGTCCGACTACCAGCGCGGGGGAATTGTTTCAAATTGTGTATCTCTTTACAGTGCTGGCCATGTCCTCCTTTCTGCACCGACTGGGCTTGGCCCAGAAGTTCCTGATCCTGGGTCTGCTGGCCTTGTTGATGGTGGCTCTGCCCACCGCCCTGTATTTGCAGCGTGCCTTTGCCGATGTGGCACTGGCCCAGCGCCAACTGGAGGGTGGCAAGGCGATGGTGGAGGTGAACCGGGTGATCCAGTTCAGTCAGATCCACCGGGGGTTGTCGGCCGGCATGCTGAGCGGCAACGAGGCGCTGGCACAGCGCCGTCCGGGGGTGGGTGCTTCCCTGGGGCAAACCATGGAGCGAGTGGATGGCCTGTTGAAGTCCATCCAGGCCAGTGCATCGTTGCAGGCTTTGTGGGCGCAGCGTCGGCAGGTCTGGGCGGTGTTGGAGCCCAGTGTTGCCGGGCGCCAGTTGACGGCGCTGGAGAGCACCCGATTGCACACCGAGTTCATCACGGGACATTTCGCATTCTCGGATGCATTGATGGATGAGTTTGGTCTTTCGCTCGATCAGAACCTCTCCACCCACATGCTGTCCCGTTCCAGCCTCGTGGACGCCATGATGCTGACCGAAATGATGGGCCAGATGCGCGCGAGGGGAACCAGTATGCTGAGCCAGGGCGAGATTTCCCCGCAGGGCCGCGCTGCGCTGGAGTCCCTTGCCAGACAGGCCAAGCAATTCAGTGACGATTGGAACCGCAACCTTGGCAAGGCCTTGGGCGCGGATGCAGCCATGCGCAATGCTTTGGAGGCGCCAGCCAGGCAGCAGCGTGAGGTGACTGCAGCGACACTGCTGCTGGCGCAGAAAGAAGTGATCGAGGCGCAGCAGGCAGGCATCTCGCCGGAGGTGTACTTTGACACCTTCACCAAGACCATTGACGGCTTGTATGCCTTCAATACCGATGCGGTGGGGCAACTCGCGCGGGTGCTCCAGGAGCGTGCTGCGCAGGCCAGTCGTTTGGCGTATGGCATGTGTGCGTTGCTGGTGGTTGGCATCGGGGTGGCGTTCTTGCTGGCGCTGATGTTCGTGCGCAGCATTACCCAGCCTGTGCGTCAGGCCGTGGTTCTGGCGCAGGCCGTTGCTGCTGGAAACCTGGCCACACGTGTGGAGGTGGCCCAGGGGAGCAATGAAGTGAGTGTGCTCACGCGGTCGCTCTCGGACATGCAGGAGCGCTTGGCGGCGCTGGTGTGTCAGGTGCGCGCAGGTTCGCACCAGGTTGCCACGGCGAGCGCCCAGATTCCCACGGGCAACCATGACCTCGCTGCACGCACCGAAAGCCAGGCCAGCGCCCTGGAACAAACGGCTGCATCCATGGAGCAGCTCAACTCTACGGTTCAGCAGAACGCAGACAACGCGCGCCAAGCGAACAACCTCGCCCACAGCGCCAGTACGGTGGCGACCAAGGGCGGCGATGTGGTGGCGCAGGTCGTGGATACCATGAAGGGCATCAACGAGAGTTCGCGCAAGATCGCCGACATCATCCAGGTAATCGACAGCATTGCCTTCCAGACCAACATCCTGGCGCTCAATGCAGCGGTCGAAGCCGCAAGGGCGGGAGAACAAGGCCGCGGATTTGCGGTGGTGGCGGGAGAGGTGCGTAGCCTAGCGCAACGTTCTGCCGAAGCGGCCAAGGAAATCAAGCAGCTCATCACCGCCAGCGTCGAGCGTGTGGAGCAAGGTACCGCACAGGCGGACGAGGCCGGTGCCACCATGAACGAGGTGGTGAGCGCCATCCAGCGCGTGACGGATCTGATGAGCCAGATCAGCGCAGCGAGCCACGAGCAGAGCCTGGGCGTCTCGCAAGTGGGCGAAGCTGTGACCCAGCTGGATCAGGTGACCCAGCAAAACGCTGCCCTGGTGGAAGAAATGGCTTCGGCTGCGGACAGCCTCAAGACGCAGGCGCAGGAGCTGGTCGCCGAGGTGGATGTTTTCAGGCTCGGTGAAGCAAAGGGCGATGCACAGCCCCTTGGAGTGACCACCGACAGGCGTACCGCGATGCCTTTGCTCCAATGACGCATCGTTCTGGGGCGGGCTCGGTTCAGGATGTGGCGACGCCGCCGCAGGGTTCCTCCCGCCCTTTCATTGCGCTGCTGTTGGCGGTGGCGATGGTGCTGCCGTTGACGGGGTGGCTGGTGGTGCGTATCCAGGGGCCCATGGCCGAGAAGGATGCCTTCGTCAACCTGGCGGCCATCGCACGGCTCAAGACCGATCAGATCGAGAACTGGCTGGGGGAGCGCCAGAAGAACGCCGAATTGCTGGCCGCCGACGCACATTTCGCGGTGGAAGTCGCGCGGTTGATTGAGCATCCGGCGACCGGGCATGAGGCGCAGCAGGCCATTCTGGAGCGGTTTTCGCTCTTGCGTGCGGCATTTGACTACGACCAGATTGAGCTCATTTCGCCCCAAGGCGAGGTGATGACCTCCATTGTTGAGGGATGGGATGCACCAAGCCGAGTAGATGGACTGCCACAAGACCCGCGCTGGGGCGGCAGCGTGGTTCGCCTGTCCATGCAGGAGGCCGGGGGGGGCGGCGCCTTGTTGCAGTGGTTGGTTCCGGTGTACCAACTGTCAGCGGCAGAGCCCAGGCTCTTGTCCTGGGTGAGATTGAGCATTTCGCCGCAGCGCTTCCTGTTCCCCGTGATCCAGACCTGGCCCACCTCCAGCCCCAGCGGTGAGACGCTGCTGGTCGTTCGCGATGGTGATCAGGCGGTGTTCATGAACGAACTGCGCCACCGCAGCGGCACAGCCATGAAGCTCCGGTTTCCGGTATCACGCAAGGATCTCCCGGCCGCCGTGGCCCTGCGCTCCGACGTTCCGGGGCAGGTGATCGGCCGGGACCACCGCGATGTCCCTGTCGTTGCCGCGTACCGTGGCGTGGCCGGCACCGATTGGCGCGTGGTGGCCAAGATCGACAGGGAGGAGGTGCTTGCACCAGTGCATGTGCTGGCATGGTGGGTGGCGGGTGTGATCTCACTGGCCATGCTGGCATTGGGCGTGGTGCTGGCATTGTTCTGGAGGCACATCCGTCAGACGCACCAATGGCGTGAATGGGTGCAGCGCCAGCGTACAGACCGGCTGATGGAGCAGTTTTTTTCCTTGCCCTTTGTAGGCATTGCGACCATTGATCTGGACAAGCGCGAGTGGGGGCGCATCAACCAGCAGTTTGTGGACATAGTGGGCCTGACCTTTGAGCGTATGCGAACCATGACGTGGGCGTCACTGGTGTCCGAGACAGACAGGCTGCGGGACCTGCGCGGCCTTGCGCGGGTCATCCAGGGGCGCCAAAGTGCGTATGCGGTGGATCGCAGCATCACCAAGGGCGATGGATCCAGCGCCTGGGTCAACCTGCAGATCCGGCGGCTGACGGCGGCGCAGGAGGGCGATAGTGCGCAGTGCGTGGTGGTGATGCAGGACATCACTTCCAGGGTGCTTTCCGAGGCGCGCATCCAACGCCAGAAACGCCTGTATGCAACGCTGAGCGCTTGCAATCAAGCGATCGTGCAGAGTCCGGATGAGTCCGTGCTCTTCGCTCACGTCTGTGAGGCGGCTGTGTGCCTGGGAGGGATGCAGTCCGCGTGGATCGGTCGGTACTCCCGAGACACGGGAGAAATGGTGGCGCTGGCCACCAGTGGCGTGCGTGGGCAGGACCTGCCCGGCCAGGGCACGGCGCGCACGGCATTGCGCGAAGACAGAGCGGTTTGGATCGACGGATTGTCTGGCTCTGCCCCCACAGTGGCCATCGCGTTGCACAGCGATGGGGCGGTGGATGCGGTGTTTGTCCTGGTGGCAGAGCCTGGACAGGCCTTTGATGACGAGGCCAAGCGCCTGCTCCTCGCCATGGCGGCGGACGTTGACTTTGCCCTGGGGTACTTTGCCAACGAGCGCCAGCGCAAACATGCCGAAAACAAGCTGCGGCAATCGCAGCAGCAACTGGAACTGGTGCTCAAGGGATCGACCGATGCGCCATGGGACTGGGATCTGTCTCGGCAGAGGCTGGAGTTCTCGGCCCAGGGATGGCACATGCTGGGCTATGGCATGGCGGACATGCCCTCGGGCCCTGTGCAGTGGAAGTCGCATGTCCATCGGTCCGATGTGTTGGTGTTGCTCAAGCTGAACGAGGAATTGCGCCACTCGGACGCCACGGTGGTAGTGCAAGAGCTGCGCTTGCAACACAAAAATGGTCACCATGTGCCTGTCCTTGCGCGCGGCTATGTCACGCGCGACGCGCAAGGCAAGGCGGTGCGGGTGACCGGCACGGTCATGGATCTGACCTTGCAGCACCAGACCCGCCGCTTGGAAGCCTTGCGCGCCTATGCGCTGGAGCTGATCGCCAACGAACGGGATGTGGGTCGCATCGTGACGCGGTTGCTCGCAAAGCTGGAGTCCGATCTGCCTGGCGCCCGTGCCACGGTCTGGCTGCTGGAGCACCAATCTGGCGTCTGGGCGCCGCGCACGGCTGCCATGGGCGGCATGCTCGAGGATGCCCGCAGTGCCCTGGCGTTGCGGCCCGGCTCCGATGCCTGGGGTGCGGTGGAGTGGGCTGCGGGCGTCGAGGAGCCGCCCGAACTGACCAACCCCGCGCTGCGCGGCGCCTTGCACTCGGTGGCCTTCGCCAGTGGCTGGACCCACTGCACGGCACTGCCCATACGTTCGGACAATGGTGTGGTGTTGGGCGTGTTGGACGTATTCAGCAAGCCCAAGGCAGCGTTGCGTGAGCATGACCGCACGCTGATCGATCGCGTATGCCATTTTCTGGGCAGTGCGTTGCAGCGCAAGGCCTTCGAGGCCCAGCAGCGCCTGGCCGCCGAGGTCTTCTCGCACAGCAACGACGGCATCACGGTGACGGATGCGCACCAAAAAATCTTGCTTACCAACCCGGCGTTCACCGCCATCACGGGCTACTCACTGGCGGAGGTCGCCGGGCGCAACCCCCGGGTATTGGCCTCGGGCAGGCATGACGGCGGTTTTTACAGCGAGATGTGGCGCCACATCCAGGCACACGGCCTGTGGCAGGGCGAAATCTGGAATCGGCGCAAGAACGGCGAGGTGTATCCCCAGTGGCTCACCGTCAGCCGCATCCAGGACGCCGAGGGGCAGACCACGCATTACATCGGCATTTTCTCGGACGTGAGCCAACGCAAGGCCGACGAGCAGCGCATCCGCTGGATGGCGCATTTCGACCTGCTCACCGGGTTGCCCAACCGCGCCCTGCTGGCCGACCGCTTTGCGCACGATGTCAGCATGGCCCAGCGCGCCAGCGAGCCGTTGGCGGTGCTGTTCATGGATCTGGACCATTTCAAGCACATCAACGATTCGCTGGGGCACGGCGTGGGCGATGAACTCCTGGTGGCTGTGGCGCGGCGCATGCATGAACAGGTGCGTGAACAGGACACCGTGGCCCGCATGGGGGGCGATGAGTTTGTGCTGGTGCTTCCGGGTACCGACAAGGACGGCGCCGCCCATCTGGCCGGCAAGCTGCTCGAGGCGGTGGCGGCGCCCTTGGTGGTGCGCGGCCATGAGCTCATGGTGACGCCGTCGCTGGGCATTGCCATGTATCCCGAGGACGGCGAAGACCTGGAGACCCTCTCGCAGCATGCCGACGTGGCCATGTACCGTGCCAAGCAGGAAGGGCGCAACGCCTACCACTTCTATTCCCCCGACATGCAGGCACAGGCAGCACGCACCCTGCAGCTGGAGGGCGCATTGCGCCGTGCGCTGGAACGTGGGCAACTGCTGCTGCACTACCAGCCCCAGCGCCGCCTGAGCGATGACCGCATCGTCGGCGTCGAGGCCCTGATCCGCTGGGAGCACCCCGAATGGGGCATGGTGTCTCCGGCCGAGTTCATTCCCCTTGCCGAAAAAACCGGGCTGATCGTTCCTGTCGGCGAATGGGTGCTGCGCACGGCCGTGGCGCAAGTGGCGCGCTGGCGGGATGCCGGCCTGCCTGCGCTGACCATGTCCGTCAACATTTCTGCCCTGCAGTTCAGGCACCCGGATCTGCCCGGCCTGGTCAGCCAGGTGCTGAGCGAGGCGGGGGTCGATCCGGCCTGCCTGGAGCTGGAGCTGACCGAGGGCGTGGCCAGCGACGATCCCGAGCGCGCCGTGGAGATCATGGCTGACCTGCATGCGCGCGGCGTGCGCATGTCCATCGACGACTTCGGCACGGGGTATTCGTCGCTGAGCTACCTCAAGCGCTTCCAGGTGTACAAGCTCAAGATCGACCAGTCTTTCGTGCGCGACATCAGCGTCGATGCCGAGGACAAGGCCCTGGTCAGCGCCATCATCCACATGGCGTCCAGCCTGGGGCTGCAAACGATTGCCGAAGGCGTGGAGACCGAGGACCAGCGGCGTTTCCTGCAGGCGCAGGGCTGCGATGAAATCCAGGGCTACCTCTGCAGTCGCCCGCTGCCCGCCGCGGAGTGCGAACGCTTCTTGCGCACCCAACTGCGCCTGCCTTCCGCCGCAGCCACGACCATGGGGTGAGTGGCTGAATGGCGGCGTGCGGCGCTGCGGGATCAGACCGCAGGCAGCAACCGGGGCTGGGGCGTTTGCGGCATGCCGGTGAAGGCGAAATCCACCTCGGGCACGCGGCCGCTCACGATGTCGGCCAGCGCCTTGCCCGAGCCGCAGGAATGCGTCCAGCCCAGCGTGCCGTGGCCGGAGTTGAGGAACAGGTTGGGCAGCTGGGTGCGGCCGATCAGTGGCACATTGCTGGGCGTGGCAGGGCGCAGGCCGGTCCAGAACTCGGCGCGCGTGGTATCGCCCGCGCCGGGGAAGAGCTGCTCGACGCGGCGCACGATGGCCTCGCAGCGCACCTGGTTGAGGTTGCGGTCGTAGCCGTTGAGTTCGGCCGTACCTGCAATGCGCAGGCGGTCGCCTTGTGCGCTGGTGTAGCGCGAGAACACCAGCTTGAACTCGTCGTCCGTCAGGCTCACCTGGTGCGCCAGGCGTGCATCTTTCACCGGCATGGTGACCGAGTAGCCCTTGGCCGGGTAGATGGGCAGGCGGATGCCCAGCGGCTGGGCCAACAGCGGGCTGAACGAGCCCATGGCCAGCACATAGGCATCGCCACGCACGCGCTCGAAACGGCCTTCGGCGTTGGTCAGCTCCACATGGTCGATCTCGCCGCCCGCCGTGCGCAGCGCCGTGATGTGTGCACCCATCTGGAAGCGCACGCCGGCCTGCTCGCAGAGCTTGGCCAGCTCGCGCACGAAAAGGTTGGCATCGCCCGATTCGTCCTCGGCCGTGTAGGTGGCACCCGCCAGTTGCGGGCGGATGTGCGCCAGTGCCGGCTCAATGCGTACGGCTTCATCGGCGCTGATGACCTGGCGCTCGCAGCCCAGCTGGCGCATCTGTTCCGCTGGGGCGAGCGCGCCGTCGAACTCTTTTTGGTTGGTATAGAAGTGCAGGATGCCCTGCGTGCGCTGGTCGTACTGGATGCCGGTGTCGCGGCGCAGCTGCTGCAACGCGCTGCGGCTGTAGGTGCCCAGGCTCACGATCTGCCGGATGTTGTGCCGAGTGCGCTCGGGCGTGCAGTTGCGCAGGAAGGACAGCCCCCAGAGCCACTGGCGCATGTCGGCGCGCAGGCGGAACAGCAGGGGGGCGTCCTCCTGGCCCAGCCACTGCAGTACCTTGAGCGGCGCGCTCGGGTTGGCCCAGGGTTCGGCGTGGCTGACCGAGATCTGGCCGCCGTTGGCGAAGCTGGTTTCCGCGCCGGGCGTGGCCTGGCGGTCGATGACGGTCACTTCGTGACCTTGTTGCTGGAGGTAGTAGGCCGAGGTCACGCCGAGCAAGCCGGCGCCGAGGACGATCACGCGCATTTTG
>WBZL01001590.1_pt1 | contig 23412 bp, 17 predicted proteins | sample 5204291 | NCBI WGS metagenome assembly WBZL01 (sample SAMN12344345, study PRJNA552823) | activated sludge metagenome | biome: Activated sludge suspended growth; feature: Nitrification reactor; material: Wastewater; isolation source: activated sludge from nitrification reactor of wastewater...
CCCGTGAAGTACCAAGCATTCGGGGAAGAACTTCCCGTGACGCATGCCCCCGTGCTGCTGAAGCCGAAGAATCATATCCGCGAGATTCCTCGAAGCTATCATGGGACGGCGGCGAGCCGGCATCGGTTGTTCGCCAAACTGAGTCATGCCGGCCACCATCTGTTGCACGATCTCAAGGAGAACGTCATCACCCCCTATGTCATGGTGGAAGCCCTGGGGTGGTTTTTCAGCGTGCCGTTTTTCGGGAAGACCCTTTTTCCGCTCTGGTATCACCGCCTCACGACCTGGGTGAAGGGCTTGTGGCTGCCGCCGTTGGCGACCACTCTGACGATCGACAAATTAAGCCGCGAAGAGGCGCAGGAAATGGTGGCGGTGGAACAGCGCGCGGCCATTCGTGCCTCGCTGCGGCAGGCGTTCCCCGAACTCGGTTCCGCGATCACCCCCTCGTTGATCGACAACATCAGGCTCGGCGTCATGGAGCATCATGATGATCAGGGGAAGCAGGATGTCGCCGCCAGTCTGGGAATGACCGTTGCCCAGGTCGAGGCCCTGTACGAACGGTTCCGTCGTGAATACACGCTGACGGCCCGAGGCCTCTCTTCCCGGCTTCAGCGCATCACCCAGCATGGATTCTCCGTATCCGAGCAGGCCTACGGCGTGGAGGCGGCACTTCGACTCATGGGATTCACGTCGGGGTTCGCACGCTTGGTCGTGATGTGCTCCCATGGCAGCACGTCGGACAACAATCCCTACGAATCCGCACTGGACTGCGGCGCTTGCGGAGGCAACAGCGGTCTCCCCAACGCGCGGGCCTTTGCGGCGATGGCGAATAATCAGGCTGTGCGCAAGGTGTTGGAGTCTCGCGGCATCAAGATTCCCGGCGATACGCATTTTGTGGCCGCGCAGCACGACACGACCCGGAATGATGTCCGAATCGTCGACTTGGAAGATGTGCCGGCCACCCATCGGAAGGATCTTGTCCGGTTGCTGGACGATCTCCGCGAGGCGGGCGAGCAGGCCGCCCACGAACGGGGGATGGCCCTGGATGGACCGGTCGTTCAGGCCAAGCGTAAAGATCCATACGTCAGAGCCAGCCGGAGAAGCGTCGATTGGGCACAGGTTCGTCCCGAGTGGGGATTGTCGAAGAATAATCTGTTGATCATCGGGCGGCGGGATCTCACGCGACCCTTGAATCTCCAAGGGCGGGCATTCCTCCATTCCTACGACTATCGACAAGACGACTCGGGGAAACTCCTGGAAGCCATCATGACCGCGCCACTGATCGTGGCTCAATGGATCAACATGGAGCACTATTTCTCGACGGTCGACAACGACGTCTACGGGAGCGGGAGCAAGGTGTATCACAACATCGTCGGGCGGGTGGGGGTCATGACCGGAGCGAGCAGCGATCTTCGACTGGGTCTTCCGGCGCAGACCGTGCTGGATGGACCGCGCCCCTATCATGAGCCGATGCGTTTACTCACCGTGATCGAGGCGCCACGCGCCCGCGTCGAGTCGGTGATCGCGAAACATCCCGGACTCGAACGGTTGTTTCAGAACGAGTGGGTGACGCTGGTGGTCTGTGAGCCGAACGAGGCGACGTTCTATCATTTCGACATCATGCAGGGATGGCGACCCGTGTCGGAAGAAGCGGACATGAGGCAGGTCTGTGAGGGGAATTCGATCGGGGAGGCCGACGCCGTGGCATCCGTTGTCCCGATGGACTGTGTGGAGCCGCATCACGGCGAAGCATCGGCCGCCTCACGCCCGTCAGACACGCCAGAATGAAACGAGGATCGATAGTGTGGGGGGCGAAGGATGTCGAATAGAGGAGGAGAGGGGGACCGGAGTATGTTGACGTTGCATCCGATGAAAGAAATCCGCATCGTGGTCGAGGGCGAGCACCTCAAGTTAGTGACGAATCTGCTCGATCGAGTCGGCGCCACCGGCTACACGATCATCAACAACGTTTCGGGTAAAGGACATCACGGGTTCCACGAAGGGCACTTGCTGTTCGACGACACGAGCAGCCAGGTGATCGTGTTCACCGTTGTGCCGGAAGAGCGCATCGAGCCGATTCTGGCTGGATTGGGCCCGCTCTTTCACAAACATTCCGGCGCCATGTTCGTCAGCGATGTCGCGGTGACGCGGCGGGATCATTTTGTGGGCCAGTAGCAGGCCTCGGTCACGGAGGCTCACCCTGGACGGGCAAAGCCCCGCCGGGTAGACTGGCCCGGCATGTCTGAGCCTGCCGAGTGAAGCTCGAGTCTGTTCCAACACACGCGACCGTCATGGCCTCTACCCATCGTAAGCGTGCCAAGATCTCCAGGCCGGTCGGGGCGGAACTCGCCGCCGCCGAGGTGCTGGCCTGGCTGAGCGACTGTATCCACGGCGGCCTCTGTTTCGTCTGCCGAGGCCTTCTCATTTTCGAAAATTCACAATTCGCCGAGTTGGTGAAACGTGCGCCGTCCCCGGCGGAAGGGATGGAACATGCCCTGCGGAGACGCCTTCTGGATGACGCGATCGAATGGAATACGAGAGCGTTGGGGGCCAGAAAGACGGCCGAATACACGCTGGAGACTCAGCACGGCGGGCGCCTCTACTATGCCTGCCGTTTTAATGTGGTGCCCTACCGCGGGGAACGCGGTGTGCTGATGGTATTGGAAGATGTGACCGAGCGGATTGCGCTCGCACAGGAGGCGGCGCACGTCGCACGGTTTCATTCGGCGTTGGCGCGTATCGGGACTCTGGCGGTCAGCGGCCTCTCGGCCCAGGCGTTGATGAATGAGGCGGTGCGGGAAACAGCGGCCGCGCTGGAAGTGGAACTCTGCAAGATCTTGGTGCCGCGCGAGCGGGACAGCCATCTGTACATCATGGCGGGAGTCGGGTTGCAGACGGATCTTATCGGCAAGCTCACCATCGAAGGCGGCACGCATTCCCAAGCCGGCTACGCGATTAGAGAACGGGTGCCGGTCGTGGTCGACGACCTCCGGCAAGAGACACGATTTTCACCGTCCAGGTTGCTCACCGAACATGGCGCGGTCTCGGGGATGTGTGTGCCCATGCTGGTTCAGGACAAGGTCTACGGGGTGATGACGGCCCATTCGAAGCGGGTCCGCAAGTTCAGTCAGCAGGAGCAGGAGTTTTTGTGCACCATGGCCAACACCATCGGGACGGTCCTGGAGCGGCGATGGCATGAAGAAACGCAGATGGATTTTTATCATCGCCTCTTCTCCTCCGCGGAGGACGGTGTGATGATGACCGACACCACCGGCCGAATTTTGGAATGGAATCCGGCTCTGGAGCGCATGACCGGGTGGACGCGCGAAGAGGCCCTGGGGAAGCGCCCGACCATTCTGAAGTCCGGGAAGCAACCGCCGGAATTCTACGAGCGGTTGTGGGCCTCCATTCGCTCCGGCCACCCCTTCGTCGAACGCTTTGTGAACAGACGAAAAGACGGGTCCGAGTTCTTGGTGTGGGAACGTGTCAGCCCGGTCAAGGCCTTCGACGGGACGACCCAGTATTTCATGGCGATTCTGACCGATCTCAGCGAGCGGGAACAGATGTTGGAAGCTCTTCGTCACACAGAGCAGGTGAAACTAGTCGGTCAGCTTGCCGGCGGTATTCTGCACGAGGTGCGCAACCCCCTCATCGGGTTGGGCAGTTTGGCCACACATCTGGCCGAACAGGTGTCCCTTCCGCAGGACGCTCGCGACCGGTGCCGGCTGATCGCGCGGGAGGCGGCTCGGATCGATGAACTCTTGGAATCGCATCTGGGACAGTTGCGGCCCAGGCCGTTCGATATCGCTCCCTGCGACATGGCGTCGGTGCTGGAGGATACACTGACGTTGCTCCGTCCGAACTTAGTCAAGCACCAGATTCTGATCAGGAGCTCGGTTGCGTCCGACCTGCCGGCCGTCGAAGCATCGAGGGCCCATATTTTACAAGTGTTCTTGAACATCGCGATGAATGCCATCGATGCCATGCCGAACGGCGGTCACGTGCATGTGACGCTCGTGCCGGACATCCGGCGCGTGCCTGGGGTGTTGATGCGATTTGCGGATACGGGCAAGGGGATACCGGCCGAGGACTTGGGACGGATCTACGAACCATTTTTCACGAACGGGAAGGCGAAAGGGGTAGGCCTAGGACTCACGATCACCAGAGACATGGTGGAGCGTCATCATGGTCAACTCATCATTCAAAGTCCCCCGGGGAGCGGCGCCGTGGTTGACGTGTGGCTGCCCCTGAAGCACGAGGTCTCGTAGGATGCGAAGCCAATTCCTGCCCGGGGACGGTCGGCCCGTGATGGGCGATCACTCTCGTCGATACGAGGGCGTGTAACATGGCGTGGCATTTGTTGTTGTTGGAGGATGAAGCCTCCGTTCGCGAAGCTTTTGCGTTACGGTTGCGAGACCAGGGCTATGTGGTCCAGACGGCCGGGTCCGGTGAGGAGGCGTTCGGCTTGCTCCGTTCGTTCGAGCCGGATGTGCTGGTCGTTGATCTGGTGATGCCCAATCTGTCCGGCCTGGATGTGCTGGCCCGAGTGAAACAGACGTCGCCGACACTGCCGGTCATCGTGCTGACGGCCAGGGGGACGGTCAAAGATGCGGTCGAAGCCATGCGGCTTGGCGCGTTCGATTTTGTGGCGAAGAGCATCGATATGGATGATCTGCTCCACACGCTGCGACGGGTGACGGAGTTCCTGACCCTTCAGCGTCAGGTGCAGTTGCACAGCGGCCAGGATGCCGCGCGGTATGCGTTGGATCGGGTGATCGCCAAGAGTCCGGTTACGAAGAGCTTCCTGGCCCAGGTGCAGGAACTCGTGCGCAACGATCGTGTGACGGTGCTGTTACAAGGTGAAACAGGAACCGGCAAGCAATACATGGGGCGGGTGATCCATTACAACAGTGCGCGTGGAACCAAACCCTGTGTGGAGGTCGACTGCCCCTCGATTCCCAGGGACCTGTTCGAAAGCGAGCTGTTCGGGCACGAGAAGGGGGCATTCACGGGTGCAGCGGGCCGGAAATGTGGGTTGATCGAAATGGCCGAAGGGGGCACTGTCTTCTTCGACGAAATCGGGGATCTTCCGCTGGGGTTACAAGCCAAGTTACTGCGTGTGATCGAAGAGCGGTCGCTGCGCCGGGTCGGAGGTATGACGACGATGCCCGTCGACGTGCGCTTCATGGCCGCGACCAACCGTGATCTCAAATCAGCCGTCGCGAAGGGGGAGTTTCGGGAGGACCTCTATTTTCGTCTGAACGTGGTGATGCTGACCGTTCCTCCGTTACGCGCGCGTCCGGAAGACATTATTCCCCTTGCCGAACACTGTCTTCTCCGGTCGGCGTTGGCGCTGAAAAAACCTGTGCGGGAGTTGACCGACTCCGCCAAGCAGGTGCTTCAGGCGTATCATTATCCCGGAAATGTACGGGAATTAAGCAACCTCATCGAACGAGCGGTGATCTTCTGCAACGGCCCATCGCTCGATGCCGCTCATTTTCCGAACGACGTGTCTGCGGCCGTGGCGCCCATGACGGTCCCAGGGGTCGCGTCGGCTGCGGGACCGGCCGCCGAGGCCGATCCGCTCATGGTTCACGTGTCGTTTAAGGTTGGCGAGCGTTCGTTGACCGACCTCGAAGACGCCATCATTCATGCGGTGTTGGAGCGGGCCGACGGCAATAAAACTCTTGCAGCGAAGTATCTGGGAATCACACGCTGGATGCTCGACCGGCGGCGCAAGGCGTAAGAGCGTTGCGGCGGCCCCGCGTCCTACGCCCATCTGTTTCCCCCCTCCGCATCTCCTCTCCAGCCGAATGAACCCTGCCGAGCCGCGCGTGAGTGCGCAGGCACACGCGTGTGCGGACCGAGTCTGCTCGCGCACGGGGTCGATCGAACCGGGACGGCCCGATCTGATCCGGTCCCGTCGGACCTATGACGACCTGTCCTGTGTTCCGACTGCCCTCGTCCGTGTGGTCGGTCGTCCTTGGTGCGGGCTAAGGCGTTTTGGTAGCAGGAACTTATCTTGCAGAACCGGTCTTGTAGCCGCTCGGATGCGATCGAGATGCGCTTTCGAGATCGCGTCGGGGAGTAACGTTCAATCGATTTCATCGTGCGCCACAAGGAGACGGCATGCGACATCTGCGCGACCTGGAGGATCAGAGTGTCTACATCGTGCGTGAGGCGTATCAGCATTTCGATAACCTCGCCATGTTGTGGTCCATGGGGAAGGATTCGACGGTCCTCTTATGGCTGGCGCGCAAAGCTTTTTTCGGCCATGTGCCCTTTCCATTGGTACACATCGATACCGGGTACGAGATGCCGGAATTGATCGAGTATCGAGATCGGTTGTGCCGTGAATGGAGGCTGAATCTCGTGGTGGGTCAGAACAGGGAGGCACTGGCCGACGGGATGGGGCCTGACCGGGGCCGGGTGGCCTGTTGCACCGCCATGAAAGTCGAGGCGCTGAAACAAACCATCGCGCACCACGGGTTCTCCGCGATCATCCTCGGCATTCGCGCGGATGAGGAAGGCACACGGGCCAAGGAACGGTACTTCTCCTTGCGCGGCAAGGATGGAGAGTGGAATTTTCGCGACCAGCCGCCTGAGCTCTGGGATCAATACCAGACGATGTTTCCCCCTGGTTCTCATATTCGAGTCCATCCCCTTCTCGATTGGACCGAACTCAACATCTGGGAATATCTTGACCACGAGCGCATTGAGCTGCCGACGCCCTATTTCGACCGGGGCTCCGGCACCCGATTCAGAAGCTTGGGTTGCGTGCCCTGCACCGGTACGGTTCCCTCCTGCGCCACAACGATCCCGCACATCATCACGGAGTTGCGCCTCACCACGACTGCTGAACGAGCCGGCCGTGCCCAAGACGAAGAGCGCGGAATGGAGACCCTGCGTAAGCTCGGCCACATGTAGCGCTCTGCACCTCCGTCAGGCCACGATCCTGTTCCGACGCCGCACGGGTCGAGATCTGTCATGGACGTGCGAGGCTGCACGTGCGTGTACCCTTGCACGATCGGGCCTGGCAGACGGTCGTCGACGCAATCGAGACCACACTGCGGAATGCGTCCGTTCCTGAGAATTCGAATGGAAACCCTGTCTCTCGTCGCGAGTGATCGACATGGCCTCGTTTTTGCTCTTTCCCCATCGAGAAGGTGAGGGCACGGCATGAACACAACGAACGGTGTGGATATGCGGTATACCGACGCGCAGCGAATGGAGTTACGGACCTATGTCAGCTTGGCTGGAGATGTCATCGCTAAGGTTTGGCCGATGACATCGGTGATCGCGCGAAATCCGCTCCAAGGGTTGGAAGATCTGAGCTTTGAGGATGCTGTTCAACGCGGGGAACAACTATTCGGCGGAGCGGGCACGCTGTCTTCCGATGCCTATCGAGAAGCATTCCGGAGCGGTCGTATCCAGGCGCGGCATCTTGAGGCGATCTTGCAGCCGCTCGCGACCGACCGACACATCACCTTCGGTGGTCAGGTGTTCTCCCATCGAGATGTGCTCCGTGCCGTGATGGTGGCGAACGGGCGCGTAACTCAGTTACGCGGCGGAGAAGCAACGGCTGAGCCTTCGGGGAAGGACGCCGAGGTCAGCCTCGCAAACGTGACCGAGTGGTTATGCAGAGAGTGTCCGTTGGAAGCACGGGAACCTACGGAGCCGGGCGTCCCCGGCGCCAGTGAGGAATGGCCTTCCGAGGAAACAATGGCCGGGTGGTGCGATCGAACGCTCGGTACCGATCTCACTGAGCAGATGAATCGCCAGATGATCAAGTGGTGCGCGGCGTTCTGCGACGAGGGTGATGCGGCCTGGCCCATGCCGCGGCGAGAAGAGACGTTCTTCCGGGCATGGAAAGCCGCGGCGCGATATGACTTCAGCCTCAGATGCCTAGGCGTCGAGGAGGTGTCGTCGAAAATTCTGGCGCTTGCCGACCGTCCTGAAGACGTTCTGCTTGAATCGCTGGAGATGCTGAAGGTGCCCCATTCAACCTGGCAGGAGTACTTGTCGCTGCATCTGGCCGCACTGCCGGGCTGGGCGGGGTTCATCAAGTGGCGTGAAGAGCAGGATGCGCATGCCTGGCAGCTTGCCTATCGCATCGATCTCGTGAAGTATCTCGCCGTTCGGTTGTTTTATGAGCGAGAGCTGGTCGCGACGGCTTGCCGCAGGTCGCTGGGCTGCGAGGGAAGCACGGCTGCCGTTCGCGAGTACGGAAGACGGTTTCCCTACACCCTGTGGTTCACGAGGGCCTCCGTCTCCGGACACCTTCCCCAGAGAATCGTGTCGGACGCCGCACGTCTCCGGCGAGGAACGAGGTCTTCGGACTCCACTGCCTGGGAGCAGCAATGTCGACGTTGGTGTGAGGAACAGCGTGCCGGTGACTGCAACGGTGCTGCGGAGGCTCGTCTCCTGCTGAGCATCGCGGAGAATTTGGGGGTGCCGGCGTCCCTCATCACCTCGACGCAGCCGCGCGACGTGTCTGTGCTGCTCGCCTGGCTCCGAGCCTTCACTCCAGGGAAACAGCGCCTCGCATGGCTGGAGGCGTTTGAACGGAGCCATCAGGACGAGGTGCTGCACAAGCTCGATGCCGCCGATGATCGAGACGAGCCGGCTTCGAGCCCGGATCGACAGTCTGCGCGACCCCTGGCACAGGTGGTCTTTTGTATCGATGTGCGTTCGGAGGTGTTCCGGCGACATCTTGAACAACGCGGCGGTTACGAAACCTTCGGATTTGCCGGTTTCTTCGGGCTGCCGTTTTCCTATCGTGCATTGGATGAGCAGCCGGAATTGGCGCTCTGCCCGGTTCTCTTGAAACCAAAACACCTGATCCGGGAAGTCCCGAGAACGTATCAGGACGCGCGAGCAGAGCGGCGAAAGCAGAGTACGCACCTCGTCAAAGCGGGGCACGAACTGCTCCACGATCTCAAGCACAATGTCGTGACGCCCTATGTCATGGTTGAAGCGATCGGCTGGTTTTTTCTGTTGCCCTTCATCGGCAAGACGCTCTGGCCTCGCTGGTATCATCGGGTGACCGCATGGATCAAGTCTCTGATCATGCCGGCGGTGGCGACGACACTGACGGTCGGGAAGTTTTCGACCGCCGAAGCCGAGGACATGCTGGCTGCCGAACAGCGTCTGCAGATTGCCTGGTGGTTGAGGAGACGCGGACAACGAGCCGGGAGTCGAGTGACGGGTGCCGTGTTGGAGGAGATCAGACGGCAAGCCCTCATGGACGACGAAGCAGTCCTCTCGCCTTCCGGGGCGCTTGGCCGCCTGCTGGGGCTCTCGTCACCGGAAGAAGCCGCGGCGCTTGCGATGTTGCGCAGAGAGTGCCGTCTGACCTCTCGGGGTACGCGTTCTCGGCTGGATCGCATTACCCGAACCGGGTTTACCCTCAACGAGCAGGCCTATTACGTCGAGACGTCCTTGCGGCTCATGGGACTGACCGGTTCGTTTGCCAGAGTGGTGGTGCTCTGCGGACATGGCAGTACCTCGGAGAATAATCCCTACGAGTCGTCTTTGGACTGCGGCGCCTGTGGCGGAGGACAGGGACTTCCCAATGCGCGTGCATTCGCCATGATGGCGAATCGTCCGCAGGTTCGAGAGATGTTAGCGGCCCGGGGCCTGGCGATCTCTCCCGATACGCATTTTGTCGCAGCGCTCCACAATACGACGACGGATGAGGTGCAGGTGGCCGATCTCGAAGATGTGCCCTCGACCCATCGGAAGGACATCGCGCAAATCTTGGAAGATGTCCGCGAGGCCGGTGTCGCCGCGTCGGCGGAGCGGTGGGTCGCGTTGACTGCAGCAACGCCCGGCACCGAATCGCGTACGGCGCGACCGGACATTGAACGGCGCAGTTTCGATTGGGCGCAGGTGCGTCCCGAATGGGGCTTGGCGCGCAATAGCGTGTTTATCGTCGGCGACCGACGGCTGACGCAGTCGGCCGATCTGCACGGACGCTCCTTCTTGCACTCCTATGACCACCTGGCTGACGCAGACGGCAGATTGCTCGAAACCATCATGACCGCCCCCCTGATCGTCGCACAGTGGATCAATATGGAGTACTACTTCTCGGCGGTGGCTCCCGATGTCTACGGGAGCGGCAGCAAGGTCTATCACAACGTCACCGGCGGTATCGGCGTGATGACGGGCAGTCAGAGCGATCTCCGCATGGGATTACCGATTCAGACCGTCATGCGCGGCGGGGATGCCTACCATGAGCCGATGCGGTTGACGGCCATTATCGACGCGCCGCGAGAGCGGATCATGGCCATCGTTGCGCGACAACCGATTCTCGAGAAGGTGTTCAACAATCGGTGGGTTCTGCTGATCGCACGTGAACCGTCGGAAGGGCAATACTACCGCTACCATGGAATCGGCGGGTGGTCGGCGATCGTCGATATCGGGAAGCCGGTCGGCGACGCGGTTCTCTCGCGGGCATAAGCCTGGATACCGCTCGACCGGCCGGTGGTGGAACCAGCGCGTCACGGCTGTGAACGCAGCCGGCCGTCGAGGCATCAATAATACAGGGGGAGACCGTCGGCGGACATCTTCGCTGTTCCGCCGAATGTTCACTCGCACCGGGGAAGAGGTGTGCATGCACAGCCGGCGTCCGAAAACGTTTCCGCCTTCCTGGACAGTCCCCTTCTCCTCCTATGCCGAGGTGACGAACCTGTTACGGGAAGTCGAAGTCGCCTGCATCTTAGGGGGCAGACCGTCCGACGGTACCGTCAACTTTGGAGCCGTGTCTCGCTGTCTGCACGAGCTCAAGCGTCCGGATCGGGCGTACCGGTCGATCCACGTGACCGGCACCAACGGGAAGACGACGGTCAGTCGCATGATCGGCGCATTGATTCGGGCTGCGGGGTTGACGGTCGGAGTCTACACGAGTCCGCACGTCCTGCATTTTCGAGAGCGCATTGCCATCAACGGGCGGCCCATCGGCGAGGAAGAGCTGGTCGATGCCTGTAACCACGTCAAAGCCTTCTTGGACGTGCGTGGGCTTCACCTCGCTCCGTTCGAGTTTTTGACCGCGGCGGCATTTTTCGCTTTCCGCGCGGCGAAGGTGGACTATGCGGTGATCGAAGTGGGGATCGGCGGGCGGCAGGATGCGACGAATGTCATCGCACCGGAGCTCTCGGTCATCACCAACGTCGAATACGACCACACAGAGATGCTCGGCGAGACCCTTGAGCAGATCGCCGCCGAAAAAGCGGGAATTATCAAGCCTCTCACACCTGTCCTGTGCGGGCCGATGCCGGATGGGCCGCGTGCGGTGATTTTCTCGCGCGCAGCCGCACTCAAGGCTCCGTTGCTGGTGAGCGGAGAGGACTACGACGTGAAGGGGTTTGTGCGAACCGGCTACACCGGTCGCTGCACACTGCAGGTGGGTTCGGCGACGCTTGCCGACGTGCGCCTCACTTCGCCGGCTCCGTTTATGGCGACCAACGCGTCGCATGCCCTCATGGCGTATGACGTGCTGCGCCGACGGGGTCTGGTGCCGGAGATCGACGCAGGTGACATCGCACGATTGTTTGCGGAGATGGATCTCTCGGCCTGCTGCGAGGTGCTCCCGGGTAGCCCGACCGTCGTACTGGACAGCGCGCACAATGCTTCGGCGGCAACCAGGCTGGCGACCATGCTTCGGACGACCTTCGAAGGTCGCCGCAGCGTCTGGCTCGTCTCGATGTGCCGCGATGCCCAATGGGAGCAGGTGTTGCGTTCCCTTGGCGGTGCCGCCGCCGATCGAGTCATCGTGACCTGTTATCCGCCTGACAGGGCCGTGGCTCCGCATAGAATTGCCGAACGGTGGCGTGCTTCCTCTCGCGTGGCCGCAGAAATTGTGGAGAATCCGGATGCCGCATTCCGCCGCGCCCGTGAGGCGGCGGGTCCGTATGGGGTCGTGGTCGTGACTGGGTCTCCACAGCTTGGCGGCTATTGCCGGCCTCTCGCCAGATCGTTCGCCGCCGAAGTGACGGGGCAACCGTAGCTCCGATCTTCCGCACCTCCTGTCTGGAGCGAGCACAGATGCACAGCGCACGCGGCTCTCGTGTGTGTGTGCACGGCCTGGATAGGGACGGCGCGCAGAGCGAGGAACCCGTTTCGAGAATTCTCTACATTGTGCCGGAAATGTAAACCGACGCCGGCCGATCGCGAGGGTCGATGTGCTGGAATCGCCTTTGCAAGACGTGAGTGGGCGAGCGGGGGAGCGGATGGTCCGGTCATCCTTGCTGCGTAAGGGAGGTTCACTGATGGCACAACATGTCGTGACGATGCTTCCGGGAGAAGGTACTGGCCCTGAGATTTGCGAAGCGGTGCGGCTGGTGATCGACGCAAGCGGCGTCGATATCAAGTGGGAATACGAAGAGATCGGATTGGGCTGTTTGGAAAAGTACGGTACCTTGCTTCCGGACAAGACCATCAAGAACATTGCCAAGAACAAGGTCGCGCTGAAAGGCCCCACGACCACTCCTATCGGAACCGGGCACAAGAGCGCCAACGTGACGCTGCGGAAGGTGTTCGATTTGTTCGCCAATGTCCGACCGGCGAAACTGATTCCGGTGCTGAAACGACCGTGGGATACGATCGATATCATCAATTTCCGTGAGAACACGGAAGACTCTTACGCGGCCATCGAGCACATGGTATCCGACGAGGTGGCGCAATGTTTGAAAGTCATCACCTGGCCGGGCTCGTACCGTATCGCCGACTTTGCGTTCCAGTGGGCGAAAGCCAACGGCCGGAAGAAGGTGTATTGCGTGCACAAGGCCAACATCATGAAGATGACGGACGGCTTGTTTCTCGACGCGTTCCGCGAAGCGGCGAAAAAGTATCCTGAGATCGAAATCGGCGATGTGATCGTCGACAACTGCTGCATGCAGCTGGTGAGAAATCCGGCCCAGTTCGACTGTCTGGTGCTGCCGAATTTGTATGGCGATATTCTTACGGATCTCTGCGCCGGCCTTGTCGGGGGATTAGGCTTTGCCCCTGGTGCCAATATCGGCGACAACTGCTCGATCTTCGAGGCGGTGCACGGCTCCGCGCCGAAGTATGCCGGGATGAAGAAGGTGAATCCGTCGGCGGTGCTGGTGTCGGGGATCATGATGTTGCGGTGGTTGAAGGAAACGGCCGCAGCCGACCGTATCGAAAAAGCCATGTTCGCCGTCCTCGATGAACGAAAACATGTCACCTACGACGTAGGCGGCACCGCTACGACCGACGAATATGCCCAGGCCATCGTCGATAAGATGCACGCGAAGGCCTGACATCCCCAACCGGAGAAGGAAAGGAGAGGCGCCCATGGCAACGACGTTTTCCGAAGCAGCGAGAGCGACGCGCAAGAAGAAAGAGATCAAGCTGGTCGGTGTGGACATGTACATCGTGACCGAACAAGGCATTCCGACATTCCCGGACGGCGAATTCGGTCCCTTCAAGTGTGAGTTTATTTCCAATCGTGGAACGAAAGTGTGGCCGGGATTCGTCAGTCCCGATCTGATGATGGTGAACTGGTATCGCTGTCGCTTCATGTCTACTCGCGATGTGAACGACAGCGATGTCGATACGTTCCTGTCGGTGTTGACTAAAAAAGGCTGGTGGTGGTCCGCTGCGCAGAAGTTGTGGACTCATGATGGAGAGGCGGCTTACAGCAAGGCGTATTAGTCAGAAGAGCGGCTCGGGGTGCGCTATCGCGTGCGCCCCGAGCCCGTCGGGGGCTGCGGCATGTCCGGGGAGGAGAGAGTGGGGCAGACTCCTTTCAGTGATGACGCGTTCCATCCGGCCGTCGGCCGACCAATCGGTTGTCCAGGACACGGTATTGAATAACGTTCCCGACACGATTACCCTGAGTGGGTTCGCGCGAAGTTTCGCTCGCGCACGACGCATATCTCGATCACCGTCAGGACCCGGAATGCGTGTCCTCGCATCGGTGGATGACTCGCCGTCCGAGTACCGAGGAGCAGACCATGGCAAGCGCGAGCACCAATAAGGCCGATTTGGAATATGCCGTCATGATGACGGTCTTGAACTTTCATGCAGAGTTCATGAAATCCGGCTACTCGCATGTGGATGTTCAATGGTCCACAGACCTCATCCATGTCACATTGACCAGGAGTGGATCAGTTCCTGCCGAGGCTCGCTTGGCTCAATCGGAAGAGGGGCGGGCGCTGCTCAGACAGGTACATGAGGCCCTGTTCACCTCTTGTCAGGCAGAACTCCGGCAGAGAATCGAAACCGTCGTCGACCGGAAGGTGCGGACGATGGTCACCAGCCTCGACCCGGTGTCCGGCAGAAGTCACATTGCGATCTATCTCTAGGCATTCCGATACGACAGATCCGACCGAACGTGTCCACTCAAAGGAGAACCGCCGAGGCCGACCATCACAAGGAGTGGGTGGAGGGAGCGTCCGCACCACTCGGGCTGTGACAGGTTGGAGCGGCCGTCGACGTCCTCCTCTGGCGGGTTACCCCGCGACTCCTCCAGAAGAGTCTCCCTCCATCAGAAGAGTTTCCCTCAATCCTTCCGTGGCGGGATCGCCACATCGATGACCTTGTTGTCTGTGTCGATCAGCAGGATCACCGGGTCCCCTTTCCGTAGCGACTCCAATTTATGACGGGTCGTTTCTCGAACCTCAAACGGCTGTTCCGCCTCATGTGCGGTCCGTAAGGTAATCCGATCGGCATTCAACGGGGACACGACGGTACCGTCGACCTGTTTATGAGCGCCTTTGATCGGCGACATGCCTGCGTGACGGCTGCCTGAGTTGCGGCTGTCCTGACGAGCGGACAACGCGACGTCTGCGATCTGGTTGGATTCATCCAGCAGGAAAATGGCAATGGTCCCGGTCGGGATGGCGGCCACTTTACTGCGCACCTGAGAGCGAATCTGATAGGACCGCTCGTCCCCTGCGGACCTGACGACCACCGTTTCCTGGCCGACCGGCAGGTGTTGCGCGATCTCTCCCCGGATCACCGTGTGTGCCTGTAGTTCGCCATCCACCGGATGATAGTCCACCAGAAGATTTTGTTCATTGAGCACCACGACCAAATCATCGCCCTCTGCGAGGGCCGGGAAGCCTTTTTGGTTGGCTTGCTTCAACGGCAGGAAACGAGGCTGGACTTCCCCGACATCGACCTTGATCTGCTCGGACGAGATGGCGAGAACCTTCGCCAACACCGAACGGTTGCCGCTCAATAACGTGTCGGCATCCTCACGAAGCTGCGCCGATCCTTCTGGCCCGGCCCCTGGGGACGGCTGGCCGGCGATTGCCGAGGTCAGGCTCAACATCCCGAAGAGGCAGACACTCAGGCCGTGGACGACATGTCTACGATGCGGACGAACCGGAATGAGTCTGTTGATCGCCATAATTCCTCCTTGATGTGTTCCATGTGCGCAATGGGTGTCGCTTGCCTCGTCGTGCAGGAATCCGACGACGCGCCGATACCAGCCCGGTCTCTCCTCTCGTCCGTACTACCGGAGCAGACCGATCGCATTCGCGCGTCGCCGGGCGCCTTGCCGTCGATAGTCCTCCCGGTCCGGCCCGTGTCGATGACGATTTGCCACAATCAGTTGATCCACGATGTCTCCGCAGGCAAAGCAGCGCCACGCGTCGACATCGTACGGCGGATGTCCCCCGCCGCAATCCTGCAAACCGATCGGGAACATGAGATTGTCGCAACGTCGACAGTGCATCGTCTTACCCCGCAGTCTTGATGTTCGTGCCAAGCCCTACCCGCACCCTACAAAAAACGTCCCCGTCGCAGCACTAGGCGGGTCCCTGGTTCTGACGCTTCAATGCGCCCGCTGTCGGACTTGGTGTCCGATCCAGGGATCTGCCTAGTGGGCTGCGGGAGCCGGTGCGCCTAGAGTTCGAGACAATCAGCGATGAAGGAGGTGAGTCGTGATGAGTGATCGAAAGGCAGCCGGTGTGCTGCTAGGAGCGGCAGTGGCGTTGGGGGCGGTGGTTGCGCCGTGGATGCTGGTGCATGCGGAGCGGACTGCCGATCCGGAGCGAGGCGGTGTCGATTCACCGATCGAGCGCACGAAGGAAAAGGGGTTCGCCGGAGTGGATTTTTCGTATGACCTCTTCGGCGGCCCTCCCGGCCAATCGGCGACTCAGCTGGCCGAACAGGCGGTCGCGAAGGATCGAAAAGACAAACCGAAGGTCATGGCGGAGCAGGCCAAGCGATTACAGGAGCGATATCGTCTCGACTGCACGACCGGTTCGTCGGCCAGAATGACCAAGGGAAAACCCCAGCCGATCGGACCGACGGTGAAGTTGAAGGACGGTCTGACCTGGGATGCGCTTGCCCGCATGGACGCGGAAGATATTCGCAGGCAGAAGGCCTTCCCGCAGGGGTTTATGCGGTTGCCCCATGTCAAACATGAGGTCGGGGGCATGGTCTTTCCTCAGGAACAAATCGAGCAGTTCCCTCGGCTGGAACGAGTCGATGTGGACTTCGATCTCCCGGCCTGCTTTCGGCCGGAATTTCCGCCGCCGATCTTTCTCACGACCCATCCCGAACTGGGAGACGTCTCACAAGGCGAGGTCCTGAGCGCCGACAACTTCGATCGACTGTTCCGCGGCTTGATCACGCCTGTGCAGTTGGATGGGTTGAGAATGTTGGTCACGCAGTTTCCGCAGGAAGAGTTCAATCTGACGCCGGACCGCAAGTCGTTGAAGCCGAGTCTCGGCGTGGCCTGCCTCGATTGCCATGTCAATTTTCACACGACCGGCCAGTTTCATCTCAATCCGGACACCCGGCCCCAGCGGGACCGGTTGCGCCTCGATACCGTCAGCCTGCGCGGGATGTTCAATCAACAGATTCACGGCTCCAAACGGAGTCTGCGATCCGTCGAAGATTTTACGGAGTTCGAGCAGCGGACGGCGTATTTCAACGGCGATCACATCCGCGCGGCCAAGAAGGGAATGCATATCATCGACCGTCTGCAGGTTGCGCATATGGCGCAAATTCAGAACATGATCGATTTTCCTCCCGCGCCGAAACTCGATCCGATGACCGGGCGGTTGGATCGCGCGCGTGCGGACCGGCAGGAAATTGCCGGCGAGGATCTCTTTTTCGGCAAGGCGCGTTGTGCCCAATGTCACCAACCGCCGGCTTACACCGATCACATGATGCACGACCTGTTTCTGGAACGATTCGGAGCGGAAGCCGACGGGCCGATCAAGACGTTTGCGCTGAGAGGGATCAAGGATTCACCGCCCTATTTTCACGACGGGCGATTGCCGACCTTGGAAGATACGGTCGAGTTTTTCAATGTCGTGGGAAGCTTGAAGCTCAACGCCGATGAAAAAGCAGCCTTGGTGGCCTTCCTGCGAGCGTTGTAAAACAACGAAGTTTGTCGAGGGGGCGCAGGTTGCCCCTTCGACAAAGGCGGACCGTATCAGCGGATATTGATTGGAACCGAAAAAACCGCGCTGAGGAGACATCATGGCCCAGTCTGACATCACCCATCAGCCGAAGGTGTTGGCGCTCATTTTGGCCGGCGGCAAGGGGGAGCGGCTCATGCCTCTCACCGAGGTGCGAAGCAAACCGGCCGTGCCGTTCGGGGGCAACTATCGCATCATCGACTTCGTGCTGAGCAATTTCTACAACTCCGGCCTGACGGCGATCCATGTCATGGTCCAGTATCGCTCGCAGTCGCTGATCGAGCATCTGCGACGTGCCTGGCGGATCGGCGATGGCGATCGGCAGTTTGTGACGGTGGTGCCGCCGCAAATGAACCTTCGTCGCGGCTGGTACGAGGGCACGGCGGATGCCGTGTATCACAATCTCAACCTGATTCAGGACGCCTCGCCCGACGTCGTTGCCGTGTTCGGGGCCGACCACATTTATCGGATGGATCTCCGGCAGATGCTTCGGTTCCATCTGGATCGGCAGGCGGATGTGTCGGTGGCCGCGTTGCCCATGCCGCTGGCCTCGGCGCAGGGGTTCGGCATCATTGAGGTCGACCGCAACGATCGAATTATCGGCTTCGAGGAAAAGCCGCCGGAGCCGAAGGCGATGCCGACGCGTCCTGATCGCGCCTTGTCGTCCATGGGCAACTATCTCTTCAATACGGATGTGTTGCTCAGAGCCCTGAACGATGATGCCGAAAGGAGCGGGACGCACGATTTCGGGAGAGATATTCTGCCGCGCCTGCTCCGTGAGGAACGGGTCATGGCCTACAACTTCCGGGACAATGAAATCCCCGGTCTGAACTATTATGAAGAACCGGCCTATTGGCGCGATGTGGGAACGATCGCCGCCTACTGGCAGGCCAACATGGATCTCCTGGGGGAAACACCCCTGAATGATCTCCGCAATGCGGAATGGCCGATCCGCGGAGAATCCTCCCGCGGGCTGCCGGCCAGTTTGGTCAATTGTTATGTGGATCACGCGCTGATCGGGGAGGGGAGTCGCGTCATCGAAGCGGATATCAGGCGCTGCGTCATCGGCCGTCATGTCAAAATCGAACCGGGTGCGCAGATCGAAGACTCCGTGATTTTGGATCACACGTCCATCGGCGCGAAAGCACGGTTGCGTCGCGTGGTCATCGATCGTGGAAATGCGATTCCCGCCGGTTCCGTATTAGGTCATGACGGGACTGCCGCGGTGCCTTTCCCGGGAGTCGCCGCCTCCGACCTGACGGTGGTGCCGAAGGCGGTCCTGCCTCAGGATGTGTCGAAGCCGCGATTCTCCTCGACCTGAAGTATCGGATGAAGGTCTGATCCGCCATGCCGCGCACTCCTCGTGCCACCTACCGTCTGCAGTTCAACCGTTGCTTTACGTTTCTCGATGCCGCGCGGCTCATCCCGTACCTCCATGCCCTCGGTATCAGCGATTGTTATGCCTCGTCGTTTCTGAAAGCCGTGCCGGGGAGTCTGCACGGGTACGACCTGATCGATCATGACCGGTTGAATCCTGAGCTGGGAAGCGAGGCGGATTTTGCCGCGTTTGTCGCGGCCTTGAAAGCCTATGACATGGGGCTGCTGGTCGATGTGGTTCCCAACCACATGGGGATTGCCAGTGCGGACAATCGGTGGTGGTGGGATGTGCTGGAAAGCGGCCCGGGATCTCGGTATGCCTCGGCCTTCGACATCGATTGGACGCCGTTGAAGCGAGAACTCAACGACAAAGTCCTGCTGCCTATTCTAGGAGAGCAGTACGGCACAGCCCTCGAACGGCAAGATATTCGCTTGGTCTATGAGGACGGCGGGTTTGTGGTGACATATTTTCACTATCGACTGCCGATCGCCCCCGCGTCCTGGGTCGGGCTCTTGTCGTTTCGACTCGATGCTCTAGCCGCCATCGTAGGGGAGGAACAGGCGGCGCTCCAAGAGTTGCGGAGCATCGTGGCGGCGTTGCGTCATTTGCCGCCGGCCCGAGAACGATCTCCGGAGTGCATGGCGGAGCGTGAGCGGGAAGCACAGTCGGCGAGACGTCGCTTGGCGGCGCTGATGTCCGACAGCCGCGACGTGCGAGAGCACGTCGAGGCGACCGTCCAACGCTTTAACGGGACACAGGGCGTTTCCGACAGTTTCGACCATCTGGATGCGTTGCTGAATGAGCAACATTACCGGCTGGCGTCCTGGCGTGTGGCGTCCGAAGAAATCAACTACCGGCGATTTTTCGACGTGAACGAATTGGCGGCGATTCGTACCGAAGATCCGCGAATCTTCGCGGAGTCGCACCGGCTGATCTTCCGGTTGCTCAAGGAGGGAGTGGCGACCGGCCTGCGCATCGATCATGTCGACGGCCTCTACGACCCCGAACACTATCTCCGACAACTGCAGGACTGGGCGGCGACCGAGTTGCCGCCACAGGGCGGGGAGCAGCGTCCCTCTCTCTTCATCGTCGTGGAAAAGATTCTGGGATCCGGAGAGCAGTTGCCGCGCAGCTGGCCGGTGGCGGGGACGACCGGATATGACTTTTTGAATCTGCTCAACGGGGTGTTCGTGTGCACCGGCCAGGCCAAGGCGATGGAGGCCGTCTACCGGACGCTGACCGGACAGCGCCAGCCATACGAGGAACTGGTATACCAGGCCAAAAAGCTCATCATGCGCGCCTCGATGTCCAGTGAACTGAATGTCCTCGGGCATGAGTTGAATCGCTTATCGGAACGGGACCGGCACTATCGCGATTTCACGCTCAATAGCCTGACCCATGCGGTGCGCGAAATCATCGCCTGTTTTCCCGTGTACCGCTCGTACGTCAGGGCGGATCGTGAAGATGTGTCGGAGCGTGATTGCCGTTTCATTCATCAAGCGGTGGCCTGTGCCGTGCAACGGAATCCTGCGCTGAGTCGGCAGGTCTTCGACTTCGTGCGCGATCTGTTGCTGGGCTCGCTGCCGCCGTCCACGAAGCTGACGAACGAGGAACGTGTTCGATTTGTGACGAGATTTCAGCAGACGACCGGCCCGGTCATGGCCAAGGGGGTCGAAGATACGGTCTGTTACCTGTACAACCGGCTGGTGTCGTTGAACGAAGTGGGGGGAGATCCCGGACGATTCGGCTGCTCGCTGGAACAGTTTCACCAGGGGATACGGGATCGCCGTGTGGGCTGGCCGTTTGCCATGTCGGCCACGTCGACTCATGATACCAAGCGTGGTGAGGATGTGCGCGCCAGGCTGAACGTGCTCTCGGAGATGCCGGACCGGTGGAGAAAGGCTGTGGCCCGGTGGATGAGGCTGAACAAACGGCATCGCACAGAACTTCGGGAAGGGCCGGCGCCGGAACGCCACGTGGAGTATCTCCTGTATCAAACGTTGATCGGAGCCTGGCCGGTCGGTGAGGTGGATGCGGGCCGCTATGAAGCGTTCGGCAAGCGGATTGAGGGGTACATGATCAAGGCCGTTCGAGAAGCAAAGGTCCGGACCAGTTGGCTGAACAGTCACGAAGCCTACGAGCATGCCGTCATCCGATTCATACAACAGTTGCTGGAGCGCCGTTCCGGCAATCCGTTTTTGAATGAATTCCTTCCATTTCACGGCATGGTGGCGAAGTACGGCATGTTCAACAGCCTCTCGACGGCGGTACTGAAGGTCGCGGCGCCCGGGGTTCCCGACTGTTACCAGGGAACGGAGTTGTGGGATCTCACGCTCGTGGATCCCGACAATCGTGTTCCGGTCGACTACGCAACCCGCGAGAGGATGATGGCGGACTGCGTGCGACTGGAGCAGGCCACCGACGCAGACCGATTGGCTACGGTAAACGCATGGTGTGCTTCCTGGGAAGACGGACGGATCAAGATGTGTGTGTTGAGTCAGGCGCTCCGTCATCGGCGGGCACAGGCGGACCTCTATCTACACGGCGACTATGTGCCATTGGCCTCACAGGGGCACTTTCACTCCCACCTCTGCGCCTTTGCGCGACTGCATCAAGACCAGGCCGTCGTGGTCCTGGCGCCCCGTTTTCTGGCCAGCATGGAAGCGGAACAGCAGCAGCGCTCATCGCCGGACGATCGTTGGCGGGACACGACCGTCACGGTTCCATCATGGAAGCCAGGATCGGTGTACCGACACCTGATCACCGGGGAACGGTTCGAGACGACCCCTTACGGACCACACCAGGTGTTGTCTGTCGGGGCGGTTCTCCGGCATTGCCCCGTAGGATTCTTGATCCGTTGTGAGCCGTAGCGTTCTGTCCGATTGCCTGAACATCCGAAGTCGTGTCTGCTCCTCCCATCTCGGTTGTTCCCGAGAGTCCATCCCCATCCTTCTCCACCGGTATGCGTATGGCGCTCGCGCGTCTCGTTTCTAGGGGCATTCCTAGCTGGCCTGCGACCGACTGGGCGTTACTAGTAACACAAGGGGGCGGTCGTGGCCTCCATCGTTCAACACCATGACGAGACGACTCGTCACAGGACACACAAAGGAGGGTGTAGATGGCTATTCATACAGGTCGACGGCTGTTGTCCGCTTCTACCATCGAGGGTCTGCCGGTACAGAATCAAGCCGGCGAAGATCTCGGTGAAATTCATTCGTTGATGATCGACCTCGAAAACGGTCGTATCGCCTATGCCGTTCTGTCGTTCGGAGGATTTCTGGGACTGGGCGACAAACTGTTCGCGCTGCCGTGGGAAGCGCTCACGCTGTCCGCAGGCGGGGACTTGTTTATTCTGAACGTGCCCAGAGAGCGGCTGGAGCGGGCAGAAGGCTTCGATAAGGATCGCTGGCCGGACATGGCCGACACGGCCTGGGGCGAACGCCTTCATACCTACTATGGGTATAAGCCCTATTGGTAAAGAGGGGGCGGGAGCGATACCGGTGCAAGAGGAACGGTCTAACCAAAGGAGTTGGGTGATGAAACGGAATGTGATCATGTATGCAGGAACGATCGCGTTTATATTGGCCGCGAGTTCACCGGGGTTTTGTCGGGACGCCACGATCGACGACAAACCGGACTCGACCATGGGGAAGGGGGCCGGCACAGGAACTCCGACAGAGCCTCCGAAAGTCGATAAAAAAACGGATCTCACCGGTGGGCAACAGGGTGTCCCGGAAGGTTATGCGGATACTCCGGTGCGGCAGGGCAAACTGGTTGAGGCACGTGAGAGTAAATTTGCCGATGCCATGGTTCACGATACACAAGGGAAGGCCATCGGAAGAATCAAGGAGCTGTTGAAAGACACGCACACGAATGAAATCGAATATGCGATCTTTGTCCCCGATGATTCGAAACGGCCCATTCCGCTCCGCTGGAGTCAATTTCAATCGAAACACGACAAGCTCCAGCTCACCTTGAATAAGGAGGACTATCGAAACATCGTACAGATGAACAGCAGTAAGGATCAGTCTCCCGATCTGAAAGCGTATATGGATCAGATCAACCAAGTGCGGTCCGCACCCTCCACTTCCGGGAGTTCCGGTGTGCCAGGCCAAAAAGGGCAAGAGGCGACCGGCTCGATGGGTGAGGAGCGCGTGGGCGGCGGGGGCATGAGCGGGACCAGCGGGTTGCCCTCCGGACAAGCGCCGGGATTCGAGGGGGGCCATCCGAGCAGTAAGCGGTAACACGCGTCGTCTTCGATGATCGGGTCTAACGGGCAGGCGCTCGACTGAGGGCCTGCCCGTGCTGCGAGAAGCGCAATGGGAGCTGAACGTGGTTTCTGGCAAGCGAAGCGATTCGAGTCCGATGCGTGGAGGGGATCGGTGGAGAGTGGGCGGTCAAGTAGTTGGTGGTACATTTCGACAGTCTCCCGTGCCATTCGCGCTACGGTAAAACGCGACTCGAATACCTGCCTGCAATCGGATCCGGACGGCAATGGAATAACATCGGCTGCAGCAAGCATCTCTTCGAAGCTCCGGCACAACATTCCGGTGACGCCCTGCTCCAGCATTGCCGGAACGGCACCCGTCGAGCCAGCGATCACAGGAGTCCCGCAGGCCAGCGATTCAA
>WBZL01000632.1_pt1 | contig 23393 bp, 22 predicted proteins | sample 5204291 | NCBI WGS metagenome assembly WBZL01 (sample SAMN12344345, study PRJNA552823) | activated sludge metagenome | biome: Activated sludge suspended growth; feature: Nitrification reactor; material: Wastewater; isolation source: activated sludge from nitrification reactor of wastewater...
ACATCGTCGAACAGTGCCTCGACCGACTCACCCCCGGACCGATCATGGTCGCGGACAAGAAGATCGCGTGGCCGAGCCAGTTGTCGATCGGCGCCGACGGCATGGGCCAGTCGGCCGAACATGTGCGCCACATCATGGACCAGTCGATGGAAGCCCTCATCCACCACTTCAAACTGGTCACCGAAGGGTTCCGGGTGCCGACCGGGCAGGTCTACTCCGCCGTGGAGTCGCCGCGTGGCGAACTGGGTGCCCACATCGTCAGCGACGGCGGTACCCGGCCGTACCGGGTGCACTTCCGCGACCCGTCGTTCACCAACCTGCAAGCGGTCCCGATCATGTGCGAGGGCGGCATGGTGGCCGACGTGGTCGCCGCCGTCGCCAGCATCGACCCGGTCATGGGTGGGGTCGACCGATGACCACCGGCACTTCGAGGAGCCTGCGATGCCGCTGACCGACCAGACCGTCGCCGAAGCCCGCGATCTTGCTGCGCGGTACCCGCAGGCGCGGTCGGCGCTTCTGCCCATGCTGCATCTGGTGCAGTCCGAAGAAGGCCTGATCACCAGTGCCGGTATCGAGTTGTGCGCCGACGTGCTCGACCTGACCACGGCCGAGGTGGTGGCCGTCGCCACGTTCTACACGATGTACCGGCAGCGCACCGCCGGTGGCACTCACCACATCGGTGTGTGCACCAACACTCTGTGCGGACTGCTCGGCGGCGACGCGGTCTACGAAGCGCTGAGTCGCCGGCTCGGGGTCGGGCACAACGAGACCACTCCCGACGGGGCATTCACGCTGGAACGGATCGAATGCCAGGCGGCCTGCACCTATGCCCCGGTCGTCACCGTCGACTGGGAATTCTTCGACCAGATGACCATCGACGACGCCATGACCGTCATCGACCAGCTCGTGGCCGGCGACGAGGTGCTGCCCAGCCGTGGCCCGGCCGTGCGCGGGTGGCGTGCTGCCGAACGCACCGTGGCCGGGATCGACGACGGGCTGGCGGGCGAAGGCGGGGGCGCCGACGCGGTCATGCTCGCCGGTCTCACGGTCGCCAAGGAACGGGGAATGTCGGCACCAGGGAAGGCGGACTGATGCCCCTCACACCGGTCATCACGGCGCACTGGGACGAGCCGGACTCGTTCACCATCGACGCTTACCGCCGCCATGGGGGGTACACCGCACTGGCTCAGGCGCTGAAGACGGACCCCGACGAGGTCATCGCCACCGTCAAGGACTCCGGTCTGCGCGGCCGCGGCGGTGCCGGTTTCCCCACCGGTCTCAAATGGTCCTTCGTCCCGCAGAACGACGGCAAGCCCCACTATCTGGTCGTCAACGGTGACGAGTCCGAGCCGGGCGCCTGCAAAGACATCCCGATCATGCTGGCCAACCCACATGCTCTGATCGAGGGCATCATCATCACGTGCTGGGCGATCCGGGCCAAGCACGCCTTCATCTACATCCGGGGCGAGGTGCCGCAGCCGATCCGCCGGGTCCGGAGGGCGGTCGAAGAGGCCCGCGCCGCGGGGTTCGTCGGTACGAACATCCTGGGCTCGGGACTGGATCTCGAGATCGTCGTTCACGGTGGCGCCGGCGCCTACATCTGCGGCGAGGAGACGGCACTGCTCGACTCGCTCGAGGGACGCCGTGGCCAGCCGCGCCTGAAGCCGCCGTTCCCCGCAGTCGCCGGTCTGTACGCATCACCCACGGTGGTCAACAACATCGAGACCATCGCGTCCGTCCCGTACATCGTGGGCAACGGGTCGAGTTGGTTCCGTCAGTTCGGCACCGAGAAGTCCCCGGGCTTCAAGGTGTGGGCCATCTCCGGTCACGTCAACCGACCCGGTATCTACGAAGCCCCTCTGGGGATTACGATGCGCGAACTGCTCGACTACGCCGGCGGCATGCGCGACGGCCGGTCGGTCAAGTTCTGGCTGCCGGGCGGGTCGTCGGTGCCGCTGTTGCTCGACGAGCACCTTGACCTGCCGTTGACATACGAGGCCATCGCCGAAGCCGGGAGCATGCTCGGTACCGGCACCCCGATGTTGTTCGACGACACGACCAGCGTGGTCAAAGCCATCACCCGATGGCTCGAGTTCTACAAGCACGAATCGTGCGGCAAGTGCACCCCGTGCCGCGAAGGCACCTTCTGGATCACGGGGACCTTGCAGAAGTTCGAAGAGGGACGCGGAGAAGCCCCCGAGGTCGACCGGCTCGTCGAACTGTGCAACCAGATCATGGGAAGGTCTTTCTGTGCCCTCGGCGACGCCGCGGCCACCCCGTACCCGGCAGCGCTCAAGTACTTCCGCGGCGAGTTCGAGGCGGCCCTGACTCAGCCGCCGGACCAAGTGTTCGATCCGGCCGCCACGATGATCATCCCGAGCCTGAGCGGAGTGGATGCATGACCACGACCTCCGACGAATCCACCACCACGGCCGAGGTCGAGATGGTCACCGGCACCATCGACGGTCACGAGATCACCGTGCCGAAGGGCACCATGATCATCCGTGCGGCCGAACTCATGGGTGTCGAGGTACCCCGCTTCTGCGACCACCCGCTGCTCGAGCCGGTGGCGGCCTGCCGGGCATGCCTGATCGAGATCGAAGGCATGCCCAAGCCGCAGCCGTCATGTGCGATCCCGCTCGGGGACGGGATGGTCGTCAAGACGCAGGTCACCAGCGAGGTGGCTGACAAAGCGCAGGAAGGGGTGATGGAGTTCCTGCTCATCAACCATCCCCTCGACTGTCCGGTGTGTGACAAGGGCGGTGAATGCCCCCTGCAGAACCAGGCGATGAGCACCGGCCGCAGCGAGTCCCGCTTCACTCTCGACAAGCGCACCTTCCCCAAGCCGATCAACATCAGTTCCGAGATCCTGCTCGACCGCGAACGGTGTGTCCTGTGCCAGCGGTGTACCCGGTTCGCCGACGAGATCGCCGGCGAACCGTTCATCGAACTCAAGCAGCGCGGCGCCCAGCAGCAGATCGGCATCGGGGAGGAGCCGTTCGACTCGTACTTCTCCGGCAACACGGTGCAGATCTGCCCCGTGGGGGCGCTCACCAGCGCGGAATACCGCTTCCGGTCGCGGCCGTTCGACCTGGTCAGCGTGCCCACCACCTGTGAGCACTGTGCGTCGGGATGTGCCCTGCGCACCGACTACCGACACGAGACCGTCATGCGTCGTCAGGCCGCCGACGACCCCGAGGTCAACGAGGAATGGAACTGCGACAAGGGTCGGTTCGCGTTCCCGTACCTCCATCTCGACCGACTTGAACTGCCCCTGGTGCGTGACGGCGATGAATTGCGGCAGACGTCGTGGCCCGAAGCGTTGCGGGTGGCGGCGGCCGGATTGGCCACTGCCAGGGGGCGGGCCGCCGTCCTCACCGGCGGGCGGCTGACGCTCGAGGACTCCTACGCGTACTCCCGATTCGCCCGGGTCGCGTTGCGCACCGACGACATCGACCTGCGCGCGCGGCTCGGCTCCGCCGACGAAGTCGGGTTCCTGTCATCGCGGGTCGCGGGCACGGCCGGTCCCACGTACCGGCAGCTGGAACAGGCACCGGTGGTCCTGCTCGTCGCCTTCGAGCCGGAAGAGGAGTCACCCATCGTCTTCCTGCGGCTGCGCAAGGCCGCCGGCTCCGGTACCGCCGTGGTGTCGATCGCGCCGTTCGCCAGTCGCGGCCTGGAGCGGATGTCCGGCCGACTGGTGTCCGTGGTCCCCGGATCCGAAGCGGAGTCGCTGGGCAACCTGCCGTCCGACGTTATGGACCTGCTCGGGCAACCCGGCGCCGTGATCATGGTCGGTGAACGTGCTGCCGGAGCGGCCGGTGCGCTGGCGGCGGCCGCAGACCTGGCCGACCGCACGGGTGCCGCGCTGGCGTGGGTGCCCCGTCGGGCCGGAGAACGCGGCGCGGTGGACACCGGCTGCCTCCCCGGCCTGTTGCCCGGCGGTCGCCCGCTGACCGATCCCGCCGCACGGCGCGAGGTTGCCGGGGCGTGGGGTATCGCCGCTGACGACCTGCCCGACGCGCCGGGTCGCAGCCTGCCCGAGATCGTCGCCCAGATCCTGGCCGACCAGGAGGCCGTCCCAGCGCCGGACGAAGACGAACTCGAGCCGGCGATCGGCGCCCTGCTCGTTGCCGGGGTCGAAGCCTCGGATGTCCCGGACGCCGATGAGTTCCTCAAGGCGGTCAAGGCGACCCCGTTCGTGGTGTCCCTGGAAGCCAGGCCGTCCGAGGTCACCGCGCTGGCGGATGTGGTCCTGCCCATCGCCGTGGTCACCGAGAAGGAGGGGACCTTCGTCAACTGGGAGGGTCGGCGCCGGCCGTTCGACCGCGCCTTCCCCGACGCCACGACCTTCGCCGACGCCGATGTCCTGGCTCTGTTGACCGACTACCTGGACCTGGATCCCGCGCCGCGTTCGGTGGCCGAGCTGCGCGCCGAGATCACAGCGCTGGGAGCCTGGGCCGGTGCCCGGGAATGGACCCCGACCACCACCGAGCCGGCCGCCGGTCCCCGATCGGGACCGGGCGAAGCGGTGCTCGCCTCCTGGCGCCTGCTCCTCGACCTGGGTGTCGAACAGGAGGGCGAACCGTACCTGGCGGGCACCCGCAAGCCGAGCGTCGCCCGACTGAGCCAGGCCACCGCTGCCGGTATCGGCGTCTCGGATGGCGAGCCCGTCCGGGTGTCCACCGATCACGGAGCCATCACGCTGCCGGCCGCCATCACCGACATGGCCGACGGGATCGTGTGGGTGCCGGCCAATTCGCACGGGTCCCGGGTGAGTCTCACCCTCCGGGCCGCGCCGGGCGATACCGTGCGGCTCGGAAGGGAGTGAGCTCATGCCCGAGTTGAGTGCCTTCGGCAACGATCCCTTCTGGTTGGTGTGCCTGAAGACCCTGGGAGTCTTCGTCATCCTGGTCCTGCTGGTGCTGTTCACCATCTGGGCCGAACGGCGCGTCGTTGCTCGCATGCAGATGCGAATCGGCCCCAACCGAACCGGCCCGTTCGGTCTGCTCCAGTCCCTCATGGACGGTTTCAAGCTGGCGCTGAAGGAAGAGATCATCCCCATCACGGCGCACAAGGCCGTGTATTGGCTGGCGCCGCTGATCAGCGCCATCTGTGCCTTCGCGGCCTTCGCTGTGATCCCCTTCGGACCGGTGGTGTCCATCTTCGGGGTCGAGACCCCGCTGCAGCTGACCGACTTCCCCCAGTCCGTGCTGTACGTGCTGGCGATCGCCTCGATCGGGATCTACGGCCTGGTCCTGGCGGGATGGTCCTCCGGTTCCACGTATCCGCTGCTCGGTGGGCTGCGCTCCAGCGCCCAGATGATCTCGTACGAGATTTCGATGGGCCTGTCGTTCGTGGCGGTGTTCCTGTACGCGGGCACGATGTCCACGAGCCAGATCGTGTCGGCGCAGGCGTCGCTGTGGTTCGCGGTGCTGCTGGCTCCGTCGTTCGTCATCTACGTCACCGCCATGGTGGGCGAGACCAACCGGGCCCCGTTCGACCTGCCCGAGGCCGAGGGCGAACTCGTCGGCGGCTTCCACACGGAGTACTCGTCGTTGAAGTTCGCGATGTTCTTCCTCGGCGAGTACATCAACATGGTCACCGTCTCGGCCATCGCGACCACCCTGTTCCTCGGTGGCTACCTGGCGCCGTGGCCGCTGTCGCTGATCCCCGGCATCAACTCCGGCTGGCTGTGCATGTTGTGGTGGCTCATCAAGGTCGCCGGATTCCTGTACTTCTTCATCTGGTTGCGCGGCACGCTGCCCCGGTTGCGCTACGACCAGTTCATGGCGTTCGGCTGGCGGGTGCTCATCCCGGTGTCGTTGTTATGGATCGTGCTGGTCGCGGGCCTGCGCGTGGTGCGTTCGGAATACGCCGAGGCGACCAGCGGCATGCTCACGGCAGGGGCCATCGTGCTCGCGGTGCTGCTGGCGATCGGGTTCTACCTGTCCATCCGCAAGCGAGAAGAACCGATGCCGGGGACCGAGCCGTTCGAACAGGTGCTCACCTCCGACACCGGCACCTATCCCGTTCCCCCGATGCCGGGTCAGACGTTCGAATACACACCCCGCAGTAATCGCCCGGTGGCCGGTGCGACCACGGCCGCGCCCGTCACCGGCGAGACCACCACTGCGGCCGAGGAGGGATCCGATGCCTGAGTTGCCCCCCGCCCTGCGTGGGTTCTGGGTGACCTTCCGCACCCAGTTCGAGAAGGTCAACACCGAGCAGTACCCGGAGCAGAAGGACGAGTTCCCGCCCAAGCCGCGGTTCCACGGCCGGCACCAGTTGAACCGGTATCCCGACGGGCTCGAGAAGTGCATCGGATGTGAGCTGTGTGCGTGGGCCTGTCCCGCCGACGCCATTTACGTCCAGGGTGCGGACAACTCCGAAGCCCAACGGTTCTCTCCGGGTGAGCGGTACGGCCGGGTCTATCAGATCAACTACCTGCGCTGTATCTTCTGCGGGCTGTGCCTCGAGGCCTGCCCCACGCGTGCGCTGACCATGACCCACGAATACGAACTCGCCGACGACGACCGGGCCCAGTTGATCTTCGAGAAGTCAGATCTGCTGGCCCCGCTGGCCGATTCGATGGCCCCGCCGCCGCATGACATGGTGGCCGGCCTCGACGCCCGCGACTACTACGACGGCAAGGTGACCGGACCCACTGAGGAGCAGTGGGAGCAGTCCCGTCAGGCCCACCGGATGCCGGGGGTGTCCCAGTGACACCTTCCGTCGCACTCTTGGCCGCTGGCGATCCCAGTGCGGGGGAGCAGGCCACCTTCTGGATCTGCGCCACTTTGGCCGTCGTGGGCGCGCTCGGGCTCGTCCTGTCGCGCAAGACCGTGCACAGCGCGTTGTTCACCGCGTTGACGATGCTCAACCTGGCCGTGCTCTACGTCGCCAACCAAGCCCCGTTCCTGGGACTGGTGCAAGTGATCGTGTACACCGGCGCGGTCATGATGTTGTTCTTGTTCGTGCTCATGCTCGTCGGTGTCGACGCCAGCGACTCCTTCGTCGAGACGTTGAAGGGACAGCGGGTGGCCGCGTTGCTGCTCGTCCTCGGGTTCGGCATCCTGCTGTTCCTGGCGATCGGAACCGCACTGTCGGGGGTTGAGGCGGTCGGTCTGGATGCTGCCAACGACGCCCAGGGCGGCAACGTCCAAGGGTTGGCACAACTCATGTTCACCACGTTCCTGCTGCCGCTTGAAGTGGTGGCGGCGCTGCTGATCACCGCGGCCTTGGGCGCGTTGGTGCTGGCGCATCGGGAACGCTGGGCCCCCAAGATGGGCCAGCCGGAGATGTCGCGGGCGCGGATGGAGCGGTACCTCGAGACCGGCGAACATCCCGGACCGCTCCCCAGCCCGGGCGTGCTGGCCACCAGCAACGCGATCGGCACTCCCGCGCTGCTCCCGGACGGCTCCGCCTCGGAACTGTCCATCCCGGCGCCATTGCGCGGTGAATCCCGCACCCGCTTGTCGCATACGCAGACGGAGATCGACGCCGATGTCGAAGAGGTTCGCGGGATCGCCGCCGGCGAGGAGACCGTGCGCCCCACCGTCCTCGACCAGGTCGACGGTCACACCGATCTCACTGAGGTCTACCCCGACGACGAGAAGGGGGAGTGATGGACCCCTCGTACTACGTGATCCTGTCGGCGATCCTGTTCTGCATCGGTGCTGTCGGCGTCCTCGTGCGACGTAATGCGATCGTCGTGTTCATGTCGGTCGAGATGATGCTCAACGCCTCCAACCTCGCGTTCGTGGCCTTCGCGCGCATGCACGGCAATCTGGAGGGCCAGGTGATCGCCTTCTTCGTGATGGTCGTGGCCGCGGCCGAGGTGGTCGTGGGCCTGGCGATCATCATGACGATCTTCCGCACCCGTCGATCGGTATCGATCGACGAACCCAGTCTGATGAGGAACTGATGAGCATCCTCGCCCTGTCTCTGCCGTTCTCCGACGGCGCTCCCGTGGAGAACGTCGAACCGATCACGAACACGATCACGGCCGCCCAGGCTGGCGGGTCGTTCCCGCTCATGTGGCTGCTCATCGCCCTGCCGGCCTTCGGTGCGGCGTTCCTGCTCCTGGCCGGACGGCGCAGCGACAAGTGGGGGCACATCCTCGCCTGCCTGCTGCCGATCGGCTCGTTCATCCTGGCCTGCATGCTGCTGGTGCAGATGATGGGTCTGCCCGTCGACGACCGGGCTGTGACGCTGAATCTGTGGAACTGGACCTTCGCGGGTTCGTTCGACGCCGCCTTCGCGCTGCGACTCGACCCCCTGTCGATCGCGTTCGTCATGCTGATCACCGGGGTGGGCTCGCTGATCCACATCTACTCGATCGGCTACATGGCCCACGACCCGAAGCGACGGCTGTTCTTCGCCTACCTGAACCTGTTCATCGCAGCGATGCTCATGTTGGTGCTGGCCGACAACTACCTGCTGCTGTACCTCGGTTGGGAAGGTGTGGGCCTGGCGTCGTTCCTGCTGATCGGTTTCTGGCAGTACAAGAACTCGGCGGCGGTGGCGGCCAAGAAGGCGTTCGTCATGAACCGCGTGGGCGACGTGGGCTTGAGCATCGCCGTCATGCTGATGTTCGTCACCTTCGGGACCGTAACCTTCCAGAACGTCTTCGAGGCCGCGCCGCAGGCCAGCGAGACCACCATCACGCTCATCGGTCTGGCGTTGCTCCTGGCCGCCGTCGGTAAGAGCGCGCAGTTCCCGTTGCAGGCCTGGTTGCTGGATGCGATGGAGGGCCCGACCCCGGTGTCGGCGCTCATCCACGCCGCGACCATGGTGACCGCGGGCGTCTATCTGGTGATCCGCAGCAATGCCATCTTCGATCTGTCCACCACCGCAGTCACCGTGGTCCTGGCCATTGGCGTGATCACCATGCTCATGGGCGCCTGGATCGCGTGCGCGCAGGACGAGATCAAGAAGTCGCTGGCGGGCTCCACGATGAGCCAGATCGGCTACATGTTCCTGGGCGCCGGACTGGGTCCGGCGGGCTACGTGTTCGCGATCTTCCACCTGCTCATGCACGGCATGTTCAAGGCCGACCTGTTCCTGAGCGCCGGCTCGGTCATGCACGGCAACGACGATCAGAAGAACATGCGGCTGTACGGCGGTCTGCGCGTCGCCATGAAGGTGACGATGGTCGCCTTCTTCTGCGGCTTCCTGGGGATCTCGGGCCTGCCCCCGTTCGACTCGTGGTTCTCCAAGGACGGCATCATCGACGCCGCCCTGGGAGTCAACGTGTTCGCCGGACTGTGCGCGCTGGGTGCGGCCGGACTCACCGCCTTCTACATGACCCGCATGCTGGCCATGACGTTCTTCGGCAGCCCCCGCTGGACCGAGGAGCAGCACCCGCACGAGTCCCCGGTCGTGATGACCGCCCCCATGTTGGTGCTCTCGGTCGGAGCACTGTTCGGTGGCCTGTTCTTCGTCTATGTGGCCCCGATCGGCGAATGGCTCGCCCCGGTGGTTGGCTTCGAGGAATCCACCCCGGTCATCCCGGAGATCCCCCTCAAGGTGCTCAGCGTGACCATCGCGGTCATCGGCATCGCGCTCGGATGGCGCAAGTACGCCCGCGACGACGTTCCGAAGGTCGCCCCGGCCGACGTCTCGGTACTCACGCTGGCCGGGCGGCACAGTCTGTACGGCGACGCCTTCAACGAAGCGGTGTTCATGCGGCCCGGACAGTACGTGACCCGGTGGCTGGTCTGGTTCGACAACCGGACCGTCGACGGGGCAGTGCGGGGACTCGCGTCCGGCGTGGCCGGCATGGGTGACCGGCTGCGTGGTCTACAGACCGGGTTCGCGCGGTCCTACGCCCTGTCGATGGTGGCCGGTGCGCTCCTCTTGGGAGCCGTGTTCATGGCAGGAAGGTGGTTCTGATGCCCATCCTGACCATCCTCGCGCTGGTGCCGCTCGTCGGCTCCTTCGTCGTGGCATTCGTGCCCGGGTCGCCCGCGCGGTCCAAGACGATCGCTTTGCTCTTCGCGCTCGCCACCTTCGCGCTGACGATCGTGGCCATCACGCAGTACGACACCGCATCTCCCGACCAGTTCCAACTGGTGGACGTGTACAGCTGGATCCCCAGCCTGGGACTCAACTTCTCGCTGGGCGTCGACGGCCTCGGCCTGATCATGGTGTTCCTGGCCACGCTGCTGACGCCGTTGGTCATCCTGGCGGGATGGAACGACGTTGAGGACTCGGCGGAACAGAACCCCGTGTCGCAACCCACCGGCCAGGTGCGTGGCTACTTCGCCCTGATGCTGCTGATGTTGGCCATGACGGTGACTGTGTTCACCGCTTTGGACGTGTTCCTCTTCTACTTCGTCTTCGAGGCAGTACTGATCCCGGTGTACTTCATGATCGGGCGCTACGGCACCGGTCGCCGGGCTTACGCGGCGGTCAAGTTCCTGGTCTACTCGCTGGTCGGTGGCTTGGTCATGCTGGCCGCGCTGGCGGTGCTCTGGTACGTGTCGGTCCAAGCCTTCGACGCGCCGACGCTCTACCTGCCCGACCTGATGACGATCGACATCGATCCGACCTTGCAGAACTGGCTGTTCCTGGGCTTCTTCCTCGCATTCGCGATCAAGGCGCCGCTGTTCCCAGTACACACCTGGCTGCCCGACGCTGCGGGATCCAGCACACCGGGTACGGCGATCCTGCTGATCGGCGTCCTGGACAAGCTGGGCACGTTCGGCATGCTGCGGTTCTGTCTGCCGCTGTTCCCGGACGCCGCCCAGACGTTCGCCCCGGTGATTATGGCGCTGGCTGTGATCAGCATCTTCTATGGCGGGCTGGTGGCCATCGGCCAGACGGACATGAAGCGACTCTTCGGGTATGTGTCCATCTCACACTTCGGCTTCATCGTCCTGGGCATCTTCGCGTTCACGACGCAGGCGCAGGTCGGGTCCGCGTTCTACATGCTGGGACACGGCATCAGCACGGCACTGCTCTTCATGGTGGCGGGCTATCTGATCACCCGTCGCGGGACATCGACCATCGGCGCCTACAGCGGAGTGTCGAGTGTGACCCCGGTGCTGGCCGGTATGTTCCTGTTCGCGGGGCTCACAGCCCTGGCGCTGCCGGGGTTGAGCACCTTCCTGTCCGAGTTCCTGGTGCTGTTGGGAACCTTCTCCCGATACCCGTGGCTGGCCGCGTTCGCGACCCTGGGTATCGTGCTGGCCGCCGTGTACATCCTGCTGCTGTACCAACGGACCATGACGGGTCCGACGTCCGAGACCGCCAAGGGAATGCTCGATCTGAACACTCGCGAGAAGGTGGCTCTGGCGCCCCTGGTCGCCGTGGTCATCTTCCTGGGGTTCTATCCGGCCCCGGCCCTGGATGTCTTGAACCCGTTCGTGGATGACGTGATGGCGCAGGTGGGTCAGACCGATCCGCCGCCGACCATCCCACTGGCGACCGAGGGAGTGCAGCCATGATCGGCGCCACAATGGCGACGGAAGTCGTGTTCCCCGAGATCCAATGGCAGTTGATCGCGCCCGTCGTGATCGTGCTGGGTGCCGGCGCCATCGGCGTCCTGGTCGAGGCCTTCGCGCCTCGTCAGAGCCGCCGCTCCATCCAGATCGCTCTGACGTTCGCTGCGCTGATCGCTGCCTTCGCCACGATCGTCATCGCGGCCGGTGCGTTCCAACTGGTGGTGGGTGGCTCCGCTGCGGTCGATGGTCCCGCGTTGTTCCTCCAAGGCACCATCGTGCTCATCGCCATCCTGTGCGGGCTGCTCGTGATGGAGCGGCACGTGGATCCCAGCGGCGACGCGTTCGCCGCGCGGGCGTCGGCGATGCCGGGCTCCGAGGACGAACGACAGTTCACAGCGCGGGGCTACTTCCAGACCGAGATCTGGCCGTTGTTCCTGTTCTGCACCGGCGGCATGATGCTGTTCGTCGCCGCCAACGATCTGCTGTTGCTGTTCGTCGCGCTCGAGATCATGAGCCTCCCGCTGTACCTGCTGGCGGGCATGGCCCGCCGCCGCCGACTGCTCAGCCAAGAAGCGGCGCTGAAGTACTTCCTGCTCGGCGCCTTCTCGTCGGCCTTCTTCCTCTACGGCGCTGCGTTGGTGTATGGCTTTGCCGGAACCGTGTCGCTGGGGGGGATCGCCGACGCGGTCACCGGTCAGACCCAGTTGAACGGCCTCCTGCTCGGCGGTATCGCGCTCATGGCCGTGGGCATGCTGTTCAAGGTGGCTGCGGTGCCGTTCCAGTCGTGGGCTCCCGACGTCTACCAGGGCTCACCCACGCCCGTGACGGCGTTTATGGCGTCCGGGGTGAAGGTAGCCGCCTTCGGCGCCATGCTGCGTCTGTTCTATGTCGGGTTCGGGGGAGCCTCCTGGGACTGGCGACCGGCGTTCTGGATCATCGCGATCCTCACGTTCTTCGTCGGCTCGATGGTCGCCCTGGCCCAGAGTGACATCAAGCGCATGTTGGCCTATTCGTCCATCGCGCATGCTGGATTCCTGCTGCTCGGGGTCATCGCCGTGACGCCCGAAGGACTGGCGGCGACGATGTTCTACCTGGTCACCTACGGCTTGGCCACCGTGGGCGCCTTCGGCATCGTGATGCTGATCCGCGACGACAGCGGCGAGACGAGTTCCATGGACGCATGGCGCGGACTCGGTCGCACCAACCCCCTCCTGGCCGCCGCCTTCACCCTCTTCCTGCTGTCGTTTGCGGGAATTCCGCTGACGTCCGGCTTCATCGGCAAGTTCGCGGTGTTCTCAGCAGCGGCCGAGGCGGGCGAGGGCTGGCTGGTGCTCCTGGCCGTCATCGCGAGTGCCATCGCCGCGTTCTTCTACCTGCGAGTGGTCGTCGTCATGTTCTTCTCCGACCCGGTGGGTGACGGGCCGCAGGTGGCGGTGCCCAGTTGGGCGACCAAGGCCACGGTGATCGTTGGCGTGGTGGCGACAGTCGTGCTGGGGATCCTGCCCCAGCCGTTGCTGGACCTGGCCGACAAGGCCGACATCTTCGTGCGCTGAGCCGCTCCGGTGGCGGGCAATCCGCCAGAGCGGCCGCGCGGCCGCGGTGGAGCCGCTAGGGTCGGCGCGAACGACCCCGTGGAGGCATCATGCGCACGTCCGTCATCGTCCTGGCCGCGACCCCGCTCCTGGCGGTGGCGCTGGCATCCTGCAGCAGCAGTTCGTCCAGCAGCAGCACGTCCGAGCCCGTCGAGACCCCGTCGGCCTCGGTGCAGGCATCGGAGAACCAGGCCAAGGTCGATGCCTACTGCGCGGAGGTCGACGATGTCCTGGCCAAGGCCAATGAGCTGAAGACCAACCCGAACGCGCAGGCCGCCCAAGAGGTCAGCAAAGAGGTCACCCAGTTGACCAAGGAAGCCGCCAACCTGGCGCCGGCCGTGATCGCTGAGCCGTCGCTCACCGCCAAGGTGACCGAATGCAGCACCAAGCTGCAAGGTGCGGCTGCGGGCTGACGCGGATGGGTGCCTTCCGCACCCACCCCCTACCCTGGACGGTATGACCTCGCCCAAACTGCGGACCTCGGTGGGCTTCACGCTGACCGATCCCGAGTTGGAGGCGCGGCTGCTGGTCGGACTTGCCTCGGTCGAGGAGCAGTTGGCGGACGCGGTCAAGAGCAGTGACTCGTTCGTGTCCCACGCCGCCGGACACTTGGTGGCCGCGGGGGGCAAACGCTTCCGCCCGCTCCTGACCCTGCTGGCCGCGCAGTACGGTGACGCGGCCGCCCCCGGAGTCGTTCCGTCCGCTGTGGTGGTGGAACTGACCCACCTGGCGACGCTGTATCACGACGATGTCATGGACGAAGCCCCACGACGCCGCGGTGCGGAGTCAGCCAACTCGCGCTGGGGCAACACGGTCGCGATCCTGACCGGCGACTTCCTCTTCGCCCGGGCGTCGGACATTCTCGCCGACCTCGGCCCCGAGGCGGTGCGACTGCAGGCGCGCACCTTCGAGCGCCTGTGCATCGGTCAGATCCGGGAGTCGGTCGGTCCGGAAGGAGACGACACCCCCGTGGACCACCATCTGGCCGTGCTGGCCGACAAGACCGGAAGTCTCATCGCCACCTCCGCCCGGTTCGGTGCGTTGCAGTCCGGTGCCGACGACGTCGTCGTGGATGCGCTCACCCGCTTCGGCGAACGGATCGGGGTCGCCTTCCAGTTGGCGGACGATCTGGTGGATATCACGTCCGACTCGTCGGTGTCCGGCAAGACGCCCGGGACCGATCTGCGGGAGGGGATCCCGACGCTTCCTGGACTGCTGGTCCTGGCTGACGGCTCGGACACCCGCCTGGTGGATCTGCTGTCCCGACCGCTGCCCGACGACGCCGAACACGCCGAAGCGCTGGCTCGGTTACGTTCCCATCCCGCGCTGGCCGAAGCCCGCGCCGAGGCCCAACGCTGGGCCGCCGACGCGCGCGACTGCCTGGCTCCCCTCCCCGACATCCCCGCCACCGCCGCCCTGTCGTCCCTGTGCGACTACGTGGTCGCCCGCACCAGCTGACCCCCCGCTCCGCCCAGGGGACCGCAAACCTCGCGCGCCAGCGCGAACCTCGGGCGTTAGGCACCTCACACGACCGAGGTATGCGCCGGTGGCCGAGGTTTGCGGTCCCCCTAGGGTGGGGGCATGAGTGATGGCCCGTTCCGGAGTCCTGAACGGTTGGCGTTGGCGGACAGTGTCGCGGGGTTCACCCGGGATCGGATCGCTCCATTCGTGTCCGACTGGGAGACTGCCGGGGAGATGCCCCGAGCCCTGCAACAGCAGGCGGCCGAGTTGGGGCTGTTGAGCATCGGGTTCCCCGAAGGGGTCGGAGGACTCGGCGGCGACGCGGTCGACATGGTCGTGATCATCGAGCAGATCCTGGTCGGTGGGGGGACCGGCGGAGTCGTGGCCGGTCTGTTGACCCACGGCATCGCCACTCCCCACGTAGCCGACGAGGCGCAGCGCCGCCGCAGCGCCGGCGACGCAGCCGGAGCTGACCGGCTGGTGGACGAGTTCATCACTCCCGTCCTTCAGGGGGACGCCATCGCCTCGCTGGGAGTCACCGAACCCGATGGCGGCTCGGATGTCGCCAACCTGCGGACCCGAGCAGTGCGCGACGGGAACGAGGTGGTCATCGACGGCGCCAAGACGTACATCACCTCGGCCACCCGAGCGGACTACGTGGTGGTCGCTGCGCGAACCGGTGGACCAGGGGCCGGTGGGGTGTCGCTGATCGTGGTTCCGACCGACACACCGGGGTTCACGGTGACGCGGCGCCTCGACAAGATGGGTTGGCGGTGCAGCGACACGGCCGAACTGTCGCTCGACGGCGTACGCGTGCCGGCCGCGAATGTGCTGGGTTTCGAGCAGGGATTCGCCTCGCTCGCCCGGCACTTCGTGACCGAGCGGCTGACCCTGGCGGTGACGGGCTACGCCACCGCGCAGCGCTGTCTCGACCTGACCCAGGCCTGGACCCGCGAACGCCAGACGTTTGGGCGACCGTTGGCCGACCGCCAGGTCGTTCGTCACACACTGGCCGAGATGCACCGACGTACCGACGTCGCCCGGGTCTACTGCCGCGATGTCGCCGCTCGCCACAGTGCGGGGGAAGAGGTGATCCTGCCGGCGCTGATGGCCAAGCAGACCGGCGTCGAAGCGGGTGAGTACGTCGCCGACCGTGCGGTCCAACTGTTCGGCGGCGCCGGGTATATGACCGGTACCGAGGTCGAGCGGCACTACCGCGACGTCCGCATCCTCGGGATCGGCGGCGGTGCCACCGAAGTCATGACCGACCTGGCTGCCCGTCTGCTGGTCGGCTGATCACCTCCGTTGCGTCAGTGCGGCACGGGAACTCACGTCGCCGCTGGCACGGGGTTGTCGCGAGGCAGGAAGTCACCCCGCCGTAAGGCAGTTGCGCTTCGGACCGCGATCCACAGAAGGAAGGCGCTGATCGCCGCGACGATCACCCAACTGACAACCCGTGACGCGTCATTACCGTTGGTCGCCAGCCAGCGCAGGGCGTAGGACGCCACCGCGCAGTAGGAGAAGGTGAACGCCCAGAACGAGGCACTGAACGTCAGACCTCGGTAGACGAGCACGTACAGCCGTACCTGGACCAGCACCATCAGGGCGGCGAAGCCCGCAAGGAGGAGTTGAGCGGTGTCCGTCGCACCGTTGTTGAGGGCGAACCACGCATTGCCTGCCACGACCACCGGGGCGACGTCGATGGCCATCGTCGGGATCAGCGGGGTGGGGAGGGCGCCTGCGACGATGTTGCGGTTGTTGATGATCGATCCCAGCAGCAGCCAGCAGATTCCGCCCAGTCCCACTGCGGCGATCCCCAGGTCGCGCATGCCGATCGCGGCAAGCGCGGTCCCGGTGATCAGTCCCGCGCCCACAGTGGGCAGGTAGTAGCCCGAATGGAGGGACTCCAACGCGACGCCCCGACCCAGCCAGTTCCCGGTCAGCCATCCGCCCAGCACCAGCAGGGTGACCCCGCAGATCAGGGCCACGACAGTCGCGACCGGAACCGACCAGGACGCCACCACGGGGATCAGGACCAGCAACGTCAGCGGAATGAGTGCGATGAACGGGGCCGTAATCGGATGGGTGAGTTCCTCGGTCAGAGTGGCGCGTCGTGCGAGTAACCGTCGGCTGTAGCCGATCAGGAGAAGCAGCCACACGGCCAGGGTGACGATCGCCAGGAGACCGGCCACCGCCGGAGGAGTGCCGAGGAACCCGGCGGACAGGTGCCACACCCCGGCAAGGCCGGCCAGACCGAATGTGATCGAGAACGCGTTCGCAGGAATCAACAGTGGCCGCTTGCCTGTCACGGCCCGACAGTAGTGGCGGCACGGTGATCCCGTCTGATCATCGGGTGATTGTGCTTCCGGGCTGCCACCATGTGCGAGTGAGACACGCTCGTGCGGCACTGCTGTGGCTAACGGTGCTGGCCGCCCTGTGCGCCGGGTTGACCGCTTGTTCGGCGACCGCGACGGCGCCACAAGTCACGGTGACAGCGACCACTACGGTGACGGTCACCTCGACTCCCCGTCCCGATGCGGCCGCCACACCGAGCGGGACCGCCCGCTCCGTGTCGGGCCTGCCCACCATGCCGGCCGATGACCTCCCACCCGAAGCGGAGAGCGTGTTGGAAGCCGTCGCAACGGATGGACCGTATGACTATCCACAAGACGGCCAGACGTTCCAGAACCGGGAGCGGATTCTTCCGGCGCAGCCGTTGGGGTTCTATCGGGAGTTCACCGTCGAGACGCCCGGTAGTTCGGATCGTGGCGCGCGGCGCCTGGTCGTGGGCTCCGACGGCGTTGCTTTCTACACATCCGACCATTACCAGTCGTTCCGTGAGGTGATCCCATGACCGATCTGCTCGATGGTCCGCCTGCGGTCCACCGCTGGCCCGACGAGACTTGGGCCGCGAACTATGCCACGCAGGTGCGATCCGCGGGTTGGGCCGTCACGCCTGTGTCGACAACTCTGCGCTGGGACAAGGCCGGTCTGCTGGCCGCATGCCGTCGAGCGTTCGCCTTCCCGGAGTGGTTCGGGATGAATTGGGACGCCCTGGCGGACTCCCTCAGCGACGTGCCCGTTCCGGCAGCCGGGTTGCTGGTGCCGTGGCGAGGGTGGGGGCCGATGGCTCGGATGTTCCCCGACGACTTCGCGGTGGCCACCGACATCCTCGCCGAGTGGGTCACCGGGCAGCCGCCGGGTCGCACGGTGCTGGTCAGCCTGGTGGGACCAGGCCCGATCACTTCACTGTGAAGTCGACCCGGATGCCTTCGCTGTCCGACGTGGGCTTGCAGGCGGCGACGTAGGTACCGGCGGTGGCGTCGACCGACAGGTCGCGGGTCGTGCCCGGGGTGACATCCTCGACCTCGCCCACGATGGTCGTCCCGTCCTCCTTGTAGAGGTAGAACTCCGTGACGTCGCTGCCGCTGTTGACGACCTCGAACGTGAGCGGGCCGGGCGATGCTGTCGCCGACGACAGGTCGCAGCCTGATCCACTACTGGTCACCGTGACGGTAGTGGCGGTGCTCTCCACCGGTGAGGCCGACGACTCAGACGTGCTCGAGTTCGACGAGCACGCCGTCATGCCCACCAGGACCATGGCAGCGGCGGGGATCAGCAGGGCGCGGTTCATCCAGTGGCTCCTTGTGAGACAGCGGTCGGGGCGGTACGCGGCGGTCGCGGACCGGAAGACACGATTCTAAGGAACAAGGTCATAACTGGAACCACGTAGGCGAACCACACGATCACCTCGAGCCAGGTCATGGCCGGCGAGAAGTTGAAGATGCCCTTCAGCAGCGTGGCGATGGCGGTGCCGGGCACCAGCACAGAACTCACGTCGAACGCCAGATTGTCGAGGCCGGGCAGGATGGCGGCTTCCTGGAGATCGTGGACGCCGTACGCGAGCACGCCGCCCGCCACGATGATCAGCGCGACACCGGTCCATTTGAAGAAGCTGGCCAGGTTCAGTTTCAGCGCGCCTCGGTAGAACAACCACCCCAGCACGACGGCCGTGGCCAGTCCCAGCACGGCCCCGCTCAAGGGCGCGGCCCCGCCCCCGGTGGCGCGCACCGCGGACCAGATGAACAACGCGGTCTCGACCCCTTCACGAGCCACCGCGATGAAGGCCACGATCACCAGGGCCCAGACTCCCTTACCTGCTACCCGGTCCACGTGACCGTGCAGCTCGCCCCGCAGATTGCGCGCATTGCGGGCCATCCAGAAGACCATCCAGGTCACCAGCCCGACGGCGATGATGGACATGAAGCCACCGAAGGCCTCTTGGGTCTTGAAGGACATCTCGGCGGTGCCGAACGTCAGGGCCGCCCCCACGGCCAGTGACAACAGCACGGCGAGTCCTACTCCGGCCCACACCCGGGGGATCAAGGAGCGACGCTCGGTCTTGACCAGGTAGGCGATCAGGATGCTGACCACCAAGGCCGCTTCGAGACCCTCGCGCAGTCCGATGAGGAAGTTGGCGAGCATCGTGTCTCCTGTCCGCCTGGCCTGGCGGCCCTCGAGTAAGGCAACCCTAACCATAAGGCATGGGAACCGGGAAACCGAAACCGCGTGGGTTCCGGGCCTAGGCGAAGGCCGGAGGGGGCCTTGGCTTCGATACGCGCTTCGCGCTACTCACCCCGCGGCCGGTCGCGCTTGCGTCAGGCGACGGTCCAGGTGTCCCGGCCGTTCAGCAACGCAGTCAGGTCCTCATCGCCGGCCGGAGGACCGGCTTTTAAGAGTTGTTCGCGCACCAGTCGGTCATACGACGGGCGCTGCACGTCGCGGAAGACCCCGATCGCGGTCTTGTCCAGCGTGTCGGTGTCGACCAGTCGGGACAGGGCGAACGCCACTCCCGGGTCTTCCGCCCCCGGGTTGTGCACGATCAGTTCGGACTCGTCCACGTCCGCGACCTCCACGACCTGCACCTGACCGTCGCGGCCGCGCACGACGCCGCGATGACCGTCGGTTCCGAACCGGATGGGCTGCCCGGCTTCCAACCGGATCAGGTGTTCGTCCTTGATGCCGGACTGCTTCAAAGGCTCGAACGCACCGTCGTTGAAGATGTTGCAGTTCTGGTAGATCTCGACCAGCGCCGACCCTTCGTGCGCTGCGGCGGCGCTCAACACCTCGGTGAGGTGTTTGCGGTCGGAGTCGATCGTGCGACCCACGAACGTGGCTTCCGCACCAAGCGCCAGGGACACCGGGTTGAACGGATAGTCCAGTGAACCCAACGGCGTCGACTTGGTGATCTTGCCGATCTCGGAGGTCGGCGAATACTGGCCCTTGGTCAGTCCGTAGATGCGGTTGTTGAACAAGAGGATCTTGAGGTTCACGTTGCGGCGCAGTGCGTGGATCAGGTGGTTGCCCCCGATGGACAACGAGTCCCCATCACCGGTGATGACCCACACGGACAGGTCGGGGCGGCTGACCGAAAGACCCGTTGCGATCGCGGGAGCGCGGCCATGGATCGAATGCAGCCCGTACGTGTTCAGGTAGTAGGGGAACCGGCTCGAACAGCCGATCCCCGAGACGAACACGATGTTCTCGCGGGCCAGGCCCAGGCTCGGCAGGAATCCTTGCACCGCGGCCAGGATCGCGTAGTCGCCGCAGCCGGGGCACCACCGAACTTCTTGGTCGCTCTTGAACTCCTTGGCCGATTGGGGGCCGTCCGCTTTGGGGACCAGGTCCAGCGCGGGCAGGTCGGTGGTGGTCACGTCAGGCTCCCCTCGGTGAGTGAACTGACATCGGAAGGAGTCAGGTCACCGATCTCGGTCAGGATCACGTCGGCCAGCTCCGACGACTGGAACGGCAGGCCCCGGACCTGGTTGTACGGGCGCGCATCGACCAGGTAACGGCCACGGATGAGCAGCGCCAGCTGCCCCAGGTTCATCTCGGGGATGATCACTCGGCGATAGCGCCGGACGACCGCGCCGGTGTTGGCCGGGAACGGGTTGAGGTGGCGCAGGTGCACCTGTGCGACCGGATGGCCGGCCGCGCGGACAGCGCGACAGGCGGCGGCGATCGGACCGTAGGTGGAGCCCCAGCCCAGCACCAGGACCTCGGCGTCGCCGTCCGGGTCGTCCACCTCGAGCTCCGGGATGTCGTTCGCGATCCCGTCGATCTTCGCCTGACGGGTGCGCACCATGTGGTCGTGATTGGCCGGGTCGTAGGAGATCTCACCGGTCACATCGGCCTTCTCGATTCCGCCGATGCGATGTTCCAGTCCTGCGGTGCCGGGTACTGCCCAGGGGCGAGCCAGGGTCTGCGGGTCACGCAGGAACGGGTGGAAGACCGGGTTGCCGTCGGCGTCGGTGTCATTGGGCGCTGTGGCGAATTGGACCGTCAGATCGGGCAATGACGCGACCTCCGGGACTCGCCAGGGCTCGGCGCCGTTGGCGAGATAGCCGTCGGACAGCAGCAGCACCGGGGTGCGGTACTTGGTGGCGATGCGGACGGCCTCCAGTGCCGCTGCGAAGCAGTCACCCGGAGACGACGGCGCGACGATGGGCACGGGCGCTTCGCCGTTCCTCCCGAACATGGCCTGCAACAGGTCCGCCTGTTCGGTTTTGGTCGGCAGACCGGTCGACGGCCCACCCCGCTGGACATCGATCACCAGCAGTGGGAGTTCCAGAGCCACGCCCAAGCCCAGCGCCTCGGACTTCAACGCGAGCCCCGGTCCACTGGTCGAGGTCACCCCGATCGCGCCGCCATAGGCTGCGCCGAGTGCGGCCCCGATCCCGGCGATCTCGTCCTCGGCCTGGAAGGTCGTGATGCCGTAGCGCTTGTGCTTGCTGAGTTCGTGCAGGATGTCCGACGCCGGGGTGATCGGGTACGTCCCCAAGAACAGCGGCAGGCCACTACGGCGCGCGGCCGCGACCAAGCCGTACGACAGGGCCAGGTTGCCGGTGATGTTCCGATAGGTGCCGGCGGGGACTTCCGCCTGTCGCACCTCGTACTGCACGGCGAACGTCTCGGTGGTCTCCCCGAACGACCAGCCGGCCTCGAGGGCGGCCAGGTTGGCAGCCAGGATCACCGGCTTCTTCCCGAACTTCTCGGTGAGGAAGGCCCTGGTCTGCTCCATCGGTCGGTCGTACAGCCACGACAGCAACCCGAGCGAGAACATGTTCTTGGCCCGCTCGGCCTCCTTCTTCGAGATGTCGAAGGACTCCAGGGCGCCCACGGTCAGCGACGTGAGGGGGATGGGATGGACGCTGAACGAGTCCAGCGACCCGTCGGTGAGCGGGTCGGTGTCGTACCCCACCTTGGCGACTGCACGTTTGGTGAACTCGTCGGTGTTGACGATCACCGTGCCGCCGCGGTCCAGATCACCGATGTTGGCCTTCAGCGCCGCCGGATTCATGGCCACCAGCACGTCAGGTTTGTCGCCCGGGGTCATGATGTCGTGATCGGCGAAGTGGATCTGGAAAGCCGAGACACCGGGCAGTGTCCCGGCTGGCGCGCGGATCTCGGCGGGGAAGTCGGGCAGGGTCGACAGGTCGTTGCCGAACGACGCGGTGGCCGAGGTGAACCGGTCGCCGGTCAACTGCATACCGTCGCCGGAGTCCCCCGCGAACCGGATGATGACGTCGCTGCGCTCGATTCGTTCCTTGGCCACAGTGCGGTTCCTCGAATGGGGGTGGTGCTCGCGCAATTGTGCCCCACTCAGGGGCTGGCCGAAACCTGGCCCGCTGCCACGATGCGTGGTCTTGCTCTCACCGAGCGGCACCCACCGCCGCCCGGTGAGGTCGGCAGGTGCGTCAGCGGTAGTTGGTGAACTGGACCGCGAAGTCCAGATCCTGGTCCTTGACCAGGGCGATGACTGCCTGGAGGTCATCCCGTTTCTTGCTCGACACCCGCAGTTCGTCGCCGGTCACCTGAGTCTTGACGCCCTTGGGTCCGTCGTCGCGCACGATCTTGGCCAACTTCTTGGCCTGCTCCGTGCTCAGCCCCGACTGCAGGGTGGCGGCGATCTTGTACTCCTTGCCCGACAACCGGGGTTCGCCTGCGTCGAGGGCCTTGAGGCTGATGCTCCGCTTGACCAACTTGTCCCTGAACACGTCCAGGGCCGCCAGCGCGCGCTCCTCGGTCCCGGCTGTGATCTCGAGGCTGAGTTCGCCCTTCCACTCCACGGTTGCCCCGGTGTTCTTGAAATCGAACCGGGTCCGCAACTCCTTCTCCGTCTGGTTCAGGGCGTTGTCGGCCTCTTGCCGGTCGACTTTGCTCACGATGTCGAAACTGCTGTCAGCCATGGGAACCTTCCGTCGGTGCTCCATTGTGGCAACTGCCGGCCGTGGGTTCGACCTGCGGTAGGTGCTAACCTGAGCGCCGGTCGACATCGATCCTGGCGGGTTGCCCGAGCGGCCAAAGGGAGCAGACTGTAAATCTGCCGGCTCTGCCTACAGTGGTTCGAATCCACTACCCGCCACCAGTTCCGTCCGCTCACCGGGCGCTTGTGCCAACAGGTGACGCAGGTCAGCGCGCCTTGCCCTGGGACGCCGGGATTCCGGCTAATATCCGTGCCTGCACGGCAACGGGAAGAGGTCACATGCTGTCCAGAAAACTGACCGCTGAGTTCATCGGCACGTTCCTGCTCGTCTTCCTCGCGGTCGGCGCAGCAGTGGGCGGCATCGGGGGCGTCACGGCGTTCGCCGGTTCGGGCACGGTGGGCGTCGCGCTCGCATTCGGATTTGTCCTCATGGGACTCGCCTACGCGCTCGGGCCCACCTCTGGTTGCCATGTGAACCCTGCCGTCACGTTGGCGTTCCTGCTGTCCAAGCGGCAGGAAGTCAAGGAGGGCCTGCTCTACATGGTGGCCCAGTTCGCTGGTGCCATCGTGGGGGGCTTCGTCCTGTGGAGCTTGGTGAACCAGGGGGGCGTGACCGCCCGAACC
>WBZL01001593.1_pt1 | contig 23380 bp, 23 predicted proteins | sample 5204291 | NCBI WGS metagenome assembly WBZL01 (sample SAMN12344345, study PRJNA552823) | activated sludge metagenome | biome: Activated sludge suspended growth; feature: Nitrification reactor; material: Wastewater; isolation source: activated sludge from nitrification reactor of wastewater...
GGCGTACAAGTCGAGATATCGGCTCCGGTACAAGCTGCATCGACCAGCCCTTTGCCGTTCTGGCCCGTGAAGTTTTCCAGGTACTGGGCATTAAGGGAAAAGGAAGCCAGGTAGAAAAGAACGGTTGCGAAAACGGAACAAATGGTTTTGGGATGATTTTTCATGGATTGGGTGGTTGAGACCTCCGGACCGAATCCGTCGGGTTCGGGTCCGGAGGTGTTCATACGGTATTCAAAAAAACGCTTAACTTCTGGACGGGTAAATGCCTTCCAGGGCAATGCACACATTGATCACCAGGTAAGGCTGCATGTTGTTGAACGGAGTATTCGCACCGGTATTCCCGGAGTTGAAAAGGTGGTAAAACTGGTTGGCGCCTGCTGCGGACTGGTAAGAGTCGCCGCTCTGTACAGCTGCCAGGTAGGCGTTGGCCGGTTCGTCGGTGTTCGGTGCGGCATTATTCACCGGCACTTGTACCGGGTGATTGTGCGACGGCAGGTTGCTGGCCGTCAGCGTGGTGGTTTCCGAACCGCCTCTTTCGCCCATTGTGCGGTGGGTCAGACCCGGCCCGCTACCCTGGTGGACCATTTCGCGGCCCCTCAGGTCCGGTAAAGCGAAAGTCGACTGGCCGTCGCCACCGTATGTGGTGCCTAATAATGAGAACAAGGCGGTATTGTTGGCAATGGATTGCAACTGGCCGTCGCAGAGCGCCCAGCCTCGGGGTGCGAAGTTAAAACCGTAGGGTTGCAATTGACCTATAAATGGATTCATTATAAAGGTTGGTTTTAAGTAAGTGAATTAGCTCCTCGACGGGAAAACTCCAAAAAGTGCAATGCAGATGTTGATGACCAGGTAGGGTTCCATATTATTGAACGGTACATTCCCGCCGGTGTTCCCGGAGCTGAAAGCGCCGTAAAACTGGTTGGTGCCCGGTGCGGCCTGATACGAATCACCGCTCTGGACAGCTGCCAGGTAGGCGTTGGCCGGCTCGTCGGTATTGGGCGAGGCGTTGTTTACCGGCATCATTATGGGGTGATTGTGCGACGGCAGGTTGCTGGCTATCAGGGTAGTGGTTTCCGTACCGCTTTTCTCGCCTATTACGCGGGTGGTCAGGCCCGGGCCCTGGCCCTGGTGGAGCATGGTGCGGCCGCGCAGGTCCGGCAGGGCGAAGGTGGTTCTGCCGTCGCCGCCGTAGGTGGTGCCTAAAAGCGAAAAAAGGGCCGAATTCTGAGCGATCGACTGCAATTGTCCATCGCAGAGTGCCCATCCTTTGGGTGCGAAATTAAAGCCGAATGGTTGGATTTGACCTATAAAAGGTTCCATATCAGATAGTTTTTAGGTTATTATAACTTCTAGCTGCGTGATGGGAAAATGCCTTGCAAGGCAATGCAAACGCTGACCACCAGGTAGGGCTGCATATTATTGAAAGGTATGCTGCCGCCGCTGTTTCCGCTGTTGAAGGCGCCGTAAAACTGGTTGGTACCGGCAGCGGACTGATACGAATCGCCGCTCTGTACAGCTGCAAGGTAAGCGTTGGCCGGTTCGTCCGTATTGGGCGAGGCATTATTCACCGGCATTTGGATGGGGTGATTGTGAGCCGGAAGGTTGCTCACGGCCAGCGTGGTCGTTTCCGAACCGGATTTTTGTCCGATCGGCCTGGTGGTCAGGCCCGGGCCCTGGCCCTGGTGCATCATGGCGCGGCCGCGCAGGTCGGGAAGGGCGAAAGTCGTCCGGCCGTCGCCGCCGTAAATGGTGCCGAGAAGGGAAAATAAAGCGGAATTTGCGGAAATCGCGAGCAATTGCCCGTCGCAGAGTGCCCATCCTCTGGGCGGAAAATTAAAACCGTAAGGCTGGATTTGACCCAAAAAAGGTTCCATTCTTTATGTGTTTTAGGTTAAAAAATCAAAATGGATCTATCCGTGTCGTTGAGCAACACGGAAATGGCGAATGCAAGTTCAGGACGTAGCAGATAAGATCAGGTATGCGGGTTTAATAGTGCAAAGATGTGAAAAAGGTCATCCTTATTTCAAGGGTAAAAATACCTGTTTGACAAAAATAGGTAAAAATACCCGTGTTCATTAGCTGAACAATGATTTATTTTGCCCCATACTGAATTTAAATTAAAAAAATCCGTAATGAGCGAAAATCAGGCCGCAGCATGGTGGAATAATCTGGAAGAACAATGGAAAAAAGCCTTCAACGAAAGTCAGTTCAATCGCGGACCGATCACCGCTACGCCGACCGATGAGGAACTGACCGGTTTGCTTGAAGCGCCGGCCATCCGGTTTGCCGGGCCAAGGGCTCAATATCCCAATATGACCTTTGACCTGACCAACCTGTCCGGGATTGCCGGCCTGCAGAAGGTGGAAGTGTTGGTCGTGATCCACCAATCCATTGAATCGATCGAAGAACTGGCCGGGCATACCCAGTTGAAATCCCTGTTTTTGCTGGATAACCGGATTGAAAGCCTGCAACCGCTGCAGAAACTGACCCGTCTGGAGGAACTGTATGTGCAGGAAAACCGGATCAAATCCCTGAAACCGCTCGAGCGCCTGACTGCGCTGAAGACCGTCTGTTGCCAGGTCAATGAAATATCCAGCCTGGACGGACTTTCGGTCAAACACAGGGACAGCCTCAAAAACTTCTATGTGCTGCCCAACGACAAACTGCCCGATCACGAAGTCCTCAAATTTGAGCGAAAGGTCGGCATCCGCTGCCTGAAAGGCTGATCGTGCGGATCACCTTGACAAACTCCACTTGGTTTCGTAATAATTGCCGTACAAGTCGGTAAAGGGGAAGTTAATATCCAGATACTTGTCATCCATATGCGTGATCTGCCCGTTGGAAACGGCTCCGAATGAATTAAAGCTGATATTGTAATTGATAATGGAATAGGTGGAATTTGAGGTTCCGAGGCTATTCCGGATGATGACCGCATTGTTGTTGTGAAAGGTGTAGCTGGCGCCGATGAGGTAAGCGAACTGCGGCAGATAATTGGTGATCGGGTAACCGTTCACGGTAATATCGTCTACAAACCATTCTCCCTGGATCAGGTTGTAATTCTGGGTGGTCGGATCAACCGGCGTTTCCTTTGTTTTACTGAAATTGGTGTTGTCGTCCGTATCGTCCGGCGGATCGGTGAAGGAGGAATTGTAACTGCCGGATGATCTGCCCAAATCCAGTTCATCATAAATAGCGGCGCCGGCAGCGATCAGGATGCCTAAAACGCCGAGTACGATCACGGTTTTGAGCAGGCCGCCGCTTTTTTTCTTTTGCGGTGCCACGGAAACCGGCTGCTGGTAGCTGCGGGTTTGCTGGGGCTGGTGTTGAACCGGGCGTTTGACGGGCGGCGGCGCGACCGGCGGCGGCTGACCTGCGCCTTGTCGGTTCACGTGCATCCTGCATTCCCGCAACAGGCTTTCCGCTTTTGCGTTCTCGGTCAGGCTGAGCGCTTCCTCGAAGTAGGGGATGGCCAGCCTGTAGTTGCCCTGGCGCATGGCGCTGATCCCCTGGTCGTAGTTTTCAAGAAACGAAATGCTGGTGGAACAAAAGCTGATCTGTTCTTCAAGGTAGTCCTGGTTGGGGGCAAATCCCGGCAGGTAGTTCAGCAGGGCGTCCCTGTATTTGTCGCGTGCGTTGGCCAGGTCTTTTTTCTGGAACAGTCCTTCGGCTGCCTGAACGAGCGAAGCGTAATGCTGCTTCATGTTTTCGCGCTTGTTCTCCTCCTCTGCCATTTCCTGTCTGGCTTTGAGCTGAGCCTCCCTGCGCGCCTTGAGTTGTTCGAGCCTGTTCCGGGCCTCCTCCAGGTATTTGCCGATCCCGGCGTAGCGGGCGATATAATTCTCAAACCCCAGTTCGGTTTCCGTATTCAGGGCATTTTGCCAGGTTTCCTCCTCCCTGAGCACGAGCAGCCGATTCCTGGCCTGGGCAGCGTACAGCCCGTCTTTGAAAGCGGCCAGGTAATCGTTGTAGGCCTCCTGGGTGTCTTTGGCCGTAACCTCTACCCAAAGCTCGGCTTCTGATCGCCGGAGCCGGAACACGAATTCGCCGCCCTCGTCGTCCGAGTTGTTGATCCGGCCTTCCACCGGCGTCTGGTTGGCCTTGCCGGCGACAAAATCCTTGACGTATTGGACCAGGCTGGTGGTGTTGACGGCCAGCTGGGTATTCTTGCGCAGGTAAGTGAGAATGCCTTCCGCAAAAGGGCTGTTTTTGCCCGGCGAGCCGTCGGTGACGCTTTCGATCCGGCCTGAGGCCAGGATGCGCTTGGATTTGAACCGCTCGTCGATCACGGCATTCCGCTTGCGTACCACCAACGACCCTGAAAAACAGGAATCCACGATCATCAGCAAATGCTGGCAGGCGATGGCGTTTACGCGCCGGATGATATTGGCGTTGCTGATGTACCGGTCGAATTTCTCAGGCTCCGCATCTACGGGCACCCAGGAGCCCTCGTCGAAGTCTTCGTCGTAAAACCCGTGGCCGGAATAATAGATGATCAGGTTGTCGTGTTCGCCGATGCCCTTTTTGATCTCCCGCAGTTTTTCGTAGATATTGGATTCGGTAGCCTCCTGGTCGAGGAGCAGGTGGATATTGGAGGCTTCAAACTGGTATTGCCTGACAAGGACATCTGCAAACTCGCGGGCATCCTTGACGGCATTCTGCAGCTTCGGCCAGCTATGGTATTCATCGATGCCGATGGCAAGGAGGTGGTTTTTCCCTTGCCCTGGCATATAGGATCCCGGCGCTTCCGAAAGGTCAAATCCGCGGTCGAGGGACATAACGATGGTTTTTTGGTACCGGATTCAAAGATAAATAAAAATTGACGAATAGAAAACGCTGATAATTAATGACCTGAATTGGGTTTTCGTTACCCCCTCTCTCTCCCTCTCTCACCCTCTCTCTCACTCTCCCTCTCTCTCACTCTCCCTCTCTCACCCTCTCTCCCTCTCTCACTCCCCCCACCCACTCCCCGATCCGTTCCACCGCTTCCAGCATCTTTCCCCCGATCGTCTGCATGAAGTGCTCATCCAGGGGCGTTTCAGCGTATCGGGACCGGGCGAGTTCCAGCGCTTTGGCTCCGTCAAAGTCGACATAGGAGAGCCTGGCGCAAAGGTCATGGGGCGAACAACCGAAATCGGTAGCGGGCAGCATGGCTACGCCGGTCTCGTTCAGCAATCGCTCGCAAAGGTCCTTGCTGGTATGGATGCCGCGGCCGGCCAGCTGAGCGCGGTGGGCGCCGAAGTCGGGAAACAGGTAAAAACCGCCCTGCGGCTTCGGGGCAGTGATCCTCAGGGCGCCGAGGCGTTTGTGGATGGTGTTGCCGATGATGCGGAGGATGCGCCGGGCGTCGTGCAGGTAGTGATCGATCGCAGGATTTTCGGAAAAAGCGGCGACGGCAGCATATTGGATAGGCGAACTGGTGGCCGTAAACGTTTCGCTGGCCACCACGGACATGGCATCGAGCAACCAGCGCAGGTCCTTGGGGAAGGCGAATGCACCCAGACGCCATCCGCCGGCGCCGCACCACTTGGAAAGGCCGCTGCTGATGATGGTGCCTTCGGGGTAGAACCGGGCGATGGACATGTGTTTGCCGTTGTGGTGAAGGTCGCCGTATATCTCGTCGCTGAGGAGAATGAGCTTGTGCCGGCGGGCAACTTCCGCCAGTTGTTTCAGCCGCTCTGTCGTATAGGTGGAACCGGTCGGGTTGGCCGGGTAATTCAGCATAACGATCCGCGGCCTGCCCGAATCCTCGCGGCAATGCCGGTCGAGGGCTTCCGGACTGAGGCGCCAGTCATTTTCTGGCGCTGCGGGCAGCCAGTCAACGCGCCGACCTACGATCTGGGCCTGTGGCGCATAGGATACCCAACTCGGCGTCGGGATGACCAGGTCGCCGTAATAGACCAATTGCAACAGGAAGAGCAATTCCTTGGAACCCGGGCCGATCAGAATATCTTCCGGGGTGAAACTGAGCTGCTGTTTCCGGTTCCAATATCCGGCTACGGCCTGCCTTAACGGATAGAATCCCTTGACTTCCAGGTAGTCCTTTTCTGCCGCGTGGTCCCGGAGGGCGGAGACAACCGGTTCGGGCACCGGAAAAGGCGATTGGCCGAACCCCAGCCGGTACACCTTTTTTCCTGCCCGGACCATAGACCGCATTTTTTCGTTGATCACCAGCGTTGCGGAGGAGCGCAAACCCCGCACGTTGAGGTTGATATTGACATCGGGAGCTGTTTTTGGGCGTGCCATATTTCCAGTTTTCAGGCTAATATGGGGAATTAAGCCCTTTTTGGGGGGCTAAAAGCCGGATTTTTTGACAATTAATTGTGAATGGGAGGTAATTGGGGCCAGTAGCGGCAGGCTGTGGAGGTTGTCTGTCAGATTGAAATTTGAATGAAAACCATCAAAAAGGTGAAGGGTCGAACATGCTACTGGGGGACCGTTCAGAATTTTGTGTCAACCGGGTTTTTAGCATGCGCAGCTTGCTGAAAATCAGATCTTTGCGTCTTTGCATCTTGGCGCGAAAACACTGTTTTGAACAGTCTCGCTACTGGACATTCTTGCAAAAGGGGTAAAGACGAGGAGAGGGAGGGAGAGAATGGGTGAAGGCGTTGCTTTTCACCCACACTGCTCATTTTGTCCAGTAGTATGAGTGTCGAAACAAAACGGAATAAAGGGGCGGATCGTGGATCTGCCGGCCGGCGGCCCGGGGCTTTATTAGTAATATGTTGAAATATAGGTTTAGGGTGGGGAAAAAATGCCCACCCATTCCACCACCACGCATTGGGTCGTAAACAAGATTGTCGGTGCAACAAGCGCACCCCCGTCGGCCGGGTTGCCCCAAGCCTGTATTTGCCGGCAGGATCACCTTTCCCGGAAAGGGAGTCAGGTGAGAAAATTTCAAAAGCAAATATAAAACAATAAAAATTAAAAAACAAATAAAATAAACAAAAATTATTCAAAGTGCAGAAAAGTCGAGTTTTTCAACTCCGTCATCACAAAAGCGCTTTGCACCCGGCCGATGTTCTCCACCGCCGCCAGCTTCCTGGATACGAATTGCTGGTACGCCTCCATGTCCTTGACCACCACCTTCAGCAGGTAGTCGAACATGCCCGCAATATGATAGCATTCCACCACTTCCGGCAGGCTTTTCACATCCTCCTCAAACCGTACAAGCAACTCCATCGCATGCTGCTTCAGGGAAACGTTGCAAAAGGAAACCAACCCCAGGTTGACCTTCTTCCGGTCAGCCAGCGCCACGTATTTCCGGATCACACCCTCCCGCTCCAGCCGCTTGATCCGCTCAAACACCGGCGTCGTCGACAGATTCAGCCGCGAGGCTATTTCCTTGTTGGTGTACTTAGCGTCTTCCTGCAACAGCCGCAAAATCGCCTTATCCGTTCCGTCCAATGGTGTCATGGCAGTTTTTTTTTCTTTCTATAGCCCAAATCTACACCAGATTCATGATATTTTTCTGAATAAATATTGATTTTAGGATTTATTTTCTTATATTTAATACGAAATTGGAAATTTATTCTGTTGTTCGGATCTTTGTGTCCGGAAGCCTTGCCGCTCTCTGACAGCAATACCCATCTGACCGCGAAAACCTCAGCCTTTTAACCAGTCAAAACCAAAATTAAAGCGCATGAAACCGTATCAGTTCCAGCCGGAAAGCCTGATGATGTCCTACGGATACAAACCGGAATGGTCGGAGGGCGCCATTAAATGCCCGATCTTTCAAACCTCAACCTTCGTCTTCAAAAGCGCGGAAGAAGGGAAAGCCTACTTCGAACTGGCTTACGGCTTGCGTGAAAAAGGCGAACAGGAGACCCCCGGCCTGATCTACAGCCGCCTGAACAACCCGGACCTGGAGATCCTCGAAAACAGGCTTACGCTCTGGGATCGCGCCGAAGATTGCGCGGTATTCGAGAGCGGCATGTCGGCCATATCTACCGCCTTGCTTGAATTCCTGAAACCCGGCGACCTGCTCCTGTACAGCAACCCGCTTTACGGCGGCAGCAGCCACTTCATTCAGCATTTTTTGCCCAAAATCGGTGTGGAGATCCTCGACTTTTCCGCAGGCATGACCGAAGAACAGCTCATCAGCCGGATAGCGGACTCCGGAAAGGCCGACCGCCTGGCCATGATCTACATCGAAACCCCGGCCAACCCCACCAACGCCCTGATCGATATCCGCAGCTGCCGGCGGGTGGCCGGCCACTTTTCCACACCGGATGCCAGGGCGCTCGTCGCGGTCGACAATACCTACATGGGGCCCATCTGGCAGCACCCGCTCCAGTGCGGCGCCGACCTCGTGCTGTATTCCGCTACCAAATACATCGGCGGACACAGCGACGTCATCGCCGGCGCCTGCCTGGGTTCCAACCCTCTGATCGCCCGCTTGAAGGGCTTGCGGACTTTCCTGGGCAATATGGCCGGCCCCTGGACAGGCTGGCTGCTCATGCGCAGCCTCGAAACCCTCCATGTGCGCATGGGCAAACAGGCCGCCAACGCCGCGCAACTGGCCGATTTTCTCCATGTACACCCCAAAGTGAAAAAAGTCCATTACCTGGGCCTGCTCACGCCCGAAGACGGGGATCAATACCGCATCTACCGGGAGCAATGCCTGTCGCCCGGCGCCATGCTGTCCATCGAAGTCCACGGCGGCGAAAAAGAAGCCTTCGCCCTCTTGAATAACCTCAAACTCGTCAAACTCGCCGTCAGCCTGGGCAGCACCGAATCGCTCGCCCAGCACCCGGCTTCGATGACGCATGCCGGCGTTGAGCCCGAAGAAAAGGACCGGCTGGGCATTACACCCAACCTGGTCCGCCTTTCTGTAGGTGTGGAAAACGTCGCGGATCTGATCTGGGACCTGGGGCAGGCCCTGGACAAGATCCCGGTGCCGGGTATGGCCGGCCTGTCCGCTGTTGAATAAAATCGGCTACTGGCAAGCCATCAAGACCAGTTCATTCGAAAAGGAATAGGCAAAATCGGAGAAATGGTTGAACTCCGCCGGTTCGCTCATGTGGACGATGCCGACGGCCTTCACAAAATGGTACACGGCAAAAGAAGGTTCATTGGTGACGAAGTCGATGAAGGGTTGAAAGTCCCCGTTCTGGTCCTTGTAGGACATTTGTATCCTGACCTCAATGACCTCCTTCCAGGTGCTTTCACCCAAGGTGTATTCCGGCAATAATTTTTGCGAGAAGGCATATTTATAATCGCCGATCTCCTGTTCCCAGGCCGCTCCGTCCGGATTGACGGTCCGGAGGAAGCGCAGTTCGGCATTCGTGGTATTGACGAAAGCCCCCATCTTGCGCTTGTAATAATCACCGCCGTCTTCCCGGATCGCTTTGAACGGCTGGTCGTAGTTGGTCAGCAATTTGTAGGACTTCCCGTCAAGCGTGGTGTCGCCTGCAATCTTCCAGGAGGCCTGCGTGAAGGGTTCGGCCTCACCCTGGAAGCTGATCCCGTAGCACCATGCCGTTCCTTTTTCCAGCGGGAAATAAGGGGCGATCAATTCAAGTTTTTCATGTTGGCAACCGCTCAGGAGAACGGCCGACAAAAACAGGGAGGGCATAAAGATTCTCATGGTTTCAATTTTGTTATGGTGTATTCAATCCCGGCAATCCGTCATTCGGTATGGACCGTTTCGCCGGCTTTCTAAATCTTGCTAAGGATAGGGTTAAAGGCAGATTTACTATCTTGTGCCCGAAAAAAGCAAGGATTGCATGCAGCTGATCGAAGTCAAGTCGCCGGACACCTGGCGATTGTTCCATAAAGTGCCGCATATCGTTTACCGCAACGATCCCAACTGGATCGCCCCCTTGCAGGGCGATGTGCAGAACGTCTTCAACCCGGATGAGAACAAGGCCTTTGCTCACGGCGAATCCGCCCAATGGGTGCTGCTCGACGACCAAAATCAGCCCGCCGGCCGTATTGCCGCTTTCATCGACCACGATCGCAATAAGACCCAGCCGTACCCGCTCGGCGGGATCGGCTTTTTCGAATGCATCGATCGGGCAGCCTTTGCGGATGCCTTGTTCCAGAAGGCCGAATCCTGGCTCAGGGAAAAGGGCGCCAAAGCGGTCGACGCACCCATCAATTTCGGCGAACGCGACAAATTCTGGGGCCTGCTGGTCCATGGGTTTGATCCGCCCTTGTTCCAGGAAAACTACCACCCGGCCTATTACCAGGCTTTTTTTGAACAACTGGGTTATCAACCTTTTGAACAGATCCTCACCCTCAAGGGCAAATCAGAGGAAATGGACCTCGGCCGGCTCAAAAGCATTTCAGACCGGATCAGGTCAAAAGGCACCGATATCCGGGTAGAAAGCTACAAACCTGAAAAACTGGATCAATACGCGCGCGATTTCTGCGAGGTCTACAACGCCTCCTTTTCCCATTTCGAACATTTCAAGCCCATCGAACCGGTCCAGATCGTCAAGCTGATGAATCAGGTCAAGGCCGTCATCGATCCGGGCATCATCTGCGTCGCATATTACGAGGGCCATCCCGCCGCATTCTGCGCCCTGTTTCCCGATATCAACTTCCTGCTCAAACCCGCGAAAGGCCGCCTCAACTGGCGCACCATTCCGTTCTTCTTCCTTCGCAGGGCCATGGCTAAAACCTTCAACGCCAAAGGTATCGGATTCGGAGTGCATCCTGAATATCAATCCAAGGGTGTATTCCCCTTCATCATTGAGTTTCTCGCCAGCTCCGACAATATGAAAAAATACCCCTATATGTACCTGACCACCATACGGGCCCACAACGCCGAGATTCTGGGCCTGTACCGCCGCCTCAACGTCAAGGTCGACCGGGTGCATATCGCCTATCGCAAACCGCTCGAATCCGGCATACCCATCGAGCCGTTCCCGTTTATTGACATCGATTCGTAAGGGCTGCCCGCACGGCCGCGCCACTAGACCCTAAAGCCATTTCGCACTTAAAACCCGGACTTTTTCCACCTGCATACGCCAAACTGATCCTGCCCGAATTCATTTTCACATGAGGTCGGCCTTTGGAAGCACCATGCCCCTATGACCTGACTTACCACTTACCACTTACCACTTACGACTTAAGACTTACGACTTAAGACTTACGACTTACCACTTACGACTTACGACTAAAACCCCCACCCAAGCCGCAAGCCCAACCCCCATCCCGGCTTCATCCCGTCGAGCGATTTATTCGCCCGGAAATACTGCCCGCTCAGCCCCAGTACCCATCCTCCGGGATGGAAATAATCGGCCCCCACGTCGGCTTTCCAACCGGATATGCGGAAGGCCGGATCGCTGAATTCCATCCGTCGCCAATAGGGCAGCGGCCCGTAAACTTCGTCCGATTGCTGTTCCCCGTTCAGTTGTTGCTGAAATCCCGAACGAGCGGTCAGTGAGATCCCCGCAAAGGGTTTGATCCGCAATCGGGTAGGGATCACTCCGCTGATGCCGGCTTCGTAGCTCCATTGGTCTTGCCAGGATTCCCATTGCCCCCACCTGGTAAAACCAAAGTCCAGGGGGTAGGTCGCTTCATCCGGCTGGTGGGTTGTCGATCGGAACCAGGCAAATTCCCGGCCGGCTCCGGCATGCATCCTCAACCAGGAAATGGGTTCCCAATTCAGCGCCAGCAGGGCCCGTACGCCGCCGCGATGGCCCCCGAATGCCGATATGGTATCGTTCACCGCCCGCCCATTGCCGGGGTTGTACCCGCTCATTTCAAGGTTCAGCCACAACCGGCCGGAAGAAGGGGCGGTGTTGACGGGTGTGACGGCGCCGGGGTCAGGCAAACGGACCGGCCACAACCGGAACGCGGCCCGGGTTGAATATACTTCGCCGGGCATGCGGCCCCCTTTGAGGAATGCGGGCGGAGAAACCTGCCCGTCAATATCCTTTTCCTGCCGTATGTCCGGCGTGCGGTTTTCAGCCCGACCGGGTTCCAGGCCGGGCTGCGACCCTTCAGATCCGGTTACGGCGCTTTGGGCAGGATTTACAGCCGGATCCGCTGAAATGATCCGGTATTTGTAAAGGTAAACCGTGTCCCGGATCGTCCGTGTTTTTTCCAGCACCAGGGTATCGGTTTTGGTCTTGTTCGAAACCGCGGGGCCTCCGGCGGCTTGTGCCGTTTGCTGAGCGCGCCGCATTTCCCGGTAGAAAAAGACCGAGCCGGCCAGCCCCAGCAAAAACAGGAACCAGGGCAGGATGAGCAGCCGTTTCTTTCTGCGGGCAGTCCGGTCCAGTTGCCTGGACAGGTCCGCCCAGGCGCTTTCCTCAAACGGGATGTCGCGCCCTGCATCGAAACTGGCGCGAACCCAATCCTCCAGTGGTCGCTTCGGTTCCATGTTATCTCATTTTATGTTGCACTGCCGCTTCGGCCTGCAGCCAGGTTCTCAATTTTTCTTTCGCTTTGGCCAGGTTCGATTTTGAAGTGCCGGGTTGAATACCCAGCAACCCGGCAATTTCCGGATGCGTATAACCTTCGATCTCAAACAGGTTGAATACCATGCGGTACGCCGGCGGCAGCCTTTGTACCGCCGCCATCACTTCATCCAGCGAGAGCTGTGCCAGCCCTTCATTCTGAACCGGAACATCCTCATGGGGCAGAATATCCAGCACCGGTTCCTTTTCGTGGTATTTCCGGAAATAATCGATGGCTGTCCGGACCAGTATCTGCCGAAGCCAACCTTTGAACGGCTGCTTGCGGTCGTACAATTTCATTTTTCGGAAGACCTTCAGGAAAGCGTCGTTCAGGATCTCCTGCGCCTCCTCCCGGTTTTTGGCGTAATGCAGGCACACATTCATCCCATAGGCGTAATACTGCCGGTACAGTTCCCGCTGACTGTTCCGGCCGCCCCGCTCGCAATCGTCGAGCAAAAGATGGAAGGTGTGATCGCTCATTCGGCAAAGTTGACCATATTTCCCTATACGGATGGAAACGGCTGAAAGGTTGCCTGGGAAATGTAAAATGTAAAAGTGGGAAATGTAAAATGTAAAGGGAATCATGCAAAATGTAAAGGTTTGGGCCCGCCTTTGACCGATATCCGCTAAATTTGCGGGCAAAACCGCACCAAATTGGCAGGAAGTATTTTCGGATCTGCTTTCAGGGTCACAACTTTCGGGGAATCCCACGGAACCGCCATCGGCGTGATCATCGACGGATGCCCGGCAGGATTGGCGATTGACGAGGCCTTTATCCAGTCGGAACTGGACCGCCGCCGGCCGGGGCAATCCGCCATTGTCACCCAGCGCAAGGAATCGGACGAAGCTAAAGTGCTCTCCGGTATTTTTGAAGGCCGATCCACGGGCATGCCGATCGCCATGGTTATTTACAACGAAGACGCCCGGTCGAAGGATTACAGCCATATCGCCGGGGTTTTCCGCCCGTCTCACGCCGATTTCACCTTCCAGTCCAAATACGGCATCCGCGATTACCGCGGCGGCGGGCGTTCTTCAGCGCGGGAAACGGCTGCCCGGGTTGCGGCAGGGGCCGTCGCCAAATTGTTGTTGCGCAAAGAAGGCATCGACATACAGGCCTACGTCAGCCAGGTAGGTGCATTGACCCTGGATAAACCCTTGTCCGAACTCGACCTGTCCCTCACGGAAAGCAATCCCGTACGCTGCCCCGACCCGACTGCCGCCGCTGCCATGGAGGAATTGATCCGGGAAGTCAGGAAAGCTGGGGACACCATCGGCGGGGTGGTCAGCTGCGTGATCCGGGGCGTACCTGCCGGGCTGGGCGAACCGGTCTTCGACAAACTCCACGCCGATCTCGGCAAAGCTATTCTCAGCATCAACGCCTGCAAAGGCTTCGAATACGGCTCCGGTTTTGCGGGCGTCACCATGCGCGGATCGGCCCACAATGACCCATTTTACAATGACGGGGGCCGGATCAAAACCAGCACCAATCACTCCGGCGGCATCCAGGGCGGAATCTCCAACGGCATGGACATCTGTTTTCGGGCCGCCTTCAAGCCGGTTGCTACAATTGTTCCGGAACAAAACTCCGTTAACCAGGCCGGCGAACCCGCAACGGTGGTGGGTAAAGGCCGGCATGATCCTTGCGTGCTGCCCCGCGCAGTGCCCATCGTGGAGGCTATGGCCGCCGTTACGCTGGCCGATCATTGGTTGCGGCAGCGGATGAGCAGGGTTTAGGGGGGAGGAATTGAGGAACTGAGGAATCGAGGAATCGAAGAATCGAGGAATCGAGGAATCGAGGAATCGAAAAATTGGACCGATTAAGTCGATTAAGCCGAATGATTGGATTATGCTGACCAACTGGCGGACGCCCCAAATCGAATCAATCGAAAAATCGGAACAATCGAATCAATCGAAAAATTGGACCGATTAAGTCGATTAAGCCGAATGATTGGATTAGGCTGGCCGACTGACGGACGCCCCAATCGGAACAATCGGATCAATCGAACAATCGGAACAATCATTTATTGAGGAACTGAGGAATTGAGGAATCGAGGAATCGAAAAATTGGACCGATTAAGTCGATTAAGCCGAATGATTGGATTAGGCTGACCAACTGACGGACGCCCCAATCGGAACAATCGGATCAATCGAACAATCGGAACAATCATTTATTGAGGAACTGAGGAATTGAGGAACCGAGGAATCGAAAAATTGGACCGATTAAGTCGATTAAGCCGAATGATTGGATTAGGCTGGCCGACTGACGGACGCCCCAAATCGAATCAATCGAGGAATTGAGGAATTGAGGAACTGAGGAATCGAGGAATCGAAAAATTGGACCGATTAAGTCGATTAAGCCGAATGATTGGATTATGCTGACCAACTGACGGACGCCCCAAATCGGAACAATCGAATCAATCGAACAATCGAGGAATCGAGGAACTGAGGAACTGAGGAATCGATTAAACGGGGCAACCTCCCACTTTTACATTTTACATTAACTACTTTTACATTTTACAATAATCACCTTTACACTTTACATTTACCGCCCATGCTCGCCTACATCGTCAAGCGGTTGCTGCTCTTCATCCCGACCCTGCTCGCCATCTCCTTCCTGGCGTTCGGGCTGAGCAGGTGTACGCCCGGCGATCCGGTACTGCGGTTTTTGCCGTCGCCGGAAGATGCGAGGTATGTTTCGCGCGCCGACCTGTTCGACCAGCTGTACCGGCGTCAGGCGGCGGAGATGCGGCTCGATAAACCGCCGTTCTATTTTCGCATTGCGCCGGCGCCCTACCCGGATACCCTGTATAAAATAGTGTTCAAGGACCGGAAAAAAGCGGCCCAAAAGCTGATCGGACAGTACGGCAACTGGCCGCAGATTTCGGCTTACCTCGATGCCGCCACGGCATTCCAGCGGGATTTGGAAGCGGTGCACGACTCCATCGGGCGGGTGGCCAAAACCCGGATCAGGCCATTTGTCAGGCGGCTGCCTTTGTTGTATGAGGACCTGTACATCAACGTTTCGCTCGACAGCATACAGGCCGCGCTGGATGCCGATCCGGCTGTTGCATCCAGGCTTCAGACCCCATGGTCGAATCTGAAAAACGGATATGTGCGCGTGAAAACCGAGGCGACGCCCGCCCGGCTTTATCTGCCGAAATTTACCTGGTTCGGCCTGGACAACCAATACCATCTCTGGATCTCGGGTGTGCTCAAAGGCGATTTCGGGATCTCCTACCGCGACCGGCAACCCGCTTTCAAAAAGATCATGGACCACCTGAAATGGACCGTGATCCTGAATGTGGTCGCCCTCATACTGGCCTACGGACTTTCCGTATTGTTGGGCGTCCTTTCCGCATCGCGGGCCGGTTCCTGGTTCGACCGGGCGACCACCGTCGGGCTGTTTGTCCTGTACGCGCTGCCCAGTTTCTGGGTGGCCACTATCCTGATCGTTTTCTTTTCGACCAAGGAATACGGTATGGACTGGTTCGCCACCATGGGGGTAGGGGATATCCCCTCGGGCGCTTCCTGGTGGGACATACTCCGCATCCGGTCCTATTACCTGTTGCTGCCGGTATTTTGCCTGACCTACGGCTCCCTGGCATTCATTACGCGGCAGATGCGGGCCAGCATGATGAAAGTGCTTCAGGAAGATTATATCCGAACCGCCCGGGCGAAAGGCCTGCCCGAAAAGCGCATCATCTGGCGCCATGCCTTCCGCAATGCGCTCTTCCCGCTGATCACCTTGCTGGCCTCCGTATTCCCGGCGGCCTTGTCGGGATCGGTGGTGCTGGAGGTCATTTTCAATATTCCCGGGATGGGAAAACTCATGTTCGATTCCATTTCCAGCGAAGATTGGCCGGTTGTTTATATGATCCTGCTGTTGGGAGCGTTATTAACTATTGTCGGTATCCTGGTGGCGGATCTGCTGTACGCCTGGGCCGACCCGAGGGTGAGTTTCACCCGGAAAAAATGACCATGTTCGCCCAAGAGTCCGGCATGAAGAACCGTGTACGAGAGATCATCCAGGTAGCTGCGCTGATTTTGTTTCTGGCTTTGCTGGCCAATGCCCTTTGGCTGGCCGAGATCCTTCGGAACAGCGGTTGGGACGGCATGAGCTGGCTGTGGAGCCCGCAATTTTCAGCCTACCTGGCCGCTGCGCTGGCGGTATTGGCCTACCTGCTGCCGTTTATAACCGTTGCCGGGGTCAGGGGGCCGCGCCTCTGGATTTCGGGCATCGAGCTGTTCTTTTCAACGGTGGTGGCCTTCCTCATCGCCAAAAATATTTTGTACGGCCTGTTCAGCCGGTTGCCCGTGGTCAATATGTCGCCTATGGTGCTGTACCTCATGCTGGGCGCGCTGTTGGCGTTGATCGCGGGATCTTTTTACCTCACCACCCAGCGCCGCCTTCACAAACCCAAACTTTCTTATTATTTTTGGCTGTTGACGGCCCTGGCAATGCCCGTACCGCTGAGCCTGCTCACCATCAAGCTGTTTCCGGGGTTGGGAGAAGGGCGCGATTTGTTTGATGCCGTCAAAATGGGCTACCCCCTGTTCTGGGCTGTCCTCAGCACCGGCGCCGCCGGCATACTCGGCGCCGTCAACCAGCCTAAACCGCCGGAACCGGAATATCACGAGAATATCCTCGATGATGTCGAATTTTAGCGCATGCGTTCAGTACCCTTTTCAATACCAGACAATAACCGAAGATGAAGCCACTGTTCCTGATCCTTACCTGTTTTGTTGTTTTTTCAGCCTGCAGGAATTCCGGCGGCGATGCGCAGGCCGAAGACGAAATACGCGATGCCGCCCCGGTGATGAACGATTCCCTCCGGGCTGTCTACAGCCGGGAATTATCCCGGCAAAAAGACCCGCTTCCGCTTACGCAGGTCAGGGAGGCCGGCAAGTTGTACCCGGTGGACCAGGCGCCGAAGGACAGCCTGTTTTTCCTGTTTCGGAAAATGCTGATCGACGCGGTCAACCGCAAGGACATTTTTACCCTCATGAAAAACGTCGACCCCGGCATCAAATACAGCTTCGGCGACCCCGAAGGCCTGGCCGGCTTCATCAAAACCTGGGGACTGACCTCGCCGGAAGAAGCCCAGCAATCGGAGATCTGGAAAGTGCTGGACCACGTGCTCAACCAAGGCGGCATTTTTACTTCTTCCCAGGAGTTCGTCGCACCCTACTATTTCGCCACCTGGCCCGATGAGGTGGACGCATTTGAGTACCTGGCCGTCATCGGCGGCGGCGTCCGGCTCCGCGAATCCGGTACCGTCAACAGCAAGATCCTCAAGACCATCAGCTACGATATCGTAAAATCCCTGGAGCGGTCCGAAAATATCGATACGATCGGCGGGCAGGGCTTCCCCTGGTACAAGGTCAAAATGGCCGACGAACTGGAAGGCTACGTGTTCGGCCAGTTCATCGGCTCGCCCATCGGTTTCCGCGCGGGATTCCGGAAAGAACACGGCAAGCAGTGGAAACTGGTGTTCCTGGTGGCGGGGGATTGATTTGTCGAAAAACAGGCAGAAAGCAATGCACAAAATCCCATTCCCGCTAAATTTGCCCCCGAACGGGGCCCAATCCATACAACCGGACAAAATGGAGCGGAACGGGAAACCGGGAGACAGGTCGGGAGCCCGTAGGCATTGCATTTCTCCCGCTCCCGCTCTCCCGCCCTCTTGCCCTCCCTGTATGGTTCAAATCCACCCGTTGAAACCATATGATCAAAGAAACCTCCGCCCTCCAACCGGACGAACAAAACGAAACCCTGATAGACGGCCTGCTCAACCGGGCGTTCGGCGTTGTACCCGATTTTATCGCGCCTGACCTGGTGGCCGGATTGCGCGCCAACCTGTTCCGGAACCTCGAAGGCGGCCGCATGCACCCTGCGGGTATCGGCAAGCATTTCAATTTTACCCAAAACCTGAAGATCCGGGGTGACCTCATCTGTTGGATCGATAACGAAAGTGAAGACCCATTTGAAAAGGCCTTCATCAACCGGGTCCGCGGATTTGTCGACTACCTCAACCGGACCTGCTACACCGGCATCAATGATTTTGAGTTCCACTACGCCTGCTACGAAGAAGGCAGCTTCTACAAACGCCACCGCGACCAGTTCAAAACCGATCATGGCCGAAAATTTTCCCTCGTCACCTACCTCAATGAAGACTGGACCGAAACCGATGAGGGCAACCTGATCATTTATACCGACCGGGAAGAAACCCGCATTTTGCCCGTCGGCGGCAAATCCGTATTTTTCCGCAGCGACGAAACCGAACACGAGGTCCTGCCCGCCAACCGCATGCGCATCAGCATCGCCGGTTGGCTGAAACGGGTCTAGCCGGAGAAGATCCGCCAAATGGTTCGCAGGGTGCGGTAAGTTGCGGCAGCACAAATCAACCACAACCAAAAATCGACCCATGTCCCGACTTCACAAGGTGAAAATACTGACGCTCTTCCTGATCTTCCCTTTTCTCCTGCCTGCTCAGAAAAATACACCGCAATTCAAAGCCGTCGCCTTTTTTACGGCGCGCAACGACCTGGCCCATATCAGTTTCGTCAGGGAAGCCAATCCCTGGTTCGCAAAAATGGCGGATAAACACCACTTTACTTACGATACCACCTCCGACTGGCGCAACCTCAACCCGGCATTCATGAGCAACTATCAGGTCGTCATTTTCCTGGACACCCGGCCCGAAGCGCCAGAACAACGCAAGGCCTTTCAGCAATACATGGACAACGGCGGCGCCTGGATGGGCTTCCATTTCGCCGGATTCGCCCTGACCCCTTCCGACTTCAACCAGGATTGGGATTGGTACCACGACACCTTCCTGGGCTCGGGAAGCTATGTGAGCAATACCTGGCGCCCTACTTCCGCTGTCCTGCGCACAGAGGACTGCAAACACCCCGCTACCCGCCGCTTGCCCAAAACCTTCCGGTCGGCGCCCAACGAATGGTACCGATGGGAACACGACCTGCGCGAAAATCCGGACATTCAGATCCTCCTCTCTATCGATCCGGCCAGTTTCCCCCTGGGTACCGGCCCCAAACCCCACGAGATCTGGCACAGCGGCTATTATCCGGTAGTGTGGACGAACACCCGTTACCGCATGATCTATTTCAATATGGGGCACAACGACATGGACTACGACGGCGGAACGAACAGAACCCTGTCGTCGACGTTTTCTTCCAAAAAACAGAACCGGTTGATTTTGCGGAGTTTGTTGTGGCTGGGGGATGGAGGGGGAGAGGGTGAGAGGGGGTGAGAGGGTGAGAGAGGGTGAGAGGGTGAGAGGGTGAGAGAGTGAGAGAGTGAGAGAGTGAGAGAGTGAGAGAGTGAGAGAGTGAGAGAGAGGTCGTCAACCAGGTTAAAAGGGCAGTTGTTGTATTTACAAAACCAATAGCCGTGCCATGCGATACTTACCCTTTTTAATCCTTGCGGCCGGGTTGACGGCTTGCAGCCATCCGGCAGGGCATGACCAGGAACTTCAGGCCCGGATCGACAGCCTGGAACAGCAACTGGATCAGGCAACCGGCCACGGGTTCAATGTGATTAAAACCCCCGAAAACCCGCCTTTCACCAACCAGGATTTCAGCGTGCACAAGGTCAATTGAATTTATCCTGCACAGGTTGAAAAAAATCATTGACAAACAGGTTGTAATGGCATAGTTTTAATGATCCAAACAGGATGAAAAATGGAATTCATTGATTATTACAAGGTCCTGGGCGTAGAGAAGACTGCGGACGAAAAGGAGATCAGGAACGCCTACCGCAAACTCGCCCGGAAATACCACCCCGACCTGAACAAGAACGACGAGGCGGCCAAAAAGAAATTTCAGGAGATCAATGAGGCCAACGAAGTGCTCAGCGATCCCGAAAAGCGGAAGAAATACGACAAGTACGGTAAAGACTGGCAATACGCCGACGAGATCGAAAAGGCCCGGAGCCAACAAGGCGCATCCTCCGGCCGCGGAACCTGGCAAGGCGGCCGGTCCTCCTCCGGCGGGTTCGACGACAGTGATTTCTCCGATTTCTTCAATGCCATGTTCGGCGGCGCAACCGGTGGTGCAGGGCGCGGAAGGCAACCCCGTTTCCGGGGAGAAGATTACCACGCCGACCTCAACCTCAACCTCGAAGACGTCTTCAAAACCCACAAACAAACCGTCACGGTCAACGGCAAGCACATCCGGTTCACTATCCCGGCCGGCGTAGAGAACGGCCAGACCATCAAGATCCGCGAACACGGCGGCCCTGGTGTGAACGGCGGGCCCGGCGGCGACCTGTACATCACCTTCCACATCGCCGACCACCCCCGCTTCAAACGCGACGGCAACCACCTCTACACCACCGTCGACCTCGACCTGTACAAAGCCGTTCTCGGCGGCGAGATCATCGTAGATACCTTCGACGGACAGGTGAAACTCAAAGTACAGCCCGAAACCCGGAACGGCACCAAGGTCAAGCTCTCCGGTAAAGGGTTCCCGGTGTACAAACACGAAGGCCAATTCGGCGACCTGTACATCACCTACCGGATCGACATTCCGACTAACCTCACCGAAAAAGAACGGCAATTATTCTCCGAACTCTCCAAATTGCGAACATCATGAATACCGCCGACTGGATCGAAATCCGGCAATTCTGCCATATCCACGAAATAGCATTCAGCTTCATCGACCAGCTCCATGATATCGGCCTGATCGAAATCACCACCGTTGAGCAACACCGCGTGATCCCGGCCGAACAGATCACCGCCCTCGAACGGATGGTGCGCCTCCACCACGACCTGGGGATCAACCCCGAAGGCATCGACGCCATTTTCCACCTCCTCGATAAGGTTGACCGGCTCCGGGAAGAGGTGATTTCCCTGCAAAACCGGTTGCGGTTGTATGAGGGTTTGTAGAGGAATGGTTGGATGTTTGGGCGGCCGTTATAGCTTCGACTTCGCTCAGCTACCGGACTGCGGACTGAAGACTGGCGAACTGCCAACTGTTTCATGGTTGAATGGTTTTATGGTTGGGCGTCCATTATAAAGGCAACATGACGCCATTTACCTTCCACTTAAGACTGATTATTTCATCACTGGTGTCCGTTGTAGCTTCGGCTTCGCTCAGCTACCGGTCAACCGCCTGCTGAATAAAAAAAAATTACACAATTGTGACCGACCGGTCACTTTTTGGGCATATATTTGTGACCGGGTAGTCACTTTTAATCATTATGCCGAAAGAAACATTCCATAATCTGCCGGAAGAGAAGAAAGGCCAGTTCATCAACGCGGCCCTGGAGGAGTTTGCCGGCAACAATTTCGATACGGCCAGCGTCACCCGGATCGTGAAGAAACTGGGTATCGCGAAGGGCAGCGTTTACCAGTACTTTGAGGACAAGCTCGAACTGTGGCTGTACCTCAAGGAGTACTGCGAAGGCGTCAAGATGAGCTACGTCCGTTCGGTCAACCGGGCGGATTTTGATTCCTTCTGGTCATACTACCGGGCCATGTTCCGGCACGGTGTCAACTTTGACCTGGAGCAACCCCTGTGCAGCCTGTTCCTCTACCGGGTAGGGTTCAAGGAATCCAGCCGGCAGGTGAAGGATTACCTGGACTCCTGGAAGAAAAAAGCCAACGAAGCCTTTATCCCCTGGATCGACCGCGAAAAGGCGACCGGTGCGTTTGACCCGTCCATTTCCACCGGGACGATTGCCCATTTTCTGGTGACCATGAGCATCAGCATCGCCGAACTCCTGCAATCCCGGTACAAGGTCGATTTCGATGAGAATATCCGGGAAGGCAAGCCGCTTTTCGCTGCCGATGAGGAAGCCCTCATGCAGGCGGTCGACGAATTGATCTATCTGTTTGAAAAATCCCTAAAATAACCCAATGATGATTCAGGTAAATGATCTCCGATTCACCTACCCCGGCAGCGCAACGCCCGCGATCCGGGGTATCGGTTTCTCCATTGAGAAGGGCGAGATCTTCGGCTTCCTGGGGCCCAGCGGCTCGGGGAAAAGCACCACCCAGAAGATCCTGTTCAAACTGCTCAACCCCTATCAGGGCAGCGCCTTGATCGAAGGCCGCGAAGTGCGCGAATGGGGAAAGGACCTCTACCTCAAGATCGGGGTAGGGTTCGAATTGCCCAACCACTATCTGAAACTGACAGCGCTGGAGAACCTGGAATTTTTCCGGGCTTTCTATCCCGTTTCAACTGACCCGATGGAACTGCTCGCCATGGTGGGCCTGGAAAAGGATGCCCGCAGGAAAGTGGCTGATTTTTCCAAAGGAATGAAAATGCGCCTCAATTTCGTTCGTGCCCTGCTGCACGACCCGGACATCCTCTTCTTCGACGAACCCACTTCCGGGTTGGATCCCGTAAACGCCAGGGTGCTCAAGGACATGATCCTGCAACTCAAAGCCCGCGGAAAGACCATTTTCATCACCACACACCAGATGCACGACGCGGAGGAGCTTTGCGACCGGGTCGCCTTCATCGTGGAAGGGCAGATCATGGCCATGGACACGCCCCAAAGCCTGAAGGTGAAACACAGCCAAAGGTCGGTGGAACTGAGGTTGAAAGGCGACCGGCAATTGCACCGGTTTTCCCTGGATCAACTGGGCCAAAACCGCGAATTCCTGGAGCTGATCAACGCCTCCGAGGTCGAAACCATCCATTCCAGGGAGGCCGGCCTCGACGAGATCTTTATTGAACTTACCGGCAAAAATCTCGTGTGATGGGACAGTTTCTGCATCTGCTGAAGCACGACTTTGTCCTGCTGCAGCGCAATAAGATCGTTGTGATCTCTGTTCTGGTCACGGCCGTTTATGTGGCTGTTTTCCGCGGATTGACGGGCTTCGGCAACCTGGAAAAGGTGCTCGTCATGGTTATCTTCAACGACCCGGCCCTGTTGGGTTTCCTGTTCGCAGGCGTGATGGTGCTGTTTGAGAAGAATGAGAATACCTTGCAGGCGCTGGCCG
>WBZL01001594.1_pt1 | contig 23366 bp, 21 predicted proteins | sample 5204291 | NCBI WGS metagenome assembly WBZL01 (sample SAMN12344345, study PRJNA552823) | activated sludge metagenome | biome: Activated sludge suspended growth; feature: Nitrification reactor; material: Wastewater; isolation source: activated sludge from nitrification reactor of wastewater...
AACATGGTCTACGGCGGCTCGCCCGCCCTGGACCGCCTCCAATTCGTGGTCCTCGACGAGGTCCACTACCTCCAGGACGCCTACCGCGGGCCCGTCTGGGAGGAGGTGATGATCCACCTCGACCCGGCCGTCCGGCTGGTCTGCCTGTCCGCGACCGTGTCGAACGCCCACGAGCTGGCGGACTGGATCGCCACCATCCGCGGGCCCACGGCGACGGTGATCGAGCACGAGCGGCCCGTGGAGCTGGCCAACCTGTACCTGGTGGGGGACCGGGACTCGTCGGACCTCGCGCTCGTCCCGACCCTCGTCGACGGCCGGCCCAACCCCGAGGGCGACCGCTTCGACGTGGACAGCCGGCCCGGCCCGCGGCGGGCCCGGCCCCGCCGGCGTTGGTACACGCCACGGCGCCTCGAGGTGGTCGACGAGCTGGCGGGACGCGACCTCCTGCCGGCGATCTACTTCATCTTCAGCCGCAACGCCTGCGACGACGCCGCCGCCCACGTGCTCGACGCCGGGCTCCGCCTGACCACCGCCGCCGAGCGCGAGCGCATCGGCGCCATCGTCGACCAGCGGGTGGCGCCCCTGACCGACGACGACCTCGACGTCCTCGGCTACGCCCGCTTCCGCGCCGGGCTCGAGGCCGGGGTCGCCGCCCACCACGCGGGCATGGTCCCGCCGTTCAAGGAGGCGGTGGAGGCCTGCTTCGTCGAGGGCCTGGTCAAGGTGGTGTTCGCCACCGAGACGCTCGCGCTGGGCATCAACATGCCCGCCCGCACCGTGGTGATCGAGAAGCTGTCCAAGTTCACCGGCGACCACCACGAGCTGTTGACGCCGGGCCAGTACACCCAGATCACGGGCCGCGCGGGCCGGCGGGGGATCGACCCCATCGGCCACGCCATCGTCCTGTGGTCGCCGTTCACGAGCTTCGGGCAGGTCGCCGGCCTCGCCGCCAGCCGCACGTTCGAGCTCACCTCGGCCTTCCGGCCCACGTACAACATGGCCGCCAACCTGGTGCACCGGTACCCGCCCGAGCAGGCGCACCACCTCCTCAACCTCTCGTTCGCGCAGTACCGGGCCGACCGGGAGGTCGTCCGCCTCGAGCAGCGCCTGGACGCACGCCGGAAGCACCTGGCCGAGCTACGGGCGGACGCCACCTGCGAGCTCGGTGACGTCGACGAGTACCGCCGCCTGGTCGCGGGGGCCGAGCCGCCCCGGCGGGCGGCGCCGCGTGGCGTGGTCGAGGCGGCGCTGGCCCACCTGCACCCCGGCGACGTGCTCGTGGTGCCGGGCCACGACCGGGCCGTGGTCCTGTCGGTCGCCCACCGCCAGCGGGGGGCGGTGCGGGTGCGCGCCCTCACGACGGGCCGCAAGGTGCTGACCCTCGGGGCGCCGGACTTCCCCCAGGCGCCGGCGGTGACGGGCCGCATCGAGCTGCCGGAGCCGTACGCGCCCAACAACGAGAAGTTCCGCAAGGCTGCGGCCGAGGCGCTGCGCAAGGTGGCGACGGGCCGGCTGCCCGCGGACGGCACGGGCCGCCGGGGCGACCGGGGCGACCGGGGCGACGACGGGCCGGCCGTGGACCACCCCGTCGCTGCGTGCCCGGACGCGCCCAGGCACGTGGCCGCCGCCCGGCGGGCCGACCGCGTGGGTCGGGAGGTCTCGGATCTCGAGCGCCGGGTGCGGGGCCACACCGAGTCCCTGGCCCGCCAGTTCGACAGGGTCCTGACCCTGCTGGAGGAGTGGGGCCACCTGCGGGGCTGGGCCCTGACCTGGCGGGGTGAGGTCCTCGGACGGATCTACCACGAGTGCGACCTGCTGATCGCCGAGAGCCTGGCCGCCGGGCTGCTCGACGGCCTGGACCCCGCCGCGCTGGCCGGTCTCGTGTCGTGCTTCACCTACGAGCACCGCAGCCCCACGCCGCCGGCGGCGCCGTGGTTCCCCTCGGCGCGGGTGCGCGAGCGGGTCGACGCGATCGAGCGCCTGGCCGCAGACCTGAACCACGCCGAGCAGGCCGCGGGCCTGCCCCTGACGCGGCCCCCCGAGCCCGGGTTCTTCGCGCTCGCCCACGCCTGGGCGGCGGGCGAGCCCCTCGACGAGGTGCTCGACGACGAGGACCTCTCCGGCGGCGACTTCGTGCGCAACGCCAAGCAGCTCATCGACCTGCTCCGCCAGGTCGGCGACGTCGCGCCCGACCCCGCCACGCGCCGCACCGCCCGGGTCGCGGCCGACGAGCTCTTCCGGGGGGTGGTGTCGGCCAGCTCGGTCGTGGGGGAGCCCGACGCCGACGGGCAGGACGGCGGCGGGCAGGACGGCGCCGGCGCCCCGGGGGCGGGCCTCCCGTGAGCGTGCGCCGGGGCGAGCCGTGGGGCACCACCGGGCCGCTGCCGGCCGACGGCGTCGTCGTCCGCACCGACGCCGAGGCCCGGGCCGTCGTGGAGGCCGCCCGCCGGGCGGGGGAGGAGCCGCCGCCGCTCGGGCTGCTCGGCGGTGACCTGTGCCGCACCCTCGGCGGGCGGGGCGACGAGGCCCGCCTGCACACCGACGAGGCGGCGCGTGCCGTCGTCGACCTGGGCTGCGTGCTCGTGGACGGCCGGCAGTTCTGGTTCGTCGCCCAGCTCGTGGCCCGGCGGTCGTGGTGGCACGGCCCCGTCGTCGTGGCCGCCAACGCCCAGTGGCTCGGGCGCTGGGACGTGGCGCCCCGCTCGCACCCTGGTGACGGCAAGCTCGACGTCGTCGTGGCCGACCTCTCGCTCCGCGACCGCACCAAGGCCTGGCGGCGCCTGCCCCAGGGGACCCACGTGCCGCACCCGGGCATCACCGAGCGCCAGGTCGCCGCGACCCAGCTCGACCTCGACCCGCCGTGCCCGGTGTGGCTCGACGGCACCAAGGTCGCCGACCGGGCGCGGACGCTGTCGGTGCGGGTCGAGCCCGACGCCGTCGCCGTGGTCGTCTGAGTAGGGTGCCGCCATGGACCTGGCGACCGCGAAGGAACGCATCGTGGCCGAGGTCGAGCGGCGGGCCGACCTGCTGATCGACGCCTCGCACCAACTGCACGCCCACCCCGAGCTGGCCTTCGAGGAGCACTTCGCCCACGACCTGCTGACCGGGATCATCGAGGCCGACGGCCTCGCCGTGCAGCGCCACGCCTACGGCCTCGACACCGCCTTCGCCGCCTCGGCAGGGGCTGACGGCCCGACCATCGCCGTGCTCTGCGAGTACGACGCGCTGCCCGGCGTCGGGCACGCCTGCGGCCACAACATCATCGGCACCGCCGGGCTGGGCGCGGGCCTTGCCGCCGCGGCGCTGGCCGACGAGCTCGGCGGCCGGGTGCTGATCCTCGGCACCCCCGCCGAGGAGGGCGGCGGCGGCAAGGTCCTGATGGCCGACCAGGGCGCCTTCGAGGGCGTCGACGCCGCGATGATGGTGCACCCCGCCGGCGGCGACCTGATCGCCATGAACGCGATCGCCATCCAGCAGGTGTTCGTCGAGTACGAGGGGGTGGCCGCCCACGCCGCGGCGTACCCGCACCGGGGCCGCAACGCCCTCGACGCCGCGGTCCTCGGCTACATGAACGTCGCCGCGCTGCGCCAGCACATCCGGCCCACCGAGCGGGTCCACGGCGTGTTCCTGAAGTCCGGCGACAAGCCCAACATCGTGCCCAAGGAGGCGTCGGCCCACTGGTACGTGCGGTCGGCCACCATGCGCACCCTCGAGCCGCTGAAGGAGCGGGTCCTCGCCTGCCTGCAGGCGGGTGCCGACGCCGCCGGCTGCACCATGACCCACACGTGGGAGGAGCCGGCCTACGCCGACATGGCCGACAACCCCACCCTCGTGGACCTCTACACCGCCAACGCCGCTGCGACCGGCCGCACCCTGCTCGACCCCGCCGACGTGCCCGGGGTCGTGGGCAGCACCGACATGGGCAACGTCAGCCACCTCGTGCCGTCGATCCACCCGATGATCGCGGTCTCGCCGCCGAACGTGTCGATCCACTCGCCGGACTTCACCGCCTACGCGGCCTCCGAGGCGGGCGACCTCGCCGTGTTGGACGGGGCCAAGGCCCTCGCCATGACCGTGGCGGACCTGTGGCTGCGGCCCGAGAAGCTCGACGCGGCCAAGGCGGAGTTCGCCGCCGCCCACGCCGACTGAGCCCGGCGCGGGGCGAGGTCCCCGACGGACCCTCGCGCGCGCCGTAACCTCAGCCGTCGTGGAGCGACCCCGGGAGCGCGCGTGAGCGTCTACGTCGCGGAGGAGTACGAGCCGGACGAGGCCGACATCCTCCGGCGCTACTTCACGAACCTCGACGGCCCGGTGTTCGCCCTGGTCAACCTGCCCGAGGTGGTGAAGGGGGCGCTGTTCGCCCGCTACTCGCGCTCGCCCAAGAGCCTGCGCCGCCTCTTCCTCGACGAGTTCGTCGGCGACCTCGACATCAGCGGCGACGTGACCATCGACGCCACCGTGGGTCTCCGCCGGGCCGAGGACCTCTACGACCGGGTGTTCTTCGACTACGGGGACGACTCGGTCGCCCAGCTCGGCGGCGTGCACCTGGCCTGCGAGCAGGCCTCGAACCTGCTCACCAAGGTGCTCGAGTGGGGTCGCCTCATGGCCTACCTCGAGCAGTCCACCCGCTACATCGCCTACGACGCCCGCATCGGTGGCCGGTACCGCTTCTACCGCGACCCCGAGGTTTTGAGCTCGGCGCTCGGCACCCGCTACGTCGGCGACATGGACCGGCTCTTCGACACCTACGGCGAGCTGCTCCCGGTCCTGCAGGACCACTTCCGGGCCGAGTACCCCAAGGACCCGGACGACTCCGACTTCGTCTACCGCCAGGCGGTGCGGGCCAAGGCCTTCGACGCGCTGCGGGGCATCCTGCCGGCCGCGTCGCTGTCCAACGTCGGCATCTACGGCACCGGCCAGGCCTACGAGCAGCTGCTGCTGCGGATGCGGGCACACCCGCTCCCAGAGGCCCGCACGTACGCCGACCTCATGCTCACCGAGCTCCGCAAGGTCATCCCGTCGTTCCTGAAGCGGGTCGACCTCGAGGACCGCGGCGTGGCGTGGAGCCACTACCTGTCGTCCACCCACGACGCCATGGAGGACCTCGCCGGCCGCCTGTTCCCCGAGGGCACCACGGCCGACCCCGCGCCGGTCGTCGCCCTCACCGACTTCGACCCCGACGCCGAGGTCAAGCTCGTGGCGGCGATGCTGTACCCCTACCTCGACCTGCCCGAACGCCAGATCGAGGACCGCGTCCGGGACATGACCGTCGAGGAGCGCCTGGCCGTGGTCCGGGCCTACTCGGGAGACCGGGCCAACCGCCGCCACAAGCCCGGCCGGGCCCTGGAGCGGCCCTTCTACCGCTTCGACGTGCTGGCCGACTACGGCGCCTTCCGGGACCTGCAGCGCCACCGCATGCTCACCATCGAGTGGCAGAAGCTGACGCCCCACCACGGCTACACCCGCCCGGGGGCGGTGGACGAGGCCGGCGCCGCCGACCGCTTCGACGAGGCCATGGCGCGTTCGGCGTCGCTCTACGAGGCGCTGGCCGAGCCCTTCCCCGACCAGGCGTCGTACGCGGTGTCGCTGGCCTACAAGGTCCGCTTCATGATGAACCTGAACGCCCGATCGGCCATGCACCTGATCGAGCTGCGCACCACGCCCCAGGGCCACCCGGCCTACCGTCTGGTGGGCCAGGAGATGCACCGGCTCATCGCCGAGGAGGCCGGCCACCACGCCATCGCCGAGCTGATGCGCTTCGTGGACCACTCCGAGGAGGCCGAGCTGGAGCGGCTCCAGTCCGAGCGCCGGGCCGAGGTCCGCCGCCTGGGCCGCGCCTGAGCCCGACCCGCGGGTAGGGGGCGGGCGGCCTCGCACCCCCCGGACTCGCGCGACCGGCGCGACCTGTGCCTATCATCCCCGCCGCGGCACGCATCAGTGGCGCAGCGACGACCCCCTTTCCTAGGACGACATGGCTGACGACGCAGACGAGATGATCGAGGACGACGAGGCGTTCATCGACGAGGAGATCGACGAGGACCTCGACGACGAGGCCCTGGTCGACGACGACCTCGTCGACGGGGACGATCTCGGTGGCGACCTCGACGACGACGACGTGGTCGACGTGGTCGACGAGGAGGACGAGGACGAGGTCCTCGACAAGCCGGTGGCCGCCAAGGGCGAGTCGGACGACGAGGACGAGGACGAGCCCGATCCCGACGACGTCGAGGCCGACCTCGATGCCATCTTGAAGGACCGCATCGCCGCCTCCGACGACGAGGACGAGGACGAGGAGGAGGACCAGGGCGTCCCCGAGCCGGAGGGCGACGGCGGTGGCCGCATCCAGCCCAAGCGGCCCGGCGAGTTCGTCTGCCAGTCCTGCTTCCTCGTCAAGCACCCGAGCCAGTTGGCCGACGAGGCCAACCAACTCTGCCTGGACTGCGTCTGAGCCATGGCCGACGACCGACCGGTGGTCTCGCAGGTGGCGGACGCGGTGTTCTACGCCCCGTTGGGTCTCGCCCTCGAGGGCCGGCGCCTGTTCCCGGACCTCGTGGACCGCGGCCGGCGCCAGGTGCAGTTCACCCGGGTCGTCGGCAAGTACGCCGTCAGGCGGGGTGAGGAGCGGGCCGGCCAGACCTGGCAGGAGGCCCAGCAGCTCGTGCTCGGCCTCTTGAACGTCGCCGGCCTGCGCCCCCAGGACGACGACCCCGAGGCCGCCGACCCGATCCCGGTGCAGGACGTCGACCTGGTCGAGGGCACCGACCTGCGGGTCGTCCCCGACCTCGAGGACGAGCCGGTGGACGCCGCGGCAGACGGCGGCGCCGCAGTCCGCCAGGCCGCCGACGACCTCGCCATCCCGGGCTACGACAGCCTGTCGGCCTTCCAGGTCATGCCTCGGCTCGAGGGCCTCGGGCCCGACGAGCTGGAGGCGGTCCGGGCCTACGAGCGCGAGACGCGAGGACGCCAGACCATCCTGAACAAGATCGCCCAGCTCCAGGCGTCCTGACGTGGAAGCCGCCCGGGTCGCCAACGCCACCGACCTCGATCCGCTCGCGGCGCTGGCCCGGGCGGCCATCGAGGAGCTCCGGCCGCTGCGGGGCGGCGACGTGTGGGCCCGCACCGCGAGCCACGCGGAGCCGGTCGACGAGGTGCTGCGTTCCGCCATCGCCGACCACGACCACCTGGTGGTCGTCGGCACGGTGGACGACGCGGTCGTCGGCTATGGGATCGCCCGCTTCAACGAGCTGCGCGACGGCAGCCGCCTCGGCGTGGTCGGCGACCTCTACGTCGAGCCCGACTTCCGGGGCGTCGGCGTGGGCGAGGCCATGATGGGCCTGCTCGTCGACTGGTGCGAGGAGCAGGGGTGCTTCGGGGTCGACTCCGTGGCGCTGCCGGGCAACCGCGAGACCAAGAACTTCTTCGAGACCTTCGGCCTCGTCACCCGCGCGCTGGTGGTGCACCGGTCGTTCGACCGGGACGACGACGGCGACGAGGCCGAGGACCCGGACGAGGGCCCGGCGGACGCCGATGCCCCGGCCTGAGGCCTGCGTCGGCGCCATCGTCGTCGACGACGAGCGCCTCCTGTTGGTGCGCCGCGGCCGCGGCGCCGCCGCGGGCACCTGGTCGGTGCCGGGCGGGCGCATCGAGGCGGGCGAGACGGTGCAGGAGGCGGTGCTGCGGGAGCTTCGCGAGGAGACCGGCATCGAGGGCGTCTGCGGGGAGCTCGTGGGCTGGGCCGAGCGCATCGACGACGACCACCACGCCGTGATCCTCGACTTCGAGGTCAGCGTGCTCGAGGCCACCGAGCCGGTGGCCGGCGACGACGCCACCGAGGCCCGTTGGGTGCCGCTGTGGGACGTCGCCGAGCTCAACCTGGCCCCGGGCCTGGCCGAGTTCCTGCACGACCACGAGATCCTGTCGACGATCGTCTGAGCGGCCCCCGGGTCGCCCCGGGAGCCGCCGTCCGCCTCGTGGGCGAGCCGGTCAGGCGCCCTGCCAGTTCGGGGGGCGCTTCTCGATGAAGGCCATGAGGCCCTCCGAGAAGTCGGCGGTCTGGGTGAGGCCCATCAGGGCCTTGTTCGACTCGTGGATGCCCTCGTCGACGGAGAGCTCCTCGTAGCGCAGGACGAGCTTGCGGGTCTCGCGGACCGCGAGGGGGGCGTTGGCCTCGATGCGCTCGGCGAGGGCGATGCCCCGGTCGAGGGCGGTGCCGGGCTCGCACAGCTCGTTCACCAGGCCGAAGTGGTGCGCCCGCTCCGCGGTGATGGGGTCACCCGTGAGGGCCAGCTCCATGGCGATGTTGGCGGGGATCTTCTTGGGCAGCCGGAACAGGCCGCCGGCGGCGGCCACCAGCGAGCGCTTGACCTCGGGGATGCCGAAGGTGGCGTTGGTGGTGGCGATCACCATGTCGCAGGCCAGCACGATCTCGGTGCCACCGGCGAGCGCGGGCCCGTCCACCGCCGCGATCACCGGCTTGGTGCGCTCCCGCTGCACGAACCCGGCGAAGCCGCCGCGCTCGGTCTGCAGCTCGCCGCCGCGGCCCTCGTTGATGGCCTTGAGGTCGGCGCCGGCGCAGAAGACGGTGCCCGCCCCGGTGAGGATGCCGAGCCAGACGTCGTCGTCGGCCTCCATGCGGTCGATGGCGGCCTCGATGCCGTTGGCGACCTCGCCGTTCACCGCGTTGCGGGCCTCGGGTCGGTTGATGGTGATGACGGCCACGTGGCCGCGGGTCTCGTACTCGATCATGGCCGCACCCTAGTGGCGGCTCCGGATCCGGCTGGCCCGACCGGCGGGGGAGCGGGGAGAATCGGTCGATGGCCCCCCTCGTCGCCGTGTTCGACCTCGACGGCACCCTGCTCGACTCCGACGAGGCGCTGATCGCGCCCTTCGTGGCCCTCGGCGTGGCCCGGGAGTCGATCACCTTCGGGCACACCCTGGCCGACGAGTGCGCCCGCCTGGGCCTCGACGTCGAGGCCTACCTCGACCAGTACGACATCGATCAGGCCCAGCCCTTCGCCGGTGCTGACGAGCTCGTGGCCGCCCTCGAGCGCTGGGCGGTCTGCTCGAACAAGCACCCCCGAGGCGGGGTGCCCGAGTTGGCCCGCCTCGGGTGGACGCCCGACGTCGCCCTGTTCGCCGACGCCTTCGGGTTCGCAGGCAAGACCCTCGGCCCGGTGCTCGACGCACTCACCCTCGGACCCGACGACATCCTCTTCGTGGGCGACACCGAGCACGACCGCCGCTGCGCCATCGAGGTGGGCTGCCGGTTCGCCTGGGCCGGCTGGAACGAGCGGGCCCGGCCGACGGCCGGCGACGACGTGCTGGCCCACCCTCTCGACGTCCTGGAGCTCCTCGAGCAACCCGCGGCCTGAGCGGGTCGCCGACGGCCCGGGCCGGTCAGGTCGTGGGCCGAGGTAGACCAGCGCGACCAGGGCGCCGGCGACCGGCACGACCCGGCGCGGCGGCCCGGAACGGGTCACGAAGACGGGCGCGTGGGACGAGGTCATCGGCGCATCCATGACGCACCCAGCGTAGGGGTGCTGTTACGGGGCGACGCTCAGTGTCGCGTCAACCCTCAGGGTTGGGCGCGTCGTCCGCCCCGTCGGCGGGGTCCGCGGCCGGGGTGTCGGCCTCGACCGGGGGAGTGACGTCCTCGGCCGCCTCGGCGACGGTGGCGTCGGCACGCGCCTGCTCGGCGGTGGCGGGATCCTCGGTGGCAGCAGGCGTCTCGGGGGCGGCGTCCTCGACCGGGGCGGGCTCGTCGGCGGGAGCGGGCTCGTCGGCCGGGGGAGTGGCGGCCTCGGCGGCGTCCTCAGCGGGAGCAGCGGCCTCGGTGCCGGTGCCGGTGTCGGCGGCGGCGTCCTCGGCCGCGTCGGCCGCAGGCGGGGCCTCGGGGGCCGCGGCCTCGGCCGGGGGAGTGGTGTCCTCCGCCGTGGCCGGTTCGGTGGTCGGCTCCTCCGCCGGGGGAGCGGCGGGCGCCTCGGCGGCGCCCTTGCCCTCGCCCCTGGTGTCGCCCTTGCCCTCGGGCTTGGGCGGGCGGGGCTTCTTCGGGCGGTCGGGGCGCGGCGGGCGGGGCCGGGGGCGCTTGGAGGACTTGGCCGGCTCGACGCCGAACACGGTGGCGATCTGGGGGATCTGGGTGGCCAGGCGGGCGATCTCGGCGAGCAGGGCGTCGCCGGGGACGGCGGGGAGGCTCTCGGGCACCACGGTCAGGCGCACGGGCGAGAAGGCGAGAGCGTCGAGCACCGTGGCCCAGCGCTCCTGGGTGACCTCGCTCGTCAAGGAGGCCGCCGTGGCCGCGACCAGGCGGGCGGCGAGCTCGGGCGGCAGCGGGGCGCCGGCCTTGGGCGGGCGCGAGCTGAGGCGCAGGGCCCGCACGCTGCGACCCTCGGCCAGGTTGGCCTCGATCTCGGCGAGCCAGGCGGCGTGCTCCTCCTCGACGCGGCGGTTCAGCGCCGTGCGGAGCTGCTCAGCCAGGCCTCGGGCCTCGTCGTCGCGGGCGCCGCTGTCGGCGGCGACGATCACCGAGCGGAGATCGCGGAGGTCGAGCTCGTCGACGTCGGCGAGGGCGGCCTCGGCCTTGTCCCGCCACTCGGCGGTCTTGAGTCGGGGCAGCATCTGCTCGGCCAGCGCCACCAGGGGCTCGGCCTTCACCGGCGGCTTGCCCTCGGCGGTGAGGGTCTCGTTCTGCTTGTCGACGGCCTGGCGGACGGCGGGGATGCCGCCCTTCAGCACCTGCTCGGCGATCGGCCGCTGCTCGGGCGGCAGCTCGGCCAGCACGGCGTTGCGGTGGGTACGGCCGGCCTTGAGGCGCTTCGGCTTCGGCTTGGGCTCCGGCTCGGGGCGCGGCGGACGGGGCGGGCGGCGGTTGCCCTCACCCTCGGGACGGGGCTTGCGCTCGCGTCGCTCGCGGTCCGGGCGGTCACCGCGGTCGCGTGGCCCCCGGTCGCCACGGTCGCGCCGCTCGCCGCGGTCACCCCGGTCGCCGTGTCCCCCTCGGCCCCGGTCGCGGTCGCCCTTGCCCTTGCGGGCGAGGGTCGTGGTGACGGGCTCGAGCTTGGTGGGGCTGCCGATCACCTCGATGCGCTCGGGCTCCTTGCGGGCGCCCTTGGGGGGCAGCACGGAGATGACGGTGATGCCGTCGATGTCGAAGTCGGCGTCGGCCCGCACGACGTCGCCGACCTTGGCACCCGAGAAGAGGAGGCCCCCGTCGAGCTCGCCCTTGGGCTGCTTGGCCCCGGCGGCCCGCCAGGTCCAGACCCCGTCGGGGCGCTCACTGGTCAGTTCGATGTCGATGCGACGAGACATGGCCGCACCACGCTATCGGCCCGGGGCTCTCAGATCGGAACCCGTTCGGGCGGGGAGCCCCGTGTCCCGGTCCGGACCGCACCCTGATAACGCCCATAATCTCCGTTATGTAAAGTAGAGAGCCGACCGAGAGGGGGTTAGGAGGGGCGCTCCGCCACCGGGGCCACCCACAGCCGGGCCACCGGCTCCGCCTGGGTCACCAGCCAGTCGAGGGCCCGGCGCAGGTCGGCCATCGTGCGCGCCTCGGCGGCGTCGCCGGCGACGTCCTCGAGCGCCGACGCCAGCGCGTACACGGCGTCCTGGAGCTCGACGAGGTCGTCGCGCCGCACGATGACCTCGTCGTCGCCGAGCTGGTGGGCGGCGGCCAGCCGGCGGGCCAGGTAGGCCTGCTGGCGGCAGGCGGCCCGGCAGTATCGGCGCTTGCGGCCCACCTTGGGCTGGTCACCCACCGGGTGGCCGCACCAGCCACATCGGGTTGGTTTCGTCATGTGACGAAACTAGCCCTGGGTCGCCGGTGCGGAGGGGAAACCCCGGGGCGCGCCGATGAGTAGTCGCCGCGCGTGCGAATGAGTAGGCGGTACTCACGACTCGCGCCCGGTCGTACGCGAGACTGAACCCAGCGGTCACCCGATCCGAGGCGGCCGCGACAACGACGGAAGGAACCCCCTCCAATGCGCATGCGCAAGTTCTTCGCCTTCTTGCTCGTCGGCCTGCTCTTCGCCGGCACCGCAGCGGCCTGCAGCTCCGATGACGACGGCGGCGACTCGGGTGACACCACCGAGACCACCGCGGCGACCGACAGCGGCGACAGCGGTGCCAGCTCGAACCCCGACGTCGAGGAGTTCTGCCAGCAGGCCGAGGAGCTCGGTCAGCAGCTGCAGGACGCGATCGACGACCCGACGAGCGCCGACGCCGCCGAGATCACCCAGCAGGCCTCGGAGCTGTCCGCCTCGGCCGCCGACCTGACCTCGGCCAACCCCGACGACGTGGACCGCATCAACGAGTGCGCCCAGGCCCTCTCGGTCACGCCCTGATCCAGACGAACGCCTGTTCGTGAACGGGGCGGCGCTTCGGCGCCGCCCCGTTCGGCTTTTTCCACAGGCCGGCGCCGCCCGGGCCGGCCGCTGGGGCAGACTCGGCATCGTCCGGGCCCGGGCGCCACGTGGGTGCCCCTCTCCCCCGCCCGACCCTCGCACCTCGCACCTCGACCCAAGGGGAACCCGATGCTCTGCCAGTCCTGTGGGCGACCGCTTGCTCCCGGCACCCAGTTCTGCGGCGAGTGCGGTGCCCAGGTGGGCGCCGTCGCCACGACGCCGGGGTCCCTCACGTCGCCGTCCCCGCCCCCGCCCGTCGGGGGGCCGGAGGCCCCCACCGCGCCCCAACCGGTCGCCGGCGACGCGGTGCTGCCCCCCTCTCCCCCGCTCGCCGACGTGTACGGCAGCCCTCCGCCCCCGCCGGTCGGGGCCTCGGGCTACGGCGCCGCGGGCGCGGCCCCCGGCGGCCCGGGGGGCAGCGGGTCCAAGCGCACGGTGATCCTGCTGTCCGTGCTCGGCGCGCTCGTGGTCGTCGCCCTGCTCGGCGTCGGCTTCGCCCTGGCCCGCTCCGGTGGTGACGACGAGGAGGCCGCGCCGACGACGCCGCCCACCGTCTCCATCCCGCCGCTCTCGATCCCGCCGGTGACGCTGCCGCCCCTGACCGTGCCCACGACTCCCACCACCGAGGCCGACTCCCCGGACACGACCGTCGCCGGAGAACCGTCCGAGGCCACCACCGTCGACGACTACTGCGCCCAGGTCGAGGAGTTCGCGGGTCTGCTCCAGGACGCCATCGACGATCCCTTCAACGCCGACCTCGACCGCATCACCGAGCTGAGCAGCGAGCTGGCCACGACGGCATCCGAGCTGCTCCAGGACGCCACACCGGAGGAGCAGGCCCGCATCACCGAGTGCACCCAGGAGCTCGACTCGCTGGTGTTGCCCGGCGGTTGAGCGCGGGCCCGGCGCGTCGACCGGGGTCGGGCCCCGGCCGACGCGGCCCGGTCACGCCCGGCGGTGGCGCCGGGTGCGGACGATCAGCGCGCCGATGGCGGCGAGCACGACGGCGAACAGCAGCACCGACGCGACCCAGCCCTTGGGGGCGCTCGACGGGTCGGCGCGGTCGCCCTGGGCGGCCTGGAAGGCGATCTCGTCGGCGTCCTGGGTGCTCGCGCCGCCCGCCGCCGCCTCGGCCCCGCCATCGGCCACCGAGGTCGTGGTGGGGGCGACGACCGAGGTCGTGGCGCCCGGCGCGGTGACCATGGTGGTCGGCGCCGCCGCCTCGGGTGCGCTCGTCGCCGTCGTCCCGCCGCCCACCGGCGTCCCTCCACCGGCGCTCGGCGGGACACCGGTGCCGGACCCGTTGCCGTTGCCCGGCGCCGGGGCGACCGTGGCCGGCGGCGGTGTCGGCGCCGGAGGGTAGACCGAGGTGAACGAGTGGTACGCCGGGGCACTGCCCGTTCCCCAGCGCCACGCCTCGACGTCGCCGTCGTGCACCCGCGTCGCGCCGGCGCCGACCCGTGAGTAGGCGTACCCGCTCGACCCCGCGGGGGCCCGCCAGTAGGCCCAGTAGTAGCCCCGCGGGTCGCAGGTCAGGCAGCTGTCGTCCGAGGGGCATCCCACCCCCTGCAGCGCGCACACCGCGCCGCCCTCCCCGTTGAAGCTCTGCAGCACCGGGCTGAGGCCGGCGAGCTGCAGCGCCTCGAGCCCGGAGATCGAGTCCCCCGAGAATTCGACGCCCCGGACGATCACGCCGGTGCCCGAGTCCGCCACGACGACGGCCCGGTTCGGCCCGCCGGCGACCGCCTTCGGGGCCATGGGCCCGACGAGCGCGGCGAGCAGGCAGGCGACGACGACGACCGCGGCGAGCACGGCATGGCGCAGGCGCACGTCAGAACTCCACGGTCGCGGGCTGCGTCACGTCGCCCCAGGCCGGCTCGGTGCTGGCCAGGCGGTGCATCATCACGGCCGCCTGCGCTCGGGTCACCTTGTTGCGGGGCAGGAACCTGCCGTCGGGCAGCAGCGTGGCGACGCCGGTGTCGACCGCCCAGTCGACGGCGTCGGCGTAGGGCGCGCCCGGGGCCACGTCGGGGATGGTGAGGTCGGGCGCCGCCGGCGAGCCGGCGAGCCGCCAGAGCAGGTTCACCAGCCGGCCACGGTTGACCATCCGCTTGGGGGCGAAGGTGCCGCCGTCGGCGACGAGGCCCTCGTCGACCATCCAGTCGACGGCGTCGCCGTAGGCGGCGTTGGCGGGGACGTCGGTGAAGTGGTGGGCGGGGAGGCTCGTCGGGTGGTCCATCAGGTTCCAGAGCAGGAGGGCGAGCTGCCCGTTCGTGATCGTGTTCTTGGGTCCGAAGGCCCCCGTGGTGGACCGGGTGATGCCGTTGTCGGCCATCCAGGCCACCGCCTGCGTGTACCAGGCGCACGACGGCACGTCGGTGAAGCCCTCGTTGCGGGCGGCGGGCGCCGCGGCCACCGGGAGCCAGTGGCGCAGGAGGGCCTGCACCGCCTGGGTGGTCGCCGACGAGTTGGGTGCGTCGCTGAAGGCGTCGTTCGGGCTGAGGAACCGGCCGAGGTCCTCCGCCAGGCCGGTGGTGACCTGCTGCGAGCGCAACCAGGTGGCCGGGTTGACGTACCCGGTCGCCGGGGCGGCGCTGCTCGAGGACGTCCGCCAGCACGACGAGGAGGGGCGCCACCCGGCGGCGACCAGGCCGACGAGGGCCATGGCGGTGCTGTTGGTGTCGTCGGCCCCGAAGGACTGCCAGGCGCCGGTGGCCGCCTGGCGGTCGGCCAGGAACTTCAGGGCCGCCGCCACGGTCGCGTCGCCGGCGGGCAGGCCGGCGGCGGCGAGGGCCTGGACCGCCCGGGCCGTGGTGTCCACGTCCGGGTCGGTGCCCGAGGTCGCGCCGTCGTAGCTCCAGCCGCCGGAGGCCTGCTGGGCGGCCCGTACGTAGGCGACCGTGTCGGCCGGCGCCGCCCCACCGATGACGCGGGTGGCCTGGAGGGCGTAGAGGGTGTCGTTCAGGGCGCCGGCACCGTAGGAGCCGTCCTCGAGCAGACCGGCGTCCATGGCCGCGACCAGGTCGACCTCGTCGAGGTCGCCCGCCGGGTCGAACGCGGTGGGATCGAGGCCGAGGGGCCCGGCGACCAGCACGATGAACTTGGCCGCGATCCCGGCACCGGGCGGATGGGCGTCGAGGTAGTCGTCCGCCCAGTCGAGCGGCGTCCCGCCGTCGTCGGGGCCGTTCGCGTCGAGGGCCTCGACCGCATCGCGCGCCGCCTCGGCGTCCCACGTCGTCGTGGTCTGGGCGTCCTCGGCGATGGCGAGGATCGCGTCCGGGGTCTCGAAGGGCGGGAACTGCGCGATCTCGAAGCCACCGTCGGTCTGCTGGTGGGCGGCGAGCCACGCGATGGCCGGTGTCGAGACGGTGTCTGCGGACGCCGGGGTGGCGAGCAGTGGCGCCACCACGAGGGCGACGAGGGTGGCGGCCACGGCCGCTCGGAAGCGATGGGTCATGAGGTCCTCCGCGGGCCCCGTTCCACGAGGGCCTGCTGTCTGGAGCCGGGTGACGGCTCTCCTGCGGGAGCACCGGTGGACCCGGTGCGGCAGCGGCAGGTCATCTGGCTCACGGCTCGCAGAGCCGCTCACAGTTGCGGGACAGCGCCGGTCTCTCACCGGCTTCCCCTACCGCGTCGGGAGGCGAGCCTCCGTCGGCGGCGCACCCACGACGTCCGGGCCGTGGGTGACCGTTGCTGGGCGCAGGTTAGGTCGGCCGGTCCCGGCGGGCAAGGACCACGATCGCGGCCCGGCTGCTCAACCGTTGCCGCGGCGCATGATCACCACGGCGCCGGCGATGATGACCACCGCCAGCACGCCGAGGACGACCAGCGACGGGCGCACCGAGAACGTGGTGCTCTCGGCCCCGCAGTCGACCGCCTCGGCCCGGGTGGTCGGCAGCCAGTTGCCGAGCAGGGCCTGGACGCCGAGGGCGGTGGAGCTCACCGGGTCGAACCCGCCCTCGATCGCGCCGTCGCCGCGCTGGGCCGCGAGGAGCGAGTCCACGGGCGAGGTGTACGGCGATGCGGCGATCTCCACGGCAGAGGTGACGTCGCGCCAGCAGCCCTCGACCGGGTCGTAGCCCGCGGCGCGGATGCCGCCCATCGACCAGGACGTGGCGGTGGCGTCGGCGTCGCCGTCGGCCTCGACCGGCCAGCCGCCGCCCTCCTGCTGGGTCGTGGCGAGGAAGGTGAGGCCGCGGACGACCGAGGTGTCGCCCGCCGGGAGCACCCCGGCGGCCACCAGCGCCTCGAGCACCAGGCCGGTGGTGGCCGGGTCGACGAACTCGCCGTCGGGGTCCGCCTCGGCGTTCCAGCCGCCGTTCTCCTGCTGCGCCGCCTCCAGGTGGGCGAGGGTGGCCTCGTTCACGGGCCGGCCGACCAGCACGAGGGCGAGCACCGCCTCGGCCGTGGCGGTGAGCGAGCCGTACGAGCCGTCGCCGCGACGGCCCGCCGCGACCTCGTGGACGAGGTCGACGGGGTCGCCCTCGCCGCCGGCGTCGAAATTCTCCGGGTCGAGCCCCATGGGGACCACCGCTCGGGTGATGAGCTGGGCGGCGAGCTCCGGGGTGGCGTCGGAGGCCAGGTCGTCGAGGGCGTCGAGGGGCGTCGATCCGCCGTCGGTCTCCACCGCGGACACCGCGTCGATGGCCTCCTTGGCGCTCCACTCGTCGCCGGTCTGGGCCTGCTGGGCGATCGCGGCGACTGCGTCCGGGGTGAGCACGCCCGGGCCGAAGCCCCCGTCGGCCGTCTGGTGGTCGACCAGGAAGGCGACCGCCGCCGCGGTGGGATCGTCCTCGTCGTCCGCCCGGGGGGCGCCGAGGGCCGGGACCGCCCCGACGGCGAGCACGGCGACCAGCGACGCCGCGCCCAGGGCGAGGAGTCGGGTCGTCCGGTGGGTGGTGTGCCGCCCCGGGTCCGAGTGCGGACTTCTGGCCACGCCACCACCCTGTCATGCTGGACGCCTCGTCGTGCGCACCTCCTCCCGCCTCCACGCGGTCACCTGGCTCCTCTGGGCGGTGGCCGGCGCCGCCACCGTGCAACTGGCCCCGAGCCCGGTCTACGTCGCACTGGTGATCGCCCTCGCCGCGCTCGTCGTCGAGGTCCACCGCCTCGACACGGCCATGGCCCGGGCCTTCCCGATGCTCGTGGCGCTCGGCGTGGCGTTCGCCCTCCTCCGGGTGGTCCTCACCGCCCTCACGACCCACGGCGTCGGCCAGGTCCTGGTCACCCTGCCCGAGGCCACCCTGCCCCGCCTCCTCGGCGGCTTCACCGTCGGCGGCACCGTCGAGGCGCCCGTCGTGCTCCAGGCCGCGGCCGAGGGCTTCGCCGTGGTCGGCGTGCTCGCGGTGTTCGGTGCGTTCAACGCAGTGATCTCCCACCACGAGCTGGTCCAGGCCGTCCCCCGTGCCTTCCACGAGCCCGGGCTGATCGCCACCGTGGGCCTCGCCTTCGTGCCGTCGACCATGCAGGCGGTGCAGCAGGCACGCGAGGCGGACCTGGCCCGAACCGGTGGGCGGCGCGTGGGTCGACGCCGGTTGCTGCGCCAGCTGCTGCCGGTGCTCGAGAGCGGCATGGAGCGGGCCGTCCGCCTCGCCGAGTCCATGGACTCGCGCGGGTTCGCCCGCGCCCGGGGCGGCCGTCGCGAGCAGGCCGCGGGCTGGACCGGACTCGCCGCGCTGCTCTGCCTCGCCGGCGCCTTCGTGGCCCTGGTAGGCCGGGCGCAGGCGACGGCCTCGGCCCTCGGCGGGGCGGGCGTCGTGCTGCTCGCCGTGGCCATCGTGCTGTCCTCGCAGGCCAGCCGCCGCACCCGGTACCGGCCCCGGCGCATGACCGGTCTCGACTGGGGCGTGGCCGCGGTGGTGTGGGGCGCGCCGGTGGGGCTCGTCGTGCTCCAGCGGGTCGCCGACCCGGTGCTGCGCTGGGCGACCGATCCCCTCGCCTTCCCCGAGTTCTCACCGCTCGTGGCGGTCGTGATCCTGCTGCTGGGCGTACCGGCGGTCGTGCGGCCCGTGCCGCCGGTCCCGGTCGAGGCCGCCCCCGAACCCGGTGTACACCGGGCGAGGGTCGGTGCGGGGACGGGGGCGTCGTGACCGCCGCGGTGACCTGGTCGGCCGTGGCCTTCGCCTATCCCGACTGCGACCGCACCCTCGACGGCGTCGACCTCGAGCTCGACCCGGGCGACGTTGCGGTGGTCGTGGGGTCGTCCGGTTCCGGCAAGAGCACCTTCCTGCGCACGGTCAACGGCCTGGTCCCCCACACCAGCGGTGGCCGCTTCGCCGGCGAGGTCGTGGTCGACGGCCGCTCGACGCGCGACCACCCGCCCCGGGACCTCGCCGACGTCGTGGGCTTCGTCCACCAGGACCCCGAGGCGCAGTTCGTCGTCGACCACGTCGAGCACGACCTCGCCTTCGTCCTCGAGAACCTCGGCACCGAGGCGCAGGCCATGCGCCGGCGGGTCGAGGAGGTCCTCGACGCCCTCGGCATCGCCCACCTCCGCGACCGCTCCCCCGCCACCCTGTCGGGGGGCGAGCGTCAGCGCTGCGCCATCGCCGGCGCGCTGGCGGCGGCGCCGTCCGTGCTCGTGCTCGACGAGCCGACCTCCGAGCTCGACCCGCAGGGCGCCGAGGACGTGCTCGCCGCCGTGGGTCGCCTCAACGCCGACCTCGGCACGACCGTCTTGCTCGCCGAGCACCGCCTGGAGCGGGTCGCGGCGCTGGCCCATCGCGCCCTGCAGGTCGATGGGGGGCGGATCGTCGCCGACGGCGACCCGGCGACCGTCGTCGCCGGCTACGACGGCGCCCCGCCCGTCACCCAGCTCGGGCGCCTGCTCGGGTGGGACCCACTGCCGCTGACGGTCCGGGAGGCGCAGCTCCGCGCTCGCGGGGCCGGTCGGGACGGACGGGCCCCGGTGGCCCTGGTGCCCCCGGCGTCGGCGTCGGTCGTGGTCGAGGCGCCCGGTGAGGTCGTGCGCCGGGCCGTGGGCGTCGAGGTGCGCCTCGGCGGCCGCACGGTGCTGCACGAGACGGCGCTCGACCTCCACCGCGGCGAGGTCGTGGCGCTGCTCGGGCGCAACGGGGCCGGGAAGACGACGCTGCTGCGGGCCCTCGGCGGACTGCACACGCCCGACCGGGGCCGGATCGAGGGCGAGCCCTCGGTCAGCTACGTGCCCCAGGACCCGAACAGCCTCCTGTTCGCGTCGACGGTGCGGGGCGAGCTCGAGGAGACCCTGCGGCTGCGGGGCCAGGCCGACGACGGGCGGGTCGAGCGGTGGCTCGACCGCCTGCGCCTCGGCGGGCTCGCCGACCGCCACCCCCGCTCCCTCTCGTCCGGCGAGCGGCAGCGCGTGGCGGTGGCGGCCATCGCCGTGGGCGGGGCCGAGGTCCTGCTGCTCGACGAGCCGACGCGGGGCATCGACGCGCCGTCCCGTGACGCGCTGCGGGCCGCGGTCGCCGAGCACGCCGCGGGCGGCGGCACCGTGGTGCTGGCCACCCACGACATCGAGCTGGCGGCGCAGTGCGCCACCCGGGTGGTCGTCCTCGGCGCGGGCGAGGTCGTCGCCGACGGCCCGGCCCGGGAGGTCCTCGCCGGCTCGCTGTTCGCGCCCCAGGTCCTCCGGGTGCTCCCCCCGTTCCTCACCGTCGACGAGGTCCGGGCCGCGGTCGCGGGCGGTGGTCAGCCGTGAGCCGGACCGTGCCCGATCTCGTATCCGCCCCGGAGAGGCCACCCTCCCGCCGGGTGCCGGCACCGGCCGGTGCCACGGCGCTGCCGGCCGGCGGCTGGTGGTCGGCGCGGGCCCGACCGCTCGCCGTCTACGTGCTGATGGTCGTGCTCGGCGCCGCCGCGTTCCTGTACCCGTTCTGGCTCCCGGGGGAGGCCCTGCCCGACCAGGCCCACGCCGGCGACGCCCCCCTCGTCGCCGCCCTGGTGGGCGCGCTGGTAGTGGCCGCGGTGACCCTCGAGGTGCGCCGCGGGACGATGAACGGCAGCACCGTGGCCCTCCTCGGCGTGCTGTCGGCCGCGTCGGGGCTCCTGCGCCTGCTCGACCTGCCCGGCGGTGGCAGCGGCATCTTCTTCCTCATCGTCCTCGCCGGCGCCGCCTTCGGCCCCCGGTTCGGGCTGCTGCTCGGCATCTGCTCGATGGCCCTGTCCGCCATCGTCACGGGCGGCATCGGGCCGTGGCTGCCGTTCCAGATGCTCGCCCTCGGCTGGATGGGCGCCGGCGCCGGCCTCGTCGGCCGGTTCACCAGCCGGCTGCCGGCCGCCGCCGAGGTCGGCGTGCTGGCGGCCTACGGCTGGGTCTGGGGGTTCCTCTACGGGGCGATCATGAACCTCTGGTTCTGGCCCTACGCCCTCGGGGAGGGCGAGCTCTCGTGGCACCCGGGCCTGAGCCTCGGCGAGACCCTCCACCGCTACTGGTCGTTCTACGTGGCCACCAGCCTCCCCTGGGACGCCGCCGGCGCCCTCGCCAACGCCGTGCTCATCGCGGTCACCGGCCTCGCGGTGCTGGCCAGCATGCGGCGCTTCGCCCACCGCCTCGAGCCCGTCGTCGTCCTCGACCCCCTCGACGCCCCCTGATCGTTCGTTCTTCCAGCAGAAACGGAAGGTGGTACCTCGCGTTTCCGCTGGAGGAACGGCACTCGGCGGTCAGTTGGCGGGGGCGAGACTGCGACGGGCGTCGTGGAGGTGGTGGTGGCCCTCGTGGAGGCAGAAGCGCCCCATGGCCTCGACGGTGAAGCGCTCACGGCCCCGGCGGGTGCCCACCCGCGCCCACCCGTCGTCGGGGACGGTGGCCAGGACCTCGGCGAGGTGCGAAGCGTTCAGCTCGAGGTCGGCGAGCACGGCGCCGGGGTCCTGGGCGGCGTAGCCCTCGTCCACCGCGGCGACCTCGTGGTCCCACCACCCCAGCTCGGGCTCGTCCTCGACGAGGGTGAGCGCCACCCGCCCGGCGAACACCGACAGCACGTCGCGGGTGTGGCAGGCGTACTCGAGGGCGGACCAGGTCACGTCGTCGGGCCGATCGCCGAGCGAGGGCGCGGTCACGGGGAGCCCGGCGCGCCACGCGTCGCCCAGGGCGCGCACCTCGGCGGCGATCCCCGATCGGGGGACGGCGGTCGCGTCGTAGCCGCACTCCGGGCAGCGCTCCCGGGTGGTGGCGAACCAGTCGCGGTCGTCGGGCACCGCCGCAGGCTAGTGGTGGTCGGTCGCCGCGGCCCGGAGCGCGTCGACCAGCGCGTCGGCGGTCGGGTGGGGTGCCCGGTCGGCCCGTCGCACCGCCGCGAGCGGCCGGTGCACGAGGAGGTCGGGCACGGCGCGCCGCAGCGGTGCCGGCCCCTGCTCGGCCTGCACGACGGGCAGGACGGTCCAACCGATGCCGAGGCGGACCATCTCGCAGAGCACCTCGGGCTGGTGGGAGTCGGCCACGACCTCGAAGGGGGCGCCCCGGGCCCGTAGTGCCGCGGCGGCCAGCGCACGGGTCTGCGAGCCGGTCGGGAAGCTCACCCACGGTCCCCAGCTCGCCGGCGGGCCGACGGTGGCGTCGTCCGGCGCGTACACGGCCATGGGCTCGTCGAGCAGCGGCACGGCGTCGAAGCCGGCCTCCCGGGGGTCGACGCACACCGCGAGGTCGAGCGTGCCCCGGCCGAGGCGCTCGAGCAGGTCACCCGAGGGAGCGACGGTGAGGCGCAGGTCCACGTCGGGCCGGGCGCGGCGGAACGCCCGCAGCACCTCGGGGTGGTGGACGACGGCGGCCACGTCGATCAGCCCGACCCGCAGCGGGCCCGACCGACCCGTCCGCGCCGCCTGCGACCAGCGGGCGAGGTCGGCGGTCTGGGCGAGCACCCGCTCGGCGTAGCGCAGGACCTCGGTGGCCTGGGGCCGCAGCACCCGCCGTCGACCCTCGTTCTCGAACAGGTCGACCCCCACCCGGCGCTCGAGCTCCGCAAGCCCCTGCGACAGCGCCGAGGGCGACACCCCGAGCTGCGCCGCGGCGTCGGCGAAGGTCGGTGCCCCGGCCGCGGCCACGAGGTAGTCGAGCTGCTGCACGGTCAGGTTGGGCAACACCGGGTGCTCGCGATCGTTCACGCCTCTGGATCCTAGCTTCAGTCTTGCTTCATCGTCCCCACGAAACATTCACGATCGCTTAGGGTCTGGGCCATGGCCAACAACGACCAGCCCCCCTCCCCCACCGTCGCCCCCGCCGACGGGCGCCTCGGCATCCTGTGCGTCGGCCTCGGCGCGGTGACCACGACCCTCATCGCCGGCGTCGAGCTCGCGAAGCGCGGCGAGGGCGACCTCGTCGGCTCGCTCGCCGAGATGGGCACCATCCGCATCGGCAAGCGCACCGACGACAACGTCCCCCGCATCCGGGACTTCGTGCCCCTCGCCGCCCTCGACCAGATCGTGTTCGGCGCGTGGGACCCGTACCCGGACGACGCCTACACCGCCGCCAGCCGGGCGGGCGTGCTCGACCAGGCCCGCCACCTCGAGGGCATCGCCGACGCGCTGCGGGCCATCCAGCCGATGCCGGCGGCGTTCGACCCGTCGTACGTCAAGCGCCTCGAGGGCACCAACGTCATGGCGTCGACCGACAAGCGGTCGATGCTCGACCAGATCAAGGCCGACATCGCCGCCTTCCGCGACGAGAACCTGTGCGACCGCCTCGTGATGATCTGGTGCGCCTCGACCGAGGTCTACATCGAGCCGGGCCCGACCCACGCCGACCTGGCGTCGTTCGAGGCCGCCATCGACGCGAACGACCCCTCGATCGCCCCGTCGATGCTCTACGCCTACGCCGCCCTCCAGGAGGGCGTGCCCTTCGCCAACGGCGCCCCCAACCTGGCCGTCGACACCCCGGTCCTGCGCACCTACGCCGAGGAGCACGGCGTGCCGATCTGCGGCAAGGACTTCAAGACCGGCCAGACCATGATCAAGACCGTCCTCGGCCCGATGCTGAAGGCCCGGATGCTC
>WBZL01001595.1_pt1 | contig 23363 bp, 16 predicted proteins | sample 5204291 | NCBI WGS metagenome assembly WBZL01 (sample SAMN12344345, study PRJNA552823) | activated sludge metagenome | biome: Activated sludge suspended growth; feature: Nitrification reactor; material: Wastewater; isolation source: activated sludge from nitrification reactor of wastewater...
GCCTCTTTTTCCGACATGCTGCGTTGCTCGGCGGTCACAGAGTCCCGCTATGCTCCCTTCTCGCGCCTTGCCTGTCGAAAAAATAGCCTCCCGAAACTATGGTGCTACTTAAATTTCGCGCCACTAGTTTTTTGAGTAAAAAATTAAAACATAAATAGCATAAACAATAATTCCGACAATCCGGGTGAATAGCCCAAATGACGTTCTTTAACAAATTTCCACATTTTCTCTCAAATAATCAACTCCTATACGCTCTCTCCCTCTCTCTCACTCTCTCACTCTCTCACTCTCTCACTCTCTCACTCTCTCACTCTCTCTCCCTCTCTCACTTTCCCGCTCCCCCTCCCACCTTCACCGCCCGCTTCTGCGCCGTCAAAGCCAGTTCCGTGGCCAGAAAGCAATGGGCCTGCGTCATGGCGGTTTCCGTGCGGTTGACCACATCGCTGACTAGTTGTTCGCCGTAGGGCATGTAGACCTGGCTGCAATCGAAGTATTTGGTTTCCTGCTGATTGACCAGGAACAGGTGGTTTTCGCCCTGGCGGCCGGCGATGTCGATGTATTTGCGCATTTCGATATAGCCTTCCGTCCCCAGGATGAAGGTACGGCCGTCGCCCCAGGTGGCCAGGCCTTCCGGGGTGAACCAGTCGATGCGGATATAGCCCGTTGCATGGGAACTGCGCACGCTCATGTCGCCGAAATCCTGGTAGGCGGGGTATTGGGCGTTGTTGAAATTGGCGATCTGGGAAAAATTGACCTGGGCCTCCTGCGAATTGGTATAATAAAGGAACTGGTCGCACTGGTGGGAGCCGATGTCGCAAAGGATGCCGCCCGCTTTGTTCGGGTCAAAGAACCAGTCGGGACGGGTTTTGGGTCGCATCCGGTGGGGACCCAGTCCGACGGTTTGCACCACCTTGCCGATGGCGCCGGCCTTCACCAACTCGCCCGCCTGGACGGAAGCGCGGTTGCCCAGACGCTCGCTGTACATAATGGAATAAATGCGCTTCGTTTCCTGCTGCACCTTCTTGACCTCCTTGAACTGCTTGAACGTGACGATACCGGGCTTGTCGGACATATAATCCTTGCCGGATTTCATGACGCGGATGCCGAGTGGTGCGCGTTCCACCGGTATGCCCGCACTGGCGACCAGCTGGATGGAATGGTCCTGCAGGATCTCGTCCTCGCTACCGGCCACCTTCGCATCGGGATAGCGCCGGGTAAATCCCTTCAGCAAATCGGGCTCTTTGGCATAAACGGACACCAGCGTCCCTCCGCCTGTCAGCAGTGCGTCGACCATGCCGTAGATATGACCGTGGTTGATGCCGATGACCGAAAAACGGATGGACTCTTTGGGTTTGGAGCGTTTTTCCGGTTGTATGATAATCTCTTCCGGCATGGAAGTAGTGTGCAGGCCGTGCCCGGACAACTCATAGGGGAGCATGGCTGCGGCGCCCAGTCCGGCAAGGGAAGAAAGCGATTGTTGGAGAAATTTGCGTCTGTTGGATTCCATGGTTTTTGTTTTGTGCCTATAGATATTTCCTTAATTCAGCGATCATGGCCTTGACTTTGACCGCCGGATCCCCATCCCCCAGCGTTTCAATGGGGAGATAACCCCGGTAGCAGCCGGCCTTGATGATTTCCAGTAACTTCTTCAGGTCGGTCACGGTCTCCTCCTGGCGGATGAAGAGCTTTTCCTTGATCTGCCAGTTGACGGCGTACTTTATGGTGTCGGCAGTATCGGCGTAGGGGTCGCCGTTGCGGAAGCCGCCCGTGTCCATGATGAGCCCGAACCAGGGGTGATCCACCTTTTTCATCAGGTAATGGACGTGTTCCGGCGTCTGGATAAAATCATTATGGTTCTGGACCGCAACCATAACCCCGTGTTTTTCGCCGAACGCTGCACATTCCCGGAAGTCTTCCACCATCCATTCGGCGGTTTGTTCCCAGGAATAGCCCTCTGGAACGCCCGCGCCTGCGAAGACCCGGATCACCGGCGCGCCCAGTTTTTTAGCTACCCCGATCCAGTTTTTAACGAGCTGGATATGCTCATTGCGGCGGGTTTTGTCCGGATTGGTAAAGTCGTTCCGGACCCCGGTGCCGCTGATCTCCAGGCCCCGGGAAAAGGCCTTTTGCTTGACCCGGTAAACGAATTCGTCGTCGGGCACCTTGGGGTATTCCGGGAAATAGTAAGCGGTAATGTCCACGGCGTCGAAATCATTGTCCGCACAGAAATCCACGAGCTGGAACAGGTCCATGTCGCCTTTGCTCAAGGGCCCGTTGAAGGAATAGGCGTTGAGGCTGGTCCGGAGGTGGTAACAGCCGCGCGATCTGCCCAGGATGCCGGAAAGCGGACTGAGCAAGGGCAGTACGGCGAGTGATTTCAGGAGATCTCTTCGGTTGAGCATAGGTTGTTGTTTATGTTGGTGTCGTCCGCCTTGTGAGCTTTCAGTTCCTCAATTCCTCAATTCCTCAGTTCCTCGATTCCTCGATTCCTCACTTCCTCCTCCGACCGCCGTAGCCTTGCGGAGGTGGTAATTCCTCACTTCCTCCCCCCCAAGCGAACCTGGTAAAGTTAAACATTAGGCGCCAGAATACCTTGATTAGCCGGTTTGAATTGATTATTTCGATAATCGGCTCACAATTTGGCTATTTTTGAGCCGATTAGGCCGTTTTTTCGGCTCAAGAGTTCAATATCCCAAAATCCGGCTCACCATGCGACCAACTTTATTTTCCTTCCTGGTACTGATTTTCCTTCATGCCCTTTCCGGGGTGAATGCCCAACAAACGATGACGGGATCGCCGGTTTACCGGCTGCAGAATCCGGTATCCGCGGATTATCTGAAAAAGCACCTCCGTAAAAAGAGTCCGAGGCTGTTTCTGACGCCCGAGATCGAGAAAAAGCTGAAAGAAAAGATCCAATCCGATCCGGTGGTTGGAAATGTTTACAGAGCTATGCAGCTCAACGCCAAAACCATCCGGCAACAACCGCTGCTGGAAAGGGTGTTGGAAGGACGCCGGTTGCTGGGCGTTTCGCGCGAAATGCTATACCGGATGAATATCCTGAATACCCTGTACCGCGTGGAAAAAGATCCAGAGATTTTGGACCGAATCAACCGGGAACTGCTTGCGGTCTGCAACTTTCCGGACTGGAATCCGTCGCATTATCTCGATGTAGCAGAAATGTCGCTGGCAGTGGCCCTTGCAGTGGATTGGTCCGGCCGCGATCTTCCGGAAACCACGGTGGAGCTGGCCAAAAAATCGCTGATCGAAAAGGGCATCTTGCCCAGTTTTGATACGACCCAAACCTGGTCGTGGTGGGTCAACGGCGACAACAACTGGAACCAGGTCTGTCATGCGGGTATGATAGCTGCTGCCATCGTAACGGCAGATCAACACATGGAGCTGGCGGCCAAAACCATCAGCAGAGCGCTGGAAGGCATGCCGCACGCTCTGGATCAATACGGGCCCGACGGCGTATACCCCGAAGGCGCTACCTATTGGGATTACGGTACCTCTTTCACTGTGATGACGGCATCCATGTTGGAAAGTGCTTTGGGTACGGATTTTGGCCTGTCCCAATATCCTGCGCTGATGGAAAGCGCCTTGTTTAGCGTGCTGAGCGTGGCGCCGTCCGGCTGGTACTACAACTTCGCCGATTGCGGGGACAAGCGCGACCGCAAAGGGGATCTGACCCTGGCCTGGTTCGCCGTCAAAACAGGCAACCTGAATTACTTCGAAAAGGACCGCTTTCTGATACCTCCGGATCAGATGGGGCGGCTGCAGCGCATCGCCGGACCGGGATTGATCTGGTTGTCTCAATTCAAGGAGACCGGTGAAACGCAGCTACCCAAGGCCTGGAAGGGAGACGGCGCCAATCCGGTGGCCATATTCACCGGCGAAAACGGCTATTATTTCGGGGGCAAAGGCGGCCGCGGCTCCACTAATCACGGGAATATGGACGCCGGATCCTTTGTTTTTGAACTGAACGGCGTCCGCTGGGTGGTCGATCCGGGCAACCAGAATTACAATGACCTCGAAAAAACGGGATTTGACCTCTGGGGGCGTTGTCAGGAATGCCAGCGCTGGACCCTGCTGACCAAAAACAATTTCGGCCACAGTACCCTGACGGTCAACGATGCCCTTCATCATGTGGATGGCTTTGCCCCGATTACCAGTTTTATACCGGGTGACCATCCGGAAGCGACCATCGACCTGACCGCAGTTTTCGGCAATGACCTGAAGTCGATAGAGCGCCGGTTTGTCAAGGACAGCCCGACTTCTCTCCTGATTGAAGACGAGATCCAAATCAATGAGAACACCCGTTCGGTAATCTGGCAACTGATGACGACCGCCGATGTGGAGATCGTAAAGGGCGGCGCAATCCTGAAACAGGATGGCAAACAACTGCGCCTGGAAAGCCTGTCGCATCCCGAGTTGACGGTTTCGGTCATCTCGCTCTATCCCGCACCCCTCCAACTTGATCGGCAGATCGAAGGGTTGAAACGGATCGAATTGCGCTTTCCAGCCTACGTTTTTGAAGAGGGAAAGGGCCTGATTCAGATACGGCTTCTTCCTATATTTTGACTATCATTGCTTCGGTACAATTCAAAATCAAGACTTATGGGCTCAGCAGTCGAACGTTCTTTCTGGTTTTTTTTCCTGATCTTGGTGCTTTCTTCCTGCAAACCGGCCGTTGTTCAACCGGAAACGACCCGCAAGCCCAATATCATCTATATCATGGCAGACGACCTGGGATACGGCGACGTCGGTGTGTACGGACAATCCCGGATCAAGACGCCCAATATCGACCGGCTGGCAGCGGAAGGTATGCGGTTTACCCGGCACTATGCAGGCAGTACGGTCTGTGCACCTTCAAGGTGTGTGCTGATGACCGGCTTGTACACCGGCCACGCCCGCATCCGGGGCAATGCCCGGGTGCCCCTCCAGCCGGAAGATACGACGGTGGCGGAGGTATTGAAGTCGGTCGGTTACCAGACGGCCCTGATCGGGAAATGGGGATTGGGTGAGCCGGAAAGTACCGGTATCCCCAACCGGCAGGGGTTCGACTATTTTTACGGCTACCTCAACCAGACCCATGCCCATAATTCCTATCCGGAATACCTGTGGGAAAACGAAACCCGCGATTCACTGGACAATGTTGTTGAACTCTTCAAAAGGGCGGATGCGGTCGGCCCCGGCGGTGTTGCGATCGTGAAAAAGACCCATTCGCACGATGCCTTTATGGCCAAAGCCCTGGATTTTATCCGGGAGAATAAGGACACCAGCTTTTTTCTTTATCTGCCTTTCACCCTGCCGCATGCCAATAACGAAGCCCAACATTGGGATTCAATCGGCATGGAAGTACCTGACCTCGGGATCTATGCCCGTAAGGACTGGCCCCGGACCCAAAAGGCACACGCCGCGATGATCACGTACCTGGACAAAGGAGTAGGGGAGATCATCGAAGCCCTGAAAGCCAACGGACTGGATTCGAATACCCTCGTCATTTTCACCAGCGACAACGGACCGCATGACGAAGGCGGGGCCGATCACGCTTTCTTTGACAGCAACGGACCGCTGAGAGGTTTGAAAAGGGATCTGTATGAAGGCGGGATTCGCGTTCCGATGATCGCCTGGTGGCCCGGCAGGATCGCCTCCGGCCAGGTCAGCGACCACATTTCGGCTTTCTGGGATGTCATGCCGACCCTTTGCGAGCTGACCGGCGCGAAGCCTCCTCAAGGGATTGACGGCATTTCCTACCTGCCGACCTTGTTCGGCACTCCCCAACGGGAGCATGAGTTCATGTATTGGGAGTTCTACGAACAGGGCGGCAAAAAAGCAGTCCTGTTCGGCAACTGGAAGCTGATCGCCCTGAACGTCAATACACCGGAGGAAATGACCTGGGAATTATACGACCTGTCCAATGACCTGGGCGAAACACACAATGTAGCCGGACAGCATCCCGATCTGGTGGAGAAGGGACGTTTGCTGATGGACGGGGCCCATATTTATTCGGCGGATTTTCATTTTAGCTGGGAATAGCTCACCAGCTCGATCCCCAACTCCTCGATCGCCGCCTTCACCCGGGCATCCGTGAGCATGGCCAGGACCCCGGCGCGGTCGGTGGCCACGTGTTCGTAACCCGGATGGCCTATGGCTTGCTGTTCCGGCAGGTCATGGGCGGGGTGTTCCACGAACAGCCAGTTGCCCGGTGTCAGTTTGCGCAGGTTTTCAATGAACTTTTCGACCCGTTTCTCGGCGGGCAGGGTATTGTCCCCCGGGCCCGGCATGTATTGCACCTGGTAGTCTTCCAGGAACACATCCAGTCCGTACTCCCGGCCCAGTTTTTTGAACAAAGCTTTGGTCTCGTCATTCATGTTCAGGCAGCCCATATGGGAGGAGAGGTGGCTGAGTTGCGGGATCTTCCGTTTGGCGAGCTCGATCTGGGCCCGCAGTTCTTTTTCCACCTCCTTGATGTCCCAGGGATGTTCCTGCAGGGCTGAGCCGGCGGGGAAGCGGTCGTTCGGCCAGATCATGGGGTAGAAATAGCCCCAATCGTTGACCAGGCTGGGTACCTGGGTCAGGGGCCGCCATTTCACGTTGGTCCACTCGCTGGTCAGCACCAGGTGGACGCCCGCATCCAGGCCAGGCATCTCTTTCAGCATCCGGACGGCTTCCGGAAACCAGGGCGTCGGCACCATTACCTCGACGGACCGGCCGATACCTTCCTTGTAGGCTTCCCGGATACCGGTATTGGTGGCGTGTGAGCAGCCCATGTCGTCGATGCGGATGATGAGGCGTACTTTTTGGGCCTGGCCGGATTGGCATTGGACGATCAGCGGGGCAAACGCGGCCGCAAAAACAAAAAACAGCAGGAGATTCCGGTTTTTCATTGGACTGATTTTTTGCAAAGAAGCGTGAATTTCGGCATTTCTCCGCACATTTGGCCTGCTCATTTACAGGGTGTCGATCAGGGCAAAAAAGCAATCGCGGCAGCATCCTGAAAAATATGTTCGTATCTTGACGGTTCTCAAAAAAACACCGGAACATGAGCAAAGACGCATCCAGAAGGAAATTCATCCGGCAATCCGCGGCCGTAGCGGCAGGATCCGCCTTATTGACCGCCTTACCCGGCAGCCTTCGCGCGGGGGCTGGATTTGCACCCAGCGATCAACTCAATATCGGCCTGATCGGTTGCCGGAACCGCGGTTTCGACGTCCTGCGCGAACACCTGGCGGCAGGCGGCGTCAATTGTGTCGCCCTATGCGATGTAGATGAGAATGTGTTGAATCAACGATCGGCCGAGTTACAGGAGAAGCATGGACAGAAACCGACCTTGTACAAGGACTTCCGAAAACTGCTCGACGACAAGCAGGTGGATGCCGTCATCATCGGCACGCCCGACCACTGGCATTGTCTGCCCGCTGTATACGCCTGCGAGGCCGGTAAGGACGTGTATGTGGAAAAACCGCTGGCCAATACCATTGCCGAATGCGATTTGATGGCTGCGGCAGCCAAACGGTACAACCGGGTGGTGCAGGTCGGCCAGCAGCAGCGCAGCGGCCGGGTGTGGAACGACGTGATGGCTTACCTCAAATCAGGCGAACTGGGCGCCCTGCGCAAAACCGACATCTGGGCCAACTTCAATTATGGCGCCGGTACGCAAAAGGTACCCGATTCGGGCGTCCCCGCCGGGGTTGATTATGAAATGTGGCTGGGGCCCGCACCGGAGCGACCGTTCAACCAGGCCCGTTTCCACGGCAGCTGGCGGCATTTTTGGGCTTACGGCGGCGGCCTGATGACCGATTGGGGTGTCCACCTCCTGGATATGGCCTTCTGGGCCAAAGAGATCACTACCCCGCCGCCGACCGTGCTGGCTTTCGGCGATAACCGGGGCAGGGAGGACATGGCGAGAGAGACCTTCCTGACCATGTCGGTTGTCTTCCCTTTTGACGGATATACCATTCAGTGGAATCACAACGGCGGCATCCAGAAAGGCCCTTTCAACCGAAATTACGGCCTTGCTTTCATTTGCGATAAAGGCACGCTGGTCGCCAACCGCGAAGGGTGGGAAGTGATCCCGGAATGGGACGGTGAAGCAAAAGCCGATAAAACCGCCCGTAAGACCTTTGAGGAAACCAACAACCAAAGTTCCCTCAACCACGCCCGCAATTTCATAACCTGCGTGAAGGACCGCAAAACGACCGCCTGCCCGGTCGAAACCGGCAGAGCTGTGGCCATCGCAACCCATATGGCCAATATCGCCGCCAGGACGGGCGCCTACAGACTGGACTGGGACGCCGCCAAGGGGCGTTTCGCACATTCAAAAGCGGCCAATCAACTGGTCAGGCCCGATTACCGTTCGCCCTGGAAACTGCCCAATGTCTGACGGTTCAAACCTGGGTTACCGGCAGCGACAAATATTTTTCATTTTGATTTACAGATTCCATTCCAGATATTATATTTGCGATATCCGGATAGTTTTTTAGGTCCGGAAAGATTACCGTGCTTAAACTCAGTATAGGCCTGTTCAGGCGTATGCGCCAGTGTAATTAATGAAACTCTTTTTAATCGGTGGTTTTCTTGGAAGCGGAAAAACCACTGCGATCTTAAAAGCCTCCCATTTGCTCGAATCGGAAGGCGTTCCGATGGCGGTTGTCACCAATGATCAGGGTGATCAACAGGTTGATGCCGCTTTTTTCAGAAGTCAGGGCGTCCAGGCGGAAGAAGTGTCCAACGGTTGTTTCTGCTGTAATTTTGACCGGCTGGATCACCATATCGGGAGGATGCTGGAAGATTTCAACGCAGAAGTCGTATTTGCCGAATCCGTAGGTTCCTGCACGGATCTCATTGCCACTGTCGCCAAACCCATGGCCCGCCTCCGGCCCGACCTCCGGATGATCATTTCCGTTTTTACAGACGCCGATCTGCTGGCTTCCCTCATTGAAGGCAGTGCGAGGTTCACCAGTGATGATCTTCGTTACATATACAAAAAGCAATTGGAAGAAGCCGATATCCTGGTCGTCAATAAAATTGATCTGATCCCGCCTTCCCGCCTCGAACTCGTCCGACAAACCATTACCGAAGAATATCCCGGAAAGGTACTGCTGTTCCAGAATTCGCTGAAGGATGAAGATGTCAGGGCCTGGCTCGATACCCTCAACGAGTGGCCCATAGGCGGACACCGGAATTCCCTGGAACTGGATTACGACCGGTACGGCGACGGTGAAGCACAATTGGCCTGGCTGGATAAAAGCCTGGTCATTTCATCTCCATACGGAGAAGCCGTCAGAGTCGCCGACAGGATCATACACGGGATATACTCCAGCCTGATGAGCCGGAATCTCGCCATAGGTCACCTGAAGTTCTTTGTAGAAGGTGAAAACTGGAACAAGAAGATCAGCTTTACCATGACGGACAGCGGTTCGGAGCAACTCTCAGGATCGCAAAAGGAGACCAATCTTAAAATGCTGATCAATGCCCGGGTCCAGACGGACCCCGAACAGCTCACCCAGATCGTCCATGATGTGCTCAACAACGTAGTGGCCATGTACGCCTGCAAAATTGAAGTGGGGCGCTGGACCGCTTTTTCGCCCGCTTATCCCAGGCCGACCTACAGGATTTGATTATATCGGAACCTCCTTACCGGAAACAAAGACTTTTGTAACCGGAATTTCACCAAGTGCGACTTTGACCGACGGTTTGCCGCCCCGCAGGCTGACCGTCCCGAATCCCTTTTCAGTGGATATGAATGCGGTAAAATCACCGATCTTCGAATCGATATGCAATTGCTGATCAACGGCATCGTACCGCATGCCGGTCAGGCCTTCCATGAGCCCGTAGCTGGATAGGGCCCGGGCGTACCAGTTGCCGCATTCGTACTCATTGAACGGGTTGCGGATGACGCCGTCGTAGCGGTCGCGGCAAGCCCTCACGATCTCGAGGCCTTCCCGGACCTTGCCCATCAACATCAGGTGGGAGGCTACCTGGTACTCAATGCCCGTCCACACTTCGTCGCTGTACACGAACGGCAGCGATAATTTACCGCCTTTGGGCCAGGAACAAAGCAGCAAACCGCCTTCTTCGCCCAGGGCGTACGACGGACGTTGCGGGTTAGCGTGGTCGCTCAGGTCGGTCTTGAGGTTGTAACGATGCACAGCCAGCAAATGGCTCGTGATCTTCGCGGAATCCACCGGATCTTCCAGTCCGCACATCCTGGCGATCCAGGCGCCGAGAATGCCGTCGGAAAGGCAGCCCGCACCGTATTGGTACTTGGGGCCTTCTTGCTCCAGCAGCCGGCGGGCTTCGTCCGAATAGTCGCCGCCGTACGACTTTTTGGAGGCTTCCACCGGGTTGGCGGCATTCAACCCGTCCATCTGGATCTTCTGGAAAAAATACTCACCGTCGAACAGTTCGGTTTCCATGAACTTTCGGCCTTTTTCCGCCAGCTGCTCGTACTCCGCCACGTTTTTGCCCAGGTGTTTGCCCATTCGGACAATGGCTTGCAGCGCGCCGAGATAGAAACTGGTGCACATGCCGTCGGGGCCCCAGAATTCGATGTCGTAGGTGTTGTGGTGGGGTTCTTCGAGAACGCCTTTCCGGCGCGGATCCCAGGTGCGGATGCAGTAATCCATGCTGGCTTTGACCATGGGATACATCTTCACAAGCCATTGCTGGTCGCCGCTGATCCGCCACTCCCGGTATACCTTCATGATGCCGCCGAGCTGCCCGTCGGAGGCTGCGTGAAAGTCGTGGGTAGTAGGCCTGATCGGCAGGTTGGACCTGAAATTCTGGTGCCCTTCCGAATTCTGGCTTTCACAGAATTCGGTGTTCCTCAGGCTTCTTTCCAGGGAAGGGAACAGGTGTGCGGCAGCCTGCGCGTAGTTCCAGACGTGTGTGCACGAACCATGGCAGCATCCCCAGTTATCGCCGCAGCCTTCAAAATTCCAGAGGCGCCCGTCGAATTGCCGCAGCACGGTCGGCGATTTGAGGATGCTCAGGTTGGCCGCAACGGCTTCAACGACCTCGCCCGGCAGGCTGGAGGCGTAAAATGCGTCCCGGAAAAGGCCGGACTTTTGCCGCAGGTCCTCATAATGGCTGCGCCAGTAATCAGCTGCTTCCTGAACGCCGGCGAACCGGCTGCTGTACCACGGTTTATAGCATTCGGCATTGAAATCTTTGTCATAGGGGTCCAACCCGATTTCGGAAGGGGAGGGGCAGCAGCCGTTTTCCGGTTTGCAATCCTCCGCCTCAGGGATTCCGCCGTATTTTTTATCTGATTCCGGTACGTACCAGGCCGCCATGACCCGGATGGTTTTTTCCTGACCAGGCGACAGAGAAAAAGGAACGTATATCGAGGCGCCGGGCGCACCTTCTTCTACCGGCGCTACCGCCCTTGCCTCGCCGGCCTTTATGGCATTCCAGGCCATTGTCAGGGGGTCGAACCAGCCGCCCCGGAACCAGCAATGGTCAATCACGGCGCCGGATTGGTCGGTAAACAGGGCAAAGTCGCCTTTCAGGAAGGATTTTTCGGCAGTGCCGGCCTCTGTGAGCACAAAGCCGTTCTTCATGCTCTTTATGGCATTTTGGCCGCCCTCCACCGCCATGAAATTTTTGGCGTTGAAGGAAAAAACGGCTTCCACTGCAGTACTGCCGGAATTGGCGAACCGGTATTCCAGCGCACCTGCGGGCAGACTGGAATTGTCCGGATCGGTGGGGATGAACGGGCTCCACCCAGTGATCTGCACCCTTAGCGGCAGGTCGGCATCCGATAGCTCGATCTCTGCGAATGGAAAAGCCGTTTTGAAGGCCGCTTCATGAAACCGGGGCAATCCGTAGGTGTTGCCGCCCGAGCCGTTGCCTGCACCGCGCTCCCCGAACTTCTTCCAGTCGGGTACAGGCCCTTCCAGGATCTTGGCGCCTTTGCCGAAGCCTTTTACCGAGACGGCGGCGAAAACGGTAGGGCTGTTGAACATATCCGGGAAGTTGCGGACCGACATATGAGAAATGGCCCCGGCGCCTTCCAGGCAAAACATGCCCGCTCCGATCCCGCCGATGGGGAATGCGATCCGGTTGAGGTATTTCCCTGAGTAGATGCCGTTGTATTGGCGGCCGCCGGTTGCAGCGGGTGTGTAAGCCGGTTTGTTTTCCGGTTGCGACCCGGTTTCCCGGGCCGTGAGGGTTACCGGCAGCAGGCCGGCGGTCAGCCCTGTGATCCCGATATCCTGGATGAATTTCCGGCGGTTGGATTTGTTTTTCATGACCGGTTGGTTGAAAGTGGTTTTAGATGTCAACACAAACACATCCCGAAATATAGGGCAAAATACCGAATAGTTAGTTCTGCCGCGCGATAAACTCCAGCACCTGGTTCCTGAACCCGGCCGTCTTTCCGACATATGCGCCGCCTGAGAATTGTCCGACGTTCATGGCAATAAATACCGCCGTGCCGTTGCCTGGAAAATAAAACATGGAGGTAAACCCGGCAACCCCGCCGCCGTTATGCCCGAATTCTGCGGGGCCGCCTCCGATATTCCAGTAAACGAGCCCGAGCCCATAATCGGGCTCAACTGATCCGGGCCCGGTTACCCAATGGGTCATTTCCTGCCAGGATACGGATGTCAGCACCTCGCCGTCAGCCAGCAAGGTCAGGAATTTCAGCACATCCTCAGGGCTGGCAGCCAGCCCCCCTTCGCCCCGCGACGAATAACCTTCGGTGGCGATTTCGGCGCGGGAATAATTTTCCAGGCGGCCGTCGCCGAACCGGTCGAGGTAGTAATTCGGCAGGGCGATACCTTCAGGATAATCCCGGGCGCCCGTATAATAGGTCTGCTCCAGGTTGAGCGGATCGAGGAGCTCTTCTTTTAGGACTTCAGCATGATCCTGTCCCGTGGCCCCTTCAATGACGAAGGTCAGCAGCAGGTAGTTGGTGTTGGAATACCGGTATTCGCTTCCTGGTACAAAATTGAGCGGATGTCCGTACACGTGCTTCAGGATGGCTTCCCGGCTGCGCGTTCGGGTGCCGTTCATCCAGACTTCTGTTTGGTACGAAAGGATATCCGAAAAATTGGGTATCCCGGAGGTGTGGTTCAGCAGCATCCGGACGGTGATGGCGTCCATGCCGGGTAATTCACCGACGATCGCTCCCGGCAGATAGTCGGCTGCGAGCCGGTCAAGTTGGAGTAGTCCTTTTTCCTGCAGCCGGAGTGCAAGGGCTCCGAAATAGGTTTTTGACTGGCTGTAGATCAGGAAATCCATATCCGTTCGCATGGGCTCGCGGGTTTCGATCCTGGCCAGCCCGCCGGCTCCGATCCAGAGGCCGTCGGCATTGCGAACAGCAACCAGTGCGCCGGGAATGCCGGCTGCGATGTGGCGGTCGATCAGGACTTGAAGGCTGTCGGCCATCGGGTGCTCTGCGTTGATTGCGGGATGGTTACCCGGTTCGGGGATGTCGATGTCCTGCCGTTCATCCGTGCAGGCAGAACAAATGAGGAGCATGGAGCAAAAAAATAAAAGCGTTTTCATTGGGTTAAAATTTGAATTGTTGACCGATAGAAAGGAAGGAAACAGGTAAAATGGGAACCGCCGGAGCATAGCCGACAGCTGCCTGCAACCGGTATTCCAGAAAGGGCAGCATTTCCAGATTGCCCAGTTGGATGGCGCGGTATCCCAACCGCAGGCCGACTGGGACAAACAGCATGCTCTTCCCGCTATGGCCGGCATATTGCCATTCGCCGTCAAGGTATTCGTACTGCCCCTTCGGCGCATAGGCGATCTGGTAGCCGACTCCCAGGTGGAATCCCAATTCAACCGGACCGATGACCGGCCGGTAACCCGCCTGCAGGCTCCCTGACCAGGTGACGCCATGGTTGCGAATGTGAAAGCCGCCGAGGCTCAGGCCTGCAACAAGGGTGCCCTTTTCATTCAGGTTGCGGTACCCTCCGGCGTTGAAGCCGATCTGTTTGAAATAATTGCCTGAATTTTGACCTGGTAAACCTACTATGGGAAAATCGAGCCCAATTTCATAGGTCCACTTTTGCTGGGCTTTGATCCCGGTCGCCAGAAGGAGCAGTAAAAATGCCGCCGCCATCCGGATCTTTGATGTTTTCATCGGTGTGATTTTGATTTTGAAAATTGTTGAACACCATGCAAAATTGAGGCGTAAAGCAAAGCCGCGCCGGGCGCTGATGCCGAAGTGCCGGTGAGGGAAGGTTGAAATGCCGGAATTTTGAGGTGAAATGCCGGGAAGTGAGAGGAGGAGGGAGAGTGGGAGAGAGTGGGAGAGAGGGCGAGAGGGCGAGAGAGTGGGAGAGTGGGAGAGACCAGTTGCTAAAGTCCAGACAAGCTCTTAATCCCAGTTTTTTCAAATTATCGGCAGATGGAGGAAAGAATTATATTTGGGTATATTTTTCAGACATGGAGAAAGGGCAGGCTGAACGGGTTCTGAATGATCGGTTTATTTACCCGGTGGCGATTCCAATACTGGGTATCCTCTACCGGCATATCGGAGAATCCGCTACATTGATCCAGTTGTTGCGTACCCCGCTTTATTACCTTGATCTGTCTGTCAATATCCTCATAACGGCATTGTTGTGGTTTTTCAACCGATGGATCATCTTGAAATTGATCCGGGAATATCCGGCTCAGGATCAGTTGTTTCGGCGGCTTGTTCTGCAGGTCATGCTGGGTATTCTGCCTTCCATATTGTTCATCATACTGATATCCTTTTTTTATAATGACATATTGATCGACCGGCCATCGGTTTTCAGCCTGGCCCTGGTTTTTACTTTTGATATACCGGTAGGTTTCCTGATGCTGGTGATCATCCATCTGATCTACCTTTGTTTGTATTTATGGAACCTGGCGGAAGGCGCGCCAATGGCCGAGGGGGTTGCTGCAACTGGCGCAGCCAAACCGGATATGAACGGTAAAAGGAGCCTGTTGGCCCATGTCGGGAAATCCATGAAGCCGGTTTCACTGGATGAGATCTCTTATATTTTCAAGGTGGATGAATTCACCATGGTCCGCACCAATGACGGCCAGGATTACCGCGTGGAATATACGCTGGAAAATCTCATTGAAGAATTGCCTCCCGATCGGTTCTTCCGCATCAACCGGCAGATTATCGGCAGCTGGGATTCCATCCATTTTGTTCGCCATGATCCCCAAACGGGCAAGCTGATTGTAGAACTGAAACCGGCCTTTCAGCAACCGGTGAGTGTCAGCCGGAAGAAAGCCGTAGAGTTCAAAGCCTGGATGGCCAAATAGTTTGAAGACATAGTGGCTTGGGAATTTGCCGGCATGCCGTCTCCCGGGCGTGTATGGCACACGGAAGTCTTGCAGGCATCAGGTTGACAAATGACGGGCGCCAAAATTCGAATCAATCGAATCAATTGAATTTACTCCTTCGCCGGCGCCGCATCGACCAACCCGGCCTCCTGCTCCACCCCGGTATCCACCTCCAGGTCGGGCCGTTGCTTGCGCAGCATTTCCACCCCCTCCTTCGTGGTTTGGGTCTGCCAGAGGTACAGCCTTTTCAGGGCAGGAAAACCACCGATCGGTGTAAGAACTGCGTCAGTAACCTGCGTGCCGTATAGATTCAGCGATTCCAAATGTCGCAGCTGGGATAATCGGGCAATCCCCTCGTCCGTAATATTGGACTGTTGCAGCCGCAATTGTACCAGGTTGGGCAGCTTTCCAATGGTCTCCATCGCCTTTTCCGGCAATTGAGCCCCTTCAAGGTCAAGCCAGACCACGTTTTCTGCAACCGGCCCCAGCGATTGAAAGGCCGCATCCGACAGTTCCATCTCCGTCGTCATACCCAAGCGTATGGCCCCCGAATTCTGGGCCACGGCGTGCACCTTCCAACCGGCTTCTTCCAGTTTTTTCAGATCCCCCGGATTGGCGGCGGCCACCTGAAGCCGTTCGGCATAGGGCCTTTTCCGGGTGTCGAAGCGGTAGTCCCGCATCAAAAGGGCCTTGATGTCATCCGGCACGGGGAGTTGCCCAATACAAGTATCCGGATCCGCCCCTTGATCGATCCACCAGGCCAGCAGGCGGATCTCCGCGTAAGAGAGGGACTCTCCCGACGGTGGCATGGCCTTGGCATTGGACCTCGGCAAGGTCACCCGGTGCAACCATTCGCTCTCCATAGCCAGCCCGGCGGTGTACAAAGGGCCGCTTTCGCCTCCTTTTTGGAGGTATTGGAGGCTGTCCAGCCGCAGGCCGCCGTTCTGCTTGTCCGTGCCATGGCATTGCACGCATTTTCGATCCAGTACAGGACGGATAAACGTGACATACACCCCAACCGAATCGGGGTCTGCCAGGGAAAGGTCGGCTTTGTTGTCTTCGGAGGTATTTGCGCCGGCCAGTTTTTGGATAAATGACGGCGCGTATTGCCAGAGGTATTGTTCGCCGTGTGTGAGCTTGCCGCCGAGGTGACCCGTCAATGTGACCAGAACGAGAGTCGCCAGTCCGTACCAACGGGCCTTATCCGGAAACCGGCCGGTAAACCAGACGCCGCCCAACCCCAAAACCATGGTGATAACCCCCAACCAACGGTGCCAGCCCAGCCCTGCGCCGTAACCGCCGCCGCCGGCCAGCAACCAGCCGCAGATTACGGCAACGACGGCCGTAATACCTCCGGTTATCCAACCCAGGCGGGCTGCGGGACCAAATCGGGCTTTCGGCGCCCATTCCAGCACGGCCGCCAGCAAGAGCAGGCCGATCGGCAAATGGACGACCAACGGATGGAACCGGCCGAAGAATAATCCCCAGTCGGCGGATAAAAGAAGTGGCATTTTTCGCTTTGTTCTGGTTCAGCAAATATAGTCAAATCGCGAAATTATCGTACCTTTGATAGTTGAATTGCAAAACGCATAATCCCATGCCGAACAAATATACCTCCATTTGCCTGTCAGGGCTGATGCTGATCATTAGCGCCTGTCTGCTTACGGCTCAAAACGATTTGCCGCCTTCCTTCGACAAACGCTTTAGCTCATTTTTGCCTACCCAGACCGTTCCCGTCGTTTCCATGCCGGCCATAGACTGGGCAGCCGTCCGGCAGGAAGACGAACGCGGACCAGGCACCCGGTTCTCCAAATCCATGTCCGCCGATATCAACCCGCTGGCCTCCGGTGAGTGGACCGATCTGCCCAACGGCGACCGCGTGTGGCGGATGGCCGTCCGGAGCCAGGGCGCCTTGTCGCTGGCGGTTTTTTTTGACCAGGTCAACCTGCCGGAAGGCGGCCGGCTTTATTTGTACAAAACCGATAACTGGCAACTCTTCGGCCCGTATACGCCCGAAAAAATGCCTGCCGGAAAACGGACCTGGCTCGGCCTCATCGACGGCGACCAGGCTGTTTTGGAATATTACGAACCCCAGTCCGCCCGCGGCATGCTGCCCTTCCATATCTACCGCATAGACCACGGTTATCGCCGGGACGAAGGCGGTCCGCGATCGCCTGCATTCGACTTCGGCACCTCGCTGGCCTGCCACGACAACGCCGTTTGCGCGCCGGGTGATCGCCTGCCGGACCAACGGCGGGGTATCTGCCGGATCATCATTGTAGTGGCCGAGGGTATGGGCCGTTGTACCGGCAACCTGATGAACAACGTCCGGCAGGATCTTACGCCCTATATCTATACCGGGTTCCATTGCATGGACGGCTATACCCCGGAATACGACCTTTGGCGGTTCGATTTCAATTATGAATCCGCAGCCTGCCCGGAACCCGCTGTCGAACCGGACTACGATTCCATGATGGGCAGCATTTACCGGGCCGGGCGCCGCGAGAACGATTTTCTGCTGGTTGAACTGATGAATGACGTCCCATCCCAATATATGACGTACTACCTGGGTTGGAACCGGGACGGGGTCGGCCCCGACACGAGCTATATTTTCCACCACCCGAGGGGGGACATCAAAAAAATAGGGGCCAGCTACCAGGCAGCCACCGTTTACAACAGTTCGATCAATTGGGACAATGGGGTGACCACCCCGCCGCAAAACCATTTCAACGTCATCTATTCCGTCGGCGGCTTTGAGGTCGGATCTTCCGGGGCGGCCTTGCTCAACAAGACCGGCAAAATGGTGGGACACCTGCACGGCGGCAACCCCAACCTGACCGATTGCACGGGCTCGCAAGCCTGGTTCGGGCGGCTGAGCAGGGCTTGGGACGGCGGCGGAACACCGGCAACCCGGTTGAAAGACTGGCTCGACCCGGATAACACCGGCGTGATGGAGCTCAACGGGACCTATTTTGCCGGCGGCTCGGCCGGTGTGGGGTTTCTGGGTACCGAGGACGGCGATCCGATCACAGGGGCCATGATCCACTTTGTAGCCGGCAACGACACCATCGTGTATCCGAATTACGCCGACGGCACCTTCCCGCTGGTGAACGTACCTGCCGGCACCCATTTCAAAGTGTGGGCGGAAAAGGACTACAACGCCACCAACGGCGTTTCAACCCTCGATATCATCGCCTTGCGCAAGCATATCCTCGGCATCCAGGTGATCACAAGTCCCTATATCAAGATCGCGGCCGATGTGAATGCCTCGGGCAACGTCTCAACGCTCGACCTGATCCAGGTCCAGAAGGTGATCCTGCACATCAATGAGAGTTTCGGGTCGGTACCGTCCTGGCAATTCATCCCGCAAGGGTACCAATTCACCGATCCCAACCAACCGTTCCTGGATAATTGGCCGACGTTTATTGAGGGTACCAATTTTCCCTCCGTAACCGATTTTGATTTCATCGGCATCAAATCGGGGGATTTGAACGGCTCCGCGCACGGGGACATGTAGAGGTGCAAGGATTTGCCGTAGAGACGCAAAATCTTGCGTCTCTACGGCAATTTATGGTTGAATTATATCTAATAACAAAATTTTAGCATAAAATTTAAAAATAAGCAAATAATGTAAATTTATGGTCATCTGGAATGCCCGAAACTCACCAAATACTTGATAAAAATGCCGAATGTTTATTTTTTTTGGTAAGTATACTGTTGGAAGGCGGCACAGATGATACCCGCTGCCACAGCAGCATTCAGGGATTCCGCCCCGCCCTCCGCTCCTTTGGGAATGCTCACCACTTCGTCCGTCAGGCTGAACAATCCGGGGGAAATACCGTTACCTTCATTACCGATGATCAGGATAGTTTTACCGGGAAAGGCATACGTGAATGCGTTCACCCCCCTGGCATCGGCCGCCAGAATTTTGTAGCCCTTACGGTCCCTGATCCAGTCGCTCAGGTCGATTTCCTCGACCGGTACGCGCAGGAAAGCGCCCATGGTTGACTGGATCACCTTGGCATTAAACCGGTCAGCGCTTCCCGGGCCGGCGATCACGCCCGGCAACCCGAACCAGTCGGCGATGCGCAGGATAGCGCCCATATTCCCGGGGTCCTGGATCTGATCGAGGTAGAGCACCAGGCCGTTCTTATCGGGTATGACATTGGGCAGGGCATCGCAATCGAGGAGTGCAAGGGCCTGGTTGGGGGTGTTCTGACCGGACATCTGGCCCAATTCTGTTAGGGAAACGTCAAAAACACGGTCGGCCGGTACTTTACCCTTGGGGAGGTTCGTTGACAACCAGGGCTCAAGAGCGTATAATTCCAGCATGGCGGCCGGGTTCTGGTCCAGGACTTCACGGACCATTTTGTCGCCCTCTACTATAAAATTGTTATACTTTTGCCTGTACTTTTTGATGTGCAGGGACTTGAGCCACTTGATCCTGTTTTTTGAAACCGCCATTAGCGCTTATGTTATGATATTCCGCCGGGCAAAATACATATTCCTCGCCGTTTTTCCGCTTCTGTTGCTGAGCGGTTGCGGTACGGCCAAATTCCTGAAGGAGGGTCAGAGCCTGGTGCGCGGCAACGAGATCAAGTTCAAGGACAGCAAAGGCAACAAGGTCAATGTCAAAGGCAAAAACAGCATCAAAGCTGAGCTGACGCCGTATTTTCAACAGGTTCCCAACCGTAAATTCCTGTTCGTGATCCCCAGGGAATGGTTTTGGTTTGCTACCCAGGGGCCCGGCGATACAACGAGTTTTGACCGCTTCCAGCGCAGGGTGATTGCCGAAAAGCCGGCCATTTACGATGAAAGCCTGGCCAAAAAGACGGCCGAAAACATGACCTTGCGGCTTCAGTCCCTCGGTTATTTTGACGCGAAGGTGATCGCTGAGGACTATTTCAAGGGGAAGCGCAACACCAAAGCCTATGTGGATTATTTTGTCAATCCGGGCAGGCAGTATTATATCGACTCCGTTACCTATACCTCAACCGACCACAACATCCTGTGGCAGCTGGAAAAGGTAAAGGATGAGTCAAGGCTCAAACCGGGAGAGGAGGTCAATTTGGACCGGTTTGAAGAGGAAAAGTTGCGAATCTCCTCCTATTTGCGAAACAACGGTTACGCCTTTTTTTATCCCAATTACTTCGAACAACTGGTCATCGATACCCTTCATCCGGATACGGCAAAGCTGATCATGACCATCCTGCCGCCTTTTCAGGATTCACTGCATAAAGCCTATCGCATCGGCCAGATCCACGTCTTTACTGATTTTGATCCGGCCCGGGATACCGTTACCCAATCAGCCGATACCCTGATCAACGGTTATTATATCCACAACGGCGTCAACGGCGGCAAGGTGCGGCCCGGGGTGATCCTGGATGCGATCCAGCTCAAACCCGGCGATTTGTTCAGCCAGGAGAATTTTGACAAATCCAATAAACAGCTCGGGGCCCTCAATGTCTTTCGTTTCGTTCGCATCAAACAGGAAGTGGATACCATCCGGCCCAATACCCTCAACTTCCGGGTGGAGTTGACGCCCAACTTCAAAATGGAAATGGGGGCCGATTTTGAGGTCAATTTCACCAACCGGGACGGTGTTTCCGGCGCCGGCAACCTGTTCGGCTTTGCGGTGCACCCCACCTTCAAGAACCGGAACCTCTTCAACGGCGCCGAACAACTGCAGGCCAACCTGTCGACCGGGGTGGAGGTCAATTTCAAGGAACGACCTTTCTGGAATACGGTCGATATCCGGCTGCAGACCGACCTGTACACCCCCCGTTTCCGGGATTTCCTGGGGATTTGGCGGGGGCTCAACAGCATCCCGTTCGGCAAGAACAGGCATGTGCTCAGCAATTTTGCCTATGACGCGCTGAAAGACAACTCCGTGACCCGGACCTCCGCCAGCTACAATTATATCCTGATCCTCAACTGGTACCGCTACAACCTGTTCAACGCCTCCTACGGCTATGATGTCCAGCTCAGCAATACCCAACGGATGCTGATCAACCATATGGGCATCGACCTGCTCATCCCAAAGACCGAGGCCGCTTTTGAAAAGGTGCGCGAGGAAAACGGCTTCCTCAAGCGGAGCTTCGGCCCCCAGCTGTTTGTAAGCCTGCTGTTCCGCGATTTCAGCTATATCCACAGCGGCCGCCAGAACCGGTTCGGCGAATCCAACTATTTCAGCTTTTCCGCCGAAATGGCCGGCGCCGAAATCTGGGCGGCCAACGCCGTCTACAACGAGTTTTCGCTCAAGCCGGAAACCTGGCGCATCGCCGATACGATCAACTTCTCGCAATACCTCAAACTGGAAGGCGATTTCCGGTATTACCGGCAGCTGACCCAGAAAAACAGCGTTGCCTTCCGGGTTAACCTCGGGATCGCCCGGCCCTTCGGGTTTACCTCCGACGTACCCTACGTCAAGCAGTTCTACGTCGGCGGCCCCAACAGCATCCGCGCCTGGGCGCCCCGCGGCCTCGGCCCCGGCGGATACCAGGATGTGCTTGCCCTCAATCCGGACAATAACCTGCGCCTGTACCAGACCGGCGACCTCAAATTCGAAATGAACCTCGAATACCGGTTTGAGATCCTGTGGCGGCTTAAAGGAGCCCTTTTCCTGGACGCCGGCAACATCTGGACTCTCCGGCCGGACCCCGAGCGCGCCGGCAGCCAGTTCCTGCTCAAAGGCCGCAAAATTGAGAACAGCCCGACCGGCCAGCTCACCTTCAACGATCCGTTCTACAAACAGATCGCGGTCGGCGGCGGCTTCGGCTTCCGGTTCGACTTTTCCTATTTCATCTTCCGGCTCGATATGGCGGTAAAATTGCGCAACTCCTTCCCGCGCAATTATTTTGAAGGCAAAACCCGCGAGTGGGATTACTGGGAGGATCTCTCCGGTTTCGGGTTCCGGAAAGTAGCCTTTAATTTTGGACTGGGCTATCCTTTTTAATTGAAGGAATTGAACCGATTTAGCCGAATGTTGCGATTAGGGTAACCAACCCACGAACGCCCCAATCGAACCAATCCCCTCCTTCGCTGAAGCTACGGCGGGCGGTGGAACCAATCGAACCAATCGAATCAATCGAACCAATTGAACCAATTGAACCAATCGACCACGCCGCGGCGTGGCGATTCAATCAAACAATTCCTTAATTCCATATTTCGAACAGATCGGACACGCCTTCGGGTCATGGCCCCGGGCGGGGCAATACTTCCGGCCGAAGTAAATGATCTGCAGGTGGAGTTTATTCCAGGTATCTTCCGGGAAGAGCGCCTTGAGGTCCTTTTCGGTCTGTTCCACATTTTTTCCCGAACTCAGCCCCCAACGCCAGGCGAGCCGGTGAATGTGCGTATCCACCGGGAATGCAGGGTATCCGAACGCCTGGGACATGACCACGGAGGCGGTTTTATGCCCCACGCCGGGCAGTTTTTCCAGGTCTTCGAAGGTTGCGGGTACCCGGCCGTTGTATTGGTCGACAAGAATTTGCGACAATCCGCTGATGGCCTTGGATTTGCTCGGTGACAGACCGCAGGGCCGGATGATTTCGCGGATCTCCTCTACATCGAGTTTGGCCATGTCCCTGGGATTATCCGCCAGGGCAAAAAGAGCGGGGGTCACCTGGTTGACGCGTTCATCGGTGCATTGGGCGGACAGTACCACGGCCACCAGCAAGGTGTAGGGATCCTGGTGCTCCAGCGGGATGGGTGTTTCCGGGAAAAGCTCGTCCAGAATGGCGGCGATGGCTTTTGCTTTTTCTTTTTTGGACATTTTTATTTTTTTAACCACTGAGTGCCCTTAGTGGTCCCTCTCTTCCCCCCCCAAACTGAGTGCCCTAAGTGCCCTTAGTGGTCCCTCTCTTCCCCCCCCCAAACTGAGTGCCCTGAGTGCCCTTAGTGGTCCCTCTCTTCCCCCCTAAAACTGAGTGCCCTGAGTGCCCTTAGTGGTCCCTCTCTTCCCCCCCCAAACTGAGTGCCCTAAGTGCCCTTAGTGGTCCCTCTCTTCCTCCCCCCAACTGGGTGCCCTAAGTGCCCTTAGTGGTCCCTCTCTTCCCCCCCCAACTGAGTGCCCTAAGTGC
>WBZL01001596.1_pt1 | contig 23354 bp, 19 predicted proteins | sample 5204291 | NCBI WGS metagenome assembly WBZL01 (sample SAMN12344345, study PRJNA552823) | activated sludge metagenome | biome: Activated sludge suspended growth; feature: Nitrification reactor; material: Wastewater; isolation source: activated sludge from nitrification reactor of wastewater...
GTCGGTTCGATTCCGACAGGCGGCTCTCGGGGAAAAGCCTGATCACGTTGGACTTTTCCGCTATCACCTCGAGGCCAGGTGCTTCCTGTCCTTCCTCCGCAGTCAGCACAGAGTCAGCACTGGCCTCCAGGAAGGCGATGTCGAGGCTGTCGGCAAGGTCGTCCAAGTCGGTGTCGAAGAGCCCGGCGTAGACGTCCAAAGTCATCTGCGCTGAGGCGTGCCCCAGCATTCGCTGGATTGCGTTGACGTTCGCCCCGTTGGCCACGGCGATGCTGGCCGCCGTGTGGCGCAGTTCGTGAATCCTCATGTCGCCCAGGCCGGCTCGCCGGAGTCCTGGCTTGAATATCCGATCCCGGAAGTTGTTGACGTCCAGCGGTGTCAGTGCGTCGCTGGCGAAGATTAGGTCGTCCTCACCCTTGCCTGCGCACGCCTGGTCCAGCAATCGCATCAGGAACTTCGGGACGGGGATCTCGCGTTCCTGGTGTGTCTTCGGGGTGGTGAGCAGTGTCTTGCCTCCCGCTGTGGAGTAGGAGCGCTGCACCCTGATTCGCCGTCGTGCGAAGTCGATGTCCCGCACGTGGAGTGCCACGGCCTCTCCCCACCGAAGTCCCAGATATGCAAGGACGAGGATGAGCGTCGAGTGATCACCGCAGGCTCGTGCGAGCGCATGCACCTGGAATGGCGTGAGGTAGATGTGTGCTCTCTTGCGCGTGATCTTCGGGAGGGAACCCTTGGGAAGGATGGCGGGATTGGCCCCGATGCGTTTGGCCAGCACCGCTACGTCCAAGAGGCTCTTCAGGACCTGGTGGGCCTTTCTCGCTCTGCCGGGTGACACTGGGCCGCGCGGTCCCTCCATGTTGTTGACCCACGCGAGTACGTCCGGGGTCGTCACTTTGTTGACTGAGACCCGTCCCCATCGGGGCTGTACGAGCAGGCGCCACACTTCCTCGTAACTGGCCCTGGTGCTCGGTTTGATGGATCGAGTCGCCATGTAGTCATCCCATAGCGAGGCCACGGGCACCTTCCCATCGCGTGGATCGATCCATTCGCGGTTCTCCACTGCACGTCGCATCTCCGCCTCGTGGCGCTGCGCATCCCGCTTGCGGTCAAAGTCCTTGCTGCGCTGCCTACCCGAAGGGTCACGCCAGTACGCCTGCCATTTGCCCGTATCGGGGCGCTTTCGAACGCCCATGACTACTCCCGCCCCAGGAGGCCATCGACAAGGCGCTTCAGTTGGGGGAAGTGTGGGCCTTTCTTCGCTTCCTCCCAGCCCCGCGGTGTCATCCACCCTCCGGGCTCTCCTCGTGGGGTATCGCTCAGCAGTCCTTCTTTGCGGGCTCTGTAGACCCTGTTTCGCGCTGCTGCGAGTGTGAGTCCGGTCTTCTCCGCCAGCGTCTCCGTCGGGCGCGCGTCGCCGATTCTTACGAATGCGTCATACAGGTACGCAATCTCGCCGCCTGTGAGTCGCTTGGTCTCAAGACTCAGCGCGCGCCCCTTGTCCAGGCTGATCAGCGGAGAACTCAGTCTCTTCTCCGTGGTCTCGCGCGCCCATTGGAGGACGTCGACGGTGGCGCGATCCAGCGAAGAGTCGGGGAGGCCGACTGAGGGTTGGCTGCGGCTGAAGGCCCGCCAACGAGCGAGTTCAGCCGCAGCGTGACGGGGGAGGAAGCCATCGGTTGTGCTGGGGGCAGCGCCTGCCGTCACTTCCAGCCTGAGTACCCGCTGCGACGTCAGGACGATGCGTGCCCAGGCTCCGGAGCCGGCAGGCCATTGAGCGAGTGCAAGGTACCTGTCCGCCGTGTCCGTTGGCTCAAGTGCGAGGAAGCGCTCCGACTCGTCGTGCATCTTGAGGGCGTCTGGCTCGTTGGGGCTCAAATCGGTCACGGGCGCTCCCTCAATCTGGCTAAGACGGTTGACAACACACTATCCCACAGTGATGGGATGGACAACATGGAACAATCTTATTCATGGGCGCCAGAGCCCTACGTCACCACACAAGAGGCAGCCGCATTCCTCAACAAGCCTGTCTCGTGGCTCTATCACGAGGCTGAGGAGCGAGGGGTCCCGCGGTACAAGGTCGGCAACCAATGGCGCTACAAGTGCTCTGAGTTGGACTCATGGGTCCGCGAAGGAGGAGCGCTGTGACGGGCCGGGCGCAGTTCACTCGGGACGTGCGTGCCCTCCGATCCCTGCAGGCGGCAGGCGTCCCCATCTTCACCTGCGACCTCAAGATGGTTCAGGGAGAAGAAGTGGGCTTTCCGAAAGGTTGGACCACCACCACGCCTGCCGACTACGACCTCAGACAGGCCCAGCAGGGCAGTGCCTTCTGTGTCGTCACCGGCCATGGCGTGGATGTGATCGACATCGATCCCCGGAATGGCGGTGACGTGGAGGCAGTCGCGGACGTCCTCCTGGAGGTCGCAACGCCCGTTGTCGCCACGGTGCGAACGCCCAGCGGAGGGGCGCATGTATACATCCCTTCGACGCGTCTTCCGGGCCTGAAGATGCCGCCGGGAATCGACTACCTCGCCACAGGGCACATGGCCTTCGCCCCTCCCACAGAGCGTCCAAAGTATCCAGGGAAGGTCTATCGATGGATGGGTATCCCAGACCCCGTTCGGGTGACCAGTGATGTAGCGCTTGCTCGTGCGGCTGTTCTTGCACTGGCTACGGACCAGGGTCACAAGCGAACGGATCTGACTTTGTCTGAGTCAGGTCTGATCATCGAGGTTCACGATGTCGAGACGGGTGCGGCCCTGGTGCGACTCAGCCCTGAAGGCCAGCGCAACAAGAGGCTCTACGAAGTGGCTGCCACGCTGGCTGGGCGTGGTTTCGACGAGCCGTCGCTCGTGGACGCCTTGGTGCCGGCAGCTGTGGCGGCTGGCCTCCGTAGAGCGGAGGCACGACAGACAGTTCAATCCGGGGCACGCCGCGGCCTTCGACGCCGGAGAATCGCTGAGGCTTGGGCTCGTCGTGCCTTCGCCGCGATCCCACCTCGCTCTCTTCGTACGCCCTCACGGCGGGACACCATCGATGCTTTGGTCGAGATGTTCTCCCTCTTCGGTTGGCAGGGGGTTGGTGTAGGTTGCCGGGACTTGGCGGAAAGGATCAATTGCAGTGCCGAGACTGCTAGTCGAAGACTTCGGGATCTTCGGAAGGCTGGACTCTTGGAGCGTCAGCGAAGGGATGGAGGCAGTTACGCCACCGACGTCTTCTCCATTCCTGAACGGCTGGTTCGGGAGATCATCCACTCGGCACCAGAGTGTGCCGCCTTGGTAGGTGTTGACACTCAGATACAAGTACTAGGAGTACCTACTACTAGTACTCCCCCCATCCCTGGTGAGTGTCAACGTTCGCCCGGGCTCGAGGCCAGGAGGCGGGCGATTCGTAATCACTCGGCGTTTTCGCGTGTGGGTAGGGGTATCTATTTGCCGCCGCGTGGAAGCGACACGCTACTTGCCATCGAACAGGGCGCTAGAACCGTTCATGAGATTCGTGAGGCCACCGGCAGTAGTCCAGATGCTATTCGCGACCATCTTCGGATCCTGGAAAGCACAGGACTCATCCATCGGATCTCCACCCACCCCTTGATCCAGATAGAGCCCACCTGGCGGGGCGACGTGCTTCCGGCGTTGGATGAATGGTGCGATGAGATGGGTATCGGAGACCGCCCCAGTGTTCGGCGGGCGCGCCACGAACGCCAAAGAGAACGTTTTCGAAGCGTTAGGCAGGTTGCTAGCGGCAGTCCTGCACGAGTTTCGGCGACTCCGTCTCAAAGGTCTGACAGTCCCAGATCCCTAGCAGACGGCAGCGCTTCTCAATGATGCGAAGGGCAGTCTCGATTGATGCTCGGTCTCCGGCGCATGCCGGCTCCCAGCAGGCTTCTTGTAGGGCATCCAGGCGCGCCAGTTCCGTCTCGCGGTAGACATCGACGGCCTCGACCTCACGGTCCCTGAGAGCCTTCTGTACTGCCCGCCAGGCAGTTCCTCGGTTGGAGTAGCCGATGCGTTGGGCGATGTCGTCGAAGGAGTGGCCGGCCAACGCCAGTTCCACGGCCTGGATTCTCCTGTGGGTGGCTGTAGTTCTCGCCATGAGGGCCTCCTGAGCTCATTCTCCAAGCGGATTCAAGGCCATCTCGCAGGTGTCGGTGCACATCTCGTGCGCCAAATGAACGGGAGCGGTTGCCTTTCTGGTTGCCCGTCACTGCCCCGAGAGCCCATCGACAATGGGCTTCCGAAGTGCCTGGTACTCGTCGTCCGAAAGGAGTCCATCGCTGTGGAGAGTTTGGAGTTTGAGTAGATCGGCATGCGCCTTCTGCAGGCCCCCCTGATGACTGATCGCCGATATTTCGGCCCGGGCGACCCTACTGCGGGCAGCCGTGATCCATGCTCCGAAGCCGGAATCGCTGATCGCGAAAACGCCCGCGTTCTGGTCGTCCTCGATGGCCATCGCGTAATCCAGACGAGTGCGTCGAGCAGTTGCCAAGGGGGTTGCAGCCAACGCAAGGGGAGTGACCAACAACGAGGCAGCGGCCACAGCTGCGAGGCGTCCCTTGCGGATTCCGCGTCCCACGGATTGCGACTGGTCGATCTGGAGATTCGGGTAGTCGAGTGGGTACTGGGCGATGGTGGCCTGTGCGTACTCGATTCGCAGTTCGCTCGTCCCATCGCTGTGAATCTTGACCGTCGCGCCGTCGGGCAAGGGTGGAGCCGCAGACAGGACATTCCCGCGGAAGTCGCCCCCTAGGAACTTCGCCGTGGATTTGCGGAAGGTGGCAGTCCGTTGAAATGGGGCGAAGTTGATTGGATCTTCGATCAACCACGAGACCTGACGAGCAAAACCCTTCGGCTGCACCTCCCAGAAACTGAAGTTCTTGCGCCTGGACTTGGACCGGAAGGAGAGGTTTTGGCCCCGAAGCGACGACATAGACCGCACATTGGTCAGATCACTGTTGAGTAGCCAATCGGGTTCGCTGCCAATTACACAAATCCGCTTCGTGGTCAAGACGATTCCCCGCGTCATCGCCATACCTGTCTGGCCCACTCCGACGGCAGCCACCGACTCGTTGTGCTGCAATGAGTTTCCTAGAGACTCGAGGAAGTTGCTGTTATCCATGATCCAATACCGGGCGTATCGGCTTACCTTTCCCAGCGACGCATACGCCTCTGCGATGTCATTCCTTTGCGTGTGGTGACCGCCTGTGGTGGGCGTTTGGTCAACCGGGGCGAGAGCGGGCCGTGCCAGCGGTTGCACGTGCGCCGAGGAAACACCATTCCTGTCCAACTGCGAGCCTGCCGAGGATCTCGGCTTGGGGATCGGTTGGTAGTGATCGGTCCAAGCGACCCCATCCCAATACCGAACCGAGTTCTCGGGATCTAGCGGATCGAGGTACCACCCAGGTGCGATCTGCGGCTGATCCTTCAACATGGGATCCCCCTTGGCGTTCGGCGTCTACTCCTCTTTGTTCGGCTCGTTGGGCCGTGCGCCTTAGAGCCACGGGCTCCGGTCCCGCCCCGCCTCGTCGCTTGGTGACGCTCCGCCAGGCATGATCACAGCGGACGACCTGAACGGTCAGGGGGCTCCGTCCTCATCCATGCACCTAACGTTCGCCATCTCCCTGCTGAAACCGATGTCCCTCCACTCATCGACACATTTGTCAAAGTCGCTCTGGCAAGACGTCGCAAACAGCAGTACCAGGACGATCAATACGCCGCCCCCAACAAAGGTGACTGCCTGTCCTATTGAGTGGTCCGTCGGACGCACCTCTTGTGAGCCCACCCTGCTCTGGTGTCCAGTAGCCTCCTGGGCGTTCCGTTTGGCTTGCTCGTACTCCTCGATCTCGTGCTGCTCCCGTTCTTCTTGCCCGGGTGGCAGGGTCGCTAGCCGCTTCTCCCGTGCGTCGGCTGCCTTCAACGACTTCACGACGAGCACGATTGATGCCACGGCGATCAGGGCCAGCGACACCCCGAGAACGAGTAGCGAACGTTTCCACCCACCCACGAAGAGCGTGATTACTGCAACTACTGGCACAACGAAGAAGGTGGTGAGTCCGATGCATCCTCCGTACGTGTTCCGGCTCTGGCTGGCTTCCCATTCCGCCACTGCTGCTGTCCTGCGTGGGGGAGAGGGCGGTGTCCGAGTTGCTTGGGGATTCACGGGTGCTGCTTGCGGTGGGCGTTGCAACGTGTGGTGGGTCCATTCCGAGCCGGTCCAGTACCTGACTGTCTGGATGGGTTCACGAGGGTCCGCATACCATCCTGGCGGTATGCCGCCTGGCTGATCCGTGGGCTCTCCCATGACCGTCCCCGTCTGTCTGACAACTCCTACCTAGTTGATGTCGGAGAGTCCTGGCGAGCACTTGAGACGATCTTGCGTGCCGTCATCGGACCAGTAGTCCGATGACCGTGCGGGGTTGCGTCTTCGGTCTCACGAGATAGCCGCGATTCTCACCCCCCGACGCCGTCCGTCGGTGTCTCTTGTATCGCTGTTCCCACCGAGTCTTCCCGAGTTCATGCAAGGGACGTTGGAACAAGATCAGTACCTCTCCACTCGGGAGCCTGCCCGTGATTCCCGCCTTCTCGGGAGGCGCGATGGACGGGCGTTGCAGTAGCAGCCTAAAGATCTGGGCGCATATCACCGAATCGGTAAGAAGCCAGACCTTGTGGTGGGACGGGAGTCCAAATGAGTACGGGGAACCTCAGTGGATCGGCCATCCCTGCCGGGTGGTATCACGATCCGCTCGACCCCCAGACCTCGGTGCGCTACTGGAGCGGAACATCGTGGACGCAACACTCTCAGCCGATTCCACGCAGCACGTTGAAGACCGATCCTGAGCAGACCCCCATAGCGACAACAGATGTCAGTAGCAACGGGCAGCGAATAGGAGTGGAGAGCTCCCCAAACGGGCCACCGCGCGATGTCGACCACACTGGGCGTCCCGGTTGGGCCAACCTCACGGGGCCGCCTCACCCACGGCAGTGGCCGTATCGGGAACGAGGAGGATCACGGGGCTGGTATCCCAATCCGAGCGACAGGTCACAGGAGCGGTACTGGAACGGCTCATCGTGGGAGGACAACTACCGAAGCGTGACGATTAATGATCCGTTGTGGGTTGAGTCGTCAGAGACCCCGTCAAACGACCAGTCGGACTCCGGACCTCGGATGCCGGGGTACACGGCTCTCTCCTCCCTGCTCACGAAACTCAAGTTGGTTCCCGACAAACCCGACGACCACGGCGGACCAACACCGGACAGACAGCGCAGGAACGCTTTGATCGCGCTTGCGGGAATCTCAGTGCTACTCGCCATCCTGTTCATCGGCGAACAACTGGGTTTGATTCCCGATGAGACAACAGCAGCGCCGACATCTGCCGCTGCGATCCCGTCGATGAGCGCTACTGCGACCCCTTCTCCAACCTCCACTCCATCTGTTTCTGAACCTGCGCCCACTGCGACCCAGGACATCGAACCCGCCCTTACCGACATGGAAGTGCAGCTGTTAGCCATGCAGATCAAGTGGTCACAAATGAGCAGGTCTGATCGTCGTGATTTCTGTGTCGCCTACGTCATCGGAGGCGACGAGGCCTGGGATGTGTTCGACGAACAGAACAACGGTGCTGTGTCCAAGGAGGCCTATCTCACGTTCTTCGGCGAGCGGTGTTGATGCTCCTTGCGGGGGGCCTTCGATCCAGCGAAGAAGTCGATTCCGACCTCGGAGGGCGGTGTGAAGCGGCATGTATTCGACAAGTGAGTTGGCAGTTTCACTGAAGTTTCATGATAGAGACAGTCGCGAATCACACCGCGATTGATCTCCAGGACCATCCCATTCCGGATGGCCTTCGCTTCGGCCCCGACCTCGCGTCGGGGCCTTTTCGTTTGGAGAAATCATGTTCGATACACACTCGGGGGTACAGCACGGCGGTCATATTGAATCGCCCCTGCACCGCCTCCTTCACGTGAGCAGGTTCCACCGCCTCCATCCAGGAGTGGTACTCGTCGGTGGGTTCCGCCTCGAGCCGGGCCTGGTCTTGGACCTTCGCTGGTCACAGCTGGACCTAGAGGCGGGTCGAATCAACGCCGACGCTGAATCGGTCATCCTGCCGGCGACGGTCTGTCAGCTCTTGCGGTGGCACGCAGCCCGTCAGCGCCTCGACAGGAAGCGTGCCTTCAGATGGGGATCGGGGGATCAGCTGCTGCTCGATGAACGCGGCGAGAAGTTCACCATGAGCCGAGCCGATTCGGAAGTGAGTCGCTTCTGCGAGCAGGTGGGCCTCCCGCCGCTGACGTTCTCGTCCCTGCGGCACCCGTGCCTGCGATGACGAGAGGACATGTCTATCGGCGGCGTCTCAAGAGCGGCAAGTGGTCATCCTGGTACGCCGTGATTGACGCTCCGAGAGGTCGAGACGGCAAACGCCGGCAGGTCACACGGTCATTTCCGACCAAGAACCTCGCCGACGAATGGTTGGCAGAGCGGGTCGGCGACAGGCGGCAGCACGACGACGGCCCGGTGCTGGTGGCCGAGTACCTGAACGATTGGATTCGCCGTCAGGAACACCTCGGTGAATCGACAAAGGTCTCGTATCGCGGTCACATCGACACCTATCTGATCCCGCACCTTGGTGAGCTCCCCATTGACTCGTTGACCTCGGAGATCATCGAAGCGGTCTACCGGCACATTCGTGCATTGGGCCTGTCGCACGGCACGGTGCGGCGGGTCCTTGCCACGTTGTCCGCAGCCCTTTCGTCGGCAGTGCAAGGAGGTGTGCTCACTCACAACCCGGCGCAGCGCATCCGACTCAAGCAGGGCACGGAACATGTCGCCAGGGTGTGGACACAGGATCAGGCGGTTCGCTTTCTGCGTTTCGTGGAGCAAGACGAGCTGTACCCATTGTGGCGCTTGGCCCTGATCACAGGCCTGCGGCGAGGCGAACTGTTGGGATTGCGAGTCCGCGACTTCGACAGCCAAACTGGGCTCATCACCATTGCTCGGACCAGGGTCGTCGTCTCGGGCCGAACGGTTACCAAAGAGCCGAAGACCAAGCGCAGCCGACGCACTGTCGCGCTCGATTCTGTAACGTCCCATCTGCTCCGGGACATTGCCGACAGTCGTCAGGATCAGGAGTCCCACATCTTCCTCGATGGGAGCGGGCACGGCTTGAACCCTGGGTGGGTCAGCCGACGCTTCGTGGTAGTGGCGGCACAAGCAGGTCTGCCGCCCGTCCGGTTCCACGATCTGCGCCACACTTCCGCGACCTTGGGCCTGGCACGAGGTGAATCCCTCAAAGAGGTGTCCGTCCGGCTCGGTCATTCATCGGTGGCTGTCACCGGGGACCTGTATGTGCAGGTGCCCACCTCTCTAGCCCAGCGTTCGGCCCAAGCACTCGCTGACTTCCTTGACGGCAAGAAGGGGAACGAGGCTGCGTGAAGACGCTACTCCGCGTCCTCTCCTCTCTTCTGGGTCGCCTGCGGCGCGTTCTCGGGCGAATGGTCTCAGTCGTGGTCACACCTGTGAGTGGCGCCATTGGCAAGGCCTTTCGACTCACACGAGCCGCGGCGCCCAGGGCCATGAGTCGGCACCGGCAACGAGCGTGTCGGGACCGCAGCTACGCAAAGACCGTGGGCGACGCAGTCACAGCACTGCTGTCGACGATCTTTGAACGTCCGACGTATGCCTCCGTCCTGACCGTCTTCCTCTCAGCTTGGCTTGGAACCCCTGATCCGACAGGCGCGTCTGGAAGCTCGGCGAAGATCGGCGACAGCGAATCCGCCGATTGGTCGCATCGTGACGACCCAATTCCCCTCTGGGATCGACTTCAACTCGAGTAGTTCTATCCGCGCCATGTTGGGTCCCCATCTACCGGCGCACCCCTCTTTCCCGTCGCCTAGGCGACTAACTTCAACATCGAAAGGAACGCTGATGTCTTCAGCAACCATCACGCACACCGAGTTCGTCTCGGGCCCCTCAACACTGCTCGCTCTTCTGCGGGTCCTTCACCTGAAGATCATGGGAGTCGCGCGCTGCTTCTGGTCGCGATTTCGAACAGTCTTCAACACCACACTCCGCCTGCCCAGCTCCTTGGCGACTTCCATGACGTCGGTGTTGTCCAGCAAGGCGGGCTACGCCGGCGTCATCGGAGCAGTCCGAGGTTTGTGTCGCTGGGTTTGGCGTGGCTTGACGAAGGTGGCGAGACTTCTTGGACGAACCGCCGAGAAGCTGGGCACAGCCGTCATCACGGTGGTGGGTCATGTATCGCCTGCCAAGGCAGATGCTCTCTATGCGGGCTTAATGCGGATCCGGGTAATGGTCATCAGGATCGCGACTCGGGTCGACACATTGGTTCGCTCCATCGGCGAGGTCTTGTGGATGCTGCTCAACACCGAGTTGGTGCGAGGAGTGTCCACGGCAGTCGCCGGCATCGCTTCTGTGCTCCTAGTCATTCATGAGGCCACCTCTGGAGGAATCCTTGTGTGGTTGGCTGACGTGGCTCCCACAGCAATGCGGTGGGCCGCGTGGGCCACGAACCCCTGGTGGTGCCTCGCTGCCGTAGTGGCAAGTGCCGGCGCAACGATGGCCTACGCATTCCTACGCCTCCTGAAATCGACCAAGACAGGAGACGGGGGTTCTGACGATGACGGTCCCGAACAACCCGCGTCGGCTGCTGACTGGTCCAGATGGCAGGAATCCATCGAAGACGAGGCCCTCGATGCACTCGTGAAGGACCTGCATGTCAGCGTCGCCCCGGACGGCAGTGTCACTGTCAGCGGCATCCCCGAGTGGGTACCAGCCAATCTGCGCTCCCGCCTGGCCAAGGTCGCCTCTGAAGCTGCGATCAAGCAGTGGGAACGAACGGTGCGGCATCGTCGGACACCGTCACGAGATGACAAGCGCCTGTTCACCAAGGCCGCTCGCGATGCTGTTCGCAGCGCCTCGATAAGGCCCCGTAGCGAGCATCGCGCGGCAGCCTGACTCGCTTAATCGCACTCCTCCCCCTCCAGCACTAGGAGGGGGAGGAGTCGCGGTGGGCGAGTTTCACGGTGCAAATCGGATCGCGTGGATGGCCACCGCGCGAGAGTCACATGAACGGACTACTGGGAAGGGCACCTGCCGAATTCAGTGACATGTCAAGGCAAGAGCGAACTGTGGCAGGTTGTATATGGCGCAGTCCTTAGAGCCTCACGTGGAAAGTCCCCCAAACCGGCCTGCAGAATGTGATCACGGAATTCATCCAGGGAGCTGCGCGTGGCTGGCTTGATTCAGAATGAAGGTGGCGTGGCGCTGCTCAATGATCTTCTACAGCTCTCCGAGTATGTGGCTGCCCAACTTGGTACAAGGAATCTCGTGCGTATTGCGTGTAGGTCCGAGGCCGCCGGCCAGTTGCCCGGCGAGTGGAAGGACGTCGATCCAGACGAGCTCGGAAGTTCTCTGCGCGGTGCGTTGGAATCCGGTTCCGTTCTTGTTGTACCCCCGTGGGAACAACCGCGCTTGCGGCGGGGATCCATCGCCCAAGGTGCGGACGCAGGTCACGAGTTCGACCAGTGGTGGGAGGCGGCACAACCGACAAGAGAGACATCGGTTTTGTGCATCGTGATCCCGACTCAATTTCTGCACACCGGTTCATGGCGGGCGGTGAGAAGAAGCCTCGCTCATCGGTGGAGGGTTCGCGCGATCCTGACCGCAAGCGGGCTCGGCGGCGGCTTCAACGCCCGCTTCTCAGCCTCTGTCGTTGTGCTATCCACCGAGGCGGGACGGGGCGTAGCGTGGTTCCCAGTGACCGTCGAGGATCCGAACGGGCGGCCCGCTCAGCGAAGATTGCAGCACCTCATTCGAACCAACTCAGACAGTGGCCGAGGATTCGCGGTTCCAACTGAAGAGGTGAGTGCAGAAACTTGGGCGCCAGAGGCCTACGACCCCGAGATCGCAGCTCGAGCCCAATCCCTTGATGTCCTCGGGGGGCGCCAACGACTCGACTCTGTGGCCGAAGTCTTCCAGGGGACGATCAATATCGTTGCCGATCAGGAATGGGTAACTCACGAGAGGCAACCTGAATCGGTCCGCCTGGTCAGGGCGACAAGCCTCCGACGTGGTCAAGGGCCGTCATGGGAGGATGAACGGCACCGCCGCTGGGTAAGCCGAGATTGGCCCAATCTGGAATCTGCAACATTGCTCATACCAGGTGATCTCCTGGTATCGAGAGTCCACGACACGACTAGTCGACGTCTCCGCACGGGGATTGTAGAGGCCTACGACCTACCGGCAATTGCAGATCGAGGGATCTACGTTGTCCGATTCAACCAAGACGTCACAAGAGCCAGAAGGGCCCTCATCGTCGCCTTCCTTGAATCGGAAATGGTGACTGGCGTGACGAGACACTTGCACTCAACCCAGCTCCCCCTTGATGCGCTGCAATCCCTGCCAGTGCCAATCCCCGACCAACTCCTCGAGACCGCGTTCGAGGAACTCGAGCAGGCCGGAAGACTCCTTGACGCTTGGAAGGTCGATGCTCTCGAGGTAATGGGTGAGGCCTTTCGTGAGGGGGATCTCGCAACTGCCCGCTCAGCCATTATCGAGGGAGGCCGCCTGACGCGTATGCGTGTCAACGCTGCCAGTTTGGTCGGGGATTTCCGACACATGGTACTAACTCAATACCCGTACCCCGTTGCATACCGATATCGCCATCTGACCACAGCATCGACGACGCACGAGTTGAGGACTACGTACGCCAAAGCCCTCGCCTGCGCGGAGACACTGATCGGGTTCCTCGGCAGCCTGACTCTGTCACTGTCGGAAGGAATGCCGCTCCACCAGAACATAACCTCCAATCTCAGAGATCAGATGGGTCGAGCAGGCTTCTCAGTTGGACTTGGGTCTTGGTGGTCGGTCCTTCGCAATCTCACAACGCAGACCATTCCTTCGGGCTCCCTGTTGGAGCAAGTGGCATCGTTCGCCTCATCCAACGAAGTCACAAATGCCTATGCGCGCCTTTCGGAGCGACGCAACAACGAGGCTCATCAGCGGCAGGTAGAAGAGCATGAACTGGCAGCAGCAATTGACCAGTCCACCACAGACCTGGACGTGCTGCTGGCAGGCGCTCAGTTCCTCGTGGATTCACACTTGGTCCACGTCACGAACACACGGGTTGATGCAAGACGCCAGATCTACACCATTGATTACCGAGAACTCCGCGGCGACAATGCCGTGGTTCCCAGTGCGCGGATGGAAACCGATCAGGGTCCCATTGAGACCGATGCTCTGTACCTTCACGGCGCAGATGGGCGCCTGCAGCTTCTGCGCCCATTCCTCACCGTCGCCACGTGTCCCCGCTGCCATGCACAATCGCTCTTTCACCTTGATCGATGGCAGGGAAAGGAAGTAATGCTGAGGAGTCTCGAACATGGCCACGTCATGGCGTCCCCTGATAGTGAGCTGATTCTTCAACTCTTGTCATGAAGGACAGTCGCGGCACGATCTGCTCAATTGGGCGGGAACTGACTGCTGGCTACCGAGGCCGGTCCTCGCGTCGCTTCCTACCAGTTCGGGCTTCGACGTCCCGGACCAACCGCTCGACCCGGTCTGCCGCCAATTCGGCGTCCTCGTGCTCCCAAAGGCGGATGACTGACCACTGGAGACCCCTCAGGTGCTTCGATGTCTCCTCGTCCCGGGCCACGTTTGCAGATATCTTGGCCGTCCATCTTTCCGAATTGCGCTTGGGCGTAACCGCGTGTGTTGGGCAGCCATGCCAGAAGCACCCATCAACGAAGACGGCAATCTTCCACTTTGGAAGAGCGATGTCGATGGTGCGGCGGGGCCTCCCAGGTACTGGCCAGTGGATCCGGTATCTCAGGCCTCGTGCGTACAGGGCTCGTCTGATGGCGAGTTCCGGCTGAGTACCCTTAGAAGGTTGCCTCCGCATGCGAGCAGAGGTGTCCTGGCTGGTCTCCCATTTCGACCTCGGCACAGTCACCCGAGATCCAACTCCGCCCACTTCCGCCCAAACTCGTCCCGCCACTGAAGTCGTCCATTCGTGTTGGTCCCAGTGATGACGCTGGCAGCTGCGGAAGGGCTTTGGAAGAAGATATGCCTGGTCAATCGGAAGCCATCATGCTCTAGTTGTAGTGCACCGTCTTCGATCAGCGACGATCTAATGCTCTGGTAGGTATCTTCGAGACTCTTGTTCGTCGTCGGAGAGGCAACGGATCCCGCACGAACCACTAAGCCTTGAGGTCTAGCTAGTGCTTGTGCCAAGAGATTGGTCTTTGTGAGGACGAGCAGACTGGCACGCGACCACTTTGTCCAATCCATGTCTCCGGTGATGTCAAGTGGTGACCGTTCGTTCACCGAAACGAGGCCCTCGAGAACCAGGGCGATTTGCCGTGCTCCTCCGTAGCGGGCGTCCAAATGAACCAATCCGGTAGTGGTCTCGATGGTGAGCACCAAAGAAGACGTAGGTACCTCGCCATCCGCTCGAGCGGCAATCAGGTCGTCCAGAGCGCCCATTTGCGACGCCCCCATTGGCTCCGCAGAAATGTGCCAGGCGCCCATGCCCTCACCACTGTTGACGTCCAAACGCATGGTTCCATCAGGCCAGTACGTCAACTTGTGGCGAGGCTCGGACAAATGATGGACTGTGAGTGAGACGCACTTCATTTGTCCAACCTTTCGATCAGCGCTCGTGCCCCCGTCGGGGTGGATGACAGCAACAGCTCCGAAGGGCAAGCCGCGAGATCGATTGAATACGACAGGGACTCAACTCCAGTTGGAAGCGTCTTTTGCAGCATGGCCGTTGTTATCCGGGGGAATCCAGCGCCTACCTGGTACAGGCCTTGGCCCAACACTCTGAACGTCCTCGTCGTGCTACCTGGTGCCCATCCAAGTTCCGCAAGTCGGTCAGTGAAGAGGTCTCTCGCATTGTCGTCGGGCAGGACTTCTGTGATCTGCTCGGCCAGAACGTCCACCGAGTTCACAGCGCCCACGTCTTGGGCAACTTGGAGGCTGAAGAAGTAGAACTCGCCTTCCTCAGGGTCAGACAGTTGATCGAGTGATGAGATTGCATGTCTTGCGGATCCGTCGGATCTGACTGCCGTCTTCACCTCGACTGAGAAGTACGGACTTACGAAATCGTGTCGGTTACCCAGAGGGCCTACCCACATCTGAAAGTGAGCAGCGCCTAGCCATTGGCGCAGGAACCACAACTCGCCAAATAGCCCCGCCTCTCTTTCAAGGGACCAACTTCCTCCGAGCCCCGCCCAGAAACGCTGCCACCGTTCCAGGGTGCCGGTCACGGCACTCAATCGATCCTCAGGCGAATTGTTGACAGCCCGAGCGATGTCTGACGCAACAATGGTGAATACGTCGCTCTTTGATGAATCGATGCAGACGACGTCAACCCACGTCCGGTCCTCCTGCGAGTCGAGCGCCATAGTCACGATTTCCGCGATCAGTCCCCTTGTCCGAAGCGCGACGCCCAGTGGCACTGAATCGGGCACCTCCACTAGGAGGTGCCTGTTCGCTGATCTGTCGACACCAACGAAGACGTGGTCGGACTGGGAATGCATCTCCGCAGTGATGTCTGTCCCCTGAGGGCGCCGGATTCGTGCCCAAGGATCCGGCGTCATTGCCGGATCGCTCCGTAGTCGTCTGCACCCTCTGGTCGAAGGGCATGCCGGCCCGGTGGTCCCGCCACGTACTCCACAGTTGCTCCTGTATCGGACGGAGGAAATGAGAGGGCGACCCCCACGACGGTGGGCATAGATTCGGCGTTCTCCGCGAACAGTGGCATGCGGGACTCATCCGTGGCGTTGGGTCCAGGCACTGATAGCGGGCTGATCGGGTAAAGGAGCAGGAGTCCCCTCTCAGGTGCACGCTGCGCACGAAGGGCATCTCCAATTGTTGGCATGGTGTTCTCCTCCACTAGCCTCGCCGCCTCACTTACTTGAGCCTCAGACAGATCCATCGCTTCATCTGCACTCCGCAGGGATTGTCTGCTGACCGGATTGATCAAGGCGCCTATAGAGTTGTACTCCCTTAGACTTCTCGAGATCCGGTGCATTGTGTTCACTTCTTGAAGGCCCGCTTCCCAATCACCCAATGACGCGTTTGGCTTTGTGAGGCTTCTGACTCCCACCGTCCAGGTCACGAGTTCCCCGTAATTCGTGGCCTGCTTTCTTATGTATTTGGCGGCGGTGTCGGCATCGAAAGAGATCTTGTCCTGCGCAGTGCGGTATCTGCGGAGAAACGCCTCGATGTATTCCCACGGGACGTCGGTCCACATGTTTCGCGGGTCGCGTCCAAGGGGCTGGGGAGGGCCAAGGGATCCGATCAGATCCACCGCGAACTGCTCGTTGGTTTCGAGCCAATTGACATCATCAAGATTGAACCGGAAGGTCTGTAGCAACTGCCCAGCGTAGGACTGACGGACGGTCTCAGCAGAGCCCATCCGATTCCGGGCAGTGACCATCATGCTTGGGTGCGAACGAATCCTGGGCGCAACTTGTTCTGGAGTAAGCCCATATCGTTCGTAGATCTTTATCTGGTCTCGCAAGTCCTCTTCCACCAACGAGAGGTGTCGGAAGTTGGACACCAATTCACGCGTAGCCCAGAGCCTTGTCAGATCCACATACTTGCGCCGGAACCCAAACCATCGCGCCATCTGCAGGAGGGTGTCGTATGCGCGGGCGTCTCTGACATAGAACGATGTGACTAGGCCCTCGAGCGTGAGTCCGCGACTCAGTCGGTTGCCGCCCACCAAGATCACTTTCAGCGCAGGGTCCGCCTCGTAATCCAGCACGTCCGGGCTTTCAGAGTTGAGGACGAGAACCTTGATGCCTTCAGGTTTCGCCAACAGAGAGTCCAAGTGATGCTCGATTGCCTCGAAAGGCACATCCACCGACAAGTCGATGGAACACGTCACAGACCTGAAGTCCCCTTCCCATCGTGCCTTGAGCATCGGGCGAATGCTGTCGCGTTCGTAGCGCCACTCATTCCGAATGGTCCGTACTTCCCCGTTCACCAATCTGCCCAGTTCCATCTGCTGCTGGATGCGGGGGGTTGTATGGATGAGCATGCTGCTGGTTCCGTCGCCCATGCGATGGGTCTTAGCCGCAGTGGCCAGAAGCCAGTCCAGGATCGCGTCCCGCAGGCTCGGTGTAACGGATGGTGTCCATTCGGCCACATCCCGACTAGGAGGTACCAGGGCCGAGCGCTCGTGCTCCCCGACTACTCTCACAATGTCCAAGCCCTGAACGGGATTCTCCTCCGTCTCCAGAGCGGGTCTTCCAAAGATCCGCTCTGCGCCCACATAGTTGGTTGGCCTGTCCAGACTGATGATGAAGTCGCGGGGGAACAGATCTGACCCCCACTTCTCGTTCTCCGCATCAGGATGAATCAGAACGTTGGCGAAAGGCGTCGCTGTGTACGCGACGTACGAGACCCGCCCGAACTTCCCAAGGAGTTCCCGAATCAGTCCGTTGATGGTGGACGGATCCAGTTCTTCTTCAAGGGTCGCGCCTCCCATGTCCTCTGGTGACAGATCGATCTGGTCCGCATTTAGATTGATAGATGCTTGGTCGGCTTCGTCATCAACTACCAAGACGGGCAGACCCGTCGGAACTCGCCCCTTAAGCCAGGCGACAAGGCGCCGAAGAACGGTGGCGTTCTTCTTGACGACCATGATCCCGCGTGCGCCTTGCTGGAGAGGCCCCGCGTCCGTCCCAGGCTTGAAGTCGCCGTTGAGAGCGGAGTTAGTGATGCTCCACCAGACGTTCTCTGGGTCTGGAAGGCCTACGCCCTTGTCGTCCGCGACCAGCCCCAACTCAAGGTCCAAGCGTCGTTGCGTTTGCTGACGAAGGCTGTTGTGGATGCCAGACAAGACGATGACCAACTGGTAACCCCTGTCAGCAGCCTTCGCGATGAGGGCCGTGTAGTTGGCGGTCTTGCCCGCTTGGACGTACCCGAGGACCAAGCCCTGAACGCGAAATGGCGTGGCGACCCCTTCTCCGTCCACCCTGGGGTCGTCCAAGTGGCTGAGGATCTTGTCGGACGCCACATCCAGATCGTCGACTTCCTCGAGATCCCACTGCTTCTGGTCGATTAGGTACTCGCGAAGCCGTCGCCAGAGGTATCCCTTCGCCGGATCCCAGTCATCAAACCAGGATTTCGGGCCACTACGTTGCAGAACGGCACCATTACGCCGCCGGAAGGTGTGCTGCCGTTCGTTCTGTTCAAGGGTCTGCCTGATGTGCTCGATCACCGTGTCGGGGATGCCGGGCAACTGTTCGATTGCCTCGTCCACCTCGCACTGGAACGTGTCCATGCAAGTGCGAACGAGTCGCAGCCATTGCCGAATGCTCTGCTCATCACCAACCGATGTCATGCGCTGCCTCAGGTTCATCAAGAAGTAGTCGGGCCCGGATGTCGGCAAGCTCCGACTCGTGGCCCACCGCTGATGCCGCCTTCTCCAAGGCAACTGCAGGGGGAGGGCGATTGTGATCGACGAGAAGGGGCGGGGGCCACGACAGTGGCGCAACCGCGTCCTCCTCGCGGGTCGGCGTGATTTGGGGAGGATTCACCTTCGGCTTGGGAGAAGGCGCCAAGTCCACGGAATCGCTGGCGGCGTCGACCTTCTTCCTTGCCCGACCTTTTCCCGACGTCCTTGGATTGTAGGCTTTCTTGGCTTCCTTGATCAGAGTCTCGATTGGCTGTTTCAACTGTTCTCTGAGGGACTGGGGTAGTTGCACACCGACCTTTGAGATGTTGATGCCGAAGGCATCATCCAGTTCCGGGAAGAAGTCGATGGCGACGCGGGCCAGCTTCGTGTGCTCGTCCGGTGCCCGCGTTCTACTCCATCCACCTGACTGGATCATCCTGTTGGCCCTGTAGATGTAGAAGCCCTGCTGTTGGTTCCAACTGTTGGGTCCCGATAGACGCTTGAATTCTTCCTCTGAACTGAACTTGTCCTTCGGCGGAAGGATGTAGGGATCGTAGAAGACCACGCCGGAGTGACCCGCGCCCGTTACGTTCAGTTCGAGCGGCTGAAGGTGCTGCGTTGCCTGCTCAGCGGGGGCGAAGGGATTCCACGGGGGGACGACGTTTCCATTCACGGTTATCTTTACCCGACGCCGTTTGGAACTGCCGAGATCCCCCTCAATGAACCGGTGGAACACCATGCCCAAGTGGAACTCGAGTTGCTCCAAGAGCTTGAACCAACTCTCCTTCGCCTGCTTTCCCCTGAGCACCCGTGAGGAGAGCATTCGATCCAGATCCGACCAGAGCACCGTCGTTCCAGGACATGACAGGAGGGGATCCACCAACTCGTCTGGCCGATAACTTGGTGGGAGGTTCTCGATCTCCCACCGGTCTTCTTCCAGTATCCGGTTAAGTGAGAAGCGCCTTGCCTCAATTCGTGCGGCTCGCTTGCTGATTCGAGAGGCCACACTGAACTCCCTGCACTGCGAGAGACTGGCTGTCTTCAAGCCCAGTCCGAACTTGCCCAGGTCGTCAACCTCATAGCCGCGGTCAGCTCCAAAACGCAGCGCCTCGGTGAGCGTCGCGCCGTTCATGCCGGTTCCATTGTCAGTGACACGAACCCAACTGTCCTGCTCCTCCCAGTGGCACTGGATGTCGACCCTGGTTGCCGCAGCCGCAATGCTGTTGTCCACCAAGTCGGCCACCGCTGAGGGGAAGTCGTAGCCGACGTCTCTCAGAGAATCGACCAGCCTTCGAGCTGATGGCACCGACTCGATGGGTGATGGTCGTTCAGGCACTCTTAACCCCCTTCGTACAGGTACGGTCTAGCGCAGATCCGCCTTGTTTGCCGATCTGCACAGCGTCTGAAGAGGGCACTTGCCACACGTGGGTCGACGCGGCCTGCATACGGAGGCGGCTAGGTCGATTACGGCGGCCTGGATCTGTGGAGCGTCTTCGTCGTACCCAACCAACTGGCCCAAGAGGATTCGGGCCGGCACTCCTGATGGCCGGTTCGATCCACTCAAACGGGTTGCGACTCTGAGAACCGGTGCAGAGGCGATTAGGTGTCGCCGCCCAAAGCCGATTGCCTCTACCCAGGTGGCCGTGGGCGCCGGCAATTCCGCGAGCGCCTGTTCCCATGTCCCCTCGGCGACTCTCTTCGCAACGGAGTCGAGTTGAGCCAATGCAGTGGCACTCAACCCGAAGTCATCCCCATTTTCGTTTCGGCGAGTGAGGTAGTCACTGGGCGTTGCTGCGGTAGTCAGAACACTTTCTGCCTTCTCTGCGTTTCGGGCACCTGCGACGGCAGCAACTGTGGCCCACCAAGGGTTGTCCAAGCACCGTGATGCCAGCCCTTGCTCGTGACTCTGCCAGTGCAGCAGGGCTTCTCTCCTGAGGCTCCGCTCCTTAGACCCCTGCGGCTCGGCACTTGCGCCTCTCTCGACAGCCGCAAGCAGTTCTCGCCCCATCACCTCGCCGAGTTTTGGCGGCACTGCGTTGCCGATTAGTCGGAATGCATCAGAACGGCTCCCGGAGAATCTGAAGTAATCCGGAAAGGTCTGGATACGTGCCGCTTCACGGACAGTTATGGTGCGATGCTCGCGAGGGTGTATGTACCAGTAGCCGTCTTTTGCAAGATGGGCCGTTATCGACCTGCTCAGTCCGTCCCACGGCAACCGGTTGTACTTGTCATCAAAGATGTCGTCTCTGTAACGCTTCAGTTCTTCAGGTAGCTCCGAGTATCGGGCGCCCGGCTTCAGCAATGCGAATGCTTTTCGGTCATCCTCGCGGACAGGTCGGGTGACGTGGTCATACAACAGTGATGCATCTTTCGGAGCGACTCCCTCCCTAGCCTCACGTTGGAAGTCAGTCTTGGCACCCCGATATCTGAGTTCCCGGGCTCCCGTCGCGTCACGTAACTTTGGAAGGTCGGAGAGAACGTCCTTAAGCGGAATGGCCTCGCCAGTGTCCTTGGGCCATTCGAAGAAGCCTTCCCTCACGGCGACGAATATCAGCCTCTGGCGATGTTGGGGAACCCCATATCTCCAGGCATCCACGATTCGCATGTCCGTGTCGTATCCCCACCTCTCGAGTTCTCGAGCCATGTGGCGGACTGTGCGCATGTCGTCCCCAAGCGCCATATCGGGGACGTTCTCCATGAGTACCGCTTTCGGCTTGGTTTCCTCAATCACGCGGAGCATCGCTTGCCAAAGTTCGCGTCGTGGATCCAAGGGGTCGCGGTGTCCACGCTCGACTAAGTCCCTGATCTTCGATCTACCGGCCCTAGAGAACGGTTGACAGGGCGGGCCTCCGGCCACAAGGTCCACCTCGAGGTCGCTGAGGAGTTCGATCAGCCCATCGATCTCATCTGGGGATGAAAGATCGAGGTTGAGTGCGGCACCTGGGAAGTTCGCCAAGTGAGTTTGAACTGCCGCCGAGTCGTGGTCCGCTGACAGGACAACTCGGTAACCCGCGCGCTCCAGACCGAGGCTTAGGCCCCCAGCTCCGGAGAAGAGGTCGATAGCGATTGGGCCTTCTGCCTGTTGTTGTTTTGCCCACTGCTTCCACGGGTGTCGGCGCGGAGCGTCAGGGTGTCTGGGAAGGACCAGGGGGGACGAGCGTTCTAACTTGACCCCGTAAGTACTGCGTTTCACGGAGTCACCAGATGCTCTCTGCTGGCCGAGGCGCCTCTGCGGCAACTCAATCCGCACAATCCGTCAACTTGTCTCCGGTGAGAGACCGTGGCCAAGGTGTCAATGCTGAGACCCCCTGTACATACCGCATATGGCAATGCTGACCCAAGAACCTCGCCTGACTTGACATTAGTGCCCTTGTTCCCCGGCGTGTCGCTTGTCAGTCGACCTACTCGCTACCGACAGATTCGTATTGCGCACGGTGCCAACCGAAGTAGGGGGCCGACTCAGCGTTGAAGGCGTTGACCTTCCTGCCGTTCAGCGCTCCCACCGCGATCCGTAGATGGCCATCAGACGCCTCTGCTCGTTTCGTCGGCTTGATAGTGCCGTCGGCGTTGACGAAGACGTAACCATGCTCAAAGAGGGCGTCACATCCGAATGCACAGGCAATCATGGCTATCGCCGGGATGTCGGTTCTTTCTGCTTGGGTGCACTCGCTCCTCTTCTTGATGTGAGCCGCCACGAGGAATCGATCCGGATAGACTCGTCCGCACAACGTGCAGGCATGCTCTCCGGAACCCAACCCAAGTGCCTCACGCAGGAGTCTCTGCTCACGACGGACCTTGCGTTCGGTCTTGGCGTCCGTCTGACCGGCGAAGGAACGTGCTCTATGAATCGCCCGTTCACGGTCCTTGTCTTGTCTGTGCGATCTCTCCTGGGGCTCAAGATTGACGTCCTCGACAACGTAGCCCATAGCTTGCAGCATCAGGAGCACTTCGCCGTCCTCCATGAGTCGCCCAACGTCGGCCCCCAAACCCGCCATTTCGTAGGCCGCCACAACGATGGCTCTTGCGTCGTACTCAGTCCCGTCGGGATCAGCGATCACGACGTCGGCTGATGGAGTGATCTTGTACTTCTCGTGAAACGCGGTGGCACCGAAGCGGCGCCATTCCTCTCGAGCAGTGTCGATCTCCCTGTTAGTCGGTAGCGAGTTCTCGACCCGGTCATCCCCTGTGGGGGCGTCCGCCGGCTCGGCGCCCAGGCCGGCCACGATGCCCGCCTCCGTCAAGCCATCCTGGCGTGCTGAGAATCGCAGGGCGATCCTCTTGCGTTCATTTCCACCCCTTTTGGCCTTGGAGGCGATGTCACCCTGCGGGGAGGTTAGGGCTAGCCGTAACTGCTCGAAGTCCTCGATGGCGCTGAGCGTGATTGGATAGCCGTACGGTGGGAGAGGCTTGACGCGACGCTCACCTTCCGGGAGGTCCCGTGCAATCCTGCTGGCCACGAGGCAGTCATCAAGAGAAGCCGCTATCGGCGTGACTCGACGCAGGAGTTCTGCCAAGCCTTCGGGGTATTCACTGTTTCTGGCGCGACTGCCACTTTTCGCCCCGCCGCTGCTCTCCAGCACGATCTCAAAGGCCCCTGATTCCATCATTGACACAGAGAACTCCGCGTCAATGAGTCGGCTTCCGTCCCGCAATTTGAGCCGCTGACTGCTCGGCATCCGTACCTCCCCCTGATGCGCTCGTGGCTCAAAGGTACTGGGCGAGCCGCTGGCTTTTCTGGCTCTAGGCGAAAACAGCCGGGAGTCTTCCGACCTTGTGGAGGGACCGCAAAACTGCTGCAGGGTTCAGTATCGTTGTGCGCGCCAGCATGTCAATGGCCATGTTGCGGTCCCCGCTGGTGGCCAACTGGAAGTCCCCACCCTTCGCGGATGTTCAGCTGGTCTTGAGTCGGGTTCCTCCCTTCGCTCTGGCTTGT
>WBZL01001597.1_pt1 | contig 23353 bp, 17 predicted proteins | sample 5204291 | NCBI WGS metagenome assembly WBZL01 (sample SAMN12344345, study PRJNA552823) | activated sludge metagenome | biome: Activated sludge suspended growth; feature: Nitrification reactor; material: Wastewater; isolation source: activated sludge from nitrification reactor of wastewater...
CCCTCACCACCCACATGCGCGATCTCCCTCCCCGCCACCGAAGCGTCCGCGCCGCGCTCGAAGGCTCCTGGGACGCCCTCCCCCCTGCCGAGCAACACCTGCTCGGTCAACTCGCCGTTTTTCGAGGCGGGTTCACCCTCCCCGCCGCGCAAGCCGTTGCCCACGCCAGCCCCGCCACCCTCGCCAGCCTGCGCGACAAATCTCTCCTCCGCCTCACAGCAGAGGGACGCTACGACATGCACACGTTCATCCGCCAGTCTGCACACGAAAAACACGGGGAGGATGAAGAACTCCTCCTGCGACACGCGGCCTGGGCCTTCCAATGGTTGGCCGCGGAAACCCCCGCCCTACAACTGGCCCACAACGCCGCCCTCATCCGCACCGCCACCGAACTCCAAAACCTGCGTCTGGCCTGGGATACCGCCCTCCACCACGCGCGCGCCGATCTCCTGACCCCCGCTCTCCCCGGCCTCGAAGGCTTTTACACCGCTCGAAGTGGGTACGCCGAAATGACCGAAGCCTTTCAAAACGCCGCCGTCGCCTTCCCCGCGGAAACTCATCCCGCCTTGCACGCCCGCTTGCGCGTGGGGCAGGGCGTGGGGCTGTACCGGCAAGGCCGCGCCCAGGATGCCTACGCGGTGCTGGAACAGGCGTATCATCTGGCCCTTCAACTCGACCCAACCGTGCCCCCTGCCTTGCGCGCCACCTGTGCCCTGCATGTTGGCATTGCCCACCTCTTCCTTTCCCGCTACGAAGATGCCCGCACCTACCTGGAAGAAGCCCGCGCCCTCGCTCATCACACCGGGGATACCCTTCTGGAAGCGCACGTTTTACGCAACTTTGCCATTATCCACACTGAAAAGGGCCAGTTGGAAGAAGCCTACCGCCTGACCGAGACCAGTTTAGGGTTGTATCAGGCCGCCGGGAACGAACTAGGCGCGGCCATTGCCACCGTCAACCTCAGCACCACCGCCCACTATCTGGGTCGCCACGCCCAACTCCAGCAATTCGCCGAAGAAGCCCTCGCGCGGGGCAAAGCGTTGGAAAACCGCAGTGTGACTTCGCTCGCCCTCTCCAACCTGGGCCTGGCCGCGTTTGCCCGGAAAGAGTATGTCGAGGCCCTCCGATTTTACGAAGAAGCGAAAAAGATTTATGAAGACATCGGCAACCCGGTGGACATTGCGCGCACGGAGATCACCATTGCCAACGCCCTGCAGGAGTTGGAGCGCCTGCCCGAAGCCATCGCCTTGCACAAACACGCGCTCAAAACCTTGCAAGAGGCCGGGCAGCGCTGGCTGGCTGTCCTCACGCTGAACAATCTGGGGAGCGCGTACCTGCACGCGGGAGATGACGAACAAGCCAGACGCTATCTCGCGCAGGGGTTGCAGGAAGCGCAAGAAATCGAAGCGGAGACGTTGGCGCACGCCGCCCTGCTTGGATTCGCAGACCTGGCGGTGCGGCAAGGGCAGGTCGAAACCGGCGCGCGGCTCGCGGCGTTCGTCCGGCAGGTTTCGGGGGATGATTTTGAGAATCAAGAAAGCGCGGACCGGTTACTTGCCCAGGCAAAAGAAAGGCTCCCGGCAGAGGTGTTTGACAGGAGCCTTGAAAAGGCGTTGAGGTTTGAGGATGCGGTGAAGATCGTTCAAACGCCATCCAGTTGAATACTCGCATCGTAACTACTCAGGCTTAGAGAGAAAACTCCCCGAAAAAAGAGGGTGAAAGGGGGAGGTACCCCCCCTTTCACCCTCTTTTTGAGCTAATTTTTGCCCTGGCTGAGTAATTACATGATTTCTTGAATTGACCGAGAAAAACTTTTAGGGTCTGAGCAACTACCTTGCATCAACTATTTGCTGATGCGGATGTAACGGGAGAATGTGTTGTAGGCTTGTCCCAATCTCTTTCCGTGGGCGAATGACCCGGTTTGAGAGGCCATAAGTCCCCGCAAGTTCTGTTCGCTTTTCTCCGCAATCCACAGTTTGCGATTGTTATGGCGCATAAATCCGCAGGACAGGGAGGCATGATAGAATCTTTAAGGTACCTTCCCTTCATTGATCACAGGATGCCTATGCCTATTTTTCTCTTCACCGATATCGAAGGCTCGACCAGCTTATGGCAGAAATATCCCGCCTTGATGGGTGCTGTCATCGCCCAACACGACACCCTCCTCCATCATCTGGTTGAACAATATGGGGGGCGCGTCGTCAAAAATACGGGGGACGGCCTGTTTGCAATTTTTGAGCTAGGAAATCCCCTTTTCTGTGTTCTTGCGATTCAAAAAATGTTAGCGCATGAGGATTGGGGGCCATTGGGCGAATTACGGGTGCGCGTCGCCCTTCATTCTGGCGAGGCCTTGCGCCATGGGGATGATTATTTTGGTCTGGAAGTCAACCGCACCGCGCGCCTCCTTTCTGCGGCCTGGGGGGGACAAATCCTGCTCACGCGGGAACTGACCCGCGCGGTTGCCCCTCCGCCCGGTGCCAGTTACCAGGACTTGGGTCTCCATCTGCTCAAAGACCTGAGCGAACCCCAGCACATTTTTGCCCTCCGCCATTCTGACCTCCCGATCCAGGTCTTCCCACCCCCCCGCACCCTCTCGGCCCATCCCCACAATTTGCCCCCTCAGACGACCCCATTTGTGGGGCGCACCGAGGAACTGGCCGGAATTGCCCAACGCCTGGATGATCCCACCTGTCGCCTGTTGACGTTGATTGGCCCTGGGGGAATTGGGAAAACGCGTCTGGCCCTGCAAGCGGCCGCGCCCCAAGTCGAAAACTTCTCGCACGGAGTCTTTTTTGTCCCATTAGCGCCACTGACTTCGGGCGACCTCCTCCTCTTTGCGATTGCCGAGGCCCTAAAATTCACCTTTTACCGCCGCGACCAACCCAAAACCCAACTGCTCAATTATCTGCATGAAAAGGCCATCCTGCTCGTGATGGATAACTTTGAACATTTGATGGATGCCGCAGGACTGGTTGCTGAAATTCTGGCTTCAGCCCCCCAGGTCAAAGTCCTCGCCACCTCCCGCGAGCGCTTAAACCTACGTGACGAACAGATTTTTCCCGTTGAAGGCATGCGATCCCCGGAACCATATCAGATTGAGGACTTGGATGAATTCAGCGCGGTCAAGCTTTTCCTGCAAAGCGCACGCCGCACCCAACCCGACTTTGAACTTGTATCCCATGAGCGCCCCTGCGTCGCCCGCATTTGTCATCTGGTTCAGGGCACCCCATTGGGTCTTGAACTGGCCGCCGGATGGCTCCGCAGTCTATCTTGCCAGGAAATCGCCAACGAAATCGAGGCCAGTCTGGACTTCCTTGAAACCAATCTGCGAGATTTGCCTGCCCGTCACCGTTCCCTGCGCGCCGTGTTCGATTATTCTTGGGTTTTGCTCGCTGAAGCCGAGCGCGCGTTATTAATGCAGTTGTCCGTTTTCCAGGGGCTGTTTGACCGTCTGGGGGCAGAAGCGATTACAGTTATCCCGTCAACGAACCGCAAAGGGAGGCTTCTGCCTCTGCTCTCGGGCCTGGTAGATAAGTCGCTTTTGCGTCGGAATACAAATGGCACTTACGAACTTCATTCCCAGGTGCGCCACTATGCACTCGAACATCTGGAAAACGACGCGGCCATGGCCTTGCAAACCCGCAACTTGCACGCGGCCTACTTTCTCACCTTGCTCCAAAATCAAGAGCCTGCCCTGCAAAGTGCGGCCCAGCCTGAGGCGCTGACCCGGCTTACAGCCTGTCTGGACGATTCGCTTGCCGCCTGGCGATGGGCACTTGCACAGGGCCAATGGCAATGGGTTGCTCAGGCATTGGATAGTTTATTTCTATTCCTCAATATAAAAAATCGTGAGGAGGAGGCAATCCGCTTTTTTGAGGAAACCCGGATGCTGATCGCCCGCCAACCTGCCCCGGCGGTGCTGGTCTTGCGCGTGGACATTCGTTACCTGGCGACTTGCGCGGCGCTAAGCCAGTTCGACGCCGCACGCCCGTTACTAGAACCCAGTCTCGAGGCCGCCCTGCACTTCGCGTTGCCCGGTGAAATCGCCCAAATCTATAAAGCGATGGGCAAAGTTTGTTGGCTTGAAGGAAATTATTCGAAATCAATGGCTTATGAGCAAAAAGCCCTGGAAATTTACCGCGAGGCCCCGGTCCCGGTGGAGATCGCCTTTTGCCTGGACCGATTAGGCTCCCTGGCCTGGTCCATGGGAGATTATCCTAGTGCCTATCAGTTGTTTGAGGATGCCCTGGCGATGTTACGCCCCCTCGGGGTCCCAACCTACCTTGCCCGCATTCTCGATCATCTGGGCGTGGTGGCCCGCGACCGCGGCGATCTGGTGGCGGCTCAGGCGTATTTTCAAGAAAGTCAAAGTCATATCGAGGGGTTAGATGTGCCAGGGCAAAAGGCTTTTGTACTCAATCATCGGGCGGGGATCTTATTTATGGAGGGGCAAATTGAAGAGGCTGTCACCCTTTATGAACAAAGCATTGGTTTATCTCGCGGAATCGGAGATTTCCGTGCCCTGGCCTATAACCTGTACGATCTGGCAACCCTTGTTTTTGAGCATTTTTCTGATTTTGCTCGCGCCCAAACATTATATAAGGAATGTCAGACCCTTTTTGAAACTTTGCATGAGCCTTTCGGAACGATTAGTGCGCGTAATGGGATTGTGCGCGTCGCGTTTGCGATGGGGGATAAGCCAAGAGGGGTAAAAGCCCTTCTCCGTTCGCTGGAAGAATCGCTCGAAATTCAAAACGCCCGTTTAACTGCAGATACCTTAAATTTGTGTGTCCAATACTTTTATGCTCAACAAAAACTGGGAGAGGCACTGGAAATCCTGAGTTTCTTAATGAACATGCCCTATACAAAAGAAAATGCTTACCAAAATTCAGATTCTTTGTTTGAGCACCTTTGTGCAAAAATCCCAATGGATGAACTGGAAGCCAGACTGACACATGGTCGTGTATTAACCATAGAGAAAATTCAAGCGTGGCTTCTTCAGGAATCCCGCGTTTTAGAGACTGTCTGAAAACTCACCTCCTATAAGGTTTTTCGCCCTTTTGCGTCACATTTCCCGCCGAAAAATGAGCTTTTTCAGGGACATACGCCTATCGTAATGACTCACGCTCAAAGAGGGAGAATTCGAGAAAAAAGGATGGGAGGGGGGATGGACATCCCCCCTCCCATCCTTTTTTCGGAACTTCCTACTCCAACGCATGGGTGATCCAGGTCGTTACTTCCGGCGGCGTGGGCACCCGTCCGAAACAGACCACCTGCTCATTAATCACCAACCCCGGCGTAGACAGGATCGGATATTCCATAATTTTGCCGTAATCGGTCACTTTGACAATTTCTGCCTCAATCGCCAGGTCGGTAATGACCTTATGCGTGATTTGCTCCAGCCGTTTGCAATTCGCACAGCCCGTTCCAAGCACTTTGATGGTTAACATGAGTATGACTCCTTTGATAGATAGATTTACTCAAACCAATTGAAGTAAAAGCCGAAAAAAAGGATGAAGGGGGGGATGTCCGTCCCCCCTTTCATCCTTTTTTGGGGAACTTCTTCCTCTCGGTGAGTAGTTGTTGATAAAGAATTGGTTGTAGACCGGATGGGTAACCCGGTTTGTTTTTTAGAGATTAATCGCCCGCACTCGCAGGCACCGCACGACGTACATTTCGCTTATTCAACAGATACAACCCGCCCGCCAACAGCGCGAGAAAAGCGAACAAATACAACAAAAGCAACGCCAGGCTCGTCCCATCCACCCACGCTCCATAAATCAGCCCTGCCAGCGTGCTGAACAACGCCACCCACCCCACATACACCCAGGCTTTCGTGCGCCCGATGATCGTCGCCGTAATCAGAATGCTTTGCAAACTGAGTTCCGGGTCAGCCATCAGATACGCCAACAGCGGCCCCCGGTGCATCCCCAGATTCAGGAACATCTTCGCAATCGGCACTTCCACCAGCGTCGGGAAGTACATAAACACCCCAAACACGACCCCCGCCAGGTTGCCCAACAAGGTGTTACTCCCTGCCAACCCCTCAATCCATTCCGGGCGAATCAACACCCGAATCACGCCCACGGTGAACACGCCGACAATCAACAACGGGAAAATCTGCTTGACGAATCGCCACGATTCCCACAGCCAATCGCGCAACTCATCCTCCGGCAACGTGCGCCCCAACCTCACCAGGATGAACAGGGCGAGCAAAACCCCAAAAAACTTCCCGGTGAAGGCGATTCCCAACCCCGCGGGGGTGGCGTTGACCCCCAGGGCGGCGAACGCCAGCGTCAACCCGGTCAGGCCCAGCGCCACCCACGTCCAACGGGTGAACTGTTCGTGAATATGCTCGAACCCCTTCCACGAAGTCACCCCGATCAGCGCCAACAACCCGATCAGGATCACGCCCTGCACCGCCAGCCCTTCCTCCCCCTGACTGGCATCAAACGGCACCAACCGGTCTAACGTGGCCTGAAAAGACGCCGCCCCCGCCCAGGGGAGCGTGACCTGTCCGTAAGAACCGGTTAACAGGCTGACCTTGAGTGTGCCCGCCAGCAATAAAATCACCCACACCAGCAAAAACGCCAGAGAGCCGCGCCGCATCCCCTTCGCTTTCTGCCCGGCAAACAACGCATCCGTGGCCTGATCCCGCACCTGATCATCCTTCCGAAAGGTCATCGCCATAATCAACCCAATCCCGATCCCAAACGCCAGCGAAAGAAACAACCGCGCAAACGCCAGATCAGGCCCAATCACCCCGCCCGTGTACACCAGTGCGAGAATGTTCGCGGCAGGCGCAAAAAACAGGAATGTGATCGCCGGTCCCAGCCCCGCGCCTTTTTTGTAAATCCCCGCAAACAACGGCACGATGGTACACGAACACACCGCCAGCACTGACCCCGCCAACGCCGCGGCGGGATACGAGATGAACTTGGGCGTATTGCGCCCCAAAAAGCGGGTGACGGTCTCTTTCGGGATGAGGGCAGTCATCGCCCCGGCAATGTAAAACGCTGGGAGCAGGCAGAGTAAAACATGGGCGGCCAGGTACGCCGCCAGGTTGCCCGTGCCTCCCTGCAAAAGTTGTCCTAAAAATTCTAAAATGTTCATCGAAAGGTTCCTTTGGCATTTCCAATAGCACTGGAAATGTATTCAAAATTTTGAATGTATGCCCCTCAAAAAAAAGCGTTCGAGAACGCCTGTTTTTTGAAGTGCAAATTTCAAACGCCCTACACCGCCACGCTGGCCTCCGGGATAAAAGCCATTTCTTTCTCGCCGCAATGCGGGCAGGGACAATGCGGGAGGGGCTGGGTCGCGTCTGTCGCCTGTAGCGCCGCGTCCGCAAGCCCCAACAATCTCCCCGCCTGCTGAATCAGCCCCAAGAGGTCTCGGTTGGCGAGCCGGTAAAAGACGTTGCGCCCTTCCCGGCGGGAGATCACCACCCCGGTCTGCCGGAGCGCCATCAAATGTTGGGACAGATACGCCTGCCGGAGACCCAACGCCGTTTCCAGGTGGCACACACAGGCCTCCCCTTCGCCAATGGCCTGCAAAATCTGGACGCGGGGGAGCGGGCTGATGCTTTGAAAGAGTTCGCTGATTTGGGTTTCTGGGGGGATGTGGTTCATATTCGTAATCCTGAATGTATTGTAGACTTCCTCCATCTCCTTTCAGGGGGCGAATGTCCCGGTTTGAGAAGGACATATGTCCCCGCAAGTGCTATCAGGTTTTTCCCAATGGATGACGAAACCCTGGTGAAAGAGGTGTCCATTATGGAAGGATCGATTCCCAGGAAACGCGCCACTTCTCCGCCCAGTTGGAAGGCTACCAGATCATGCCTGCCGACTAACTGTTTACCTTACAAGAAGTGACCCTCACGACCTCCATCCAAGCGATTGTCGGGCGAGGGTACGGGTGAATTGTGAGCGATGCGGGGAGGAGATCATGAATGAGCGGGAAGTTGTCCGCGAGGGGGTAGCCCTGTGTCGGGGGGCGTGCCGCGCCGACTTATTATCAGGCGATTGCCACGCCAAATGAAGTCTGGCATTTTCAATGTTTCAGGCTGTGGGGGATTAAGAAAAGTTTTGCTCGCGAACTGCCGGAATCTTGCACCCTATGGTTCTTTTCCACCTTTTGATCATTGCCTCTTACTCCTCTTTTTAAGGGAGAAGGTTGCCTTAAGGTCTTCTTTCCAACGGCAATCGAACGGTAAACTGACTCCCCTTCCCCTTCCCCGCGCTGAACGCTTGCACCTGCCCGCCGTGCGCTTCCACAATCGCTTTCACTATCGCCAACCCCAACCCCGTCCCGCCCGTTTCGCGACTGCGGGATTTGTCCCCCCGGTAAAAACGGTCGAACACCGCCGGAAGTTGTTCCGGCTCCAGCCCCTCCCCCGTATCTTGCACGGACAGCACAACGGCCCCCGCCTCGACCTCGCCGGTGAGGGTGATTTGGCCGCCTGCTGGGGTGTGCCGTAACGCGTTGGAGAGCAGGTTGATGAACACCTGGCGGAGGCGGATTGGGTCCACGTGCCCTTCGGGTAAGGGAGGGGTTTGATTGACGAGGGAGATGTTATTTTCCAGGGCCAGAGGGTCTAACGCCTGGAGGGTCTCGGAGAGGAGGAGATTCAGATCGGTGGGGGTGATTTCGAGGGGCAGGCGGGCGGCTTCGGCCAGGGAAAGTTCCCGTAAATCGTTCACCAGGCGAATCAAGTGGCGGGTTTGCCCGTACAGGTTGGCGACCTCGGCCTCATCGAGCGGGACGACTTTGTCCAGGGCGGCGCGCAAATTCCCCTCCAACACCGTGAGCGGCGTCCGCAGTTCGTGGGAGACATCAGCCATCAGATTGGAGCGCAGGGTCTCGGCTTGTTGCAGGTCGGCGGCCATTTTGTTGAAGGTTTCGGCCAGCTCGCGCATTTCCTGGGTGCCACGCACGGGGACGCGCACGGCCAGTTCGCCTTGCCCCAAGCGGTGCGCGGCCCGCGCGAGATCAGTGATCGGCCGGCTGAGGGCGCGGCTGATCACCACCCCGCCCCCAAACCCCACCACGACCGACAACGCCATAAAATTCAATAGCCGCCTGCCGATTTCCGCTTGCGTGGGCGGGAGGTCGGGGTGCGGACCTTCGCGAGAGTAATCGGACCGCATCAGTTGGGCAAATTGCAGAAAGAAAACGAAAAAAAGCACCCCGCCAATCGTCAGGCTGAGGCGCACCCATAAACGGTTCATTTGGAGTCTCCTGTCAGCCGATAGCCGACGCCGTACACGGTTTGGAGGTAGGTCGGATGCTCGGGGTCGGGTTCGATTTTGCGGCGGAGGTTGCGGATGTGGGTGTCAAGGGCGCGGCCCAGCCCTTCGTAGGCGTAGCCCAACGCCTTTTCGAGCAGGTCATCCCGCGTGAGGGTGTAACCGGGATTGGCGAGGAAGGCTTCCAGGAGGTTGAACTCGGTGCGGGTTAGTTCGACGGGTTTGGCGTCCACGGTCAGTGTGCGTTGGTCCAAATCCAACCGCAAACTGCCACACGTCAACACATGGGGAGCGGCGTTCGGGGTTTGATCCAGCCTGACCCGGCGCAACAAGGCTTTGACGCGGGCCACGACCTCGCGAGCGTTGAACGGTTTGGTGAGGTAATCGTCCGCCCCCAGTTCGAGACCGACAATTTTATCGGTGTCTTCCACGCGGGCGGTGAGCATAATGATGGGCGTGGCGGCCAGGGCTTTATCCGCGCGCACCAGGGTCGTGACCTGATAACCGTCCCGCCCCGGCATCATCAGATCGAGAATGACAAGGTCAGGCCGTTCGCGGCGGAGGGTGTGCAGGGCCATTTCCCCGTCATACGCCGGGAAAACCTGGTAGCCCGCCTGTTCCAGGTAGGCGGTCAACACTTTGACAATGGATTTATCGTCATCCACGACGAGAATGCGATGGGACATAGGCTTCCTTTGGTGATTTTCTGTATGGTAGCACATCATCCTCAAGACAATCTGAAGAAAATTCAAAAATCTCCAGAAAATATCCACACCCTCTTCAGATTCTCTTGAGAAAGGTTTGGGATGATAGGCGCAACACCAAATTTACCAAGGAGTTTGTCATGAACCTAAAAATCTTTTCTCTCATTTCGCTGATGGCCCTAATGCTCTCAGTTTTGACCGGGTGCGCGACCGCCACCTCAACGCCCGCAACCAGCGCCCCCTCGGAAGGGGAAACGGACGCCACCGTTGCAACCGCGCCCGGGAGTCTCGCCTTCAACAACGCCGCCTGGAATTACGATGCCGATAACGACGTGTACTGGCAAATCGGCGTGCAATACGTCACCAACCCGGAAACAACCGAATACGAAACCCTGGGCATTTACGTCCCCGGCGCTTACCTGACCGCCACCGCGAACGGCGATGGAACCTACACCGCGACCCCGAACGCCGCCGGAACCCTCAACGGCTTCACCGCCCAAACCGCCCCCCTCGTCTTCCCCGTCAACACGCCAGGGTACTCCGCCCAGGCCGCGCCCACCGCGTATATCTACGACAGCGTTTCCAGCTATCTGCAAGCCGGGTTCATCTACGTCCACGCCGGGATGCGGGGCCGGGATAACGGTTATGATGCCAGTGGCGCGCTCAGTTACAGCGGTGGTGCCCCGTGGGGTGTCACCGACCTGAAAGCGGCGGTGCGGTACGTGCGCTACAACGCCAGTGTCCTGCCTGGGAACCCGGAGAGCGTCTTCGTCTTCGGCATGAGCGGAGGCGGCGCACAAAGCTCCATCATCGGGGCCTCGGGTGATAGCGAACTCTATTTCCCGTACCTGGAATCTATCGGCGCGGCGATGACCGATGCGAATGGCAACGCCCTCAGCGATGCGGTGACCGGCGTGATGGCCTGGTGCCCGATCACCAGCCTGGATTATGCGGACGCCGCCTACGAATGGAACATGGGCCAGTACGCCACCGATGGCACGCGGGCCGACGGCACATGGACTTCCGCCCTGTCCAAAGACCTTGCCACCATCTATGCCGAGTACATCAATGCCCTTGGCATCACCGATGAAAACGGCAACGTGCTCGTGGTGGAAACCTCGGAAAACGGCATTTACGCGGCGGGAAGTTACTACGATTATCTGATGAAAGTGGTGGAAACCTCCCTCAACAACTTCCTGGCGGATACCCCCTTCCCTTACACGGCCTCTGCCGGTGGTTTTGGCGGCTTCCCCGGTGGCGGCCCCGGTGGCGGCGGAACCCCCCCGAGCGGAGAACTGCCCGCTGGCGGTTTGCCGGGTGGTGATGTCCCCAGTGGCGACAGCGGCTCCTCCGAAGCGACCACTTACGCGACCGTTCAGGATTACATCGCCTCGCTGAACGCAGAAGTGGCCTGGGTAACGTACAACGCCGACACCAACACTGCCACGATCACCAGCCTCGCGGATTTCGCCACCTATGTAAAAACCCCCTCCAAAAGTGTCGCCGCCTTCGACGACCTCAACCGCGGTCAAGCCGAAAACAACGTCTTTGGCAATGACGAGAACGACTCCTTGCACTTCGACGATGTGCTGGCGGACCTCCTCGCCCAAAACCAGGCCACCTACGCCACCTTCGCCGATTGGGACGCTTCCTATATAGATGCCTACACCACCGACCTGAAATTCCTCGACAAACTGGGCAACGGCATTGCGTACCGGAAAAATATGTACAACCCCATGTACTACCTGCTCCCCTCTTACGAGGGGTACGAAACCGCCAACGTCGCTACCTACTGGCGCATCCGCACCGGCCTCGAACAGGGTGACACCGCCTCCACCGTGGAAGTGAACCTGGCCCTGGCGCTGGAAAACTACCCCAACGTCGCCACCGTGGACTTTGCCACTGTCTGGGCGCAGGGCCACACCATGGCCGAGCGCACGGGCGATAGCACCACCAATTTCATCGCCTGGGTGGTTGAAATGACGCAAAGGTAAAAGGACCTGGAATTCCAGGGTGAAATAACGAAAAAGGAACGGCGTTCTCAAAGAGAACGCCGTTCCCGTTAATGGTCACGAAGCTTTTTCTGGCTTTGGCGTTTCCCCGAGTAGTGTTAAACATTCAAGGTGAGGATCAACCAGCTATTTTCCAGATACTCGATGCAATTTCGGATACATCCGCCGTAACGCATCTTGGGTGTATTTCGGGGTAGCTCGGGTGGTTTGCTAGACCTTTTCTCATGTGAAAAAGCGTTTGAGTACGAGACCTGACGTCTCTATGGCATGGGTGTGCTTTGATCAGTCTTGTCCCCTGGTAAGCAGGGACAAATAATAAGATTTACCGGGGCAATTGTCACTTTTAAATGTATCCATCCTGTTGTTAAAATGGTCTCATGCGTTATGAGAATATTTCACAACGTATAAAAGTTGAATTAAGCATGATCCATCCTTATTTCATGTAGATACATTTCACACTCAACTCATTTTATTTTCCCAGTATTGGAGGCTTCAGATGCAAAAAAAGATCTTGAACATCAATGGCGTCAACCGCACAGTGGTTGTTTCCCACGATGCTTCTCTCGGCGACGTAATCCGCAAGCAACTGCTCCTCACCGGCACGAAAGTCTCGTGCGATGACGGGCACTGCGGGGCATGTTCCGTGATCGTAGATGGCAAGCTAACGCTGGCTTGCGTCACCAAGATGAGCCGCATCCCCGATGGCGCGGTCATCACCACCGTCGAGGGCATCGGCACCCCCGACAAAATGCACGCCCTTCAGGTCGCCTTTGCCGTGTACGGCGCGGCCCAATGCGGGTTCTGCACCCCGGGCATGGTCGTTTCCGGCAAAGCCCTGCTCGACAGTAACCCCAACCCCACCCGTGAGGAAGTCCGCACCTGGTTGACCCGCCACCACAACGCCTGCCGCTGTACCGGGTACAAACCAGTCGTAGATGGCATCATGGCCGCCGCCCAAGTATTGCGTGGCGAGATGTCTTTGGAAGACCTGGAATACAAACTCCCCGAAGACGGCAAAATCTGGGGCGGAAAATACCCTCGCCCTACTGCCACCGCCAAAGTCACCGGCACGTTGGATTTCGGACAGGACCTCGGTCTGAAAATGCCGCTCAACACCCTACAATTAGCTCTGGTTCAGGCGAAAGTTTCCCACGCCAACATCCTTTCGATTGACACTTCCGAAGCCGAAAAAATGCCCGGCGTTTTTAAAGTCGTCACCCACAAAGATGTCAAAGGCAAGAACCGCATCACCGGTCTGATCACCTTCCCGACTAACAAAGGCGACGGTTGGGATCGCCCCATTTTGTGCGATACCAAAGTCTTCCAATATGGCGATGCCATTGCCATTGTCTGTGCGGATACCCTCGAGGACGCCAAAGCCGCGGCTGAAAAAGTCAAGGTGGAATTGGAAGTTCTTCCCGCTTACATGAGTGCCCCCGCCGCGATGGCCGATGACGCCATTGAAATCCATCCCGGCACCCCCAACATTTACTTTGAACAAAAAGTGGTCAAAGGCCCCGATAGCAAACCCATTATGGAATCGGCTCCCTATGTGGCCAGTGACAGTTTCTATCTTCAACGCCAGCCCCATTTGACCATCGAGTCGGATATGGGCTTTGCCTATTATGATGATGAGGGACGCCTGACCATTCACTCCAAATCCATCGGCCTGTTCTTGCACCTATACATGATCGCCCCCGGACTGGGTGTTGAACCCGAAAAACTGCGCCTGGTTCAGAACCCCGCGGGCGGCACCTTCGGCTATAAATTCAGTCCCACGATGGAAGCTCTGCTCGGCGCGGCCTGTATAGCCACCCAACGCCCCGTGTATCTGGAATACGATTACCAGCAATACATGCAATACACCGGCAAACGCTCCCCGTTTTTCCTCGACATCAAAATGGCCGCGGACGAAAACGGGAAAATCCTGGCGATGGAACACGATTACGTCGTGGATCACGGCCCCTACTCAGAATTTGGCGATCTCCTGACCTTGCGCGGTGCACAGTACATCGGGGCAGGGTACAACATTCCCAGCATCCGTGGACGTGGACGCACCGTCGCCACCAACCATGTTTGGGGTGCGGCGTTCCGCGCGTATGGCTCCCCGCAGGCTTTCCTGGCCTCCGAAAGTTTGGTGGACGAATTAGCGGAAAAAGTTGGCATGGATCCGCTCGAATTCCGCTACATCAATGCCTATCGCCCCGGCTCCACCACCCCCACCGGACAAGACCCCGAAGTTTACAGCCTGCCCGAAATGCTTGAAAAACTCCGCCCGCTGTACAAAGAAGCCAAAGAAAAAGCCGCCCGCGAATCCACCCCCGAAAACAAAAAGGGTGTGGGCGTCACCATCGGTATCTATGGCTGTGGGCTGGACGGTGTAGACGGCTCGGAAGCAGACGTTGAACTGACCAAAGACGGCGCGACCATCTATAACACCTGGCAGGATCACGGTCAGGGTGCAGATATGGGGACCCTGGGTACTGCCCACGAAGGCTTACGCCCATTGGGCATCGCACCGGATAAAATCAAACTGGTGATGAACGACACCGGCAAAGCCCCCAACAGTGGCCCGTCAGGCGGAAGCCGCAGTCAGGTGATGACCGGGAACGCCATCAAGAACGGCTGTGAACAACTGATCGCCGCCATGACCAAACCGGATGGCACGTTCCGCACCTACGATGAAATGGTTGCCGAAAACATCCCGCTCAAATACCGTGGCAAGTGGGCCGCCTCCATGAATTCCAACTGCGATGAAAATGGTCAGGGTAATCCCTTTGCCATTTACATGTATGGCGCATTCATGGCGGAAGTCAATGTCAACACCCGCACTGGCAAAACCACCGTTGAAGGGTTCACAGTCATGGCTGACATCGGCAAGATCAATAATAAACTCGTCGTAGATGGTCAAATCTACGGTGGTGTGGCGCAAGGGATCGGCCTGGCGCTCACCGAGGACTTCGAGGACATCGAGAAACACAGCACCATGCTCGGCGCTGGGATTCCGTATGCGAAGGACATCCCCGACAAATTTGACATCTACTACTTCGAGAACGCCCGCGACAACGGCCCGTTTGGTGCGGCTGGTGTCGGCGAACTCCCGCTGACCTCCCCGCATGTGGCCGTGGTCAACGCCATCTACAACGCGACCCATGTTCGCATTCGCCAACTGCCCGCCCGCCCCGAAAAGGTGTTGGCCGGTTTGAAGGAATTGCAACCCGCGTAAATTTTTCTAATCGGTTGGAGCGTTCTCTCATACGCTCCAACCTGGCCTTTTTTGCCACGAATTTCACGAATTGCACGAAACAAAAAATTTGTGTGGTTCGCGGAATTCGTGGTTTTTTTATATTGCGTATTCCGTATTTCGTAAACTCATCACTTGATACGCCATACGCACCACGCAATACGAACTACCCCCATGGATCAAAAACAACTGCGTGAGCAAGAAAATCGCTGTATCCAGGAACAAGCCCCCGCATGTACATCCGCCTGCCCGGTGCATGTGGACGTACGTGCGCTGACGGCGGAAATCGCGAAGGGGAATTTCACCGCCGCATATAAAATCTATCGAAAATCCATCCCATTTCCTGGGATTATTAGCCACATCTGCAACCAACCCTGTCAACAAACCTGCCTCCGCAAAACCCTCGGTGGCTCAATCGAAATTGCCGCGCTCGAACGCGCTTGCCTGGAATACGGTAGTGAAAATCCCGAACCCATCAAGCCCTTGCCGCGCAAGCCCAAAAAGGTCGCCGTCATCGGCGGGGGGATCAGTGGGCTGACGGTGGCGTATGATTTGGCGCGCAAAGGCTGGGGGGTGGTGATTTACGAGGCCAGCGACCGGCTCGGAGGGGGCTTGTGGCAAACCCCGCCGGATGCCCTGCCCCGTGACATTCTCCGCAACGATTTGAAAGTGATCGAAGAATTAGGGATCGAAGTCCGCTACAACGAACCCGTCGGGCGGGCGGGGGGAAACGGGCGGCGCACTTTTTTGGCCCGGTTCTGTGACGAGTACGATGCCGTGTACCTCGCCATTGGCCCAAATTCCAGCGACATGCCAGACCTGCAACTCGATGCTCAAGGCCATCTGCAAATCAACCCGCAGACCTTCCAAACCAGCCTGGAAAAAGTCTTCGCCGGGGGCGATGTCCTGCGGGTTTCGGTCTACGAACGCAATCGGGAACTCGTTCACTCTTCTGTCCTTTCCATCTCGGATGGACGCCGCGCCGCCACTTCCATTGACCGGTTCCTACAAAAAGTCTCCCTCACCGCCTCCCGCACCAACGAAGGCCCCTACGAATCCCGCCTGTACACCAACACCGCCCGCATCCCTACCCAGGTTTCCCTCGTCGCCACCGATTCAGCCACCCATTACACCCGCACGGTCGCTGAAACCGAGGCCGCCCGCTGTATCCAATGCGAATGCCTGGAATGTGTGAAGGCGTGCCCGTATCTCGACCATTACAACGGCTACCCCAAAAAGTACATCCGCGAAGTTTACAACAACCTCTCGATTGTGATGGGCACCCGCTTTTCCAACCAGTTTGTCAACACCTGTGCGCTGTGCGGCCTGTGCGGCGAAGTTTGCCCCACCGACGTGGACATGGGCGAGTTATGCCTGAGCGCCCGCGAACAGATGGTGGATCAAAAACGGATGCCCGCCTCCGCCCACGATTTCGCCCTGCAAGACATGGCCTTTAGCAACGGCGAAAAGTTCGCCCTCGCCCGCAACGCCCCCGAACAGGACACCAGCACCTATGCCTTTTTCCCCGGATGCCAGTTGAGCGGTTCTTCGCCCCAGTACATCGAAAAAATGTACAATTTCTTGGGCGAGGCGTTCCCGTCCGAAAATGTGGGGCTGATGTTGCGCTGTTGCGGCGCGCCTGCACATTGGGCCGGACGCAAAGACCTGTTCGCCGCTTCGCAAACGGAATTTCGCGCGGAGTACGAAAAACTTGGCAAACCGAAACTCGTCCTGGCGTGTTCCAGTTGTTACCAGATGTTCCAAACTCACTACCCCGAAGTCGAGATTGTCTCCTTTTGGGAGGTGTTCGACCAGATCGGGCCGCAGGCGTTCCCCGCGCGGGCGGGTGCGCCGGTCGCCGCGACCATTGCCGTTCATGATCCCTGTTCGACCCGCTACGAGAGTGCGATTCAAGATTCCGTGCGGAATATCCTGCAAAAGTTGGGTTGTGAAATTCAGGAACTCCCCAACAGCCGCGAAAAGACCGAATGCTGTTCCTACGGCGGTGTGATGTGGTTGGCGAATCGTCCGGTGGCGGAAAAAATGGTGCAACGCCGCATCGGCGAAAGTCCGCAGGATTACGTCACCTACTGCGCCATGTGCCGGGACTTTTTCGCCCGCCGCGGCAAACGCACCCTGCATCTGCTTGACCTGATTTACGAACCGGATACCGACCTCGCGGTAGCCCCCGCCGTCGGCTTTTCCCAACGCCACGAAAACCGCGCCCGCCTGAAAGCGAAATTTCTGAAAGAACGATGGAGTGAATCTATGCCCGAACCCCAACCCTTCGAGGCCATTCGCCTGATTTTGCCTGACGACGTTCAACAAATGGTGGAAGACCGGCTGATCCTGGTCGAAGACATGCAAAAAGTGATCGAACACGCCGAACGCACCGGCAAACGCATGTTTAACGCCGCCACCGGGCACTATCTCGCCTACTTCAAGCCGACCAGCGTCACCTATTGGGTCGAATACACCCCGCAGGATGGCGCGTTCCTCGTCCACAAAGCGTACAGTCACCGGATGGAAATCGGCTCCGGCGCAGCCCGTCAAGGAGCGTGACATGACCCAATACGTGGACCTCACCCCCTACGCAGGCTGGACGTGCGCCGACTGTGGCGTGCCCCTCGTCCCCGGCAAAGTGGACATCTCCTACCTGGGCAACTCCTTCCCTGTCGAACTGCTCAAATGCCCGAACTGCGGCCTTGTGCTCATTCCCGAAGAACTCGCCCTCGGCAAAATGGCCGAAGTGGAAAAAGCGCTGGAGGACAAATAACCCCGTGACGCTGTACGAACACCCCGCGTGGCAAACGATCCCCGATCAAACCATGCGCCCCGGCGGGTTGACCGTGACCGCGCGGGCGTTGGCCTTCTGCGATCTCCCTCCCGGCTCCCGCGTGTTGGACCTCGGCTGTGGAGCGGGAGCCACGCTCCATCACCTGACCACCTCGCGCGGGTGGACTGCTTTCGGCGTGGATGCCTCCGTCGCATTACTCACCCGCGCACAATGGACTTCCCCCCGCCTCTCCCAGGCCAAAAGCGAACACCTCCCCCTCGCCCCCGCCACCCTCGACGCCGTCCTCTCGGAATGCACCCTTTCCCTCTTTGACACCGACCGCGCCCTCGCCGAAATCGCCCGGATTCTGAAACCTGGCGGCTATTTCATCGTCAGCGATCTCTACGCCCGCAATCCACACGGCATTGACGCCCTCCGCCACCTTCCCCCCGGCTCCTGCATCGGCGCGGCCATGACCCAGGCAGAAATCACTGCCAAACTCGAACAACACGGCCTTCACATTTCCGTTTGGCAAGACTGCTCCGAAGAACTCAAAACCTTCTCGATGTGTACCCTCACCACCGCCGCGGCGATTGATCCCTTCGATCTTGTGATCGCCTCCGCGAGGGCAAAGTTGGGGTACTACTTTGCGGTGGCGCGTAGTCTCCCCCTCCAGACTATCGAAGTTTGAATCGTATCAGACAGGCGTAAGTTGCAGCATCCTGAGCGGAGCGTAGTCTTCGGAGCGCAGTCGAAGGATGCGGGGGGCGCGCAAAATGCCGCTTCGCAGACACCCTTCGACTTCGCAAAGCCTCCGCTCAGGATGTCTGCTCCGCTAGGTCTGAGTAGTTACTTTGAATCTTCATTACCCGTGCCCAACTCAAACTTCGGAAGTCTGGGCTAGGAGCAAAAAAAATACCTATGGACGACCTCTCCCCCCTCATCACCCTCCGCCAACAAGGCTTTTATTGCAGTCAAATCCTCATGCTCCAGGGCCTCGACATGCTGGGCAAAAGCAACCCCGACCTCATCCGCGCCATGCACGGGTTGGCGGGTGGGTTGGGCTTTTCTGGCGAACTCTGCGGCGCGCTGACGGGCGGGGCGTCCCTGCTCGGGCTGTACGCCGGAAAAGGAACCCCCGAACAGCCCGAAGACCCCCGTCTCGATTTTATGACCGTGGATTTGGTCAACTGGTTCAAGGAAACCTACGCCGAACAATTTGGCGGCATTCGCTGTGCGGAAATTTTGGCCGGAAACCTGCAAAATCAGGCCACCCGTTGTCCCGTCCTCGTCACGGGGGTTCTGCAAAAAGTCAAAGATTTATTAGTCGAAAACGGCTACGACCTGTCGGGGCTGGATAATGATTGAAGTTCTGTCCACGACCGAAAGCGTCTGCCCCGAATGTCTGATTCAACTCCCCGCGCGGCGCGTTTTGCACGATGGGGATGTCTATCTCGAAAAAATCTGCCCCGAACATGGCGCATTTCGCACCATCCTTTGGCGGGGCGAACCCGTGTACACGAATTGGGCACGCCCCAAAACCCCATCCTTCCCCACCAACCCATTCACCGAAGTCCGGCAGGGATGTCCTTATGACTGCGGCCTGTGCGAAGATCATCGCCAGCACACCTGCTCGGTTTTGCTCGAACTGACCCAACGGTGCGACCTGCACTGCCCCGTCTGTTTCGCAGACGCGGGCACTGCCGCCTCCAAAGACTCCGACTGGACGATGGCGGAAATCGCCGCGTGGTACGAGCGTCTGCTGGCGTCCGGTGGCCCGTTCAATGTCCAACTTTCGGGCGGGGAACCGTGTGTGCGCGACGATTTGCCCGAAATCATCCGGCTAGGGCGCTCCTACGGATTTACATTTTTCCAACTGAACACCAACGGTCTGCGCCTCGCCCGCGACCGTGTGTACCTGGCCCAACTCAAAGCCGCCGGACTCTCGACCGTTTTCCTGCAATTCGACGGCACTACCGATGACATTTTCCGTTACACGCGTGGACGCGCCCTGCTCGCGCAGAAAATGGCGGCGATTGAGAACTGTGCGGCGGTGGGGGTCGGCGTGGTGTTGGTTCCTACGCTCATTCCGGGGGTAAACACGGACGACATCGGCAATATTCTTCGGCTCGCGCTCGATCATATGCCCGACGTGCGCGGCGTCCACTTCCAACCGATTAGCTACTTTGGCCGCTACCCCACCCCGCCCGCCGACACCGCCCGGATCACCATCCCAGAAGTGATTCAAGCCATCGAAACCCAAACGCACGGCCTGATCCGCGCGGGGACCTTTTGCCCGCCCGGATGCGAAAACGCTTTATGTTCGTTCCACGGCAATTATGTCCAAATGCCGAACGGCGAACTCAAGCCGATTACCCAACACAAAGAAGACGCCTGCGGGTGCAAGCCCATCGTCGCGGCGGAGGGGGCGGCGCGGGCGCGGGAGTTTGTCGCCACGAATTGGGCAACGCCGCAACTCATCACCGATCTGCCCGTGTTCGGTGGCCCCAGTTTGGGCGGTAGCCTGGGGGAGTGGGATGTTTTTCTCGAACGGAAACGCACCCACACCTTTTGCGTCTCCGGCATGGCGTTTCAGGATGCGTGGAATCTCGACCTCGAACGCCTGCGGGACTGCTGTATTCACATCGCCAGCCCCGACGGGCGGCTGGTCCCCTTTTGCGCGTACAACCTGACGAATAGCCAGGGGCACGCGCTGTACCGGAATGCTCATGTTGCCGCTTTCCCCGCTTGACCCCTGGATAGCCCAAAAGATTGCCGCATCTCAATCTTCTCTCACCCGCGTGGAGATCGAATCCTGGCAGGTGGGGAAATTGAACGAGACACTGGCCCTCGTGCGGGGGAAAAGTGCGTTTTACCGCAAACTTTTCGCGGGGATGCCGGAAAGCATCACCACCCTCGACGAATTGTGCCAATTCCCGCTGACCACGCCCGAAGATGTTCGCGCCAATCCCCTGCGGTTTGTGTGCGTATCACAGGATGAGATTCAACGCGTGGTCACGCTCCAAAGCTCAGGAACGACGGGGGAGCCGAAACGGATTTATTTCACGGCAGAAGATCAGGAATTGACAGTGGATTTTTTTGGCGTGGGGATGTCCACGCTGACCGAGCCGGGGGAACGGGTGTTGATTTTCTTGCCGGGGGAGACGCCGGGGAGCGTGGGGGATTTGTTGCGGATGGGGTTGGCGCGGGTGGGGCGGGTTCCTCTCGCTTACGGGCCGATACGCGATCCGTTTCACGCCCTTGAAAGGATGGAAAGCCAACAGGCCGATTGCCTGGTCGGGTCGCCGACGCAGATGTTGGGGTTGGCGCGGCGTTGGGGGCTGGGGCACAAGGCACCGCGCACGGTTTTGCTGTCCACCGATTACGTGCCGATGGCAATTGTGCGGGAGTTGGAAAGGGTTTGGGGGTGCGAGGTGTTCAACCACTACGGCGCGACGGAGATGGGGCTGGGCGGGGGGGTGGAGTGCGCGGCGCATCGGGGCTTTCACCTGCGCGAGGCGGATTTGTATTTTGAGATTGTCCACCCCGAAACAGGTGAGCCGGTGCCGGACGGGGAATATGGCGAGGTCGTTTTCACCACCCTGACCCGGCGCGGGATGCCGCTCGTGCGCTATCGGATGGGCGACCGGAGTCGGTTTGTTCCGGGGGCGTGTCCGTGTGGGACGACTTTACGGACGTTGGAGGCGGTGCGGGGGCGGTTCAGCGGGTTTGTGGAGGTGGGAGGGGAAGTGTTGAAATTGCCGGATTTTGACGAGACGCTTTTCGCTGTGCCGGGGGTGTTGAATTTTCGGGTCACGGTGGCCGCGGAAGGGGGGCGGGAGCGGGTGATTGTCGAGGCACAGATGTTGGAGGCGGGGGATTCGGTGCGGGCGGTGGAAAATGCGTTGGGGGATGTTCCTTCCATACGAAATTTGGAGGTGGAGGTGCGGTGTCAGCATCATCCGCAAGAGTCGGGCAGTTTGCTCAAACGTGTTATTTTAGACAGACGAGGTCAACATGCGTGAAGTGATTGCAGAAATTGAAACCTGGCGACGGGATGGGAAGTCCATTGCCATTGCGACGAATGTCAAAAAAGAAGGCTCGTCCCTGCGTCCGTTGGGGGCGAAGATGGCGATGACACCCGCGCAGGAAATCGCGGGGTCGGTGACGGGCGGGTGTATTGAAGGGGTGGTGTATGAGGAGGCGTTGGAGGTGCTGAAGACCGGGCAGGTCAAACGTTTGCATTACCGCGCCACGGACGAGGATAATCCCTGGGATGTGGGGCTGAGTTGTGGTGGGGCGTTGGATGTGTTTTCCTGTTTACGGCGAAGTTGAATTGGATCAAGGTTGGGAGCTCTCGTATAAGGATTTTCAAACCAAAATTATTAATTTCTTTAGTGGAGAATAAACACGCTAAACTTGTCTTGTGTTGCAGATAACATTGGAACAAATATCAAAGTCGAGAACAATTTTTCTCTGCCTGCCCTTTAGGAAAGTGCGTCCCTAATCCAGGGTGCACTTTTACGTTGTTTTTCTCGTTCCCATGCTCCGGCATGGGAACGAGTGCGTTAACGCTCTGGCTCTCCCTTCTCGGACGCTTTTGAATCTTTCGGCAAATGTTTCATCCTTCATTGGGATCCCCTCTTCTCCTCTCCTCGTTCCCATGCTCCGGCGTGGGAACGAGCGCGTTAACACTTGCGTCATTTGTTTCTGGTGCGCTAAACTGGTCAGAGACCTGAATATCTGAACCCACCTAAAATCTCACCCGACTTCCCGCAGAAAGAAGTTCACACGAAACAAGGTTTCGTTATTGACACATTTGCGCGATTGCGCTAATAAGGGAACACGTTATTGACACTTTCCTCCCATAAATCCAGCTGACTTCCTCCCCTCTGTCCCCAGACAACCCATCCGCACGCCACGCGGCTATTGGGCTTTTGCCCCTGCTCCCCTACCGCCCAAATTAAAATGGTCTTCGGCATTGGTTTCCCTGCTTTAGGACGCGGATCGTGTCCTTGCACGGCTGACCGAAGTGGGGCGGGGCTTTCCTGCACCAAATGTTATGGTATGGGCGTTTATTCGTCAGGAAGCGGTCTTATATTCCGCCTGGAAGGGACATGTACCACGCTCTAAGTACTCCAATTGTAAGAGAAGGCAGTTTTAAGCTGATTTCCACCTCTCCACGCGTTATGGGCAGAAAAGATGACTGTGGGAATGAGCGGGAAGGTGGCTATGGTTGAGTGTCGGATGCCTCCGAGATAATCTAATTTTGAACCGTAATATAAAGAAAGGAAGGCACCTAGTAACTGCTCAGGACTAGAGAGGAAACTCCCCCCAAAAAGGGTGAAAGGGGGATGTCCATCCTCCTTTCA
>WBZL01001598.1_pt1 | contig 23350 bp, 19 predicted proteins | sample 5204291 | NCBI WGS metagenome assembly WBZL01 (sample SAMN12344345, study PRJNA552823) | activated sludge metagenome | biome: Activated sludge suspended growth; feature: Nitrification reactor; material: Wastewater; isolation source: activated sludge from nitrification reactor of wastewater...
CACGGACCAGTAGGAGCGACGCAAGTCGCGATTGCGGCGGGTAGGCTCGGACTCCGGCTGTCGTCACCGTGCCATCAGGCCGCCCGGCACTCGTTGGCCAGCGGCTTGTGCGTGCGGCCGTCGAGCAGCAGGCCCTTCCACGGCAGGTCGATCCAGACCAGGCCGCTGGCGCCGTCCTCGAAGCGCGGCAGGCCGGAATACGACAGGTCGCGCTCGAGCTGGTACTGGCTGCCGTTCCAGCCGAGCTGGATACGGTTGTTCACCGCGTTGGCGAGCTCGCGGCGGATCTGCAGGCGTTCGCCGCGCTCGCAGCGGTATTCGCCGCTGGGGAGGGCGAACTCGAACTGGCCGGTCTGCTGGGTCACGCCCGGGGCGACCTCGGTTTTCTGCGGGAGCAGGCCGCATGCGCCCGTCGCGAGGGCGGCGACGAAGAGGAGTGCGCCCGAGGCCGCACGCACGGGCTTCTTCATGCTTCGCATCGAACCGGCTCCAAAGGAAAGACTCCGACCACGAAGCCGGGGAAGGGGCGGCGCCCGGTGGCCGTAGCCATCACTTCACCTCCAGCAGGCTGTCGTCCCACTTGTCGTGCTTGTGCAGGCCGAGCAGGTTGGCCACCGTGGCGGCGATGTTCGACAGGCCGGCGGTCTCGAGCGGCTTCAGGCCGAGTTTGCCGCCGCTGACGTTGTCGTAGAGGATCAGCGGCACCGGGTTGAGCGTGTGCGCGGTCTTGGCCTTGTAGCTGCCGTCCTGGTTCTGCGCGGGCTGCCTGGTCTTCTTGTCGAGCTCGAACATCTCGTCGGCATTGCCGTGGTCGGCGGTGATCAGTGCCACCCCGCCGGCGGCGTCGATCGCCGGCAGCAGGCGCGTGAGCGCCAGGTCCACCGCCTCGATCGCCATGGTCGCGGCGCGGAAGTTGCCGGTGTGGCCGACCATGTCCCCGTTGGCGTAGTTGCAGCGCAGCACCTTGAACCGGCCGGACTGCAGCGCGGCGATCATCGCGTCGGTGATCTCGGCCGCCTTCATCCACGGGCGCTGCTCGAAGGGCACGACGTCGCTGGGGACTTCCTGCCAGGTTTCGCCGTCGAACTTGTTCGAGCGGTTGCCGTTCCAGAAGTAGGTGACGTGGCCGAACTTCTGCGTCTCGGAGCAGGCGAACTGGGCGAGGCCGGACTTGCTGAACCACTCGCTGGAGGTGTCCTTGATCGCCGGCGGGGCAACCAGGAAACGCTTGGGCAGCTGCAGGTCGCCGTCGTACTGCAGCATGCCGGCGTAGGTCGTGCGCGGATGGCGCACGCGGTCGAATTCGGTGAAGTGCTCTTCGACGAAGGCGCGCGTGATCTCGATCGCGCGGTCGCCGCGGAAGTTGTAGAACACGACCGCATCGCCGTCCTCGATGGTGCCGATCGGCTTGCCACCTTCGGCAACGATGAACTCGGGCAGGTCCTGGTCGATGGTGCCGGGGTGCTTCTCGCGCAGGCCGTGCACCGCCTCCGTGGCGTTGGCGAACTGCGGGCCTTCGCCGAGCACGTGGGTGCGCCAGCCGCGCGCCACCATCGGCCAGTTGGCGTCGTAGCGGTCCATGGTGATGGTCTGGCGGCCGCCGCCCGAGGCGATGCGGGCGTCGAAACCGGCAGTGCTGATGTCCTTCAGGAAGGCCTCGAAGGGCACCACGTAGTCGAGCGCGCTGGTCTCGGGCACGTCGCGACCGTCGAGGAGCGCATGGATGCGCACCGTGGGCACGCCCTCCTCCTTCGCCCGCAGCACCATCGCCTTGAGGTGGTCGATGTGGCTGTGCACGTTGCCGTCGGAGAACAGGCCGATGAAGTGGAGCACTCCCCGGCCGGCCTTGGCGCCGGCGACGATCTGCTGCCAGGCCTCGCCCTGCCAGATCGCGCCTTCGGCGATGGCGTTGGCGACCAGGGCGGCGCCCTGCGCGTAGACCTGGCCGGCGCCGATGGCGTTGTGGCCGACCTCGGAGTTGCCCATGTCGTCGTCGGAGGGCATGCCCACCGCGGTGCCGTGGGCGCGCAGGCGGATGTTGGGGTATTGCGCGAACAGGCGGTCGAGCGTGGGCTTGCGCGCGGCGTCGATGGCGCTGCCGATGTCGTGCCTGGGAATGCCGTAGCCGTCCATCACGATGACGACGACAGGGCCCTGGACGCCGGCGAAGGCGGGGAGTTTCTGCAGCATGGTCGCTTCCTGAAGGAGAAATCCGGGGCCGGCGGGGCAGGCGGGCTGCCGACCGGTCAGAACGATATTTTCCTTCAAATCAGCGGTGGATTTTCATGCACGTTGTTTATCGGCCCAATGGCTTGCTTGCGCGCACGGCGCGGCCCCGGGCCGCGTGCGTTGTGGCCGGCTGGCTCGCGGCTCAGGCCTTGCCCTCGCGGCGCTGCTGCGCCTCCAGCCACAGCGCGCGGCCGAAGGCCTTCCAGACCGGTCCGCCGTGGCTCTCGATGCCGACGCCGGCGCTCTCCTCCATCGTGCGCAGCATCAGGCTGGCGAGGCCGAAGAGCGTCACCTTCGCGCCCAGCCGATGGTCGTCCGGGTGGGCCGCGGCCTCGCGGATCCTGTCCTGCGAGTGATCGAGCGCCTCGCGCGCGAGCGCCCTAACCTGCGCCTCGTCGGACCAGTCGATGCCGAGCGCGACGCCCATGTGCTCGATCTCGTCCTCGATCCTGCGGATCTCTTGCTGATAGTTCTCGAATCCTGCCATGGCCGCTCCTCGGGCGTCTCCGGTGGGTGCGCGCCGGCGTGCCGGCTCGGGGGCGTGCGTACGCCTGGCCTACACGCGCAGCAGCACCACCTTCAGCGGCGGGTTGTCGTCACGGCTGGGGAAGTCCGCGTCCGGGGTGATCCATTCGGCCTCACGCACCGCACGGCCCGCCTTGCGCGCGCTGCGTTCGAGCTGGTCGAGCCAGTCCTCGCGACCCACGCGGGCGACGTTGTTGCAGCAGATCAGGGTGCCGCCTTCCTCGGTGGCGAGCAGCGCGGGCTTGAACAGCGCGGCGTAGTCATGCACCAGGTCGACCACGCCGAAGGGGCTCTTGGCGTAGCGCGGCGGGTCGAGGAAGACGAGGTCGAAGCGGTGCGGCGCGAGCTCGGGGAAGGGCGGCAGGTGCTTGCCGCGCACCATCTTCGGCTGGCCGATGCCCGCGTACTGGCGCAGCGCGGCGAAGGCGTCGGACTTGACGAAGCGCACCCGGATCGGCAGTTCGTTGAGGCGGGCATTGTCCTTGCCGACCGCCAGCGCGGACTCGGCGAAATCGACATTGACGACGTGGCGCGCGCCGGCCTTGGCCGCGGCAACGCCCACGCCGCAGGTGTAGGCGAACACGTTGAGCAGCGACTTGCCCTCGGCTTCCTGCATGACGCGGCGGCGCGCGGCGCGCAGGTCGAGGAACAGCCACGGGTCCTGCCCGGCGTGGCGGGCCTGGAAGCGGTAGCGCACGCCGAGCTCGGAGAACTCGGAAGGCTGCTCGGCGAGGGCCTGCTGCTCGGGTGGGAGCGTGTTGGCGATGCGCGAGTTCTTGCCGCTGCGGTCGTTCCACACCACCGGCAGGCCGGGCAAGGCCTGGGCGTAGAAGGCCTCGAGCTCGGCCAGCTGCTCGACCGTCAGCGGGCGATGGAAGGTCTGCGCCAGGAGCACGGCGCCGTAGCGGTCGACGGTGATGCCGGGCGCGCCTTCGACGGTGCCGTGGAAGAGGCGCCAGGCGTCGGTGTCTTCGGCAGCGAGCTGCGCGATCAGGGGGGCGCGGGCGGCGAGCGCGGTGGCGAGCAGGTCGGTGAGGGTGGAGGACATGGCGGTTCCGGCGCGGGGCGCGCCAGTATGCCCGAGTGTGCGCAGGAAAGACGAGGGCGGCCCCTCAGGCGTGTGCGTTCCTCGCGGCGGCGCCGGGTGCGGGCGCGCCCTGCCGGTAGGCGGCCGCCTCGTCCTGCAGCCACGCGGCGAAGCGCAGCAAGGCCGCGCTCGGGCCCGGGGTTTCGGGGATGACCAGGTAATAGGCCTGGGCCGACGCGAGCGAGCGCTGGAAGGGCACCACCAGCTCGCCGGCGGCGAGCTCGCGCTGGGCGAGGAAGCGTGGCACGAGCGCCACGCCGAGGCGGGCGAGCGCGGCCTCGATCAACATCGAGAAGAGCTCGAAGCGCGCGCCGGCGCTGACCTCGACGTCGCGCACCCCGGCGTGCTCGAACCAGCGCGGCCAGGCGTCGTGGCGCCCGCTGTGGTGCAGCAGCGGCAGCCGGGCCAGCTCGGCGGCGCTGGCGCAGCCCGCGGGCGGCAGCAGCTGCGGGCTGCACACCGGGATCATCTCCTCGCCGAAGAGGGCGCTGGCCCCCGGCCACTCCGGGCTGCCGAAGTGGATCGCGGCGTCGAAGCCGGTGTCGGTGAAGATGAAGGGCTGCGAGCGCGTCGTCAGGTTGAGCGTGATCCCGGGGTGGCGTGCCTTGAAGGCCCCCAGGCGGGGGATGAGCCAGCGCGTGGCGAAGGTCGGCACGGAAGCCAGCTCGAGCACGTTGCCCTCGCCGCGATGCGTCATCAGCGCGCCGGTGTGGCGCTCGAGGCGGTCGAGGTCCTCGCCGATCTGCCGGGCGTAGAGCTCACCGGCCTCGGTGAGCGAGATGCGCTTCTTGACGCGATGGAACAGCGCGAGGCCGAGGTAGTCCTCGAGCGCGGCGATCTGCTTGCACACCGCGCTCTGGGTCAGCGACAGCGCGACCGCGGCGCGGGTGAAGCTCTGATGGCGCGCGGCGGCCTCGAAGGCGACCAGCGCCTCGAGGCTGGGGATGCGTCGTCTCACGGTTGGTTCCTCCGGCTCATGATCTCCTGCGCATTTTTCGTTTGAATCCGTCCGTCCGCCGGCGAAGAATCGCGCCTCGCCGGATCCGCGGGTGCGGCTGGCAAGCGATGAACACAGACTTCTTGGAGACGGCAGACAATGCATCAGATGCAGGCGATCGAGCAACAGGCGGCGGACTGGAGGATGGCGGGCGCCGAGGCGTGCGTGGCGACGGGCGATGCGGGTGAGCGCGGTGGCGTGCGCCACGAGGCGGGCGAGCTCGCCCACGCCGTGGTGCTCGGCTACAACTGAGACGGCGCCGGATCGATGGACACGCGACCGCCGGTCTTGCAGCCAGCCTGCCGCAAGGGCGCGAGGTGAACTCCCAGCGCACCCTGAACCACCCGTTGCGCCTGGCGCTGGCGGGCGAGATGCACGCCCGCCCCTTCCTGCGCATCGAGCCACCCGAGCGCGTGCTGCACCTGGCGCTGTTCGCCGGTGATGCGCTCGACCGCCACCACGCCTGGCTGGGCGAGCTGTGCGAGTGCTTCGGCGTCAGCGCGCCGCAGCACGGTGCGAGCTACTTCTTTCACGATTTCGGCCCCTGGCGCCTGAAGTGGGAGAACCACTCCGAGTTCTCCACCTACACCTTCGCCTTCCGCGGCGATGGCAGCGGCGACTTCGCCGACGACCTGCTGCGCCGCCTGCCGCAGGCCTGGCTGGGGCAGCTCGCCGGGAACGTGATCTCCGCCGCCCAGCTCGCCTTCGTCAGCGCCGGCGGCCAGCCGCTCGCGGCGAGCGATCCGTGGCTGCGCACGCAGTTCTCCGGGCCGCTGATCGCAGGTGCGCGCGTCATGGCGGGCGGCGAGGTGTGGTCGGACTTCCTGGTCCAGCCCGACGGGGTCAGCCGCTTCCTGCTGCGCGACGTCGGCCTGCGCGAGTTCCAGGCCGGGCGGCTGAGCCAGCGCGTGCTGGAGATCGACACCTACCGCATGATGGCGCTGCTCGCGTTGCCGGTGGCGCGCGAGTGCCAGCCGGTGATCCGCGAGGCCGAGGCCGACAACTACCGCTTCAGCGCCAGCGCCGCCTACTTCAGCATCATCCGCGCGCGCCTGCAGGAGCTGCGCGAGGAACGCATCGAGGGCGTGCCCACCCTCGGCGAGTTCATGGAGCGCCGACTGGTGCCGGCGATGGAGTTCTGCGAGTCGGTGCGGCGTCGCCAGCACGAGCTCATCGAGCGCCTCTCGCGCACCGACTCCTTGCTGCGCACCCGCGTGACGATGACGCAGGAGCGTTACAACTCGGCGATCCTGGCCTCGCTCAACAAGCGCGCCGAGCTGCAGCTGCGCTTGCAGCACGCAGTCGAGGGCTTCTCGATCGTCGCGATCTCGTATTACCTGCTCGGCGTGCTCGGTTACGGCCTCAAGGCCCTGGGCAAGCTCGGCGTGCCGGTCGAGGCCGAGCTCGCGACCGGCCTCGCGCTGCCGCTGGTGGTCGGCGCGGTGTGGTTCGCCGTGCGGCGGGCACAGCGTGCCCTGCACCGCAGGCACCCGTCCGAGGATCCGGCGCCTGCGCCTGCGGCGTCGTCGAGCTGAATCGCGCGGCCTGCGCGGCGAGCCTGCAGCCGCGCAGGCTCAGCGCGCGGGACGCCTCGGCACCAGCTTGCGCATCGGTCCGCCCACCCGCTCGCGAAAGCGCGGGCTGTGCAGGCAGATCCCGCCCACGAGGCCGACGACGCACCCCAGCAGGGTGTCGATGAAGCGCGACGCGATCAGCTCGGCGAGCGGCGCGTGCCCCAGGGTGGCCGCCTCGGCGAGCAGGATGGTGAGTGGGGTGATGAAGATCACCGCGAGGCCGTAGTGGCGCACCACCAGGCTCTCGATCACGAAGACGAGGAGAATGACCAGCAGCGCGATCCGCCACGCATCGAGCGGCAGACTCAGCAGCCACCAGGCGAACAGCATGCCGATCGCGGTGCCGAGCACGCGCTGGAGCTGGCGGTTCCACACCGCGCGCAACGACACGCCCTGGATCACCGCGAGGCAGCTCACCGGCACCCAGTAGGGGCGGTCGAGCTGCAGCGCCTGCGCGATCGCCAGCGACAGGCCGACGAAGGCGCCGATCATTACCGCGTCGAAGACGACGAAGTCGAAGGTCGGGGGCTGTAGCGGCGGCACCGGATCGGCCGGCTGCAGGCGCAGGACCCGCAGGCTATAGACGAAGGCGATCAGGCTGGCGAGCAGCGCGCCCATGGTGAGCAGGCCGACGCGCAGCGGGATCTCCTCCACCATTCCCGGCGTGTAGGCGCCGATCGCCGCCGCCATGATGAAGAACAGGCTGCCCGGCGGACCGACGCGGTAGAAGCGGCACACCATGGTCACCAGCATCGCGATCAGTGCCAGCACGCCCACCCTGGCCAGCGGCAGGAAGTGGGTCATCAGCCCGAGCGCATAGCTCGCCGACATGCCGAAGGCGCAGGCCATCAGCCACACCATGCGGTGCGACATCGGCGTATTCGGCAGGTAGAGGAAGGCGAGCCCGCCGATCGACGAGATCAGCCCGTATTCCAGATGGCCGAACCACGCGCCCACCATCAGCGGCAAGCCGGAGGCCAGCGCCGCGGCGAAGGCCATCTGCCAGCGCCGGGAGCTGGGCGTGAGCGTGGTGAGGTGGTGCCACTCGGCGCGCAGCAGGTCTGCGACGCGTTGCAGCGGAGAGCGGGTGGTCATGTGCGTCTGCCGGTCGAGGTCCCGATGTATAGCACACCGCGGTTGGGAGGGCGCGGGCGCTTCAGAACGGCACCGGGCTGTCGAACACCATCGGCACGCGGGCGTGCGGATGAAGGAAGGCGATGCGGGTGGCGTGCAGGTGCATGCGGGCGAAGCGGGCGGCGGACTCGGGCGGCGCATAGAGCGGATCGCCGAAGATGGGGTGGCCGAGGCAGAGCAGATGCACGCGCAGCTGGTGCGCGCGCCCGGTGACCGGCTTGAGATCCAGGCGGCTGCAGGCGTCGGCGCCCGCCCCTTGGCGATCGAGCACGCGGTAGCGCGTGAGCGCGCGCCGGCCGCGCAGCGGGTCGACAATCTGGCGGGGGCGATGGTCCGCGTCCTCGGCGAGCGGCAGGTCGATCTCGCCGTCGTCCCGCGCGACATGCCCGTGCACCACGGCCACGTACTGCTTGCCGACGATGCGCTGCTCGAAGGCGAGGCTCATGCGGCGCAGCATCTCCGCGCCGCGCGCGAACAACACCAGGCCGGAGGTGGCGGCGTCGAGCCGATGCACGATGCGGGCATCGGCCCAGCGCGCCTGGATTCGCGCCGCCAGGCAATCCTGCCGACCCTCTCCGCCCGCGGGGACGGACAGGAGGCCAGCGGGCTTTTCGGTAACGAGGAGGAACTCGTCGACGTGGAGGACGGGGATCGAGAGATGGATTTCCGGCCGCATGGGGGGCTTTTCAGGCGAGGCGTGGTGAGGGGGCTGGGGGGGCTGCGCTCGGGAAAAGCGCTGTCGGCAATCTTTACACTCCTGCGTCCATTGCGCTGGTCCGGCGTCTTCGACCTTCGGCAAGCTTCTGTTGGAAAAGGTGAATTCGACACGATTGCCGGATTGGCATGGATCTCGCTTCGATCGCGGTGGCTCGGCGTCGCCGGGAACGATTTGGAGACGGACATGAAAACAAGGACGCAGGCGATATGCAAGGCGGGTCTGCTTGCATTGGCATTGAGCGCGGGAAGCGCCTCGGCAGCGCAGATCTACTGGACGGACTGGACCGGAGCTGACCTGGATTCCGGCAATGGCTTCCGGGGCGTCGGCACGATCACGACGTCGAACTCGACGGTCACCGTGACCTACACGAACCCGCAGGGGATCAGCTTCTATCAGCCGAGCGGCGGAAATTACTATTACAGCAACGGCACCGACGGCCCCGGCGGCACCTCGCCGTTCACGAGCACGGCGGTGGACAACCGGCCGGCCACGACCGACATCATCGCGCTGAATCAAGCCGGCTCGCAGACCCTGAGCTTCTCGCAGGCGATCGCGAACCCGGTGTTCGCCTACGTCAGTCTCAACGGCAACGGCTACGGCTTCGACCAGGACTTCGACATCCTCAGCTTCGGCGACGCCAGTGACGGCAATGTCTGCGGCTACTGGGGCTGCGGAACCTCGTACAAGCAGGTGGCGACGGTCAATGGCAAGACGGAGTACCAGTTGCTGGGCACCGGTGAGCCGCACGGCACGCTGCAGTTCAAGGGGACCTTCGACACCGTGAATTGGCGCAGTCTCAGCAGCGAAAACTGGAACGGCTTCACGGTGGGCGTGCAGGAGACGGCGGTCGAATATTGCACGGCGAATCCGACGGCACCCGGGTGCACGCCGAACGGCGTGCCGGAGCCCGCTTCGCTCGCGCTGCTCGGCCTGGGGCTCGCCGGGCTTGGTGTAGCGCGCAGGCGCAGGGCTTGAGGCGGGGGGCGCGATCCCCGCAAAAAAGGAACGGGAGCCGATGGCTCCCGTTTGTTCTTGTGCGCACCGGATCGGGGGATGCCCGAACCGGTGCGCATCGCGTGGGTCAGAACGCGCTGAAGGGGTAGTCGAGGAAGACGCGCACTTCGTTGCCGCTGGAGTTGTAGGCACGGGCGTTATCCGAGACGCGCAGCGTCGATGCGCGCAGGCGGACGTTCAGGTCCTTGGCGGCGCCGCTCTGCACCTTGTATGACAGCTGGTTGAAGAGCTCGTGCTCCTTGCCATCCGTGGTCGTACCGACGTCGATGTCGTGGCCACGGACGTAGGCGATGCGGTAGCTCAGGCCGGGAAGGCCGTACGCGGCGAAGTCGACGGTATAGGCCACCTGCCAGGACTGCTCGTCCGCAGCGTTGAAGTCGGACCAGTAGGAGTTGGCGAGCCAGATCGAGCCGCCGCCGTCACCGATCCATCCCTCGCTCTGGTAGAAGCCGTAGTTGTAGTCGATGTCGCCATTGTTGCGCTGGTAGGCCAGCGTGAACGCATGCGGGCCGGTCGCGTAGGTCGAGGCCAGGCTCCAGATGCGGCTCTTGCCGGGCTGGAAGTCGGCGTCCTGCTTGGTGCGGTAGCCGTTGAAGTCGAAGGTCAGCGAGTTGCTGGCGATCGGCAGCACATAGTTCAGGTTGAGGTACTGACGCTTGAGCACGTCCTCGACGTCCGAGGCGTAGAACGCGCCGCTGAAGGCGTCGTTGAACTTGTAGCTCGCACCGATCACGTCGATGCCCTTCAGGCCACCGCTGTCACGACCCTCGTCGCTCTTGCGCGACTGGGCGTGGAAGGTGCCGGCATTGAATTCCAGGCCTTCGATCTCGGTCGAGGTCAGCATGGTGCCGGTATAGCTCTCGGGCAGCAGGCGGGAGTTGTCGTGGCTCAGCACCGGCAGGTTGGGGCGCAGGTCGCCGTAAGCGAGCACGGTGTTCGAGAAGCGCAGCTTGAGGGAGGCGCCACCCTTGGCCACATCCTTCTCCGGCATGCCGGTGCTGTCCTGCTTGAAGAAGTCGATCCCCCAGTTGCCTGCGCGGTCGCGGGAGCCATCGAGGCGAACCGCATAGGCGGCAAATGCGTCCACACCGAATCCGACCGTGCCCTGTGTGAAGCCCGACTCGAAGTTCGCGATCGCACCCTGGCCCCATTCGCCACTGTCGTGGCGGCCGCCCTTGTAATCACGATTGATGAACGCGTTGCGCAGCAGCACGTTCAGCGCGCTGTCTTCCACAAAGCCTTTTGCTTCGGCCTGTCCGGCGGCGAATGCGGGCGTCGCGCTCGCGAGCCCAAGAACGATCAAACCAGCCAACTTCTTCGACATGTTGTTTTCCTCGATGGTGTCTGTTGTCTTTTCCAGCCCGCCGACGGGTCGTGTCCGTGGCAGTGGGGGCGCGATTCTCGCACTTCCGGCGCGAGGTGGTGCGGCCGGGTTGCAGGAAAATGACAGTCCGCAACGCGGATGGGGCGTCGAGTGGGAAGTGTCGGGATTTCTTACAGCCACCCATAGAAAAAACTGCTCATTCTGGGGAGTGAAGATGCGTTTCTCGGGCGGATGTGACATCCCTCACGCGGACAGTGCATCAGATTCGGGAATGCGGCTGCCTAAACCCCGGATGCCGTCGTAAAAAGGCTTGGCGGCGTCGGGATTCTTTACACTCGCAGGCCGAACGTTCGGGAACACCCTTGCAGCAAGCGGGAAAGTCGTGATGGCACAAACCTTGCTTTTGATAAAAATATTCGATTGTACCGGGGCTCCACACATGAAACGCACGCTGCTCGTCCTCGCCCTGCTGGGACTTTCCGCTACCGCCGCCCAGGCGGCCCAGATCACCACCGTAGTCAGCGCCAACGGCAATGGCGGCAACTATGACGGTTCGCTTGCCGTGTTGAATGACGGAATCTTCCCGGTCGAGGGGAGCCAGTGGAACCTGGCCGACAAGGTGTCGTGGAACGGCAAGGGCAATCGCTTCGTGTTCTCCTTCGACGACTTGTACCGCATCGACAGCGTCCGGCTCTCGGTCGACAACAACGACGACTACCTGCTCGAATACTCGACCGACTATTCGACCTGGGAGAGCCTGCTCACGGTGTCGAGGGGCATGGGCGAGATCGGTTGGGGGATGGACACGATGGCCACCGATCCGTCCGCTTCCGAGTACGTGTCACAGCTCGCATTCACGCCGCGGGAGGCGCGCTACGTCCGGATCCAGGCGACGGATGGCGACAACTCCTACTCCATCGGAGAGCTGGCCTTCACCGGCGAGCGCGCGGGCGGCGCTGATGTCGCTCGGATCAGCCAGGTGCCGGAACCCGGTGCGCTCGCACTGGTCGCGCTCGGACTCGCGGGCCTGGGACTGGCGCGCCGCCGGCAGGTCTGAGCGCAGCTTCGGCTCCGAAAGTCACCAAAAGACGCCCCGCGGCCTCTCCGGCGCGGGGCGTTTTGCGTGGACCGCCGACAGATTCCCCGACCGGGTGCTCCGCGGGCCGGGGGCATGCGGTGCTCCTGCGCCGTTTCCGCGAATGCGCGTAGCCGCAGCGCAGACATTTGCTCGCAAGACTCTCCGGATAGGTTTTATTGTGCACTGCAGCGCCAGCGGATAGTCTCAATCAATTCCCTCCATTGCTTCCACAGAGGTCGATCTTTGCTAGTCTGAGCCTGTCGGCAGAGCTTTTCGGCGACTTCGGGGCTCGTTTCGCGCTGGCGGAGCGATCACCGGGGTGCTTACGCTCGAGGTGCGACTGCTCCTCGGGAACCGTTTGCGTCACAGTCAGAGAGGGAGAATCACATGAGCGAGAACAGCACGAACACCGCCGGCAAGTGCCCGGTGATGCATGGCGGCAACACCGCCGCCAAGGACTCGGTGATGGCGTGGTGGCCCAAGGCGCTGAACCTGGACATCCTCCACCAGCACGACAGCAAGACCAACCCGCTCGGCGCCGGCTTCGACTACCGCGAGGAGCTGAAGAAGCTCGACGTCGACGCGCTCAAGAACGACCTCAAGGCGCTGATGACCGACAGCCAGGAATGGTGGCCGGCCGACTGGGGCCACTACGGCGGCCTGATGATCCGCATGGCCTGGCACGCCGCCGGCACCTACCGCATCGCCGACGGTCGTGGCGGCGGCGGCACCGGCAACCAGCGTTTCGCGCCGCTGAACTCCTGGCCCGACAACGGCAACCTCGACAAGGCGCGCCGCCTGCTGTGGCCGATCAAGAAGAAGTATGGCAACAAGATCAGCTGGGCCGACCTCATCATCCTCGCCGGCAACATGGCCTACGAGTCGATGGGCTTCAAGACTTTCGGCTTCGCCTTCGGTCGCGAGGACATCTGGCATCCCGAGAAGGACATCTACTGGGGCTCCGAGAAGGAATGGCTCGCCCCCAGCGGCAGCGAGGGCTCGCGCTACTCCGGCCAACGCGACCTCGAGAATCCGCTCGCCGCGGTGATGATGGGCCTGATCTATGTGAACCCGGAGGGCGTCGACGGCAAGCCCGACCCGATCAAGACCGCCCACGACATGCGCGTGACCTTCGCCCGCATGGCGATGAACGACGAGGAAACCGTGGCGCTCACCGCCGGCGGCCACACCGTCGGCAAGGCGCACGGCAACGGTAGCGCCGCCGTCCTCGGCCCCGCGCCCGAAGGTGCGGATCTCGAGGAGCAGGGCTTCGGCTGGATGAACCACACCACCCGCGGCATCGGTCGTGACACCGTGACCAGCGGCATCGAGGGCGCGTGGACCTCGCATCCGACCAAGTGGGACAACGGCTACTTCGACATGCTGTTCAAGCACGACTGGTGGCTGCAGAAGTCGCCCGCCGGTGCCTGGCAGTGGGAGCCGGTGAACATCGCCGAGGAAGACATGCCGGTGGACGTGGAAGACCCGTCGATCCGCCGCAAGCCGATGATGACCGACGCCGACATGGCGCTGCGATTCGACCCGGCGTACCGCAAGATCGCAGAGCGCTTCCGCAACGACCAGGCCTACTTCGAGGACGTCTTCGCGCGCGCCTGGTTCAAGCTCACCCACCGCGACATGGGCCCGAAGGCGCGCTACCTCGGTCCCGACGTGCCTGCCGAAGACCTGATCTGGCAGGACCCGGTGCCCGCCGGCAACAAGACCTACGACGTCGCCGCGGTGAAGGCGAGGATCGCCGCCGCCGGCCTGTCGGTCGGCGACATGGTCGCCACCGCCTGGGACAGCGCACGCACCTTCCGCGGCTCGGATTACCGCGGCGGCGCCAATGGCGCCCGCATCCGCCTCGCCCCGCAAAAGGACTGGGAAGGCAACGAACCGGCGCGGCTGGCCAGGGTGCTGGCGGCCTACGAGAAGATCGCCGCCGAGACCGGCGCCAGCATCGCGGACGTGATCGTGCTCGGCGGCAACGTCGGCCTGGAGCAGGCGATCAAGGCCGCCGGCTTCAATGTCGAGGTGCCCTTCGCCCCGGGTCGAGGCGACGCCAGCCAGGCGCAGACGGACGTCGAGTCCTTCGAGGTGCTGGAGCCTGTGCATGACGGCTTCCGCAACTGGCAGAAGAAGGACTATGTGGTCCAGCCCGAGGAGATGCTGCTCGACCGCGCCCAACTGCTCGGCCTGACCGCGCCCGAGATGACCGTGCTGATCGGCGGCCTGCGCGTGCTCGGCACCAACCACGGCGGCAGCGGGCACGGCGTGTTCACCGACCGCGTCGGCGCGCTGACCAACGACTTCTTCGTCAATCTGACCGACATGCGCTACAGCTGGAAGCCGACCGGGCGCAACAGCTACGACATCGTCGAGCGCAAGAGCGGCGCGAGGAAGTGGACCGCGACCCGCGTCGATCTGGTGTTCGGCTCCAATTCCATCCTGCGCGCCTACGCCGAGGTGTATGCCCAGGATGACAATCAGGAGAAGTTCGTGCGCGACTTCGTCGCCGCGTGGACCAAGGTCATGAACGCGGATCGTTTCGACCTGCGCTGACGCGGTTCCCGCCTGCAGCACCCTCCCGCCCACACCGTGCAGCCGCGCGGTGTGGGCGGTTTCGTTCGGGGACGGCCGGGATGTGCCCTTCGCCACGCCGTGTCGAGCCGTGCCGGCCGATCGCGACTCGCGTCGCTCCCACGGAAAACCGCCGTGCAGGCCGATCGCGACTTGCGTCGCTCCTACGGAAAACCGCCGTGCTTCCGCCGTGCCCGGTGGGAGCGACGCAAGTCGCGATCGGCCGGCGCGGCTGCGACGCGCGCTGCGTATCTGGACTCCGGCATCCCTACGCCCCCCACAGCGCCTCGCCGCCCGCGTCGCGGTAGCTCAGGTAGGTGCGCAGGTCGAACTCGTACTGGTGATAATCCGGCTCCATGTGCAGGCAGAGCTGGTAGAAGGCCTTGTCGTGCTCGCGCACGCGCAGGTGGGCGAGTTCGTGCACCACGATCATGCGCAGGAAGGCCTCCGGCGCGGCGCGGAACAGCGTGGCGATGCGGATCTCGCGCTTGGCCTGGAGGCGCGAACCCTGCACGCGCGAGATCGCGGTGTGGGTGCCGAGCGCGTTGCGGATCACATGCAGGGTGTTGTCGAAGCGCACCTTGGCGAGTGGCGGCGCGCTGCGCAGGTGGGCGGCCTTGAGCGCCTGCACGTAGTCGTGGAGCGCGCTGTCCGAACGCACCGCGTGCCCCTGCGGGTAGCGTCGGCGCAGCGCGTCGGCCAGTCCGCCCTGCTCGATCAGCGTTCTCACCTGATGCACCAGCGCCGGTGGGTAGCCGGCCAGGTAGTCGGGGCTGCGCCGCGTGTTCAAGTGGCCTCCCAGGCCAGCATCGCCAGCTTGCGCTCGCGGCCCCAGCGGAACTCGCCCGCGTCGCCGTCCGCGCGGATCAGGCGATGGCAGGGGACGAGGTAGCCGAGCGTGTTGGCCGCGATCGCGCTGCCGACGCTGCGCGGTGCAGCCGGCATGCCGAGCAGGGTGGCGAGCTGGCGGTAGGACATCAGGCGGCCGGGCGGGATGCGCATGAGGGCGGACCAGACGCGGACCTGGAAGGGCGTGCCGCGCAGGATCAGGTGAACGCCGCCTGGGGCGGGGTTCGCCGCTTCGGCGGGCCCGGAAGCCCCGGTGGCTGCAGCCACCGGGGTGGAAGGCGCGCGCGACGGGAAGATCCGCTGCGCCAGGCGGTGTGCGTGCGCATCGTCGCGCACCGGCGCGGCGGCGGACCAGAGGCTGCGTAGCTCGACGAGCAGGGCCGCCTCGTCACGACAGCGAAAGGCGAGATGGCACACGCCGCGGGTGGTCCACGCCAGCAGCGCGTCGCCGAAGGGCGTGGCTGCAAGGCCGTGGCCGAGTGCGACGGTGCGCCCTGAGGCGGGGGGCATCGGCTCCCAGGTGAGCGGCACGGCGCGGGCCAGGTCCGACGGTGCGGGATCGCCGGCGTCGCGCTCCGGGAGCCGCTCCGGCGTCGGCGACAGGCGCTCGCGTGCATACGCCCGCCCCAGGCAGTGCAGGAAGCGCTCGGGCGTGATCCCCGCCCATTCCGCGAGCACCTGCTGCCACTGCCCGAGATCGAGGCCAAGCGCCTCCGCGACCGCCCCGGACGGTGGCGTGTGGCGGGGGCGGGCGCGCACGAAGGCGATCGCGCGGGCGATGGTGTCGTAGTGCAGGGCAGCGGAGTCGGTGGACATGGCGGGTGCGGGTGTGATGGGTGACAAGGCGGGGTGGCCTTGCGGTCGACAATGGTAGCCGGCCTGGCCGGCGAGGCTTGTGCAGGACGCGCTGCTATCGCGACTGGCGTCGCTCCTGCGGGCGCTCCGGAAACCTGCCCGGCTTTCCATAGGAGACGCAAGTCGCGATGCGTCGGTTCGTTTGGCGCCGCGACCGGATACCTGCGCCGCGACGGTAGAATGGCCGATGAGTCCGGAGCCGTCCCGAACCGTGCGAACGCCGCGGTCCACCCTCCCGGCGCGACCCGGCTTGCCTTCCGTTCCGACCCCGAAGCACAGGAGATCGCGCGTGCCCATCCTTCTTCAAGTCGATTTTCCCTATGCCGGCCCCTGGGGCGAGGACATGGCGCAGGCCATGCGGGGCTTGGCGGAGTCCATCGCGCAGGAGCCCGGGCTGCTGTGGAAGATCTGGACCGAGAACCGCGACAGCGGCGAGGCGGGCGGGATCTACCTGTTCGCCGACCGCGCCGACGCCGAGCGCTACCTGGAGATGCACCGCGCGCGCCTGTTCGGCTTCGGCGTGCCCGAGGTGCATGCGAAGGTGTTCGAGGTCAACGCGCCGCTGTCGGCGATCGACCGCGCGCCGCTCGCCGGCCTGCAGTGACCGGATGGGCGCCGTCGGCATCGAGCCGGCGACGGCGCGCCCTCCTCCCTCCACCGCGCAGCGCTACAGCAGCCGCAAGCCCGGCGGCAGCGCTTCGCCGAAGCTGCGGCGGCGGTCGGCGTCGTCGAGGCTGACGACCTCGCGCACCATGGTGATCCAGCTCTGCGGGGCGCGGAGGGCGGCGAGGCGGCGCGCGACCTCGTCGCGCAGTTCGGGCGCGAGGTCGCGCGCGCGGTCGCCGGTGAGGCGGGCGAGCTGGGCGGCGGCGAAGGCGGCGGGCTCGACGACCTTCCAGTCGAGCGCGAGCACGGCCTGCAGCCACTCGGCGGCGGTCTCCGGCGGCACCACGGTGTGTGCGCTGCCGTAGAGGGACTCGCGCGCGCCGACGCGGCCGAGCGCCCACCAGGTGTGGGCTTTCTCGGCGGGGCGGGCGAGGCGCTCGAGCAGCCACTTGCCGACCTCGACGCGGTGCATCGCCGGCACACGTTCGAGGGCAGCGGCCAGGCGCACCATGTCGTCGTAGCTGCCCTGCACCGGGTCGCCGCGGCGGCGGGCGGCGTCGGTGTCTTCGAGGTGCTCGGCCAGCACCTCCAGGACCTGCAGCTGGCGTGCCTCGTCGAGGCCGCCGGCGCAGCGCCGCCACAGCGTCCACCACTCGCTCCAGTTGTTGCCCTCGCGCACGTACTGCAGGCCCTGGCCGAACAGCGTCCACAGCTGGTCGACGCGCCAGTCGTCGAGCGCCGCGCCGAGGCCGGGGCGCAGGCAGTAGCCGGCGAGGTTGAGCCACACGCGCTCGTGCTCGGCGGAGCGCCGGCGCCGGCGCGCGCGCTCGAGCAGGGCGTCGAAGAGCGCGCGCAGCAGCGCCATGTCCCAGTCGTCGCGGCGGCCGAGCACACGCTCGAGGCGGGCGCGCAGCTGGCGCACTGCCTTGGCGTCGAGTTCGCGCGCCTGCCCGCCGAAGACCTCGTCGATGAGGGCGATGGCCTGGGCGAGGCGAGGATGGGCGCCGGCCGCGGCCTCGGTGGCGGGCGTGTCGGCCTCGGCGCGCACCTGGAAGGCGAGCTGCCAGCGTTGCGTGTCGTCGTCGATCGCCACGCACTGCATCTCCAGCGTGCCGACCTCGGTCAGGCAGGCGACCAGGCGCACGGCGACGCTCTCGCGGCGGCCGGCGGCGGTGGCGGGCAGGCGGGTGGCGAGCGGGGGCAGGTGGATGAAGTCGTCGGCGCCGAGCTCGACCAGCTCGCCTGCCTGCCACGCGCTGTCGCTGGTGGAGGAGACGAGGTGGAAGCGCACCGGCTGGCCGAGGCGCAGCGCGAAGCGACGCTCGGGGAGCGCGACCTCGGTGCCGGATTCGGTGCCGCGCGGCAGCACGCAGATCGCGCGCGCGGCCTCGCCGCCCTCCTCCAGCACCAGGAAGTAGCTGCGCGCCGAGCCGCCGCCAATGCCGGGGCCGAGGCCGCTGCGCGCCGCGCGCACGAGCGCGAAGGCCACCGCGCCGCGGGCGACGGCGAGGTCGGGGGCGTCGTTGTGCAGCACGCGCGGGGGCGCGCCGCGCCAGTGAGCGAGCAATCCTTCCAGGCGGGCGGAGATCGCGTCGGCGCGGAACACGCCGCCGTTGAGCAGCAGGGTGTCGGGGATCGCGAGCGGGGCTGCGGCTTCGTCCGCATCTCCGTCGGCATCTCTGTCCGCGCCCGTACCGGGCATCCCGAGCGCCACGCGCGAAACCTGGCCGTGGCGGCGCAGGAAGGCGGCGAGGTGGCGGCTGATCGCCGGGTCGGCGGGATAGGGCAGGCCGAACTCGACGATCGCGGCGCGCCGGCGCGCGGGTGCCTCGTCGGCTCCGACCAGAGGCAGGAAGCCGTCCACCACCAGGCGCAGGACCTCGTCGCAGCGTAGCGCGGTCGAGCGCGCCGCACCGATCAGGCGCGATCCGGCGCCGAGCAGGGTGACCTTGAGCTCTTCCGGCGCGTCCGCGGCGAGCAGCTGCTCCTTCGCCGCGCGGCAGCGCTGCACAAGTTGTGCGAGCTGTGCGGCGGACAGGCGCTCGCCGCCGGCGAGCAGGCGCTTCTCGACCAGGTGGGCGAGCGCCAGGTCCATGTTGTCGCCGCCCAGCATCAGGTGGTCGCCGACGCCGATGCGGGTCAGGCGCGGCGGCGAGAGACCGTCCGCGGCGGGCTCGACCTGGATCAGGGTGAGGTCGGTGGTGCCGCCGCCGATGTCGCACACCAGCAGCAGGCGGGACTGCGCGAGCTCCGCGGCGAGTTGTTCGCGGTGGCGGAACAGCCAGTCGTGGAAGGCGGCCTGGGGCTCTTCGAGCAGGCGCAGGCGCGGCAGGCCGGCCAGCCGCGCCGCCTCCAGCGTGAGGGCGCGCGCACCCTCGTCGAAGGAGGCGGGCACCGTGAGCACGATGTCCTGATTTTCGAGCGCGGCCCCGGGATGCTGACGGTTCCACGCCGCGCGCACGTGGGCGAGGTAGCTCGCGCTCGCCACCACCGGCGACACCCGCGGCACGTCCTCGGCCGCGCCCCAGGGCAGGATCGCGGCGTTGCGGTCGACGCCGGCGTGCGAGAGCCAGCTCTTGGCGCTGGCCACCGCGCGCCCGGGCACCTGGGCGCCGAGCTCGCGGGCGTATTGACCGACCACCGCCTCACCGAGCACCGCCGGCGGCGCGCCCTGCCCCTCGCCGGCGCTCGCGACCAGGCGCAGCGTGGCGGGGTCGAGCTCGCCCGCGGCGGGGTGGTAGCGCACCGAGGGCAGCAGCGTGCGCGCAGCGAGCTCGCCGCGGCCGACGAGCTGCTCGATCTCCAGCACCTGGATGCGGTCCTCGCCCTCTGCGGCGAAGGCGACCACGGTGTTGCTGGTGCCGAGGTCGATGCCGACGGTGTAGCGCGTCGTCACGCGAGCGACCTCAGGCCTCGGCGTTGCCGCGCACGTCGAACTGCACCCTCCAGCGCGCGCTGCCGTCCACCGGCAGGGCCTCGAGCTCGAGCGTGCCGGCCTCGGTGACGCGGGCGTGCAGCTTCACGCGCACGACCTCGCCGGGGCGGCGGCCTTCGGCGGGCAGGGTGGCCTCGATCTCCTCGAGCTCCTGCAGCTCGTCGGGCTGCCAGAAGTCGAGCAGGGTGCCGACCTCGTCCTGGCGGCGCACCGAGGAGCCGAAGAAGCGGAAGCGCACCGGCTCGCCGACCACCAGGCCGAACTCCTGCGCGGGCAGGGCGGCCTCGCTGCCCTCCTCCATGCCGAAGGGGGCGACGCACAGCGCTTCGAGCGGCGGCTCCATGCCGGGAATGGCGGGCATCGAGGACTCGATGCCGACGTAATAGGCGCGCGCGGTGCCGCCGCGGATGCGCACCCCGCGCCCGCGGCGCACGTAGCCGTAGTAGGCCGCGCCGCGCGCCACCGCGAGGTCGAGGTCGGCGCCGCCGAGCAGGCGCGCGGGCGCGGCGGCGTCGGCGGCGAGCCAGTCGTTCAGGGTGTCGAGCACGCGCTCGGCGATCAGCTCGGACTTGAGCACGCCGCCGTTGAGCAGCACCGCGGTGGGGTGAAGGAACTGCGCGTCCTCGGGCTGCGCGGCGAAGCCCTCGAGCTCGGCGGTGGCGCCGAGCTGGCGGGTGAGGAAGGCGGCGAGGTGGCGGGTGACCGCCGCGTCCTGCGCATAGGGCAGGCCGAGCTGGGTGAGCGCGGCACGCGCCCGCGTGATGGGTTGCTCGGTGACCGCGACGCGGGGGAAGAAGCCCTCGACCAGGGTGGCGACCAGCTCCTCGCGCCGCACCTCGGTGCGGATCGAGCCGCCGATCAGCTTCGAGCCGCGACTCGGCACCACCACCGGCACGCTGTCGAGGTCGGAGTCGCTCAGCAGCGCCTCCTTGGCGCCGCGGCAGGCATGGGCGAGCGCGCGCGTCTGCCAGGGGTCGAGCCGGGTGCCCTGCTCGGCGAGCTTGCGCGTGACCGTGTAGGCCAGCGCCAGGTCCATGTTGTCGCCGCCGAGCAGGATGTGCTCGCCCACCGCCACGCGGTGCAGCTCGAGGTTGCCCTCGCGCTCGAGCACCGCGATCAGCGACAGGTCGGTGGTGCCGCCGCCGACGTCGACCACCAGGATCAGGTCGCCGGTCTTCACTTCCTTGCGCCACTGCCCGGCGCTGCGCTGGATCCAGCTGTAGAGCGCCGCCTGCGGCTCCTCGAGCAGGGTGATCGGCGGGTAGCCGGCGGCCTGCGCGGCCTCGGCGGTGAGCTCGCGCGCCGCGGGGTCGAAGGAGGCCGGGATGGTGACGGTGACGTCCTGGGCGTCGAAGGGCGCCTCGGGATGGGCGGCGTTCCAGGCCGCGCGCAGGTGCGACAGGTAGCGCACCGAGGCGGTCAGCGGCGAGATGCGCGCCACCTCGGGCGGCGCCTCGGCGGGCAGGATGTCGGCGCGGCGGTCGACGCCGGGGTGGCACAGCCAGCTCTTGGCGCTGGCCACCAGGCGGATCGGCGTGGCCGCCCCGCGGCTGCGGGCGAACTCGCCCACCGCGTGATCCTGCGTCGCCCCCCAGGGCAGGCTCAGGTCGCCGGGGGCGAGCTCGTCGGCGTGCGGCAGATAGAGGAAGGAGGGCAGCAGCGGGCGCGCCTCGATGCTGCCCGGGCCGGTGAGCTGGGGAATCTCCAGCACCTGCTGCGCGGCCTGGTCGCCGTCGCTGGCTTCGAGGTCGACATAGGACAGCGCGCAGTGGGTGGTGCCGAGGTCGATGCCGAGGGTGTAGCGGGCGGGGGCGCTCACAGCTCCACCTCCGCCTGGGCGATCACGCTGGCGTCGTGGCCTTCGGCCAGCGCCGGCAGGCGGGTGTCGGTCACGCGCCAGCCGCGATGGCCGAGGGTGCCGGTGAAGGGCGGCTTGCCCACCACCTTGCCCGTGAGGCGTACGGCCGCGGCGTCGAAGCCTTCGGGCAGGGTGAGGCGGCTGCCTTCGGCCTCGTCGCGCACCGGCGTGATGGCGAAGTGCTCGTCGAGCACCTTGCGGCAGCCCTCGTGCACTACGCGCGCGGCGGCGCCGATGTCGGCATCCGAATAGGCGGCGATGTCTTCCTGGACGAAATCGATGAAGCGTGCGTCGCGCTGGAGCAGGCCGAGCAGCTGCAGCGCGGCCTCGGGGGTGGTCTCGCGCACGATGGCGGGCTGGGCGGCTGCGGCGGCGTCCTCGGTGCCGGCAGCGGCCTCGGTGTCTGCGCCTTCCTCGCGCAGGCGGACCAGGCGGCCGGCGAGCTCGGCGCCGAAGAGGACGGAGAAGGCGAGGCCGATGCGGCGGAAGAAGGAGGGGTTGCGACTGGCCATGGGGGTGGTCCTCGTGCTGGATCTGTTGCGACGCAATATAGCTCAGAAGCGTGTGGGAGGCGGAGTCGAGGGCCGCGGCACCCGCATCGGCTCACTGCCCGCTGCGGGTGGGAGCCGGATGGGTGCCGAACCAGCGCGCGATCGCGGTCTCGGCCGCGCGGTCGAGGATCATCTGCTCGCGCAGGCAGAGCGAGCGCACGTTGTTCGCCGTCTTGGTGGCGAGCGTCGCGGCGCGGTCCTGCCCCTCGCCGAAGGCGTGGCCGCGCATCAGCAGTCCGCGCAGGATCCAGTTGACGTCGAGCCGGCTGCCGCCGAGACCGGCTTCGCGCAGGCGGTCGCGCACGCGCTTGCCGGTTTCCTTGAGGTCGAAGGGATGGCGGCCGACGTCGTCCTCGATGATCGAGAACAGCGCGCGGTATTCGGCCGGGCCGAGCAGGGGGACGCCGGAGACCTCGTGGATCTGCATGGCGAGCGGCAGGATGTCCTGGTCCTCGCCCCAGTCGGGCGTGGCGTTGCCGTCCTGCATGCCCGCGCCGGGGCGGGCGGGATCGAAGACGAAGCCGCCGCTGTTGCTCCAGTCGAAGCGCAGCGGCGCGAGGTCGAGGCTGTCGACGAACCTGCGGAAGCTGCCCTTGCCGTTCCAGTCGGCGGCGAGGGCGGGGTGGCGCGTGGTGATCAGGCTCGCCAGGCGGCTGCAGGGGACGGGCGCGGCCGAGCGCGCAACCTCGACGCGCATGGTCTCGACGATCTCGGCGAGGTCGTGGTCGAGGGCGTCGGCGCCGCTGGAGAGCGAGGCCGGGGGAACGCTCCGGGCCGCTTCCGGCGACGCCTGCGCGAAACGTGCGCTCGCTGCAAGCGACAGGCTTTCCGGGGCGACGTCGGCAGGGGCCGTACCGGCGCCGGGCGCCTCGTCCTCGTCCCTGAAGCCGAGGGCGTTGCGGACGAACTCGTCGGGGTCGATCAGCAGGTCGGCCGAGGCGCGATAGGCCGCGGACGGAAAGCCGATCGCCAGCACCGTGGTGCGCCGATCCCAGCGCCGCAGCTTGCGCAGCACCGGGGTGAAGTCGGCGTCGGCCGAGAACACGATGAACTCGTCGTAGCGGGCCTCGTGCTGCAGCAGGTCGATGATGTCGAGCACCATGTGGATGTCGGTGCTGGTCTTGCCCTCGCTCGTCAGCGCGGGGCAGTCGATGATCTCGAAGCCGGCGAGGTTGAAGGACGGGCGGAAGCGCTGGTAGGCCTGCGGGTTGAGATAGCAGCGCCGCACCAGCAGCCGGCGGCGCGCGCCGGCGGGGGCGTGGTCGGGCAGCTCGAGCGCGCCGATCACCCAGTTCACCCACTCCAGGGGCTGGCGGGCGAAGCGGTCGGCGATGGCCGGGTCGAGCTTGCGCAGGCCGGAATAGACGTTGTCGAAGTCGACGAAGAGGGCGCTTTTCAAGATGTCTCGCGGGGATGGGGGGTCAGGTAGGGCTCGT
>WBZL01001601.1_pt1 | contig 23327 bp, 17 predicted proteins | sample 5204291 | NCBI WGS metagenome assembly WBZL01 (sample SAMN12344345, study PRJNA552823) | activated sludge metagenome | biome: Activated sludge suspended growth; feature: Nitrification reactor; material: Wastewater; isolation source: activated sludge from nitrification reactor of wastewater...
GGGCATGTCCCTCGTCGAGGAAATCGGGGTCGATGTCGAGCTTGGCGTTGAGGTTGAAGCCCTTGAGGTCGAACACCTGGGCGATCGGCACCTCGCCGAAATGAACCTGGCGCTGCGGCGCGCGCGGATTCATGTGCTTCAGGCGGTGGACCAGCGCGTCGACCTCGTCCTGGGCCACCAGGTCGGCCTTGCTGATGAAGATCTGGTCGGCAAAGCCGACCTGGCGCCGCGCCTCCTGGCGCGTGTCGAGCTGCTGATCGGCGTGCTTGGCGTCGACCAGCGTGAGGATCGAGTCGAGCAGGTAGCTCTCGGCGATGACGTCGTCCATGAAGAAGGTCTGCGCCACCGGGCCGGGGTCGGCCAGGCCGGTGGTCTCGATGACCACGCGGTCGAAGGACACCTCGCCCTTGCGACGCTTCTCGGCCAGGTCCGAAAGCGTGGTGCGCAGGTCCTCGCGGATCGTGCAGCAGACGCAGCCGTTGCTCATCTGGATGATCTGCTCCTGGGTCTCGGTGACCAGGATGTCGTTGTCGATGTTCTCCTCGCCGAACTCGTTCTCGATGACGGCGATCTTCTGGCCATGGGCCTCGGACAGCACGCGCTTGAGCAGCGTGGTCTTGCCGCTGCCGAGAAAGCCGGTGAGGATGGTGGCGGGGATGAGTGACATGGCGTGGGGATGGCAATCGATCGTGGGGCCGGGTTGACGCCGCCGGCGCCCGGGTCCTGGAGCCCGCCGCGCCGGCTGGCGGCCGGCGGACGAGTGGCCTCACATGGGGGCGCTGGACTTTGTGACAAGCCCCCCCGGGTGTCAAGTTCTCGCCGGCCGCGCTGTGGACCGCCCCTTCCGACGGGGTCGGCGGCTGGGGTTTGCACCCCGTCCTGCAGGGCTGCCAGGGCCAGGGGGCTGCGGTATTCTTTGCCCTCGTCCCATCCCGATGCCCCGATTTGTCTGACCCTCACCCTTCCCGGCCGGCCCGCCCGGCAGCGACGGCGACCCCGGACAAGCGGTCCTTCTTCGAGCGGCTGATCGAACGCCTGTCGCCCGGGCTGGACAGCAAGGCCGAACTGATCAAGACCCTGGCCGAGGCGGAGGACCGCGAGCTCATCGAGCCCGAGTCCCGGCTGATGCTCGAAGGCGTGCTGCGCATGGCCGACATGACCGCCGGCGACGTGATGGTCGCCGCGCCGCGCATGGACCTGCTGGACATCGAGTCCGACTACGAGTCGCTGCTGGGTGTCGTCATCGAGACCGCGCACTCGCGCTTCCCGGTCTACGAGGGCCAGCGCGACAACATCATCGGCATCCTGCTGGCCAAGGACCTGCTCAAGCTGCAACGGGCGCCCGAGCTGAACCTGCGCACCCTGCTGCGGCCGGCGGTCTTCGTGCCCGAGAGCAAGCGGCTCAACGAGCTGCTGCGCGACTTCCGCTCCAACCGCAACCACCTGGCCATCGTCATCGACGAGTTCGGCAACACCGCCGGGCTGATCACCATCGAGGACGTGCTGGAGGAGATCGTCGGCGAGATCGAGGACGAGTTCGACGAGCGCGAGCGCGAGAACGGCATCTACACGCTGGCCGACGGCACCCACCGCGTCGCCGGCGACGTCGCCATCGAGGCCGTCAACCGCGCCTTCGGCACGGCGCTGCCCGAAGACCACTTCGACACCATCGGCGGCCTCGTCGCCCACGAGTGGGGCCGCGTGCCGCGGCGTGGCGAGGTGGTGCACTGCGGCGGGCTGGCGTTCACCGTGATGCTCACGCGCGGCGGCGCGGTGCGCTGGTTCCGGGTGGCCCGCGACGCCCGGCCGCAGGCGACCGACAGCGTCGACGGCGCTTGAGCGAGCACCCGCCGGAGCAGGCCGCCCCGGGGCCCGCGGGGGAGGCGGGCCAGGGTCCGACCGCTGCCCGTGCGTCGGCGTCACGCATCCCGGCCGGGCGGGCCGGCATGCCGCGGTCGCCGGGGCGCTGGATCGAGAGCCTCGCCCTGGCTCTGGCGGGCGCGGTGCAGAGCCTGGCCCTGGTCGAGACGCGGGCCTGGATCCTGCCGGTGCTGTCGCTGGCGCTGCTGGTGTGGCGGCTGGACCGCTCACCCGGCCTGCGCCGCGCGGCCTGGCTCGCATGGGTCCACGCCAGTGCCGGGCTGGCCGCGGCCGTGTGGTGGCTGTTCATCAGCATGCACACCTACGGCCACCTGCCGGCCTGGATGGCCGCGGCGGCCGTCGGCCTGCTCAGCGCAGGACTGTCGCTGTACGGGGCGGCGGCGGCGGCCTTGTACGTGCGCTTGCGGCGTGGCCAGGCCGGGGTCGACACGCTGCTCTTCGCCACGCTGTGGCTGGCCGCCGAGCTGGCACGCGGCCAGTGGCTGACCGGCTTTCCCTGGGCCGCCAGCGGCTACACGCAGGTCGACTCGCCGCTGGCCGCGCTGGCCCCGTGGGTCGGCGTCTATGGCATCGGCGCGGTGCTGGCGGGGCTGGCCGTGCTGGTGGCTCGTGCCGGCCAGGGCCGCTGGCGCTGGCCGGTGCCGGCCGCGGCCGGCGTGCTGGTGGCCCTGGCACTGGCCGGCCCGGGCGAGTTCACGCAGCCCGGCCGGCCGCTGCGGGTGAAGCTGCTGCAGACCAACGTGCCGCAGGACGAGAAGTTCGCCGCCGAGCGCATGCCGCAAGTGCTGCAGTGGGTGGCCCGCGAGCTGACCACCGGCGATGCCGACCTGGTGGTGGCGCCCGAGACCGCGGTGCCGCTGCTGCCCGGCCAGCTCGCCGAGCTGGCGCCTGGCTACTGGGAGGGCCTGCGCGAGCACTTCGCCGGCGGCACGCGCGCCGCCCTGATCGGCCTGCCGCTGGGCGACTACGACCGCGGCTACACCAACTCGGTGGCCGGCCTGTCGCGCCAGGCGGCCGCGCTGCCGGGCGGCTTCTACCGCTACGACAAGCTGCACCTGGTGCCCTTCGGCGAGTTCATCCCCTGGGGCTTTCGCTGGTTCACCGAGCTGATGAACATCCCGCTCGGCGACTTCATGCGCGGCGTGCCCAATCCGCCGTCGTTCGAGGTGCAAGGCGAGCGCGCCGCGCCCAACATCTGCTACGAGGACCTGTTCGGCGAGGAGCTGGCGCTGCGCTTCGCCGACGCGGCGCGCGCACCGACGCTGATGGTCAACGTCAGCAACATCGGCTGGTTCGGCGACACCATCGCGGTGGCGCAACACCTCAACATCTCGCGCCTGCGGGCCCTGGAGTTCCAGCGCCCGATGCTGCGCGCCACCAACACCGGCGCCACGGCGGTCATCGACCATCGCGGCCGCGTCACCGCGCGGCTGGCCGCATTCCGCACCGGCACGCTCGACGCCACCGTCGAGGGCCGCCGCGGCACCACGCCCTATGCGGCCTGGGTGTCGCGCACCGGCTGGTGGCCGGGCTGGCTGCTGGTGGCCGGCGTGCTGCTGGTGCTGCGTCGCGCCGCCCGCACACCCGCTTGAACCAGCGGCCCGCCGACCAACATCGGCTCGACCGCAAGTGGGCGTACGCTCAGCATGCTGCTTGGCCCAGTCGGACCAGGCCGCCGGGCCGGGCCGGTGTGACCGCACCGTCCTGCACCACCGCCTCGCCGGCGACCCAGGTGCCGATGTAGCCCTCGCCCACCTGCAGGAAGCGCCGGCCGGCCGCCGGCAGGTCGCGCACCAGGCGCGGCACGCCGACCGCCAGGCGCGACGGGTCGATCAGGTTCAGGTCGGCCCGCCGGCCGGGCTCGACCACCCCGCGATCGTGCAGGCCCAGGTAGGCCGCGTTGCGCCCGCCGAGCAGGTGCACCGCCCGCTCCAGCGGCAGCCGACCCTGCGCGCGGTCGCGCACCCAGTGGGTCAGCAGAAAGGTCGTGCAGCTGGCGTCGCACACCGTGCCCACGTGGGCCCCGGCATCCGACAGGCCGAACAGCGCCCGCGGGTGCTCGAGCATCGTGCGCACGGTGTCGAGGTTGCCGTCGTTGTAGTTGAAGATCGGGAAGTAGATCAGCGCGCTGCCATCACCGGCGCTCAGGTGGTCGTACAGGGCCTCGAGCGCGCTCACGCCGCGCTGGCGCGCCTGCACGTAGAAGCTCTGCGCCACGCTCGGCTCGTAGTCGGGTTGCTCGCCCAGCGGGAACATGCGCGCGCTGATCTGCTCGATGCGGGCGAGCAGGATGTCCACCAGCGGCGGGATCGGCGTGCCGTCGCCGGCCATGCGCTGGCTCTGCTCGGACAGGATGCGCGCCTTGCGCGCCGGGTCGCGCAAGGCCGCGGCACGCTCGGCCAGCGGCAGCGCCGCCACCTCCTGGTAGCCCGGGAAGCCCATGAAGGGGTGGAAGCTGGCGTCCAGCCCGTTGATGACGCCGATGCCGCGGGCGGCGGCCTGCAGGTACAGCGGCAAGCCGCCACCGACGGCCCGCTCGACGCGCGACCGGATCGCCTGCCACTGGGCGCCGCCGGGGTCGCGCTGCAGCCAGGTCATCGACAGCGGCCGGCCCGCGGCACGCGCCATCGCCTCGACGAGATCGAACTCGGCATCGAAGCGCTCGGCCCCCCGCAGCAGGTCGAAGTCGCTGACCACCTGCACGACACCGTGCGCCAGGCCCTCGAACGCCTGCACGATGCCGGTCAGCTCGGCCAGGCTGGCCTCGGAGGCCGGGGTCTCGAGGCCGCGCGCGGTGCGGTGGTTGTCGGTGCGGCCGGTCGAGAAGCCGGCGGCTCCGGCACGCAGCGCCTCGGCGACGATGGCGCGCATCGCCGCGATGTCGGCCGCGGTGGCGGCCTGCTGGGCCAGCGCCCGCTCGCCCATCACCCGCATGCGCACCGGGTCGTGCGGCACCTGCACCAGGAAGTCCAGGCTGTGCGGCAGGCGCTCGAGCGCGTCCATGTACTGCGGGAAGCTCTGCCAGTCGAAGCGCACGCCCTCGGCCAGCGCGACGCCGGGAATGTCCTCGACGCCCTCCATCAGCTCGATCAGCGCCTGCTGGGCGCCGGGGGCCAGCGGCGCGAAGCCGACGCCGCAATTGCCCATCACGACGGTCGTCACGCCGTGGTGGATGCTCGGGCTGAAGGTCTCGTCCCAGCTGGCCTGGCCGTCGTAGTGGGTGTGGATGTCGACGAAGCCCGGCGTGACCCAGGCGCCACTGGCATCGATGCGCTCGCGCGCCGCCGCGGTGATGCGGCCGACCTCGACGATGCGCCCGTCCTGCACGCCGACATCGGCGGTGAACGGCGCGCGACCGGTGCCGTCGACGACGGTGCCCCCTTCAAGTACGAGATCGAGCATCCAGACTCCTCCACCACACCACCAGCGACAGGCCCGACACGATGTGCCAGATGCCCCACAGGCTGGCCACGATGACCATGCCCAGGTCGGCGTTGAACTGCACCGCGATGATGCCCAGCGCCAGCCCCGAGTTCTGCATGCCGCCCTCGATGGTGATGGCGCGCCGGTCGCGCACGCCGACGCGGAACGCCGAGGCGCCCAGCCAGCCCAGCGCCAGGCCCAGGGCGTTGTGCGCGATCACCAGCGCCAGCGTGGGCAGGATCTGCGCGGTGAGCAGGTGGCGCTCGCGCACCAGCCCGAGCGCGATGAAGGCCAGCAGCGCGGCGACACTCAGGCGCGCCAGCGGCTTGCGGATGCGGGCGGTCAGGCGTGGCAGGCGGTGGCCCACCCACAGGCCCAGGGACATCGGGACCGCCAGCAGCACGAACAGGCTGAACCAGATGTCCGAGGCGTCGATGGCCAGCACGCGCAGCCAACCGGCGGTGACCGGGTTGGCCGTCACCATCCACGTGAAGTTGAACGGCGTCAGAACCAACGCCAGCAGGCTGGCCACTGCCGAGATGCTGACCGACAGCGCCGTGTTGCCGCCGCCGAGGTGGGTGACGACGTTGGACAGCGCCCCGCCGGGGCAGGCGGCGACGAGGATCATCGCCGCCTCGACGTTGGGCGGCAGGTCCAGCGCCAGCGTGACCAGCCAGGTGGCCACCGGCAGCAGCACGAACTGCGGGATCAAGCCGGCGACGACGGCGCGCGGCGCCTCGGCCACGCGCCGGAAGTCGTCGACGCGCAGCTCCAGGGCGACGGCGAAGACCATCGTCGCCAGGACCAGGGACAGGACGATCTGCTGACCGCTCATCCGCGCGCACTCTACCCGCTCGGCGGGGCCGGCAACGATCGGTCGGCGTCACCCAGTATGGCGCGCCGGCCACCCGCAGCGCGGCCGGCACGGCGCACTCGATGTGCTGCGGTCGCGGCTAGCTGGGCGTGGCGGCGTTGCTGGAGCGCCCGACTGCCCGTTGAGCGACCGGCCCCGCCTTCACGGCGTCGGCAAGCGCCGGCGCAGCGACCCCAGTCCCAGGCCGGCCAGCAGCAAGGCCCATGTCGCCGGCTCGGGTACGGTCTGCGGCGGCGGGTCGTCGTCGGTGCCGGGTACGGTGGCCACGAACACCTTGACGTAGGTGGAGTCGATCTGCTGGCACACGCCGCTTACCGTGCCGCAGACGCCCGGTGCTCCGGCCGAGACATAGAAGAGCGTGACGTCGAGGTCGAAGGCGTCGTCGCCGCCGAGCGCCAGGGTGGGCGCGGCCTGGTCGAAGTCCGAGAAGCTGCCGCCGTGGGACCAGATCATGTCCTCCCACAGCGCCGTCGAACCGCTCACCGCCGGCCCGTCCTCGGGGTCCAGCGTCCAGCTCATCAGCGCGCGGGCGCCCCCTCGGTCGTTGAAGAACGACAGCAGGTGGCTCATCGAGACGGTGTCGAACACGTGGCCCGGCTTGGACTGGAAGTGCAGCTTGAGCTGCTGCGTGCGGGTCAGGAACTGGCCCGGGAAGGCCTCCAGGATGACGCCCGGTGGCGTGAGCGCCTGTGCCGTCGAGTACGAGGTGACGCCGACGCCCGAATAGCCGAACCAGGCGAGCAGCTCGGAGCCGGGGCGCACGTCCACGTCATAGGTGGCCTGCGAGAAATGGGTGGTCAGCACCGGGTCGGCATGGGCCTGCGCCGCCAGCAACAGCAGCACGGCACCCAGGCAACGCCTGAGCGCGGCGCCGCCATCCTTGGCGGCGGGATTCATGAGGCGCGTCGTCATCGAGGATCTCCGGTCGAGGTCTGCCGCCGCCGGGCCGGCAGGGCTGCGATGAGGTGTATCGCGCGGGCGTCACAAGACCGCAAAATCCGCCCCATCGAACAGGGGGGAGGGCAAGGCCGGCCACTGCAGCACGCGGCTTGCGCAGCGACATGAACCGCATGCACCTGAGCCTGCTGGGCGGCTTTGCGCTGCACGACGACGGCGGGCGCGTGTTGCGCCTGCCCACGCGAAAGGCCGAGGCGCTGCTGGCCTACCTGGCGCTGCAAGAACCGGCTCGGGTGCAGCGCGAGAGCGTCGCCGCCCTGTTGTGGAGCGATGCCGACCCGGCGGCCGCCCTGGCCAGCCTGCGCCAGGGCCTGTCGACGATCGGCAAGGTCTGCGGCACGGGCTGGCTGCAGGCCGAGGGGCGCAGCCTGCGCCTCGCGCCGGGTCGCTTCGAGGTCGACGTGCCGGCCTTCGAGGCGGCGCTGCGGTCGACCGATGTCGACGCGTTGCAGCACGGCAGCATCCTGTACCGCGGCGAACTGCTGGCCGGCCTGAACATCGACGAGCCGGACTTCGAGACCTGGCTGCATGCCCAGCGTCAGCGCCTGCACGAGCAGGCCTTGCGCCTGCACGAGCGCCTCGGGCAGGCTCAGGCGCTGGCGGGTCATGCGGAGCACGCGGTGCAGGCCACGTTGCGCCTGCTCGAGCTCGAGCCGCTGCACGAGGAGGGTCATCGCCAGCTGATGCGCCTGTACACCCGGATCGGCCGCCGTGCGGCAGCGCTGCGCCAGTACCAGGTGTGCGTGGACACGCTGCGCCGTGAACTCGCCACCGAGCCCGAGCCGGCCACGCGGGCGCTGTACCACCAGTTGCTCAGTGCGCCGGCCGCACCCGTCGCCGATGGTGCGACGAGGGCGGCGCCACGCGCAGTTGCCCGTGCATCCGCCGACCGCCCGGTGCACGAGGCGCCGCTGATCGGCCGCGTCGAGGAGCTGACCGGTCTGCTGCAGGCCGTCGACCGGGCTCGAAGCGGGCAGGGCCAGGTGGCCTTGCTGACCGGAGAAGCCGGATTGGGCAAGTCTCGGCTGGCCGACGAGGTGGCTGGCCGCGTGCTGGATCTCGGTCTGCGGGTGCTGGTCGGCCGATGCCATGAGAGTCAGCGCCTGCTGCCGTTCGCCCCTTGGGCCGAGGCCCTGCGCCACGCCGGTCTGGCCGCCGATCCGGCCGGGCTGGAGGCATTGGCGCCCTGGCGCACCGAGCTGGCCGTGCTGCTGCCCGAGATCGCGCCGGCAGGCGCAGCGCGGCCAGGCGAGGGCTCCGCGCTGGCGCGCCAGACCCGGCTGCACGAAGCGGTGACCCAGGCGCTGGCAACCCTGGCCCGCGTGGTGCCGACCCTCGTGCTGATCGAGGACCTGCACTGGGCAGACACGCCCAGCCTGGCCTTGTTGAGCGCCCTGGCGCGGCGCGGCGGCGACTGGCCGCTGATGGTGCTGGGCACGCTGCGCGGCGAAGACTTGCCAGAGACGAGTCGCTTGCGTCAGGTCCTGCGCGAGCTCTCGGGCGCGCCGCAGGGGGCGATGGCGTTTGGGCAGCTGGTCTTGCAGCCGCTGGACCGTGCGCAGACCGGACAGCTGGTGCGCGCCCTGCAGGGCCAGGCCGCCCAGCGCCCGCCGCCGGGCGACCTCGCCGAGCAGGTGTGGGCCGTCAGCGAAGGCAATCCCTGGGTCGTGGTCGAGGCGGTGCGCGCCGCGCGGACGCGGCCCGACGCCTGGCGCAGCGCGGGTCCGACGCTGCCCGAGCGCGTGCGCGACCTGATCCTCAGCCAGGTGCAGCGGCTGGGGCCGACCGCACGCCGCATGCTGTCGCTGATTGCGGTGTCGGGACGCGAAACCGAGCTCGCCGTGCTTCAGCATGCCGCCGAGCTGACCCCGCTGGCCGCCGCCGAGACGCTCGAGGAGCTGGTGCGCCGGCGGCTGCTGTGCCTGGTCGACGAGGCTTTCGACTTCAGCCATGCGCGGGTGCGGCAGGCGGTGGACCATCCCCTGCTGGCACCGGTGCGGCGCGCGCTGCACCTGTCACTGGCGCGGGCCATCGAAGCCCAGCCGGCCACCACGATCGTGGCGCGAACGGCCCGGCTGGCCACGCACTTCGCGCACGCCGACTGCCACGCCGAAGCGGTGCGCTACCTGGGCCAGCAGGCCCAGGATGCCGCCCACGGCGGCGCTCACGTCCTGGCGCTCGAGCTGCTGGCCCTGGCGCGCGAGCACGCGGCCCGGCTGCCACCCGAGCCCGCGGGCGCACACCGCCGCGAACTGCTGCTGCGGCAGGCACGCAGCCTGTTCTTCCTCGGCCGCTTCGCGGAGGTGCTGGCGCTGCTGCATCCGCAACAGCAGGCGATCGACGCCGCCTGCGACCCGCGGGTCGCAGCCACCTACTACCTGCGTCTGGGCAGCACGCGCACCTACCTCGGCGACCACGCGGGCGCGGTGCGCGACGCCGAGAGGGCCCTGGCCGAGGCGTCCTCGTGCGGGGACCGCGCGACGATGGGAAAGGCCCACTTCCTGCTGTCGCTCGAGCGCTTCTGGGATCAACCCGAACGCGGCGTCTGGCATGGCGAACAGGCGCTGCAGCAGCTTGCCGGCAGCGGCGAGACCTGGTGGATCGGCCAGGTGTGCTGGATCCTCGGGCTCAATCTGTCCTACCGCGGCCGCTTCGCGCAAGCCCACGCGATGGAGGTGCGCGCTGCCGCGCTGGCCGAGGAGACCGCCGACCGCCGACTGGCCAGCTATGCCGCCTGGACCAGCGGGTTCATCCACACGCTGGACGGTCGGCTCGATCAGGCCGTTGCGGCCTGCCGGCGCAGCGTCGAGCTGGCGCTGGACCCGCTCAACCGCATGACCTCGCTGGGGATCCTGTCGCTGGCGCTGGTCGAGCAGGGCGAGCTCGACGAGGCGCGGCAATTGCTGTCCGAGGCGATCGGCCGGTCGGTCGAATTCCGCATCCCGCAGATGCACGGCCTGTTCCTGGCGTTCCGGGCCGAAGCCGAACGCCTGGCCAGCGCCCTGCCCGCCGCGATCGAGTCGGTGGCCCGCGGCGTGGAGGTGACGCGCGAAGCCGGCTACCGCTACGGCCTGGGCTGGGCCCTGCGCGTGCAGGCTCGCATTGCACGCGACAGCGGCGACCAGGCCGGCGCCGAGGCGTCGATGGCCCAGGCCACCGACACCTTTGCCACCATGCTGGCGACCTACGAGGAAGCCCGGTCACAGCTCGAGCACGCCACGTGGCTGGCCGAGGACGACCGACCCGACGCGGCGCTGCGCCTGGCGCGCCGTGCCGAGGCCGCGCTGCAGGCCCTGGGTCTGGCCGACCATGCCCAGCGTGCCAGCGCGTGCTGCGCGCGCTTCGAGGCCGGCGCGCGCGAGGCCGGCGTGCGCTGATGGAGCGCATCGAAGGGCGCGCACGCGCCGCCCGAGCCCTGATGGGGGGCCCGTAAAATCGAGGGTTTTCGCCGACCTCCGGCCCCCCCGTCATGCTGACCTTCCAGCAGATCATCCTGAAGCTGCAGTCGTACTGGGACGCCCAGGGCTGCGCCTTGCTGCAGCCCTACGACATGGAGGTCGGCGCCGGCACCAGCCACACCGCGACCTTCCTGCGCGCGCTCGGCCCCGAGCCCTGGAAGGCCGCCTACGTCCAGCCCAGCCGGCGCCCGAAGGACGGCCGCTACGGCGACAACCCCAACCGGCTGCAGCACTACTACCAGTACCAGGTGGTGCTCAAGCCCTCGCCGGCGAACATCCTCGATCTGTACCTCGGCTCGCTCGAGGCGCTGGGCTTCGACCTCAAGGTCAACGACGTGCGCTTCGTCGAGGACGACTGGGAGAACCCGACGCTGGGTGCCTGGGGCCTGGGCTGGGAGGTCTGGCTCAACGGCATGGAGGTCACCCAGTTCACCTACTTCCAGCAGGTCGGCGGCATCGACTGCAAGCCGATCACCGGCGAGATCACCTACGGCCTGGAGCGGCTGGCGATGTACCTGCAGGGCGTCGAGAACGTCTACGACCTGACCTGGACCGAGGGGCCGCGCGGGCGTCTGACCTACCGTGACGTGTACCACCAGAACGAGGTCGAGCAGAGCACCTACAACTTCGAGCACAGCGACGTCGAGTTCCTGCTCGGCGCCTTCGGGTCGCACGAGCGCCAGGCCAAGTACCTGATGGAGCAGCAGCTCGCGCTGCCGGCCTACGAGCAGGTGCTCAAGGCCGCGCACACCTTCAACCTGCTCGACGCGCGCGGCGCGATCAGCGTCACCGAGCGCGCCGCCTACATCGGGCGCATCCGCAACCTGGCGCGCAGCGTGGCCCAGAGCTACGTCGACAGCCGCGCGCGGCTGGGCTTCCCGATGGCCCCGCGCGCCTGGGCCGACGAGGTGTCCGCCCGGCTGGCCGAACACGCAGCGAAGAAGGCGGCCTGAGCATGAGCGACACGAAGAACCTGCTCGTCGAGCTCTTCGTCGAGGAGTTGCCGCCCAAGGCGCTGAAGAAGCTCGGCGAGGCCTTCGCCACCGGGCTGGCCGACGGGCTGCGCGCCCAGGGCCTGGCCGGCGCCGAGGCACTGGTCGGCTCGTTCGCGTCGCCGCGCCGCCTGGCCGTGCACGTCAGCCAGGTCGCCACGCGCGCCGCCGACAAGGCCCTGCGGCAGAAGCTGATGCCGGTGGCCGTGGGCCTGGACGCCGGCGGCGCGCCGACCCCGGCGCTGCTGAAGAAACTGTCCGCGCTGGGCGCCGACGCCTCGGCCGTGCCGTCGCTCAAGCGCCAGCTGGACGGCAAGGCCGAGGCCTTGTTCCTCGACAGCACCGTGCCCGGCGCGACGCTGACCGAAGGGCTGCAGAAGGCGCTGGACGAGGCCATCGCCAAGCTGCCGATTCCCAAGGTGATGCAGTACCAGTTGGAAACCGGCGATGGCCCCGACTTCCAGCCCGGCTGGACCAGCGTGAACTTCGTGCGTCCGGCGCACGGCCTGGTGGCGCTGCACGGCAGCGAGGTGGTGCCCGTGCGTGCGCTCGGCTTGAAGGCCGGCCGTCAGACCCAGGGCCACCGCTTCGAGGCCGCCCGGCCCGTGATCGAGCTGGGCGATGCCGACAGCTATGCCGACCAGCTGCGCAGCGAGGGCGCGGTGATCGCCAGCTTCGAGGAGCGCCGCGCCGACCTCGTGCGCCAGCTGGCCGAGGCGGCGGCGCGCGAAGGCCTGCGCCCGATCGAGGACGACGCGCTGCTCGACGAGGTGACCGCGCTGGTCGAGCGACCCAACGTGCTGCTGTGCCGCTTCGAGCGCGAGTTCCTGGCCGTGCCGCAGGAGTGCCTGATCCTGACGATGAAGGCCAACCAGAAGTACTTCCCGCTGCTCGATGGCGCCGGGCGGCTGACCGAGCGCTTCCTGATCGTCAGCAACATCCGGCCGGCCGACCCGTCGCGCGTGATCCAAGGCAACGAGCGCGTCGTGCGACCGCGCCTGGCGGATGCCAAGTTCTTCTTCGACCAGGACCGCAAGCGCACGCTGGCCTCGCGCGTGCCGGCCTTGTCGCAGGTGGTCTACCACGGCAAGCTCGGCTCGCAGGGCGAGCGCGTCGAGCGCGTGCGGGCCCTGGCGCGCGAGATCGGGGCGCGCCTGGGCGGCGAGGCGCTCGCCGCCCAGGCCGACCGCGCCGCGCTGCTGGCCAAGGCCGACCTGCTGACCGACATGGTCGGCGAGTTCCCCGAGCTGCAGGGCGTGATGGGCGGCTACTACGCGCGCCACGACGGCGAGAGCGAGGCCGTGGCCTTCGCGGTCGAGGACCACTACAAGCCGCGCTTCGCCGGTGATGCGCTGCCGCGCGATGCCGCGGGGCTTGCCGGCACCGTCGTGGCGCTGGCCGACAAGCTCGAGACGCTGGCCGGGCTGTTCGGCATCGGGCAGCTGCCCACCGGCGACAAGGACCCCTTCGCGCTGCGCCGCCACGCCCTGGGCATCATCCGCATGCTCGTCGAGCGCGCGTTGCCGCTGGTGCTGCCTCAGCTGGTGTCCCTGGCCTTCCATGTCTTCCCGAGTGGCCACGGGCAGGCGCAGGCCGAGGTGCTGCACTTCCTGTACGACCGCCTGGTGGGCTACCTGCGCGAACAGGGCTACAGCGCGCAGGAGGTCGACGCGGTGGTCGCGCTGCGCCCTGACAGCTGGGCCGAGCTGCCGCGCCGGCTGGCCGCCGTGCGCGCCTTCGGTGCCCTGCCCGAGGCAGCCGCGCTGGCCGCGGCCAACAAGCGGGTCGGCAACATCCTGAAGAAGTCCGAGGACTCGCCGCTGGCCACGCTCGACCCGGCCCTGCTGAAGGAGGCCGCCGAGCAGGACCTGGCCCGGGCGCTGACCGACGTGGTGCCGGCTGCCGACGCGGCCTTCGCGCGCGGCGACTACACGGCATCGCTGCAGGGCCTGGCCGCCCTGCGCACGCCGGTCGATGCCTTCTTCGACGGCGTGATGGTCAACGTCGAGGATGCCGCGCTGCGCGCCAATCGCATGGCCCTGCTGCGTACACTGCACCAGGCCATGAACCGCGTGGCCGACCTGTCGCGCCTGGCCGCCTAGGATCCGCGGCGCGCCCCGAGCACCTAGTCTGCCGAGGAGGGCCGAAGATGCACACCGTCAAGCTCGTCATCCTCGGCCGCGACGGCATCCTCAACGAGTACCGCGAGGACCACGTCAAGTCGCCCGAGGAGTGGACGGCGGTGCCCGGTGCGCTGGAGGCGGTGTCGCGCCTGAACCATGCCGGCTGGCACGCCGTGGTGGCCACCAACCAGGCCGGCATCGGCCGCGGCATGATCGACATGGCCTCGGTCAACGCCGTGCATGCCGAGATGAACCGCTGCCTCACCGAGCAGGGCGCGCGCATCGATGCGGTGTTCTTCTGCCCGCACACGCCCGAGGAGCAGTGCGAATGCCGCAAGCCCCTGCCGGGCATGATGCGCGAGATCGGGGCCCGCTACGGCATCGACCTGGCCGAGGTGCCGATGGTCGGCGACACGCTGCGCGACCTGCAGGCTGCCCAGGCCGCCGGCTGCGAGCCGCACCTGGTGCTGACGGGCCGCGCCGCCGCGCTCGACGAGGCGACCATCCGGCGCTACGTCGAGCAGGTGCCCCGCACCCTGGTGCATCACGACCTGGCGGCGCTCGCCGAGTTCCTGCTGCGGCGCGACCACGTCGTCGATTCCGGCAATGCGGAGCTGAGCTGATGCCCTTGTGGTGGGCGCTGCGCTCGGCGCTGTTCGTGCTGTGGCTGGCGGTGACGGTGGTGCCCTATGGCATCGCGATGCTGCTGCTGTCCATCGTCTGGCGCGGCACGCGGCTGTACTGGCCGACCATGGGCTGGCTGCGCCTGGCGATCTGGGGCGCGCGCACGATCTGCGGCGTGCGCTGGCGGGTGCAGGGCATGCATCACCTGCCCAGCGCCGCCGACGGGAATGCGGCGGTGCTGCTGGCGTCCAAGCACCAGTCCACCTGGGAGACCTTCGCCTACCCCACGCTGATGCCGCACCCGCTGGCCTACGTGTTCAAGCGCGAGCTGCTCTACATCCCCTTCTTCGGCTGGGCCATGGGGCGGCTGGACATGATCCACATCGACCGCAGCAAGCGCACCGAGGCCTGGAACAAGGTGGCCGAGCAGGGCCGCCACCTGTTCGCCCAGGGCATCTGGGTGATCATGTTCCCCGAAGGCACGCGCACGCCGCGCGGCAGCCAGGGGGTGTACAAGACTGGGGCGGCGCGGCTGGCCATCGACGCCGGCGTGCCCATCGTGCCCATCGCCGCGACCTCGGCGCGCTGCTGGCCTCGCAAGAGCTTCCTGCTGCGGCCGGGCGTCGTCGACATCTCCATCGGGCGCCCGATCCCGGCCGTCGGCCGCCGCCCCGACGAGCTGATGCGCGAGGTGGAGACGTGGATCGAGGCCGAGATGCGACGCCTGGACCCCGAGGCCTACCTCTGATCGAGCCTCGGCGGCAGGCCGCGCTGCCGCACGCGACGGCCCCGCCTCGCTGAAACAATCGAAACGCACGCCGAGAACGCCGGAAGCCGCCGTGAAACCGCTGCGCTGCACCATCATGGTCCGTGAACCTCGTCCGCCCCGCGCCCGTCGTGCCCGCCGCGCGCCCCTTGACCGTGACCCCTAACCGCCCGAGCGTCCCCAGCCCTGCCAGCGCCGAACTGCCTACGGTGCTGGTGGTGGACGACGAGCCCGAGCTGCGCGGTCTGCTCGGCGAGTACTTCGGCCGCAACGGGTGCAACGTGCGTGCCGCAGCGGATGCCGCCGAGGCCCGCCAGCTGCTGGCCGCCGGCCGGCCCGACGTGGCGATCCTCGACGTCAACATGCCCGGCGAGAACGGCTTGTCGCTGGCCCGCTGGATGCGCGAGGTGCATCCGGGCGTCGGCCTGATCATGCTGACCACCGCCAGCGAAACCGTCGACCGTGTCGTCGGCCTGGAGCTCGGTGCCGACGACTACGTGCCCAAGCCGTTCGAGCTGCGCGAGCTGCTGGCCCGGGTGCGTGCGGTGCTGCGCCGCCGCTCGGCCAGCCCGGTGCCATCGTCCGCCCCGGCGGCGGCCGCCTCTGGACGCCGCGTGGCCTTCGGCGCCTGCGTGCTCGACCTCGACGAGCGCAAGCTGCGCAACGCCGAGGGCGGCGAAATCGACATCACGGCCGCCGAGTTCGACCTGCTGGCGCTCTTCGCCCGTCATCCCAACCGCCCGCTCAACCGCGACCAGATCATGGAGCAGGCCCACAACCGTGGCTGGGACGTCTTCGACCGGTCGATCGACCTGCGCGTGATGCGCCTGCGCCGCAAGATCGAGCGCAACCCCGACAAGCCGGAGGTCATCAAGACCGTTCGCAACGTCGGCTACGTGTTCGTCGCAGCCTGAGGCGTCTCCGGTCCAGCGAGGACGCGCGAACCCGAAAGCGGCCGTGCGTCAACCTCCAGACATGGGGTTGCCGCCAGGGACACCCTCGCCATAAGGTCGTTCGCTGACCGGCCGCGATGGTGGCAGCGCGGGCGCCGCCGGCGCTGACCGGCGTGTCGGTGCCAGACTCACCCGGGGATCGACAGCGGATGGACGACTACGCCAACGACTTCAGCACCACGGCGCGCATCCAGGTCGGCCGCTCGGTCAGCGGCAGCATCGAGATCGGCGGCGACCGCGACATGCTCGCCGTGGACCTGGTGGCCGGGCAGTCGATCACCGTCGAGGTCCTGCGCAAGGCCCCGGCCGACAGCGGCGGCCTGGCCGACCCGATGGTCACGCTGTACGACGCCGTCGGCCAGGTGGTGGCCTTCGACGACGACGCACGCGGCGGCCTGAATGCCCGCCTCTTCGTCACCGTGCCGGCCACCGGCAGCTACTTCATCGAGGTGCACGACCACGAGGCCGACGGCGTCGGCACCTACCTCCTCGGCGTGAACCGCCGCAACATCCAGCCGTCGACCAATTCGATCGACCTGATCTCCGGCGGGCCCGAGCCCGACACGATGCAGATGCGCGGCGGCAACGACAGCTTCTGGGGCAAGGGCGGCGACGACCTGCTCGACGGCGGCGAAGGCCTCGACACCACGCACTACGCCGGCGCGATGGCCAACTTCTACATCGAACCGGTCGACGTGAGCGGCTGGTCGACCTCGGCCACGCGCGGCTGGGTGCTGTTCGACGACGTCGGCGACGAAGGCAACGACGTGCTGGTGGCGGTGGAGCGCGTGGCCTTCGCCGATGGTCGCCTGGCGCTCGACCTCGACGGCCATGCCGGCCACGTGGTCAAGGTGCTCGGTGCCGTGTTCGGCGCCGCGACGGTCCATGACCCGGCCTATGTCGGGGTGGGCCTGGGCCTGGCCGACGGCGGCATGGGGCTGCAGGAGCTGCTGGCCACCGCGCTGGACTACCGGCTCGGCCCGAATCCGTCGCACGCCCAGGTCGTGGACCTGCTCTACACCAACGTCGTCGGCGTGGCACCGTCGGCCGCCGAGCGGGCCGAGTTCACCGCGATGCTCGACGCCGGCACCCTGACGCCGGTGGGCCTGGCGCAGCTGGCCGCCGAGCACGAGTTGAACCTGCAGAACATCGACTTCGTCGGGCTGGTCGACTACGGGGTCGTCTACACGGTCTGACGGTTCGACCCCGGACCGCCGCGTGGCCGCGGCGCCGCGCTCCTAGAATCGCGGCCCATGCCCTCCAGGCACCCCGCCGCACCGCAGCCGGGCCAGCTCTCGCTGTTCGACGACGAGCCGGCGCCGGCGCCGCCTGCGCCAGCCGACCCGAGGGTCACCCGCTTCGGCACCACGACCGCGGAGCCGGCATCGCCGACGGCCGCTCCAGGGCCGACCGCGCCGCCGACGACGCCGGACGCCTTCCGCCACCCACGCGCCCAGCGCGAGATCCGGCTGGGTGCCCATCACGTCGGCTACGAGCTGCGTCGCGCCCGCCGCCGCACCATCGGCTTCGTCATCGGTCCCGAGGGCCTGAGCGTCAGCGCGCCGCGCTGGGTCGGCGTCGGCGAGGTCGAGACCGCGCTGCGCGAGAAGGAGCGCTGGATCCTGCGCAAGCTGCAGGAGCAGGGCGAGCGGGCGCGCCGCATGCAGGCCTCGCGCATCGACTGGCGCGACGGGGCGCAGCTGCCCTTCCTGGGCGAGACGGTCATCGTCGTGATCGACCCGCGCGCCCAGGGCGCGGTGCTCAACAGCGCGGCCGACGCGCTGCCCGGCGTGCCGCGTCTGACCCTGCACCTCGGGCTGCCCCAGGGGGCCTCGCCCGGGCAGATCCGCGAACTCGTGCAGAGCTGGCTGCAGCGCCAGGCCCGGCGCATCTTCGAGGAACGCTGCGCGATGTTCGCGTCGCGCCTGGGCGTGCGCGTGCGGCGCATCGGCCTGAGCTCGGCCACCACGCGCTGGGGCAGCGCCAGCGCCGACGGCTCGATCCGGCTGCACTGGCGCCTGGTGCACTTCGCGTTGCCGGTCATCGACTACGTGGTCACCCACGAGCTGGCCCACCTGCGCGAAATGAACCACAGCCCGGCGTTCTGGGACGTGGTGCGCTCGGTGCTGCCCGAATACGAGCACGCCCTGGGCACGCTGCGCGAGCACGTGCTGCCGACCTTCGACTGAGCGAGCCCGCGAAGCCCGCGGCCGCGCCACCGGGCCCGGGTCCACAATTTTGGGGATGTGCAGCGCGGCGGCCGGCCCGCACACTGCGGCCCAACGCTGTCATCACCGGTGGCGCAGGGAAGTCGGGGCCATGCACCCCGAGGCGGTAGCGGCAGGGTCCTCCACACCCTGACCGCCACCGGCCGAACCCGCGGGCCGTTCCGAGGCCCCTTCCACGATCCCTGGGCGCGCCCCACCCCCGTCCCCATCGCCCCGACCCATGCGGTCACCGGGCCGGGCGGGCGACGGCCGGGCACTACATTCACGATCACCTCCACGCCCCCGCCACGATGGTCGCCTCCACGCGCCCGGCCAGCCTCCGCAAGTCCCGCCCTTCGCCCCCGGCGGCACGCACCGCCGAGCCACGCGCGTTCTCGATCACCGAGCTGGCGGCCGAGTTCGACGTCACGCCACGCGCGATCCGCTTCTACGAGGACGTCGGCCTGCTGACCCCGGCCCGGGCAGGCCGCAACCGCATCTATACGCACCGCGACCGCACGCGCCTGAAGCTCACGCTGCGGGGCAAGCGGCTGGGGCTGTCGTTGTCCGAGATCAAGCAGCTCGTCGACCTGTACGACTCGCCGTCGGACACCGCGCCGCAGCTGCAGGCCTTCCTCGGTGTGCTGGCCGCGCACCGCCGGCTGCTCGAACAGCAGCGCGAGGACATCGAGATCACGCTGGCCGAGATCGCCCAGCACGAGGCACGCTGCCGGGTGCTGCTGGCCGGCGTGTCGCGCAAGGACCGCAACCGGGCCTGACGGCGATCCGCTGCGGGCCGGGGGTGCGGGTCGCACGCGGTCGGCGGCGGCGAAACGCCCGCCGGGGCCCCCTATCATGGATGTCGACGCCAACGTCCATCCGCGCGCCACGCCCGGTGCCGCGACCCCACCGAGGAAACACGCCATGAACCTGCCCGGCCTCGACTTCCAGCTCGGCGAGGACATCGATGCACTGCGCGACGCGGTGCGTGCCTTCGCCGAAGCCGAGATCGCACCGCGCGCCGCCGAGATCGACCGCAGCGACCGCTTCCCGATGGACCTGTGGCGCAAGATGGGTGACCTGGGCGTGCTGGGCATCACCGTGCCCGAGGCCTACGGCGGCGCCGACATGGGCTACCTGGCGCACATGATCGCGATGGAGGAGATCAGCCGTGCCAGCGCCTCGGTGGGCCTGAGCTACGGCGCGCACAGCAACCTGTGCGTCAACCAGATCAAGCGCAACGGCAGCGAGGCGCAGAAGAGGAAGTACCTGCCCAGGCTGATCAGCGGCGAGCACGTCGGGGCGCTGGCGATGAGCGAGCCCGGAGCCGGCAGCGACGTGATCAGCATGAAGCTCAAGGCCGAGTGGAAGGACCCGAGCGCCGCCGGAGGCGGTCACTACCTGCTCAACGGCAGCAAGTTCTGGATCACCAATGGCCCCGACGCCGACACGCTGGTGGTCTACGCCAAGACCGAGCCCGAGCTGGGCGCACGAGGCGTCACCGCCTTCCTCATCGAGAAGGGCATGAAGGGCTTCTCGATCGCCCAGAAGCTCGACAAGCTGGGCATGCGCGGCAGCCACACCGGCGAGCTGGTGTTCCAGGACGTCGAGGTGCCGGCCGAGAACGTGCTGGGCAGCGTCAACGGCGGGGCCAAGGTGCTGATGAGCGGACTCGACTACGAGCGCGCGGTGCTCGCCGCCGGGCCCATCGGCATCATGCAGGCGGTGATGGACAACGTCGTGCCCTACGTGCACGAGCGCAAGCAGTTCGGCCAGAGCATCGGCGAGTTCCAGCTCATCCAGGGCAAGCTGGCCGACATGTACACCGTGCTGCAGGCCGGCCGCGCGTTCTGCTACACGATCGGCAAGAACCTCGACCGGCTCGGTGCCGAGCACGTGCGCCAGGTGCGCAAGGACTGCGCCAGCGTCATCCTGTGGTGCGCCGAGAAGGCCACCTGGATGGCCGGCGAGGGCATCCAGGTCTTCGGCGGCAACGGCTACATCAACGACTACCCGCTCGGCCGCCTGTGGCGCGACGCCAAGCTCTACGAGATCGGTGCCGGCACGTCGGAGATCCGGCGCATGCTGATCGGCCGCGAGCTGTTCGCGGAGACGATGTGAGCCAGGCCGACAAGCCGGCCCTGGACATCCTGCTCGACAACAACCGGCGCTGGGCCGCGTCGGTCAAGTCGCGCGAGCCCGGCTTCTTCACCCGCCTGGCGCAGCAGCAGAGCCCGCGCTACATGTGGATCGGCTGTGCCGACAGCCGCGTGCCGGCCAACGAGATCACCGGGCTCGACCCCGGCGAGGTCTTCGTGCACCGCAACGTCGCCAACGTGGTGGTGCACAGCGACCTCAACGCGCTGTCGACGATCCAGTTCGCCGTCGAGCACCTGAAGGTCGCGCACATCATCGTCGTCGGCCACTACGGCTGCGCCGGCGTGCGCGCGGCGATGCGCGGCATCCGCGTCGGGCTGGCCGACAACTGGCTGCGCCACGTGCACGACGTGCGGCTGCGCCACCGCAAGCGCCTGGACCACCTGCCCCCCGAGCAGCAGGAGAACATCCTCTGCGAGATGAACGTCATCGAGCAGGTCGGCAACGTGGCGCTGTCCACCGTGATCCAGGATGCCTGGGCGCGCGGCCAGACGGTATCGGTGCACGGCTGGGTCTACGGCCTGGAGGACGGGCTGCTCAAGGACCTGGACGTCACGATGGACCGGCCCGAGACGGTGGTGGCGAACTTCGCCGCCGCGATCAAACGCTATCCCCGCCAGACCGAAGCCGCCGGCGAGGGCGACACCGACACCGTGTTCGGCGGCGTCCCCGGCCTCGACGACGAAGACGATTGACGATGTTTCCGCAGAAGCTCACCGACAACCGCGCCTTCGACGTCGCACGCGCCATGCTCGAGGGATTCGACCGCCACTACCGGCTGTTCCGCGAGGCCAGTGCCGGCGCCAAGAAGCGCTTCGAGCGCAGCGACTGGCACGGCCAGCAGCGCGCCCAGCGCGAACGCATCGAGTTCTACGACCGCCGCGTCGACGAGGCGGTGGCCCAGCTGCGCGAGGCCTTCCGCGTCGACGAGCTGTCGATGGACACCTGGCAGCAGGCCAAGCTGCACTACATCGGCCTGCTGACCGATCACCACCAGCCCGAGCTGGCCGAGACCTTCTTCAACTCCGTCACCGCCAAGCTGCTGCACCGCAGCTACTTCAAGAACGACTTCATCTTCGTGCGCCCGGCGGTCAGTACCGAGTACATCGAGAACGACGAGCCGGCGGCCACGCCGACCTACCGCGCCTACTACCCGACGCGCGAGTCGCTGCACGACACGATGGTGCGCATCGTCGACAACTTCCAGCTCGAGGCCGAGTTCGAGGACCTGCACCGCGACGTCGACTCGGTGCTCGAGGCCATGCAGGCCCAGGTGGGCCTGCGCCTGGCCGACTGGCGGCTGCGCGCCAACTTCCAGATCCAGGTGCTGTCGTCGCTGTTCTATCGCAACAAGGGCGCCTACCTGGTGGGCAAGGTGATCAACGGCTTCACCGAGATCCCGATGTGCCTGCCCATCGTCTACAACGGCAACGGCAGGCTGGTCATCGACACCGCGCTGTTCAGCGAGGACGAGCTGCTGCTGGTGTTCAGCTTCGCGCGCGCCTACTTCATGGTCGACATGGAGGTGCCCAGCGCCTTCGTGCAGTTCCTGCGCGGCCTGATGCCGCGCAAGCCGCGCGCCGAGCTGTACAACGCGCTGGGCCTGCAGAAGCACGGCAAGAACCTCTTCTACCGCGACTTCCTCGCCCACCAGCGCCACAGCGGCGACCGCTTCCGCATCGCGCCCGGCATCAAGGGCATGGTCATGCTGGTCTTCGACCTGCCCAGCTTCCCCTACGTGTTCAAGGTCATCAAGGACTTCTATCCGCCGCAGAAGGACACCACGCGCGAGCAGATCAAGGGCAAGTACCTGCTGGTCAAGCAGCACGACCGCGTCGGGCGCATGGCCGACACGCTGGAGTACAGCAACGTGGCCTTCCCGCGCGCGCGCTTCGAGGAGGAGCTGATCGCCGAGCTCAAGCACTTCTGCGGCAGCCAGATCGAGGAGGACGGCGACGCGCTGATCGTCAAGCACGTCTACATCGAGCGGCGCATGATCCCGCTGAACATCTACCTGCAGGACGCCTCCGAGGCCGACGACCGCGACGCGATCGAGCGCGCGGTGGTCGAGTACGGCAATGCCATCAAGGACCTGGTGGCCGCCAACATCTTCCCCGGCGACATGCTGTGGAAGAACTTCGGCGTCACGCGCCACGGCAAGGTGGTGTTCTACGACTACGACGAGATCGAATACATCAGCGACTGCAACTTCCGCCGCGTGCCCGCCCCGCGCACCGAGGAGGAGGAGATGTCGGGCGAGATCTGGTACCACGTCGGCCCCAAGGACGTGTTCCCCGAGACCTTCGGCCCCTTCCTGCTGGGCAACCCGGGCGTGCGCGAGGTGTTCATGAAGCACCACGCCGACCTGCTGGACGCCGCCTTCTGGCAGACGCACAAGGAGCGCATCCAGGCCGGGCAGGTGTTCGACGTGTTTCCGTACGAACCCGCCAAGCGCTTTGCGACGCGACGACTGGCGGCATCGGTGGCCGACGTGGCGCACTGACGCCGGCACACGGCGCCCGGTGCAGGCAGGCAACCGGCGCGCCGCAGCCGGACCCGGACCCCGACTCGCGGGTCAGGCTTTGGCGCAGAGGCCACCCAGCGGTGGCATCAGCGCCGCGACGGTGTCGACGAGGGCGGTGCGCAGACCCCCAGCAGGCAGACGCTGCCGGGGCATTGGGCGTCCGAACTGCAGGACACCCCCATGCCGGCTTGCGGCGGTGTCGCACCGCCGGCATAGACCCAGGCCTCGGCGATCAGGATGCTGGCCGCATCCCCCGCATAGGTGTCGAGGAACTGCATGTCGAGCGGCAGCGACAGGTTGGCGAGCCTGCCGTTGGCCTGCTGGAGCACCTGCCCACCGTGATCGTCGTAGCCGCCGCGGGCGATCGACAAGTGGAAGTTGCCGCCGG
>WBZL01001604.1_pt1 | contig 23313 bp, 24 predicted proteins | sample 5204291 | NCBI WGS metagenome assembly WBZL01 (sample SAMN12344345, study PRJNA552823) | activated sludge metagenome | biome: Activated sludge suspended growth; feature: Nitrification reactor; material: Wastewater; isolation source: activated sludge from nitrification reactor of wastewater...
CAACACCCCATCCGTCCCCACCTTAAACCCACGCGCCTGCCGGATGGCAAACTGCTTAAATTGAAATATTTGCGCCCTCTTTCTGTTCATTCACCACTTTTGCATTACAATTAAGAAAGCAAGCAATAGGAAGATAAATCTTTTGACAGGATTAACAGGATTAACAGGATTAACCTGTTTGACTAACACATTCAGGAATTCACCGCAAAGAGCGCAAAGTTTTTTCTTTTGCCCTCTGCGCCCTCTGCGGTTCAATCAAATGGGTCAGTCAATCCGAAAAATCAACACGATAACAAAATAATAATCCTGTAAATCCTGTCGAAAAAAACTCCCTTGCCAGAAAATTCGATTGTATTGGAGAAGGTATCATCATGACAACCGACGAATCTACCATTGGACTCGACTTTATTCGCACGCGGGTTGTAGAAGATTTGCAAAACGGCCGTTTTAACAACCGCGTCCACACCCGCTTCCCCCCCGAACCCAACGGCCACCTCCACATCGGCCACGCCAAAGCCATCTGCGTAGACTTCGGCGTTGCAGCCGACTACGGTGGCCTTTGCAACATCCGCTTCGACGACACCAACCCCACCAAGGAAAAAACCGAATACGTTGACGGCATCCTCAACGACATCCGCTGGCTCGGCTTCGATTGGGAAGACCGGCTCTACCACGCCTCCGACTACTTCGAGCAGCTCTACGACTGGGCTGTGCAACTCATCCAAAAGGGCAAAGCGTATGTAGACGACCTTAGCGTAGACGAAATCCGCGACTATCGCGGCACGCTCACCGAGCCAGGGCGCAACAGCCCCTACCGCGACCGCTCCGTCGCCGAAAATCTCGACCTCTTTGCCCGGATGCGCAACGGCGAATTTCAGGACGGAGAAAAAGTGCTTCGCGCCAAAATTGACATGGCTTCCCCCATCATCAACATGCGCGACCCCGTCATGTACCGCATCAAGCACGAAGACCACCACCGCACCGGCAACAAATGGTGCATCTACCCCATGTACGACTGGGCGCACGGCCAATCAGATTCCATCGAAGGCATCACCCATTCCCTCTGCTCCCTCGAATACGTCAACCATCGCCCCCTCTACGACTGGTTCCTCGATGAGCTTGGCATCTACCACCCGCAGCAGATCGAATTTGCCCGGCTGGTGCTTACCTACACCGTCCTCAGCAAGCGCAAGCTCATCCAGCTTGTCAACGAAGGCCACGTCAGCGGCTGGGACGACCCGCGTATGCCCACCCTCTCCGGGCTGCGGCGGCGCGGCTACACCCCCGCCTCCATCCGCGACTTCTGCGACCGCATCGGCATTGCCACCGCCAACAGCACCGTAGACATCGCCATGCTCGAAGCCGCCATCCGCGACGACCTCAACAACGCCGCGCCCCGCGCCATGGCGGTGCTTGACCCCATCAAAATCGTCATTGAAAATTACCCCGAAGGCATGGTCGAAGAGCTGGAAGTGATCAACAACCCGCAGGACAAAGACAACCCCGAAACCCGCATTGTCCCCTTCTCCCGCGAAATCTACATTGAGCGCGACGACTTTCTGGAAGATGCCCCCAGCAAATTTTTTCGGCTGGCCCCAGGGCGCGAGGTGCGGCTGTTCAAAGCCTATTACATCACCTGTGCCGATGTGGTAAAGGACGAAGCAGGCAATGTTGTCGAACTGCGCTGCACCTACGACCCCGAATCTCGCGGCGGGGTAACGCCCGACGGCCGTAAAGTCAAAGGCACCATCCACTGGGTTTCCGCCGCCCACGCCGTAGATGCCGAAATTCGCCTCTACGACCGGCTGTTTACCGTGCCAAACCCCGATAGCCCCGAAGAAGGCAAAACCTTCCTCGACTACATCAACCCCGACTCGCTCACCGTGCAAACGGTCAAAGTGGAGCCAAGCCTGGCAGAAGCCAAACCGGGCAGCCGCTTCCAGTTTATGCGCCAGGGCTACTTTATTGCCGACAGCGAAGACCACACCCCCGAAAAACCCGTCTTCAACCGCACCGTCGCCCTGCGCGACACGTGGGCGAAGGTGCAAAACGGGTAAAGTGGAGAGTAGAGATTGGAGATTGGAGATTGGTGAAGGTTCGCAATCTCCAATCTCCAATCTCCCAATCTCGTTTCCCTATGCCTCCCTCCATTCGCCGCGCTACCACCAACGACATTGCCGCCATTTTGCCCCTGTGGGTGGAGTTTATTAGCTTCCACGCCGAGCGCGACCCCTTTTTTCAGCAAGATTACCCCTCATTGACCCATCATTATCAGCAGTTTGTGGAAAAGGCGCTGGGGAGCGAGGAATGGCTGGTGGTGGTGGCGGAAGGGGAGAAGGGGGAGTTGGCGGGGTTTTGCGTGGCGACCAGCGAAAACCGCTGGCCGGCCGAATACGGGGGGCATCACTATGGCTTTGTCGAAGACATGGCCGTCACCGCCGCCCACCGCCGCCAGGGGGTGGCACAGGCGTTGTATGGTGTGGTTGAGCAATGGTTCCAGCAGCAAAACGTAGACCACATCGAGCTAAACGTTGCCATTACCAATGAACTATCTCGTGCCTTTTGGGAACGCCAGGGCTTCCGCAACCTCACCATTCGGATGATTAAGCGGAAAGAGAAAGAATAGGACGCAGATTTTCCTGATGTTCCTGATTTTGTAGGGGCGTATTGCATACGCCCACGAATTTCACCTTATAACGACGACCAAAAGGTGGCAAGTCGTTGTGTGGGCGTGAAGCAAAACGGCCGTTTTTCCCCCATAATGCCTCCCAGGATTCACTAACCTGTAACCCACCACACCACCGATACCTGTTTACCGAATACTCGTTACTGAACCGGGAGAAAGTACGATGAAAAACTATCTTTTGCTATTTGTTTTGCTTGTTTGCGCCTGCACACCAACCAGTGCCGCCGAAACGGCCGTTTCCGAACAACCCACCACCCCCCTTATCCTGCCCACCCTGCCCGTTGACACCCCACCAACCGTTGACGCACCCACCACACCACCGTCGCCAACCCCGGAGGCAGAATTAACGGCCGTTACCCCCGACGCACCCACCCCACCCCTGCCATCCACCCCCACCCCCAGCCCCGACTGCGTTCCCCGCACCGACTGGCCCACCTACGTCATTCAGCCCGGCGACACCCTCTACAATCTCGCCCGCCACGTTGGCAGCACCGTCGCCGAACTCCAGGCCGCCAACTGCATCGCCGACCCGCGCCTGCTGGCCGTCGGCCAAATCATCGTCCTGCCGCAACTGCCCAAACCAACCCCCACGCAAACCCCCACCCCGCCTCCCTTGCCCGACACCCTCACCGTCAGTCCCACTAATCTCACCCAGTCTGGCCTCGTCACCTTTAGCTGGAATATGGCCGGGTTCCAGCCCGGCAGCGATTGGGCGGAAATCAACTGGCTGTTTAACGACCTGCCCACCAACAACCCTATTCCCGTCACCACCGCCAGCGGCACGCTGCAAACGACGGTAGACATCATCCCCGGCGGCGGTCTTTTTACGCTGCAAGGCACCATCGCCGGGCAGCCGTTTAGCTACAGCGTCCCCACCACCACCACCTGCACCTTTGAACGGCTAACGGGCGATCCTACTCTCCCGGCTGGCGTTTGCCCCCGGCAGGCCATTCAAACGGAAGAAACGGCCGTTTTCCAACCCTTCGAACATGGCCTCCTCCTCTACCACAACAGCATCAATGGCTACAACACCCTCGTCCTCTTGCCCGACCACGTTTCCAACGCCTACAACCACATCTGGCAAGGCAACCAGCCCGACCCCGGCCAGCCGCCTGCCGGGCTGTATCCGCCAAACGGCCGTTTTGCCGACCTCTGGCAGCTTTACCCCGCCCTCCGCGACCAACTCGGCTGGGGCATAGACCCCGCCCAAACCTACACCGCTCGCTGGCAAATCATCGCCAACCACGTTATCATCACCCTGCCCGACGGCCAAACGATGCGCTACCTTCTGTACAACGGCAATGAGGGCGAATGGATTCCCATCATTAACAATTAGGCGAAGAATTAAAATGGGACGCAGATTTTCCTGATTTTCCTGATCAGGTAAATCAGCGAAATCAGGAAAATCTGCGTCCTATTCCTATTGGAGTAGCAGTTGAAAACCTATCACATCCCCAATACCGATTTACACGTCTCCCGGCTGGCCTATGGCACCTGGCACATGGGCGGCTCGTGGAACCAGGACCCGCTAACGGCCGAATTGAAAGAACGGGCGGAGAGGTTGTTATTAACGGCCGTTGATCAAGGGATCAACTTCATAGACCTCGCCGACATCTACACCCTCGGCAAATCCGATGCTGTCGTTGGCGAAGCCCTCAAAAACAACCCTGGTCTGCGCGACAAGCTCTATTTGCAGGCCAAAGCCGGCATCATCGTCGGCATTGACCCCGTGCGCGGCGGCCCCGGCCGCTACGACTTCAGCTACGACCACCTCGTCGGCTCCGTCGAAACCACCCTCCAGCGGCTCCACACCGACTACGTAGACGTGCTGGCCCTCCACCGCCCCGACCCCCTCATTGAACCCGAAGAGGTGGCCCGCGCCTTTGACCACCTGCACAGCAGCGGCAAAGTGCGCTACTTTGGCGTGAGCAACCATAGCGCCATGCAAATTGAACTGCTGCGGAAACACACCAACCACCCCATCATCGTCAACCAGCTAGAGCTAAACCTGCTGCACAGCCACCTCATCAGCGATGGTGTGATGGTCAACCAGAATGAAGCCAGCTTTGCCGCCGCCGATGGGCTGCTCGATTACTGCCGCGTCCACGACATCACCGTTCAGGCGTGGTCGCCCATTGCCGGGGGGCAACTGTTCAACCCGGCCGACGATGCCCCCGAAAACGTGAAGGAAACGGCGCGGCTGATTGCCGAACTGGCGGAAAAATACGCCACCAGCCCCGAAGCGATTGGGTTTGCCTGGCTGCTGCGCCACCCGGCCGGCATCCAGCCCATCATCGGCACGCTGCGGCCGGAGCGCATTGTGGCAAGCTGCCAGGCCGACAACATCATCCTGACGCGGCAGGAATGGTACAGCTTGCTCATTGCAGCACGCGGGGCGCGAATGCCATAGCGAGATTGGAGATTAGAGATTATGAACCTTCATTAATCTCCAATCTCCAATCCCTAATCTCTTTTTGGTCAGACCATCAACGCACCAGCAGGCGATAGCTGGCAAGCTCCAGCGTTTGCGGGGCGGAGGCGGCGATGATGAGGACGGGGGGGCGGGTGTAGGTGGCGGCGGGAATGGTAAAAACGGCCGTTTCTCCCCCCACCGCCAACACCGGCAGCACGCTCACCCCATCGGCCGTAAACAGCACCACCTGCACCTGCCACGGCTGCGTCAGCCGCCCCGCCGCCCGCACAAACCCTTCCGCCTCCCACCCCTCGGCCAATATCTCCGCGTCATCCAAAAAGCCCGTTTCGCTGATGGCAATGTTGTCCAGTGCCAGCCCGCCAAACGTTTTGATGGGGTCGGTGACAACCTCAAAGCGGAGCAAAATTTCCTGCCCGGCAAACGGGGTCAAATCCACCACTTCCTGCGTCCAACTGCGCTGCCGGCCGGTATAAAAACGGTCAGTCAGGGCGGCATCGGCCGGGTCGTCGGCCGGGTCTAATCCTTGCATGTGGTCGGCAACGAGGCTCTGCCACGAACGGCCGTTATCCCCCGACACCGCCACATAGCCAAAATCATACCCCTCCTCCAGATCCACATAGACCGCATAGGACAGCGTGGCCGAGGACAGTCCGCGCAAATCCAGCCGCCGCGTCAGGCGGGGATTGCTGTAGTTGGCCCGCTGCGACAGCCACATCCGCTCCCCGGCAAATGGCTCTGCCCCCAGCAGCGACACCGTGGCCTCGCCCGTGAACTCCACCATGTAGCCACCGCTGATGGGCAGTTCGTAATAGTCGGCGGCAAATTGATGCACGGTGCTTTCGCTGGTGTGGGGCAGGGTGAGAATGGGGGTAGAAACGGCCGTTTCCACCCCCAATTCCCCATAATCAAAGCGGGGCGGCGCGTTGGGGTCGGTGTGGGCCACCAGCGACACCAGCCAGTCGCGCCAAATCCCCAACGCCTGCACATCCAGCCCGTTCGCCGCCAACACCTGGTCCAGCGCCAAAAAGCCATTAGCCGGGCTGGTCGCCCATTCCCGGTACGCCGCCGCCCCCAGCCGGTTAAACAGATATTGGTTAAACAGATACCCCTGCCCGTAATACGGCCCCGTCCCCTCATCGGGCCAACTGTTTAGCTGCTGGTCAGGGTTACGTAAAAAGTCGTTGGCGCGGCTAATGGTGCTTTCCGGCAGCCCCACCAGCACCTGCGCCAGCGAAGCCGACCCCTCCACCGCCCAATCATCGTCGCCCGCGTCGTGGTTGTCTTCGATCATGTGGCGAAATTCGTGCGCCAGGACGCTGCGAAAGGTGCTGCTGCCAAAGAGGCTGCTGTTCATGACAAACATTTCGCGGCCGTTGGAGCGGGGATCAACGGCCGTTGGCAGCAGGTCGGTGGCGTTGACCAGCCCACCCAGACGACAGCCGCCGGTGGCCGTTGGCTCCAGATCACACAGCACCCCCGGCGCGGCGCTGACTACGTGGACACGGGGGTCGCCGTCCAAACCGGGGTTGGCTTCGCTGCCAAAGTAGCCCACCACCTGCTCATACATCGCGTCAAACGACTCCCCGGCCTCGCGCAGGGCTGATTGGCTGAGGGGGGTGCTGCCGGGGCCGGTGTCGAACCAAAAGTAGGCGTGGTCGCTGACCCAGCGCAGTTGGGCATCAATGACGGCCACGGTGTTGGTGTCTATATTGGGAATGTTAAACGATTGGTGGATGCCTTCGGTGAGCGGCGTGGTCACAAGCGGCGCGGTTTCGGGCGGCCGTTCAGCCAGCCCGTGATACGCCATTGCCAGTGCCACGTCGTCCCGTTCGGGTGGTTCGGTAAGCCAAAGCTGGTTGAAGGTGTCCTGGGCAGGGGAAACGGCCGTTTCCGTCACCACAACCTCAACTTCGCTTGTGGCCGTCGGCTGGGGGGGCAGCGGGGTGGCAGTGGGCGGGGAAGAAACGGCCGTTTCCACCGCCACTACCCCACTCACCGTTGCCGTCGGCCCCACCGATGGCACCACCACCCCCTGCCGACAACCTGCCAGCACCAATAACAAAATCACCATTCGTCTCATTATTCGTTCCTTTAGCATGAAAATGGGACGCAGATTTACCTGATTTACCTGATTGATCACCCTTTATCAGGAGCATCAGGTAAATCTGCGTCCTATTGTTCTTTGCGTCTAATTTTGGCACAGAAACCGTCTCGCGGCATAATCGGGGAATGTTTGAACAATTTTATCGCTGGTATCTTGCCCTCGGCGCATCAGATTTAACGGCCGTTCTCCTCTCCCGACTCAGCGGCGTTGTCCTCACCATCCTCCTCAGCATCCTCGCCTACTGGCTCAGCCGCCGCGTCATTGTGCGCGTGCTGGCCTACAGCGCCAAACACACCCACACCGAATGGGACGACATCCTCCTCCGCAGCGACATCTTCATCCGCCTCTCCTACCTCGCCCCCGCCGCCGCCGTCTACCTCATGAACCCGTTTGTCACCGAAGGCTACCTCTGGCTCACCGACCTTGTTGATACCATCGTCCATCTCTACACCACCCTCGTTGGTGCCGGGCTGGTGCTGGCGCTGCTCGATGGCTTTATGGTCATCTACACCACCTTTGAACGGTCGCGCCAAATGCCCCTGCGCAGCACCATCCAGGTGCTAAAGCTGGTGACGGTCTTTGTCGCCGCCCTCATTCTCCTCTCCATCATTTTCAACCAGTCGGCGGCGGTGCTGCTCAGTGGGTTGGGGGCATTTACGGCCGTTCTGCTCCTCATCTTCCGCGACCCCATCCTCGGTTTTGCCGCCGGTATCCAGCTCACCGCCAACAAAATGGTCGCCCTCGGCGACTACATCGAAATGCCCAAATTTGATGCGGCTGGCGAGGTTCTTGATATTGCCCTCACTACCATCAAAGTTCGCAATGCCGACCAATCCATCACCACCATTCCTACCTACGCCCTCATCAGCGAATCATTCAAAAACTGGCGCGAGCGGGACGAAGTGGGGGTGCGCCGCATCCAACGCGCCATCAATCTCGACATGAACACCGTCACCTGGTGCGACGCGCCCATGCTGGATAAATTTGCCGCCATTCAGCACCTCAGCGACTACATTGCCCAAAAGCGGGAGGAGGTTGCCAGCTACAATCACGAACACGGGTTTGACGATACGTTGAGCAAGGTAAACGGCCGTCGGCTCACCAACCTCGGCACCTTCCGCGCCTACGTCGTCGCCTACCTGCGCAACCATCCCCGCATTGACCAGCACCGCACCCTCATCGTGCGCCAGCTTCCTCCCGACCCCAATGGGCTGCCGCTGGAAATCTACGCCTTTTGCAACGAACTCAACTGGGAAAAATTTGAAAACATCCAATCCGACATCTTCGACCACCTCTTCGCCACCATCCCCGAATTTGGCCTGCGCGTTTACCAAAGCCCGGCCGGGGCGGATGTGAGGGGGGAGTAGGGATTGGGCGATTTGGAGATTAGAGATTAGAGATTGGAGATTGCAAACCTTCATCAATCTCCAATCTCCAATCTCCAACAACCGACATGGATTTACACCAAACCTGCCACCTTGCCCAAACCATTGCCCGTGAAGCGGGGGCGCTGCTGCGCGACGGGCTGACGCGGCCAAAACAGATTAAAACGAAAAGCACGGCCATTGACTGGGTGACGCAGTATGATGAAGCGTCAGAGCAGTTGATTAAAACGCGGCTGGCGGCGGCGCTGCCTGACCACGGTTTTGTGGGGGAAGAAACGGGGGCAACCAACGGCAACAGCCCGTTTGTCTGGTATGTGGATCCGCTGGACGGGACGATGAATTATGCCCACGGGCTGCCGTTTTTTTCGGTGTCGCTGGCGTTAGCCCACAACGGCCGTTCTTTGCTCGGCGTGGTCTACAGCCCCATGCTCGACGAATGTTTTTACGCCCTGGCCGGAGAAGGGGCGTTTGTGGTGCAGGCTGGGGGGGAAAAACGGCCGTTAATCCCCAGCCCCACCACCGACCTCCAGGCCAGCCTCCTCTGCACCGGCTACCCCCACAACCGCCGTCTCACCGGCATCACCAATTTGCCCCAAACGGCCGTTTTTCTCCACGCCGCCCAGGGCATCCGCCGCCTCGGCACCGCCGCCCTCGAACTCGCCTACGTCGCCGCCGGCCGGCTCGACGGCTTCTGGGAGCTGCGCCTCAGCAGTTGGGACTACGCCGCCGGGGCGCTGCTGGTGCAGGAAGCGGGCGGCCGCATCACCCAAACCAATGGCACTCCCTATGCCCTCGCCGCCGAACTGCCGCTTGTCGCCAGCAATGGGCATATCCATGAGCAGATGCTGGCCGTTCTGGCGGAGGCCAGCAGGTAAGTGGAGATTGGAGATTGGAGATTGTTGAAGGTTCACAATCTCCAATCCCCAATCCCCAATTCTCTCTTTTATGCACACCCTCTCACCCCTTCGCCAAACCCTTCTCATCGGCCTCAGCCGCCTCTATTTCTATACCTACTGGAGTACGCTGCGGCGGGTGCTGGGCGTGCCGTTGAGTCGGTGGGTAAAGGGAATTCCGCTGCTGTTAACGGCCGTTTCCCTCGTACGCGGCTGGCCCCTCCCCCTGTTCATCCTGTTCGCCACCCTGTCGCTACTCACCCAGCTTGTCTACCGCCACGCCAAACGACGCAGCTACAAAAGCTTTGTCGCCGACCCCGCCCCGTCGCCCGACCCCGTACCGCCGCTGCTTGCCAACCGGCGCGTCAAGCTGTGGGCCACCGGCACCTTTAGCCTCAACGACCGCGAAGCAACGGTGCTGCTGGCTCCGGCTGACTATTGGTTTGTGCCATTGGGGGAACACATCATCATGGTGGAGCAGGTGCCAAAGCGGTATCTCTACCAGTTTTTCAACGCCGACACCATTCAAAAAGTAGAAATTGGGTGGCTGGCGTTTGGCTCCACCCCCAAGCGGTCGCTGGCAATCACCTTTGCCCTCAACTGGGGGCCAGCGTTTGCCGACTATGGCAAGCTCTACTTTGTTCCCGACAACCAAAAAGAGCCACCACCGCGCCACCGCACCGTCTATTTTTCGTTTGCCGATGAGGGGGATTTAACGGCCGTTTTTCACACGATCCAGTATTCAGTAATCGGTAGTCGGTGTGACTGATAACCGATAACTGATTACTGATTACCAATTACCAACTCCACAGCGTCCGCCGACGGGTTCCCCGCCACGTCAAAAACAGGCACATTTTCCAGCGACGGGTAGCGATAGATGCCGATGCGCATGATCAGCGGCGGCGTGAGGGTGAGCGACCAGGGCAGTTCAAAGCGGCTCACCACCACATCCCCATCGCGCCACTGGCTGGGGGCAAAGAGCACCCCGTCGGCCTGCGCCACCCGTTGGCCGCTACCGTCGAGCAAATGGTTAAAAAAGTGGTAGTCGGCGGGGTCGGGATTGGCTCCGGTGTGCCAATGGAGCTGCCAAACGGCCGTTTCTCCCCCCTCTGCCCCCACTTCCGGCCCACTATACCCCGCCAAACTCGCCCAGTTCGTCCAGATCGGCACCGGCTCCATTGCCACCTGCGGCGCGGGCGCACTGCCGCCCGGCAGCAGCAGCACCCGCAGCGGCGGCTCGCCCGTTCGCAGCGGGATCGTCTCCTCGGTTTGCGCTTGCGATAAATACAGGCTGTCTATGGTGTTGTCGTGGAGGATAACGGCCGTTTTTGCCGGGAACACCGCCGAGGTTTGCACATCCACAAAGCGGTGCGCCACCCCCCACAGCAGCGTGTCATACACCGCCGGGAACTCCGCCAGCCGGGGGGATTCCCCCACCCCGGCCACCAGCACCTCGCTGGCTCCCGTTTGCGCCATCATCGTCTTGGCCGCCTCCACCGCCGCCAACTGCCGCGCCAGCGGCACGCCAAAGCCACCGGGGGTGGCGTTGCGGCCTACAAAAAAGAGCAGCGTGAGCCAAACGTATAGTTGCACCAGGGAGGTGACAACGACAGCGGCAATAACGGCCGTTTTTGTCCCCGGCTGCATCCAGCTTTTTTTCAGCAGCCACCCCACCCCAATCCCCATCGTCATTGCCAGCACGGGCAGTTGGCTGATGAAGTAGTGGGTAAAAATGGGCGAACGCCGCCAAAAGAGAAAAAACAGCGGTGGCAGCACCAGCCACAGCAGCAACATCAGGCTCACCTCACTGCGGGGTGTGGCCTCACGCTCCCGAACGGGCTTAACCAATGCCACCAGCCCCAGCAGCAGGAAAATCGTCCACAGCAGGTGAATGCTGCCCACATCGGGTATTTTTTGGACAAAGGTTAAAAACGCCTCTGGCCCCGCCAGCGAATAAACCTCCCGTCCCGTCGCCAGCAGCCACATATAGCGCAACGCCGCCAGCCCTTCCTCACTAACAGGTACACCGCCACTCCCCACACCCAACGCCCCACTTTGCCATAGATAGACCAAAAAAGGAACGGCCGTTAACAACCCCAGCACCCCACCCACCACCACATCTTGCCAATGGATGCGACGGCGGAAATAAATGAGATAAACGGCCGTTGGCAGCAGCAATGCCACCGCCGCTAGATGAATTTGTACCGCCACCGCCAGCAGCAGCAAATGCAGCCACAGCCACCGCCGCCGCCCCTCCACAAACGCCAGCACCCCGCTGATGGCCCACCCCACCACAAACAGCGGCAGCAAATTTTGCGCCCAGATTTTGCGCGAATACAAAATGGCCCATGGGTTAAGTGCCAGCAGCAAGGCAACCAGCAGCCCCGCCCGCGTCCCCCAATACCGCTGCACCAACCAATAGCACCCCGGCACTGCCAGCGTACTGAGCAGCCCGGTAAACAGCGTGGCGGCATAGGGGTGGCTGGTGAACAGCGATGGCAGAGCGTAAAGCCAGACGCTCATGGGAAAGTTGGGGAAGCCCACGGAACTGCTGATGCCGCGCAGTGCCAGCCCACCGCCGTTTGCCATTTCCAGCGACAACGCCAGCAGCCGCGCCTCGTCGGCCTTGAACTCGGTTAGTCCCGGCCAGCCCAGCCGCGCCACAACTGCGGCCAGCAAGATGAGCGTTAACCACAAAATGTCTTGTTTTCTGTTTGCCATTTGGGTGAGCAGGTAACAAGTAGCAGGTGGCAAGGTTTGCCCGTTGCCACCTGTTACTTGTCTAAAACCAGCGAAACCGGGCAATGATCTGACCCTAACACATCAGGGTGAATGGCTGCCGTGTGCAGATGGTTGGTTAAATCATTGCTGACAAAAAAGTAGTCGAGCCGCCAGCCAACATTTTTGGCACGCGCCTGGCCGATGTTGGACCACCAGCTATAGGCTCCGGCTTGTTTCGGGTAAAAGTGGCGAAAGCTGTCCACGTAGCCGGCCGCGATCAGTTTATCAACCCAGACGCGCTCTTCAGGCAGAAAGCCAGTGGTTTTTTGGTTTTGGCGCGGCCGGGCTAAATCAATTTCCTGGTGCGAGGTGTTGACATCGCCACAAAAGATGACTGGTTTTCCGGCCGTTCTCAGCTCGTTGCAAAAGGCGAGGAAGTCGGCCTTGTATGCCATTTTAAACGGCACACGGCTGTGGTCGCGGCCGCCGTTGGGAAAGTAGGCACCGATAAATACAAAATCGGGGTATTCGGCGACGATAGTGCGCCCTTCGCGGTCATAATCGGCCACGCCCAGCCCAATTTGCACCGACAACGGCTCGGTTTTGCTGTAGAGTGCCACGCCGCTGTACCCTTTTTTCTCGGCACTGGCCCAGTAGGTGTGGTAGCCGTCTGGCTGGCGCAGGGTATCGTCAAGCTGGTCGGGGTGGCATTTGGTTTCCTGCACGGACAAGATATCGGGCTGGGTGGCGTGGAGCCAATCGAGAAAGCCTTTGCGCTGGGCTGCCCGCAGCCCGTTGACGTTCCAACTGTAGAGGGTTTGCATGGGTGGGATTGTACCAGCAAAAACGGCCGTTTTGAAAATCCATTGCAGCTATGGTTTAATATGAGAGAAAAGTTTTTGGGTTGGTTCGTCATCGAGGGTTCAAGCCTCGCTAGTAGCCTGCCGGAAAAAGAAAATGGATGCACGGATAACGCGGATCGGAGCGGATTTTCGCAGATAAAAAGAAAAATCCGTGTTTATCCCTATAAATCCGCGTCATCGGCGCATCTATTCAGACTCTTCCGACAAGTGCCTAGAGAACAACCATTTAAGAGAAAGGGTGAAGCAGAATGGCAGAAAATTTATGGGAGCTGCGTAAGCGGCGGGGGATGAGCGTAAAACAGTTAGCCAGCAAGGCCGGGATCCAGCCAAACAGTTTGTATGCCTATGAACGGGGTGAACCAATCCGGCTGTCTGATTTGAACCGGCTGGCAAAGGCTTTGTATGTGGATGCGAGTGAAATCAAAATTCAGTCTGATCCGCCAACCAAAGCAAGCCCACCTGCGCCACCGCCGCCAGAACAGGCTGCGCCAACGGTGGTGGAGCAGCCTGTGGAAACAGACAAGGCTCCAACCAGGCAGGACAAACCCAGGAAACAAAAGCGGTTGTCAAAAGACCGGGAGCCGGGTACGGTGCGGCCGGGGCAACTGGAACATTTGCGGACATTGTGGGCTAAGTTGGGGGTGGAGGAAACGGCCGTTGTTGCCGAGCTGGGCAAACCGCTGGAGGAGCTTTCTTATTTTGAGGCGCGGGGGATAAACGGCCGTTATATGCAGCTTTGGAAAGAAAACAGGGCAGAATTGAGCCTGCGGCCACCGGATACCCGCCGCAAACGTGCCCACCTGCCCGAAAGCGTTGATGAGTTTGAAAATAACTATTTGCAAGAGCGGGTTGAAGCCGGAGAGTTTGTCACCTTTACTTTTCTCAACGACAAGGTGTTTACGGGGCAAGTGCTTGGATTTTCGCCCTACAACATTAACATTCGGCAGCGGGATGGGCAGGAAATAGTGCTGAACAAGATGGCGTTGGCCTATTACGCCGTGGAGGCCGCATGAGTTTGTCTGACCACCTGCGCTATTTACGGGCAATCAACGGCGGGGAGCATCCAAACGCCATTTATGAGGCGATTGGCGTGGAAAAGGGGATTATGACGGCGGAAACGGCTTACCGCCCGATTCGGGATGAGGCGTTGATTGCCAAATTGGCGGATTATTACAAACGGCCGTTAGAGGAATTCGAGTGGCACAACGCCCGCCCGCGCAAATTTCTCACCTTTTATGTGGCCGAAGCCATGCGAAACAACACCCCAGTTGAACTACAGCTGCGCTCCGGCCAAACGCTGGCGGGCAACGTTGAATGGTGGGATTTGAGCAGTATTGGCTTGCGCGAGGAAAACGGCTGTTTGCTCGTCGTCCAGCGCCATGCCGTTGTGGATTGGCCCAACGCCACTGACTGGGAAGACGTATAGGCGCAACAATAGGTTCAACGGTCTGGTTTAGTCTGCGGCCAAAGCCGCTGGATGCTGTCTCGTGTGCTGATAAAGGCCAGTTCGGGCAGCGCATCGCGGGCAAAAAAGCCCGCCCCGTCGGCGTCATCCCCCGCTTGCAGCGTACCGCCTACCGTGTGGGCGCGGTAGAGAATGAAGATGGATGCGCCCCCCTCGCCAGGCGGGTTGTGGTAAACATCTACCAACCCGTCAATAACCACCTCAAGACCTGTTTCCTCGTGGGCTTCACGAACGGCCGTTTCCGCCGGATCCTCCCCCTGGTCCAGAAAGCCCGCCGGGATACTCCACTTTCCCCGCTCCGGGTTCATCACCCGCCGCACCAGCAGCACCCGCCCCGCCCCGTCCAGCACAAACACCCCCACCCCCACTTTTGGGTCGGTAAAGTGGACAGAATCACACGCCGTACACGCCCGGCGCAGCTTATCGCCCACCAGCCGCGTCGCCATTGGCGCACCACAGCGAACGCAAAATTGGATGTGGTCGGGGGCTGTGTTCATGAAGAAAGTAATCAGTAATCGGTAAACAGTAATTAGTGACCTGTACTGATTACCGATTACTGATCACCGATTACCGAACCCGCTGGCGCACCAGGAGGGTCAAGATAAGCAGGATGACAAAGGTGAGGGCGAGGCCGATTTGCAGGCCACGCAAGGGAGATTGGGTGGGTTCAACGGCCGTTTGTTCCACTTCTGAAACGGGTGCTTCCACGGTGGCGGCATATGCTTCTGTGCTTTGGGCAAGCTGTTCTTCGGCAGAAACGGCCGTTTCTGCCGAAGCCGCCCGCATCTCTTCCGCCGCTTCGTCGGCACGCGGGATACTAGCAACCGTTGGTACTGCTTCACCCTCGGCGGCCGGGGCGGCAAACCCTTGCGCCGGTTCTTCTGGAGCCGCTTCATCGGCTGCGGCTGAATTAGCAACACTATCTTCAGCCACCGCCATTTCGGCCCCTGCCGGGGCAGCTTCTTCGGCCGCCGACATAACGGCCGTTTCCGCCGACTCCTCCACCATCGCCACTGGGGCTTCTGAAGCGGCCGGCTGCGCTGCCCCACCAAATTGCTCCAGCCCGACCAAAAACATCAGCACCAGAGCCGCCAGCACCGTCGCCGTTTGCAGCACCGGGTAAAACTGGAACAACGGCTTGGGCGTAGGTTTGCCATATACCGCCGGGTCAAGGGCAAAGCTTCGCGGCACGCGGCGGCGCGGCATGGCGTTCAACCGCTGCTTAATCAGCTGCTGCTGCCGCACTTGTGCCGCCAGAGCCTCGTTTTGTGCCAGCTGTGCCTCAAACTGCCGCCGCTCGGTGGCGGGCAGTGCATCATCTATGTAGGCCGCCAGCAGCTCTTGCTGCTTTTCCTCGGCCGATTTCGTTAGGTTACGTACAAAATCAAACATGCTTTATGCCCACAGGTTTTTGATACCATTACGCCGCAGCGTTGTTGTCTAAACGATATTGCCGGGGCAAAAGTTCCCCAAACCCTTGCAAACAGTCGCGCAGCTTGCTGCGGGCGCGGCTCATGCGCGACTTGACCGTGCCAAGCGATGTTTTGGTAATACTGGCAATTTCGCTGTAATCGTACCCTTCAACGTCGCAGAGAACGGCCGTTATCCGCTGATCGTCCGGTAGCCCCTGCAAACAGTTCTCAATCGCCCGCACCAACTCCACCCGCTGCTGGTGCTGCTCCGGCCCCTCCTCCGGGCTACGCAAAAAGGCAAACGACTCATTCTCGCTTGTCAAATCATCCAGCGACGACTGCGGCCGCCGTTTATACCGCCGCAGTTCGTCATAACACGCATTGGTGGCAATCCGCAGCAGCCACGCCTTAAAATTGCTGCCATCAAACCGATTGAGTGCTTTATAGGCCGAGATAAACGCCTCCTGCGTCATATCCTCTGCTCCCTGAGGTTCACCCATGATGCGATAGGTCACGTTATAAACCAGCTCCTGGTATTGCACCACGAGCCGGTTATATGCCGTCACGTCCCCTTTTTGTGCCCGCTCGATTAACGCTACTTCATCCATAATCATTGAAAAAAAATAAGCATTGACAGAAAAATCCGTATGTTTTATACTCCCGTCCACTTCACGCCGAAGTGGCGGAACTGGCAGACGCGCACGACTCAAAATCGTGTTCCTTCGGGAGTGTGGGTTCGATTCCCACCTTCGGCACTGGATTATAAGCAACTAAAGTAGGGTTGTCCAAAATGGACAACCCTATTTTTGTATGTGGCTTTGGAAATAGAGATTAGGAGATTGAGTTTGTCAGAAGTTCAACTTCTGAGAGAAGTTGAACTTCTAAAAACAGGGTTGTTTGAGGCATGAAAAATGTGGTGCGCTGGGTTGGCTGGATAACCGCAGGAGTCCTTTTGGGGGCGGCGGTGGGGCTGTATGTGGGCTGGGTGGCCTGGCCGGTGGAATACAGCGAGGCCAACCCGGCTGTTCTACAAGAAACCTATCGGCAAGATTATTTGCTGATGGTTGCCACCGTCTATGGCGATAATGGCGACCTGGCTCTGGCAGAAGCGCGGCTGGACGGAATGGGGACAAACGGCCGTTCTCTCCTCCTCGACACCCTGCTCAACATGATCGTCCGCGAAGCCCCCGAAGCCGACCTCGTGCTGCTGGCGCGGCTGGCGCGGGACGTGGGGTTAACTTCGCCCGCCGTTGAGCGGTATGCCGGGGGTGCGCCATGAACGAGCGGCGCGGCTTGGGCAACGCCAGCCTGCTGCTGCTGGGGCTGCTGCTGGGGGTCATCGGCGGGCTGTATTATGCCTGGCTGGTTGACCCCGTTGTCTTTGTAGATGCCAGCCCCGCCAGACTGAGCGATGCCAACAAGGTTGAGTACCTCTATCTGGTGAGCCAAAGTTTGGCGGCAACGGGCAACGAGGCGCAAGCGCAGCAGCGGCTGGCGGCATTGGCCGACCCTGACCTGGCGCAAACGGTCGCCAATTTGCTGGATGCGGCTTTGCGGGAACAGCGTGACACAGAAACGGTGGCGGCACTGGCGCAGTTGGCGCGGCTGCTGGGGGTGGAAGGGCCAACGGTTGATCTGTTTGCCCCCCAAGCGAATGCAACCACGCCCAACGCCCCCCTCCCTACACCCCTCCCGGCTGGCGCAACGCCGCTGCCTTCCCCCACGCCTTTGCCCACAGCGGTGGCTGAATTGGTGACGGAGGTGGAGGAACGGCCGTTAACCCCCACCCCCGCCCCCAGTGAATTCCGCTACCGGTTACTCACCCAGGAGCCGCTTTGTGGCGATACGGCTCCCCTGCTGGCGGTCATCACCCTCGATGCCCTGCTGGAAGATTTGCCAGGGGTAGAGGTGGCGGTGCGCTGGGAAAACGGCCGTGATCGCTTCTACACCGGCTTCAAACCAGAAGCTCGCCCCGGCTATGGCGATTTCACTATGCAGCCCGGCGTTGTCTACACCGTCCAGCTTGTAGACGGCGGCCCCGAAATCCCCGACCTGCAAGCTAAACCATGTGCCGACGGGTCGGCCGGAGGCTGGCTGCTGACATTTCAAAATTTGGTGGTGACTCCATAATCAGCGGATAAAATTCGTCATCCTTTCTGCTATAATGAAACCTATGGAAACTCAAATCAAATTGTCTATTCCTGCAAACCTTTACGAGCGAGTTCGGCAGCTAGCCAAAATAAAGCAGATGGATGTTAGCACGGTTATTGTAGACGTGTTGGATGAAGCAGTGCCTTCAATTCACAATGATACGGAATCTGATGCTGCAATTGATCGCGAAATGGCTGCTTATATTGCTTTGCATCCCGTGTTAAAGCAAACGTATTGGGGGATGCACGTCGCCATTCAAGGGGGGCAACTAGTGGATTATGATCAGGATGGTGTTCGGTTAAGTAAACGTATTTACGAAAAATATCCTGATACTTTTGTGTGGATTACGCAAGTAGCAGATGAACCCATTCAAACGATTCATATCCCTTCGTTTCGATTGATTAGAGAAGATGCCTAGTCGCGTTTACACATACGAATACGATACAACTTATGTACCCTCGTTCCTTAGCATGTATGAGATCACTTTGGAGATTGGCGGGTTGTTTATCCCTAAACTCCAGGTGGTTGGTGATAAGCAAAACCAGCAGATGATTTTGGGCCGGGACGTATTGAACAACTTGATTGTGACGTTAAACGGGTTGGCGGGGGTAGTAGAAGTTGCGGATTAGGTGCGGCCGAATTCGCGGGCGAGTTGGGCGACGGAGAGGTGGATGAGGGTGGGCCGGCCGTGGGGACAGGTGTGGGGATTGTGGCACGCTTCAAGCTGCTGGATGAGGGCTTCCATTTCGGCGTTGGACAGGGTTTGGCCGGCTTTGACGGCGGCGGTTTTGCAGACGCGCATAACGAGGCGGGCTTCGATTTCGTCTTGTAGGGGAGTGTCGCCTTGTTCGAGGTCTTCGACAACGGCCGTTAATACTCGCGCCGGATCCTGTTTCGCCAAAATACCCGGCACCCCACGCACCATAAACGCCTGAGGGCCAAACGGCTCGACGTGAAAACCAATGTTGGCAAGGGCGGGAATGTATTCCTCTAGCAGGCTGGTTTGGCCGGGGGAAAGATGAACGGCCGTTCCCGCCAGCAACTGCTGTGACACCACCCGCTTCTTCTGCCACTCAGCCAAAAACTGCTCATACAAAATCCGCTCATGCGCCGCATGCTGGTCAATGAGAAACATCCCCTCCGGCCCCTCGGTAATGATGTAGGACGCGCCGACTTGCCCCACCACACGCATAATCGGCAGCTTGTCCCCCCCTTGCATGGTGGGAAACGGCCGTTGTGCCACCTCCTCACGCTCTCCACGCCCCACCTCCCCATGCTCCACAGCCTCATCCTCAAACGCCCCCCATTCCAAATCCATCTCCCCCTGCTCCGCCGCCTCCTCTCGCCGCGTAAACGAACCCTGCCCTAGCGATCCCGTCCAACTGCCGGTTTGCGGCTGGAACTGGTTCATCCCCCAGCCGCCGCTGACGCTACGAACCGGGCTGTCGGCAATCAGCACCCGGCGCACGGCACGCTGCACCGCCCCAAACGGGGTTTGGTCGTGGCGAAAACGCACCTCGGTTTTGGCGGGGTGGACGTTGACATCCACTTGCTCCGGCGGCACGGTAATAAAAATGATGCCCAGCGGGTAGCGACCAGTGGGCAGCAGGGTATGGTATGCCTGAATGATGGCGTAGGTGAGGCTGTTGTCGCGGATCCAACGGCCGTTTACAAACAGCGTAATGTGATTGCGGTTCGACCAGTGGAGGCTGGGCGGGCCAACAAAGCCAGAAACGGAGATTGGGGATTGGTTAATTGCAGATTTTGGAACCGTAACCGCACTCTCTTCTTCAATCTCCAATCCCAAATCGCCAATCTCCAAAAGCTGCCGCGCCACCTCCGGCCCATAAATCGCCAGCAGCACATCGCGGACGCTGCCGTTGCCGCTGGTTTGAAAGGTAATCCGGCCGTGGTGGGTCAGGCGAAAGCGCACGGCAGGATAAGCCAGGGCGTAGCGGGTGACAAATTCATCAATCAGCCGCTTTTCACTGTTGTCGCTTTTCAGAAATTTGAGGCGGGCGGGGACGTTGTAAAACAGGTTTTCCACGGCGATCACGGTTCCCTGCGGCGCCCCCACGGTGTCGCGGCTCGTCTTTTTGCCCCCGGCCAGCGTCAGCCGCGTGCCAGCTTTTTCCCCCGCCGCCCGGCTGACAATCATTACCTGACTGACGGCGGCAATGGCGGCCAGGGCTTCGCCGCGAAAGCCGAGGGTGACAATGGCTTCCAAATCGCGGCTGCTGCTGAGTTTGGAGGTGGCGTGGCGCAAAAAGGCGGTCTCAATCTCGCCCTCGCCAATGCCATCACCGTTGTCGGCGACCTGAATGAGGGTGCGGCCACCATCGCGGATATCCACGTTAATGGTGGTGGCTCCGGCATCGAGGCTATTTTCCAGCAGCTCCTTGACGACGGAAAACGGCCGTTCTACCACCTCACCCGCCGCAATCTGCGACGCCAGTTGATCCGATAACAGTTTAATTGCCATGCAATGGTTCTTCCTTACCCAAAATCATCCTGTTTAAGCCAAATCGCCAATGCAAACCACCTTTAATTTATCAAATCGGCGCAAGGCACGGTCATTTGTCAGAAAATAAGCGGCTCCTGCTACGTAAGCGGTTGCTAACTGAATAGCATCAGGCGTGCGGAAATTATATTCTGCCCGGATTCCAGCGGCCGTTTCCGCAACTTGGCTATCTGTTCCATAAATTGTCAGGTACGGTGTGTGCAGCAAAATGCGTTTGTATGCCTGTACTAAATCAGTACGTCCTAAACGTATGGGGTAAACCAATGTTTCTGTTAGGGTCAATGTTGACGTAACCGCTTCGTATTGTCTTTTATCTAGGGCAACAAAAAAAGCTCTAAGCAGGGGGTAATAGTTGGGGTTTTGCTCAATGAAATAGATGAGCGGGGTGGTATCAAGAGCAATGAGAGACCCCTCGACCAATGTTTCATTTAATCCCATGAATCTCGTTCCTGATCGAGGTAGTTTTGTATGTCAAGATTTTGCCAAATGTCTGCGCCCAAACCATCTAGCTCTAAAATGCTTGGCATCTCTCCGTTTACTTCTATTTGACGCCGTACTATTTGCGACAGGGTTTCAAGCAACTGTAATTGTTCCGCTAAATTGAGCTGCTTTGTCATCTGTAAAACATTTTTATATTGATACAAAGTCATTGGTCTATCCTTGGTTGAGGTTCGGAAAAGGGTTTTGCCAGTGTCGTCAAAAAAACGGCCGTTCTACCACCTCACCCGCCGCAATCTGCGACGCCAGTTGATCCGATAACAGTTTGATTGCCATGTGGGTATTTTAGCACAAATGGCTTATTTCTCATTGCTTTCGTTGGCAGCAAGGTTCCCCAATAACGTTGGCATTCGATGCAATGCTTGTTACCATAGCCGCCAAATTATCCACCAATCCTTTTGCTCACTTTGAACGAAAAGGTGAAGAGAACAGCCATGACCATTCAATATGAAAGCGACCGCAAGATTAGCGACAGCGAGTTCGTTGACCTGCTGCGCCGATCCACGCTGGCCGAACGCCGCCCGGCCGATGACCCCACGTGCGTGGCGGCCATGCTCAAGCACGCCAACCTGCTTTGCACCGCCTGGGATGGCGATAAGCTGGTTGGCATTGCCAGATCGGTGACGGATTTTGAATATTGCTGCTATTTGTCTGACCTGGCAGTGGACGTAGCCTATCAGCATCAGGGGATTGGCAAGGCGTTGATTTGCCTGACGCAAAACCAGCTTGGCGATAAGGCCAAAGTGATTTTGCTGGCAGCTCCGCAAGCCGTCAATTACTACCCCAAAGTTGGCTTTACGGCGCATCCCTCGGCCTGGATTTTGCCAGCAAGGCAGCCGTTGACATGAACGAAATTGCCCACTTGCTCCCCTTTGTTCTCAACCCCGACAATATTGCCCGCTATGAAGACGGGGTGGTGGTGATTGGCGACCGGCGGCGGTATCCGCTGGCACAGGAATTTGTCCGCTGCGAGGATGTGGAAAGCGTGGCGCGGGCGATTGAGCAGATGGTGACGCAGGGGTCGGGGCCGTGGCAGGCGGCGGCGTGTGGGCTGGCGCTGGCGGGGCGGCAGGCGGCGCGGCTGGAGCCTGCGGCAGCGTGGGCGCACATGGTGCAGGCGCAGCAGCGGCTGGTGGCGACGCGCCCCACAAACACGGCGTTGGCGCGGCGGCTGGAATTGGCAATGGGGGCGGTGCGGCTGGCGTTGGCTGAGGAGGGGAGTGGGGTGGGGGTGGAAACGGCCGTTCTCCACTGGCTCCACAACACCCGCGCCCAAATCTACGGCGACTACCTCACCCGCGCCCGCCACGCCACCAAACTCATCAACGACGGCGACGGCATTTTAACCATGTGTTTTGCCGAAGCCGCCTTCATTCTCACCCTGGCCCTGGCACACCAGGAAGGCAAACGCATCCACGTCTACGTCCCCGAAACCCGCCCCTATTTGCAGGGAGCCAAACTCACCGCCCCCAGCATTCACGAACTCGGCATCCCCGTCACCCTCATTGGCGACAACATGGGGGCGGCTCTGATGGCACAGGGCAAGATCCAGAAATATTTCACCGCCGCCGATTTGATTACCCTCGACGGCCACGTTGTCAACAAAGTTGGCACCTTCCAGCACGCCATCGCCGCCAATTACCACCGCATCCCATACTTTGCCTTTGCCTGGGGGTTCGACCCCAACCGGCCGGATCGCGCCTCGATTGACATTGAGGAGCGCGACCCCAACGAAATCAAGCAGTTTGCCGGGATTCCCACCACCAACCCGGCCATTGATGCCTATTACCCGGCCTTTGACATTACGCCGCCCCATTTGGTGGCGGGAATTATTACCAAACAGGGGGTGGTTAGCCCGTATGATTTGCATCAGGTGAAATCAGGGTAACAATAGGACGCAGATTTACCTGATGAACCTGATAAAGAATCAGGAAAATCAGGATAATCTGCGTCCCATTTATGGAGGAAAGTGAAAGATGGCGGCAGAAGCAATTGTTTCCGTGAAAGCAGGACAACTGCAAGGGGTAAACCAAAAGGGGATTTTTGTTTTTAAGGGGGTGCCGTTTGCGGCACCGCCGGTGGGTGAAGGGCGCTGGCGACCACCGCAGCCGGTGGAGCCGTGGATTGGGGTGCGGCTGGCGACCAAGTTTAGCCCGACGGCTTACCAGCGTGCGACCGGC